>JGI12109J20283_10281595_pt1 | contig 11160 bp, 10 predicted proteins | sample ElkSlonscriptome_12_FD_20283 | JGI IMG/M metagenome (IMG submission 20283) | reverse complement strand
TCTGGATCTGCCGTTGACGTTAGAAGTGCTGGAAACACAAGGTGTGCCAGTGGTCGGTTATGGTGTGGATACGTTACCGGCATTCTACACGCGTGAAAGCGGCTTGCCCGTGGATGTGCGCGTGGATACCCCGGCACAGGCGGCGGCGATCATCAAGGCGGCTTACGGGTTGCGGTTAGGGCATGGGGTGCTGGTCGGCGTACCGGTGCCGCAGGAAAACGAATTGGACGGGCAAGTCGCGGAAAAAGCGATTCAGCAGGCCGTTAGCGAAGCCGATGAGCAAGGTGTGCGTGGCAAGGCGATCACGCCTTTTGTGTTGCGACGTGTGGCCGAACTCACTGGAGATGAATCCAAGCGGGCGAATACCGCGTTGTTACGCAATAATGCCCGTGTTGCTGCGGCCATCGCACAGGAGATGTGATCGTAGTAAGGGATTTGTGCTCTCCACGCGGGCTTTTTTCAAAAGAAGCGGACGCCCTAATTCAGTGACGGTACGCATTCTAGTATTTAGACAAGGTGAGAATGACGGGTATTTGTAGGGTCGAACCTCTGGTTCACGTACCTGTGTGTGCTCCCGTGAAAAAGCTCAGGCGATGGCAATATCCAGTTGATCCGGATCTGCCAGGATTGCTGTGAGGAAATCCGGTTCACCGAAGTAGGCCCCGACCAATTGGGTATCGCGCATGATGGTATTTTCCAGGTTGGCGCGGTCCAGGTTGCTATCAACCAAATGGGCACAGGTGAGATCTGCCGCGTGAAGGTCCGCACGGTAGAAATTGCAGCCAGCGAGGTTACACCCGCTCAGATTGGTGCCGCGCAGATTGGCCCCACGGAAATCCAACCCGGTCAGGTTAAGGCCGCTGAGGTTTAAGCCAGCCAGATTTTTGCGGCTGCGGTTGAGTAAGAAAATTACCTGGGTGCGTGTTAAGTCAGTCATCATACGATCCTTTATTGTCGTCTTAGTTGTTGTATGAATAACTGCATGATACGCTTTTACCTGTTACTGGTCAATCAAACTTTACGATGTCTTTAGGACTTTTTACCCATTATCGATTGTAGAACAATTTTGTGTTTATTTAGACAATTTTTAGTTTGTATGTCGGTATATAGAGGTTAGGGCGGTGTTACAGGTATGAAGGACGTAAATCTACCGAGTTTAATTGGTGTGGGCGCGGTGTTCATTGACGATATTGTGCTGCCGGATGGGCAGACATACATGGGGCAGCTTGGCGGCGGCACCATCCATGCCATGATGGGCGCGGCCATCTGGGATGAGCGGCCTGGATTGTGTGCGTATGTCGGCAATGATCTGCCGGATTACATCCGTACCCGTTTGGACGCTCACCTGGATACACGCGGCCTGGTCAAGCTGGATTTCCCGCAGATGCGGGCCTGGCAGGTGTTCGAGCATGATGGTACCCGCACGGAGATTCATCGGGTGCCGATGGTCGCGCCGTATGTGGCCGGGACGCGCCCCAAAAATCTGCTGGATGTGTACAGGAACGCGCAAGCTTACTATCTGCTGCAAGATTATGACGGGGTGCGGGCGTGGCAGGCGGCGGTGAATGGTTTGACGCTGTGGGAGCCGAACGCGCTGATGATGTTGCCTGAAAACCGGGCGGATTTCCGGGCTGCGCTGCGTGAGTGCGCGGTGGACCTGGTTTCGCCTAATCTGGAAGAGGCGCGGGTGATTTACGGCTACCTGGAACCGGATAAGCTCGTAGAGGCTCTGTTAGAGGACGGCGCACAGGCTGTCGCGTTGCGCATGGGTGCGGATGGGTCCATCGTAGCCGATACTAACGGGAAGTGGCATCACATCAGCGCGATTGGTGTGCCTGATGTCAAAGATCAAACCGGGGCGGGTAATACCTACTGCGGCGGGTTGATCACCGGGTTGATGCAGGGTAAATCCTTGCAGGAGGCGGGCGTGATGGGCGCGGTGGCCGCATCGTTTTGTATAGAAACCATCGGCGTATTGGAACCGGCACGGGTCAGCCGTGGGGAGCGGGACCGGCGCAAGCGGCTTCTGTTGGGGTATTAGGTGGTTAGGGGTTGGTGGTTAGCGGGTTAGGCGATTAGGGATTAGCGGAGGCCAAGCGCAGCGGGCTGGCACCGATACCCGGCCATACACGCACCGCACCGATTGCGGCCCGGACCACCACCCATACCGTAATCGCTACCCATATCAGCGTAAAGGCGTCCGCGTGGGTGATGTCAATCAGGGTGAGGCCAACCACCCCGGCCCCGGTTGCCGTCAGCATGGCGTTGCGCAGATAGGCGTAATCCCCGGTGCCCCAGTGGATGCCATCCGTGACGAACGCCAGCGCGACAATCGGCTGGGTAATTGCCGCGATGAACCAGGCCCCGGCGTAGATCTCACGCGCTTCCGGGGGCAGCATGATCTGCTCAAATAGGGGCGTGCCGGCTAGCATCAGGCCGGTGGTCAGGAAGCCGGCCCCCAGGCTCCAGCGGGTGGCGATGTTGGCCGCGTTGAGGCCCAGGTCGTCACGGTCCGCGCCGTGGAAGTAGCCCACCAGACTCTGCGCGGTGATGGCAAAGCCATCGAATAACAGGCTGAAGAACAACCACACCGTCCGCACGGATTGATGGGCGGCCCCGGCTTCTGCGCCGATCTGGTTGGCGACACGGGTGCTGTAGATGAGAAATAACATCAACATGCCGGTGCGAATGAACAGGTCACGCCCAACACTGAACAAGGCCAGCACATCCGGCCAATGGATGTGAAATTGTAGCGGTAGCCGGGCGCGGACCATCCAGAAGGCCCAGATCATGCCGATCCACTGGGCGATGGTGCTGGCAAGGGCGGCCCCGGCGACATCCAGTGCGGGGATAGGGCCAAGGCCGAAGATCAGCGGGCCATCCAGCGCGATGTTGATGACGTTAATGCCTACAGCGACGATCAACTGGGCACGCATGGCCTGTAAACCCCGCAGCGCAGCCAGCAGAATAAAGGTGCCAATCACTGCCGGGGCACCGAACATACGGACCTGAATATAGGTCACGGCTGGGTCTTGCACGCTGGGTTTTGCGCCCATGAGCCGGGCAATATCGGCTGCGAACGCGGTCACACCGATGATGACAATCACCCCACAGACCATACCCACCAGTAGCGCAAGGCTCACGATCTGCCCGGCACGTTGGGTGTCATCACGGCCCAGGGCGCGGGCGACTTCCGTCTGTGTGCTGATACCCAGGAAGTTGAACACCCAGAACAGCGACGACAGCGCGACGGTGCCTACTCCTAGCGCGGCGAGTGGCTCATCACCCAGGCGGGCGACAAAGGCTGTATCCACCAGACCCGTGAGCGGTTCCGCGATGATGGACAACATCACCGGGATAGCCAGGGCGATCAGTGTGCGGTTGGGCCGTTCGATAAAGGGGTGGTCGTTGATGTCGGTTTTGGTAGCCGTCATGGGGTGTCCGTATCAGTGTCTACAAAAATAACAGCGCGGTCCCGGCGAAGGCGACCAGCGTCCCCAGGATAGCACGTAACGTAATCTGCTCGTTGAAGATCACCCGGCTGATGGGCAGCAGGAAAATGGGCGTCATCGCAACGAGGGTGGACGCGATGCCCACCGGGATGAGTTGAAAGGCAATTAACGATAACCAGACCCCCGTCACCGGGCCAGTGATTGCGCCGCCGCTCACGAAGATGAAAGCGCGTGGATTGGCCCGCAACTTGGTAAAACTGCCCATCACCTGAAACCGCAGCGCGGCAAAGGTCCAGATGGTGAGGGTGGCGATACTCAAGCGGATGAGATTGCCGGATAACGCCAGGAAATCCCCTTCCAGGCCGATCTTCGAGGTGACGGCTCCCGCTGCCTGCCCGAACGCGCCGCCGAACGCAAACAGCAACCCCAGGGCATAGGCACGCGGCGTCAGCGTCTGTGCTGCGGAACTGCGCTCTAAGATCACCCAGGCGATGCCGGCCACGGTCACACCAATGCCGAGTAATTCTTGCCCGGCAAGTGTTTCCCCCAGGAAGACCCAGCCCATGATGGTCGCCAGGATGGGCGCGAGGGCCATCACCAACATGCTGATGCGTGGGCCGACCATCACAAAGGCTTGAAACAGCGATGCATCCCCTAATGCTAGGCCGATAACCCCGGATAACCCCAGCCAGAACCAGCGTTCGCTGCTGGCATCCAGCGGCATGAGATCACCGGTGGCGGCTAGATGGATAAGCATGACAATGGGTAGTGCCACCAGCAAGCGTGCCCGGTTCACCAATGGTGAGCCGACCAGCCGCCCGGCAAAGGTAAACAGCGTGGACCCAAACGCAAACGAGACAGCGGTCCCTAACGCGGCGAGTTGTCCTACAAGCATCGGTGTGCATCCTCGGTGGCAAAAACACGCGCATTATACGTGCAGTTGCCTTATGTGCGATGTTGCAGAACCGTTTAGGTCCAATGTTTTGGTGGTTGTAGGTGAGTGTGATTTTTATTCAAGTAGGCGCACATTGGGCACACGGGCGGCTTTGCGCTCACTGATCGGCTTGACGGGTGGGCACTCCCAGGCCATCGCCTCGGTTTCGGAGCGCATCTCCTTGAACTTGGGCAGGATGCCGCAGGCGAAGCACTTATCCCGGCAATCGACGCGGGTTTCGCCCTCGATACTCATCAGATAGTCGTCGCGCAGGAATTTTTTGTGTACCGCCGCGTCAATGTGATCCCAGGGGAAAACCTCGTCAATATCGCGCTCACGCCAGGTATAGAAATCGGGGTCCAGGCCGAATTCAGCGAAGGCTTGTAACCAGCGGCGGTGATAGTGATGTTCGTGCCAGGCATCGAATTTGCAGCCGAGTTGCCAGGCCCGTTCGATGACATCAGCGATGCGGCGGTCACCCCGGCTGAGCCAGCCCTCAAACTCACTGGATTCAATATCATTGGTGCGCAGGTGGATGCTACGGTCTTTCAGTTCCCGCTTGAGCAGGGCGTGCTTGGCGTTAACCTGATCGTGGCTATCCTGTGGCACCCACTGGAACGGGGTATGGGGTTTGGGGATAAACGTGCTCACACCCACGTTGATATTAGCTTTGTTGCCCAGCACGCGCCGCCCCTCTTTGAGTACGGCCTTGCACAGATCCGCGATGGCTTGCACGTCGTCTAATGTTTCATCGGGATGGCCGATCATGAAGTAGAACTTAATGGTGCGCCATCCCCGCCCATAGACGTGACGGGCCGTTTCTAATACCTCCTCGTCGGGCACGTATTTGTTGATTTTGTTGCGCATATGCTCGGTGGCCGCTTCCGGGGCGAAGGTAAAGCCACTACGCCGCGTATCCCCGATGCGGTCCAGCAATTCGGCACTGGTGGATTCAATGCGTAGGCTGGGCAAGCTCACACTGAGGCCGCTTGCTTTATACGTGGCCTGGATGGTGGCGGTCAGTTCATCCACATAGACGTAATCCGATGAAGATAAGCTGAGCAGCGCGATTTCCTCAAAGCCGGTGTTGTCGATGATCTCCTGGATGGCGGCCATCACTTCGGGGACGGGGCGTTCGCGTACCGGGCGGGTGACCATCCCGGCATGGCAAAAGCGGCAGCCACGGGTACAGCCGCGCATAATCTCGATGGGGGCGCGGTTATGCACCGTGTCAATATTGGGCACCAGGAAGCGGGTAAAGGGCTTCGGCAGTACCGGCACCACTCGCTTGAGCACGCGCTGCGGTACATCAGGGCGGTTAGGGGTGATTTGCGCGATAGTGCCGTCAGCGTGGTACGCCACATCGTAGAAGCGCGGCACGTACATCCCCTGGATCTGGGCGATGGCGGCCAGTTGTTCGCTGCGAGGGGCCTCGCGCATGGCAGCCACGACGCGGGCCAGTTCAACGATAATTTCTTCACCTTCACCGATGACGAAGGCATCAATAAACGGGGACATCGGCTCCGGGTTGTAGCAGCTATGCCCGCCAGCGATCACCAGCGGGTAAGGGCCGTCGGCGTCACCGTGGTCACGGTCCCGGCTGCGTACTGGCATCCCGGCCAGATCCAGCATGTTGAGCACATTGGTAAAGAGTTGGTCATAGGGCAGGCTGATACCGAGCAGATCAAAGTCACGGACCTGGTGTTTGGTTTCCAGGCTGAATAGGGGCATGTCACGCTCCCGCATGACGGTTTCCATGTCTTCCCAGGGGGCGAAGACGCGCTCCGCTAGCATATCCGTTTGCTGGTTGATCTGTTCGTAAAGCAGCATAATCCCCAGGTTGGACATGCCCAGGTCGTATATATCGGGGAAGGCGAGGGCGACGCGGGTCGGGGTGGTCGCCCAGTCCTTGACGATGCTGTTGTATTCCCCGCCGACGTAGCGGCCTGGTTTTTCTACGGTCAACAACACACGGTCCAACAACCGTTCAATTTGCGCTGGTTTCATCATACCCACCCTGAATTTAGCATATACTTAGAGGGGCATCTGACGGGTCAGATGCTTAAAGCAAGATTAGCACAGGCCATCTGTTAGCGAAAGGAACGTTTGCATGACGCGCTATCGTATATATAGCGGCATGATGTTGTTGTTACTGTTGATTCTGCCGGTGGGAGCGCAGGACGCGCCATCATCGCCAACGATCACCGCTGAGAACGTGACCGATTTACAACCTGTCACGTCGATTGATTTTGACGCCACATTTTACGAGCCACTTTTTGTATCACCGGACCCGGCTGCCACGCCGGACCCGGACGGGCGCGGGGGCGTTGTTGAACCCGCTGTGTTTGAAACGGGTTGGTTCGCCGCTGATGGCCTGGGCCGTTATGCCGTACAGACCGTTGATCAGAGCTTATGGGTGATTGACGCCGATTACACACGCTGGTTCACGGTGGAACCGCCATCAAATGCGGATGCGCTGCGCCCGACATTTGTGGATGCGGTGTTCAACGATAACCCGGATAACTTGCCCTGGCCGTTATTTGCTGCCTATACCGATGGCGAACGCTATATCGTCATGGTGGCGGATAACGGGATCTATGGTAACCCGTTCTTTAGTTTTTTTGTGCAATCGTCAGAACGGCCCCAGGCGATCTGGTCAACCTGTTTTAACGAAAATAACTACGATTGCAGCCCGATGCTTGAATTAACCGACTGGGCAACAAATGAAACTGTGGTCCGGCAGATGCCGTCGAATAATCGGTTGATGGAGATGCTGCCAATGGCGGGGCCATTGCTGGACGTATACCGTGAGAGCGATGTGGTCGAGATTCTGTACGGTCCTGGCGCGGATGAGGACGCCTTGATTCGCATCGGGCGTATAGAGCCGCCATTCGCGGTGACGGCCTCGCCAGAAGGGGCAGTCAAACGGTGGGATCTGAGTAGTGGGGTGATGACAGCCGAGGCGACTGTGGAGAACGGCCCGGCGGTATTCGGGCAACTCAGCGCGGATGGCCGCTACCTGGCATGGCGGGACCCGATGAATGACGGCCTGTATCTGCTGGATTTTGACACAGGTGAAAATCGGCGCATTGCTGACCTGAACGGGGATTACGCGCAGTTCTTCTTTGTTACCGATGCCGGGGATGTTATTTTTGCGGTGCATTTGAACGATGATCCCGTTGTGGTGGCGTGGGATACGGCAACTGGCGAACGTTATGACCTCGGTGAATACCGCGAGTGCAGCCGCGAATTAGATATGGCGCGTTTGCTGGCTGATGATACGACATTGACTATCGGCTGTGATACCGGGTTGGAGATATGGCAGGTAACAGCCGAATGATGTGGCGATGGTTGTTTGGCCTGGGCTGTGTGCTGCTGGTCAGCATCAGCTTGGCAGATGATACCCCATTGGCTTCTGAACCGATCACAGCGGATACCCTGGACCGGCTGGCAGCGGTAAATCAGCTTGATTTTGACGCGCTACCGGCTGACATTGCTATCACTGCGGGGTGGTTCCGTTTGCACCCAACTGGACGTTATGCGGCGTTGCGCGGTGAGACCGCCGTTGTGCTGGTGGATTTGCAGGACATGGTGCCGATTGCCGAGTATGGTGCAGATCTGGTTGATGCGGCCTTTACGGATGCTGCGCTGCTATCGCTGCACTTTGATGGCCGGCGGTACGAGATTTTACGGTTTGATCTGGCAGCGGAGCGCGTGTTACCGATTCGTGCTGGTGATGATGTGTGGTCACTGGGGCAGCCGGTGCGGGTGTGGGGGCAGGCAGATGGCGAGCAGGTCTGGTTAGAGATTATCCGCGAGGATGATGTGCCGGTTGTGGTCGGTGTGCCAGCCGTCAGCGGTGTGGATCGTGTGGTGCTGCCATCTGCGCCTTATGTGGATGCGGAGGCCATCGGCAGGAATGCGCGGGCGCGGCCCCCGGCGGCGGTGGTACTGGAAGCCGACGCGACGGTGCGACGCTTCGACCTGGAAACGGGCGCGAGTACAGGCCGTGTATCTATGCCTTTCTTGCCGCTGTTCAGCCGGATCAATGACAGTGGCGGGGATGATCAAATCGCGCTGCGGGTGCCAGCGGAGGACACGCTCTACCTGGGGGATTTTGTAAGCGGAACGGCGAAATCATTGGCTCCATTGGCCGCAGAACCAACCGCGCTTATCGTCACCCCGGCGGGTGATCTGGTGTTGGCGGTGGGGTTGGATGATGATCCGGTCATTGTGGCCTGGGATGTGGCGACGGGCACGCGCTACAGAGTCGGTGAGTACCGCGCTGATTGTACACGCTTGCCGGATATGGTGCGCTTGAGTGCGGATGGCACAACGCTGGTCATCGGTTGTGATGTGGGCCTGGCAGTGTGGCGCGTGCAAACCGAGTCATAACACGCTTGTCCCGTTTTTGCGCTACAATAGAATCTGCGCCAGGCTCAGGGGATGTTCCGTGATGAATGCCGATTCTATTCGCCAGCTTTATGAGTATACGTTCGCACTCAATGACCGAGTGTGGGCCTGTATTGATCGCCTGAGTGATGACCAATTTGTGCAAGAATTAGACTATTCGCTGGGGTCGATTCGTAATCAGGTGGTGCACTGGCTGAATGTGGATGAACGCTGGTTCGCTCGGCTGAGAAACGCGCCACTACCGGCGATTATAGACGGCCAGGATTTCCCAACGAAGGCGACGGTCAAAACCAGGTGGGACGCTGTACGACAGGATTTGCAATCCTATTTAGCAAGCTTAGATGACGCTACATTAGCGAAACCGATTGTGTACGATACACGGCGGCGTGGGCAGATGACATCGGATGCGTGGCAAATTCTCATCCATGTGATGAACCATGCCACCGATCACCGGGCGCAAATTCTGGCGGGGTTACATGGCCTGGGTGCGCCGACATTGGAACAGGACTTGATGTTGTATTTATGGGAACAGGAGTGACCAAACTTATGATGACTGTAGACCTCATCCGTATGCTCTACGATTACAACTACTGGGCGCGTGACCTGGTATGGGATGCGGCGGAAAAACTCAGCGACGACGACTTTATGAAAAACACCGAATATTCCTGGGGGTCAATACATAACCAGTTTGTGATGGCGATGAGCAACGAGTGGGTGTGGTTTACACGTCTGCGTGGGGAAACGCCAAAAGCCCTGCTGACCCCGGAGGATTACCCCAATCGCGATAGCATCCGCACCAAATGGCGGGAGATTGAAGCCCAGGTGCGCGGTTACATCAACGCGATGACCAAAGACAGGCTACAGGAGGAATTTACCTATAACTCCTTGAATGGGAATACCCATTCCCAGGGCGTAGGCGAGGTCTTGTTGCATGTGGTGAACAGCGGCACAGATAACCGCGCTCAGATCATTGCGATGATGCATTTGCTGGGTGCGCCGACAATTGAGCAGGGTTTGATCTTCTACCTGCGCGAACGCCAGGAAAGCGGCTGATCGCTACGTATAGGTACACTATCATACCGGATTGATGACACATGTCACTGCGCTATGTAGGTGTTTATTGATTATGATATTACCAAAGGCAAGGTAATTTCATGGGAATATGGTATGAATACACGGGTATTGGTCACCTATGCGACGCGTGGTGAGTCTACGGCATCTGTCGCTGTTGCGATTGGTCGCATCCTCGCGGCTGATGGTGTGAATGTTGATGTGCTGCCCGTTGGTGTAATTAAATCAGCGGAAATTTATAGTGCCGTTGTGGTCGGTAGTGGCATCCGTAACGGGGCCTGGTTGCCGGAAGCGGTGGATTTTGTGCGCGAACACAGTGCTGTGCTGCGCAACAAACCACTGGCCTTGTTTACCGTCTGCATGAGCGTTGCGGACCCAGCCCCGGAAAGCCAGCGCGAAGTCGAAACTTATCTGGACCCACTGTTGAACATCGCCCAGCCGTTTAGCGTGGGATATTTTGCCGGTCGCCTGGAACCGAGCCAGCACAATCTGTTGGAGCGGGCGCGCGTCACGCTGAAGGGGTTGCCCACAGGTGATCATCGTGATTGGACGGCCATCCACGATTGGACGTTGGGCCTGGAAGGGGTCATCGCACCGATAGCCATTTAGCGGCTGGTGCTATCACTCATCCTCATAACTGGTATAATCGCCCTCGATTGAGCAGACACATCATCGAGGGATTAATTTTTATGCGCATTCGCGTTACCGGCGGTCAGCCACTCAACGGCACCTACCAACCGGCGGGCAATACCAATGCCGCCATCGCGCTGCTAGCCGCATCAATGCTAGTCGATGAGCAATCCACCATTGCCAATTGGCCGGATACCACCACCACAGCCTCTATGTTGAAGACGGCGCAACGGCTGGGTACACGCTTCAGCATTGACAACGACCAAACGTTAACCGTACAAACAGAGCAAATTCTACGCCGGGAACTGGCCCAGCAGGAAACGGGTAATTTACTGTACCTTGCGCCTATCCTGGTGCGGCGCGGGTATATTCGGCTGGAACTGGATTTCCCAATGCAGCGCATCCGCACGCATTTGGGTGCGATGCGTGACCTGGGGTTGGATGTGAGCAGCGTGGACGGCGCGGTAGAGGTGCGGGCGGGTAAATGGCACTTCAAGGATATTTTGCTGGAGGAGGCATCCGTCACGGCGACGGCCATTGTGGTGATGCTGGCGGCCTGCTTCGGTGATGAAACCGTGATCCGTAATGCGGCCAGCGAACCGCATGTGCAGGAATTATGCAACATGCTGGAGCGCATGGGCGCACAGGTGCATAATGTCG
>JGI12109J20283_10075115_pt1 | contig 11160 bp, 7 predicted proteins | sample ElkSlonscriptome_12_FD_20283 | JGI IMG/M metagenome (IMG submission 20283) | reverse complement strand
TCGGCCGCCAGCAGCAGCTCACTGGCCGCCAAAAAATTCTCCACCCGCTCCCCGAACACCACCGGCCTGCCCAGCGCCGCCGGCTCCAGCAGATTATGACCGCCCGGACCGGCAATCAGGCTTCCCCCCACGAAGGCCACATCGGCGGCGGCGTAGAGCAGCAACAACTCCCCCATGGTGTCGCCCAGATACACCGCGGTGGCGGACGTCACCGGCGCATCACAGCTGCGCCGGGCGGTGGTGAACCCCACCCGGGCGCAGATCTCCGCCACCCGCTGAAAACGCTCCGGATGGCGCGGCACCAGGATCAGCAACAGCGCCGGGAACCGCGCCCGCAGCGCCCCGTGGATCGCCAGCAGACGCAGCTCCTCGCCCTCGTGGGTACTGCCGGCGATCCACACCGGGCGTGTCTCGCCCAGACGTGCCCGCAGTGCCCGGCCCCGGACGGCCAGATCACCGGGCAGTTGCAGATCGAACTTGAGATTCCCGGCGACCGTCACTCGCGGCGCCCCGAGGGACCGGAAGCGGGCGGCGTCGGCCTCGTCCCGGGCGGCGATGTGGGCCGCCGCGAGGGTCTCGCGGATCAACCCCGGAATCCAGCCATAACCCCGCGCCGAACGGGCCGATAGCCGGGCATTGGCCACCAGCAACGGGATGCCCCGCCGCTCACAGGCGCGGTAGAGGTTCGGCCAGAGTTCGGTCTCCATGACGATGCCCAGGCGCGGACGGGCGCGGGCAAGAAACCGATTCACCGCCCAGGGCAGATCGTAGGGCAAATAGGCATGTCGGACCGTCTCGCCCAGGCTATCCCGCACCTGCCGGGCGCCGGTGGGGGTGACGGTGGTGATCAGCACTGGCCAGTCCGGGTAACGATCGCGCAGGCCCTGAACCAACGGCAAGGCGGCCCGCACCTCCCCCACCGACACCGCGTGCAGCCACAGACAGGGCAAGGACGGGGTCGCCAGCGCGCCCAGTCGCTCCCGCCAGCGCCGACGACTTTCCGGGTGGTGACGGCCTTTCCAGCCCAGGCGCAGCAACAATACCGGCAACAGCAGATGGCAGAGTAGTGTGTAAAAAACTCGTGACAAGGTTTGACATCCACAACTGGCAGTCGGTGAACCAGCAGCCCATTGTCGGGCCAAAACCTGGAATAAATCACCTTACTTCGACCTTCACGTGAATATCATGGCCCAGATCGCTCAGCCGACAACATTCACTGACCGCCCGGTTACCGGCAGGGCCGGACAGTGTAGCAACACAATCCTGTCCCACCCGACGGTGCCGGCGGTTCCCATCCATGCCTGAACAGCACCTCCGCGAACAGGAACTGATGCAACGTTTGGAGCAACTCCTGGCAGGGCTCGGGCCGCTGGATACCGATGACGAGCCCCGTCGCCTCCTCGGCGAGTTGCGTGAACGCCTCGTGTTCCTGGAAACCCGCAACCACGATCTCACCAGAACACTGCGCGAGCAGGACCGACGACTGCGCCGGCAGGTGGAGGAACTCACCCAGCGGGATCGCCTGCGCAATCAGTTCCTGGCGGTGCTCAGCCACGAGTTACGCAATCCCGTGGGGGCGATCCGGATGATCGCCGAGTTGTTCAAGCTCTACGAGGCCCAGTTCGACCCCGATTGCCGCAGTGGCCTACAGATTCTCGATCGTCAGTTGAGCCACCTGGGCCGACTGCTGGACGATTTGCTGGACATGGCGCGGCTCAACAACGGGCGCATCATCCTGCAAAAGGCGCCCACCGGTCTGGCCGAGGTGGTGGATCACGCGGTGCAGACCCAGCAACCACAGTTCCAGACCCGCCAGCAGAGCCTCGAGGTGGTACTGTCCGAGGAGGCGGTGACCGTGGACGCCGATCCGGTGCGGCTGGCCCAGGCGCTCGGCAATCTCCTCAACAACGCCGCCAAGTTCAGCGAGCCCGGGGCGCGGATCCGGCTGGTGGCGCGTCACCAGCACCACCAGGCGGTGATCAGCGTCCACGATACCGGCATGGGCCTGGACGCCGAAACCCTGGCGCACCTGTTCGAACCCTTCGGCGTCGAGGATCATCTCCACGGCGGCCTGGGTCTGGGGCTACCGCTGGCCCGCCATCTGATCCGTCTGCACGGCGGCAGTCTGGTGGGCGAGAGCCCCGGCCCCGGACAGGGTAGCGTATTCACCATACGGCTACCGGCGCTGCTGGAGCCAACTCCGGCCTCCCGGATCCCCGCCGAGACGCCGCCGCCCCCCACCACCCCGGGACCACGCCGGGTGCTGGTGGTGGACGACAATCCCGATGCGGTGGAGGGACTGGCGCGGTTGCTGACGCGCCTCGGCCACGAGGTACGCACCGCCCTGGATGGCAACAGCGCCCTCGGCCTGGCGGCGGAGTTTCATCCCGAGGCGGTATTTCTGGATATCGGCATGCCGGGCATGGACGGCTACGAGGTGGCGAGCCGCCTGCGCCAGCAAAACTCCCGGGCGACGCCACATCTGATCGCCCTCACCGGTTATGGCCAGGAACAGGACCGTCAGCAGGCTCGCCAGGCGGGTTTCGATGACCATGTTGTCAAACCCGCGAATCTGGATATCCTGCGCAAACTACTGGCGGATCTCCATGCTTGACCGTCCTGTCCAGAGCCTGACTTGCGCGGACGGCCCATGCCACCGATAGCCATGGCAAATCACGATCAATCCGGCCAGCCCCCACCAGAGGCTGCCCTGCGCCACTACCAGGCGCTGTTCCAGCAAGCGCCCATGGGACTGTTACGGCTGGACGCCGGGGGGCGGATCACCGATGTCAACACCGCCGCCGAGATCCTGCTGGGACAACGGCTACAGGATCTACGCAACGCCCCCTTCGTCGATTGCCTGCCGGCCACCAACACCCGCGCGCAGTTCATGGAATACCTGCAACGGAACCTGGCCCAGCGGGAACGGGTGCGCCTGGAAATCGAGTTCAACGAGGAACAAGGCACCACCCGCACCCTGCTGCTGGAGATCGGTGCCGCCTCGCCCACCGACACCGGCGACCCGGGCTATATGGTCGCCCTCGTGGATATTTCCGACCGGGCCGAGGCCACGGCCCAGCTCCAGCACGATGCCCTGCACGACCCACTCACCGGGCTCGCCAACCGCGCCCACCTGCTGCAACGCCTGGAACTGGCCCTGCAACGGGCGGCCCGTTACCCGGAGTTCCAGTTCGCCCTGCTGTTCGTGGACCTGGACCGCTTCAAGGCCATCAACGACAGCCTGGGCCATCTGGTGGGGGACCGGGTACTCATCGCGGTGGCCGAGAAGCTGCGCGGTTTCGTGCGCAAGAGTGACCTGGCGGCGCGCCTCGGCGGCGACGAGTTCGTGCTGCTGCTGGAGGATATCCAGGGGCTGGACGCGGCGGTGCAGATCGCCGAACGCCTCACCGATACCCTGAAACAGCCCCTGTGGCTGAGGGACCGGGAGTTGTTCGTCTCCACCAGCATCGGCATCGTCGCCGGCTCGCCGGATCACCACAGCGCCTCGGAGTTGCTGCGCGACGCCGATGTGGCCATGTACCGGGCCAAGACCCACCGCCAGAACCGCTACGAGATTTTCGAGCCAGCCATGCACACCGAGGCCATGGCGCGATTGCAACTGGAGGGGGAGTTGCGCGAGGCGCTCAGTAACGACGCGCTGGCCCTGTGCTATCAGCCGGTGGTGTCGCTGGCCGACGGCAGGCTCTGCGGGTTGGAGGCGCTGGTGCGTTGGCCCCACCCGACGCGGGGGCTGCTGACGCCGGAGGATTTCATCGCCATGGCCGAGGAGACCGGGCTGATCCTGCCGCTGGGCGCCTGGGTGCTGGCGCGGGCCTGCCAGCAACTGCGCCACTGGCGGGACCGCTTCCCCCACCAACGCCATCTGGACGTGGGCATCAACCTCTCCGCCGTGCAATGCCGGGAGCCGGATCTGCCCCGGCAACTGGCCACCCTGCTCACCGATAACGAGTTGCCCGGCGAGCAGCTTACCCTGGAGTTGACCGAGAACCTGCTGATCAACGACACCACCCAGTTCATGACCCGGCTGCCGGCGCTGTCGGCGCTGGGGGTGCGGCTCAGCATCGACGACTTCGGCACGGGTTATTCCTCGCTCAGCTATCTGCACCAGATCCCGGTACACCGGCTGAAAATCGACCAGACGGTGGTGGCCGGGCTCGGCGGCTTCGGACAGGAGACGGATATCATCCAGACCATCATGGCGCTGGCCCGACGGCTGGATCTGGAAGTGGTGGCCGAGGGGATCGAGACGCCCGAGCAACTGGCGCTGCTGCGCCAGGCGGGCTGTCAGCGGGGGCAGGGTTATCTGATCTCGCGGCCCCTGTCAGAGGACGACACCACGGCCCTGCTGGCCCGGGAGGGGCCGACCCTGCTGGACATGGACGATCCCCCTGGCGGGGGCCGCTCTCCCACCATGCCCTGACCCGGTATATCCGGTATGGCGCCATCAAGGAGTCAGCTCGGCCAGCACCCGGGCGGCCAGTTCGGGGCGGTCGGTGCGGGCGCAGTGCCCGGAGTTGCTTCAAGGCCGCCGGGTTCAACGACATGAGCTTCACCTGTGCGGCCATGCCACTCGCCTCCACCTGCTCCACCACCCGTTCGGCCAGCGCCGGGTCGGCGCCGTAGTACTTCAACTCGATCAACACCCCAATGCGGTCCCGGGCCAGATCCAGCACCTCCCCGAGGGTGGGCACCCGCTGGTCGCGAAACCGCGCATCCAGACGCGAGCCCACATCGATGTCGGCCAGCTCCGCCAAAGTGGCCTCGGCCCGCGGCCGGCGAACAGCGCCAGCGGCAGGGCATGCACCCAGCCCACCAACAGCCGCAGCAACACCAATCCCAGCACCAGGCCCAGCAATCCGAGTAACACCACCGTCAGCCTGAGCACCACCGGCGCCCGGCCCAGGGTGCTCCAGAGCACCGCCAGGGTGCGGGGCCGCCGGCCGTGACGCACCTGCAGGCCGATGCTCGTGAGGGCGGCCAGACGTAGCGCCGTCAGACTGATGAGCAGCGCCGCGCCCAGCACCAGCGCCAGCAACCCCACCGGCCGCAGGGCGAACCAGAGGATATCCTGGTCGGTGAGTGCCGCCTCCCCGGACAGGCTCACCAGCAAGCGGATCGCGCCACTGGCCAGCGGCGCCAGCAGCGCCACCAGCAACAGGCTGTAGAGTACATGGGTGAGCAGCAGCGGACGCCAACCCCCCAGAAAATCGTGGCCGATGCCCTTCAACAGGGCCAGCGGGCGAAACGCGGGGGGAGAGATCATGATGCCGGTCTCAGGATCTGATGAGTTTGCCCAGGGTGGCGGTGGTGGAATAGCCCGGCAAAAAGCCCAGGCTCCGCACCTGCCCGCCCGCCGCCAGCACGCACTCGTGGCCGGCAATCTCGGTGATTTTATAATCCCCGCCCTTCACCAGATAATCCGGCAGCACCCGGCAGATCAGCCGCTCGGGGGTATCCCCGGCAAACGCCACCACCCAGTCCACCGCGCCGAGGCCCGCCAGCACCCGCATGCGGTCGGCGAGCGGATTCACCGGGCGGCCCTCGCCCTTCAGGCGGCGCACCGAGGCGTCGTCGTTCACCGCCACCACAAGCCGGCTGCCCAGGCGCCGGGCCTCCTCCAGATAGGCCACATGGCCGGCGTGGAGGATATCGAAGCAGCCGTTGGTCATGACGATCACCTCGCCGTGCTGGCGAGCCTCAGCCACGGCGTTCACCAGATCCGCCTCGTCCACCACGCCCCGCGGCGTCTCGTGCTGGTAGAGTGCCCGGCGCAGTTCCGAGACGGTGACGCTGGCGGTGCCGAATTTACCCACCACCAGCCCGGCGGCCACGTTGGCCAGCGCGGTGGCGGCGCCGAGATCCAGGCCGGCGGCCAGCGCGGCGGCCAGGGTGCCGATCACCGTGTCGCCGGCGCCGGTGACATCGAACACCTCGCGGGCGTGGGCGGGCAGGTGCAACGGCGGAGCGTCGCGGCGGATCAGGCTCATGCCCCGCTCGCTGCGGGTCACCAGCAAGCCCGCCAGTTCCAGTTCGGCTCGAAGCCCCTCGCCCCGGCGCTCCAGTTCGGCGTCGTCGCCGCACTCGCCCACCACCGCCTCGAACTCGGCGCGGTTGGGGGTGAGCAGGGTGGCGCCCCGGTAGCGCCGGAAGTCGCGGCCCTTGGGGTCCACCAGCACCGCCACGCCGTGCTCGCGACAGCGCCGGATCAGGCTCTGCGGGTCGGCCAGCGTACCCTTGCCGTAGTCGGACAGCACCACCACATCCACCGCCGCCAGGCACACCGTCAGCGGTACCAGCAGGGTCTCGCCGGTGAGACCCGGGAAGCCGTCCTCCACGTCCAAGCGCAACAACTGCTGGTTGCGGCTCACCACCCGCAGCTTGCTGACAGTGGCGGCCCCGGATACCGCCACCAGTTCCGGCACCACGTTGCGCTGGCGGAGCTTGTCGGCCAGCACCGTGGCGGCCTCGTCCGTTCCCACCACTCCCAGCACCCGCGCCGAGGCGCCCAGTGTCGCCACCGTCACCGCCACGTTGGCCGCGCCGCCGGGGCGCTCCTCGGTACTCTCCACCCGCACCACCGGCACCGGCGCCTCCGGGGAAATACGGGCGGCCAGGCCATGCCAGTAGCGGTCCAGCATCACATCGCCGACGACGAGGACCCGGGCGGGAGTGAAATCGGGCAGATGGAGTTTCATGGGACGGTACGACGCCAGCATTATGGGTAGAATGAGGCGCCAAGTGTAGCATCCACCACCGTACCCGCCTTCATGATCGACCCCCTCTACCGTCGCCTGCTGGGCCACACCCGCCCCTACCGCCTGCGCTTCGGGCTCGCGCTCCTCGGCATGTTGGTGCTGGCGGCCTCGGAGCCGGCCATCCCGGCGCTGATCAAGCCGTTGCTGGATGGCAGCTTCGTGGCCCGGGATCCGTTCTTCATCCAGCTCATGCCGCCACTGCTGATGGGGCTGTTCCTGGTGCGGGGGGTGGCCGGTTTCGCCAGCAACGTGGCGCTGCAGTGGGTGGCCCACCGGGTGGTGCTGGACCTGCGCCGGGCCATGTTCGCCAGGCTCCTCATGCTGCCGGGGCAACGCTTCGACGAACTCACCGGCGGCAGTCTGCTATCGCGCTTCACCTACGATGTGAACCAGGTGATGCAGGCCTGCACCTCGGCGCTGGTGGTGCTGGTGCGGGACAGTCTGGCGGTGGCGGGGCTGCTGGCCTGGATTCTCTATCTCAACTGGCGACTGGCGCTGATCGCGTTTCTGGTGGCGCCGGCGATTGCATTGGTGATGCGCATCGCCAGCCGCCGCCAGCGGCGCATGAGCCGGCGTTTACAGCAGGCCATGGGAGATCTCAACCATGTGATCGACGAGGCCATCGACGGCCAGCGGGAGATCAAGGCCTTCGGCGGGCAGGACTACGAGCAGGGCCGCTTCGATGTCGCCAACGAGCGCACCCGGCGCTACGCCATGAAGCTCATCACCACCACCGAGGCCACCACTCCGGGGGTGCAGTTCCTGGCGGTGATGGCGCTGGGGCTGGTGGTGTACCTGGCCTCCCGGCAGGCCATGGCCGGCGAGGTCACGGTGGGGGGCTTCGTGTCGCTGTTCGGCGCCATCGCCATGCTGTTCGCGCCACTGAAGCGCCTCACCCGCCTGAACGAGACCCTGCAACGGGGGCTTGCCGCCGCCGAGAGCGTGTTCGCGCTCATCGACGAGACGCCCGAGCCCGACCACGGTGGCGCCACGCCTCCCCGGGTGGCCGGCGAGATCCGCTTCGAGGCGGTGAGCCTGACCTATCCGGGGCGTCGGGAACGGGCACTGGATGGCATTGATCTGCACATCCGGGCGGGCGAGACGCTGGCCCTGGTGGGTCCCTCCGGCGGGGGCAAGAGCAGTTTGATCCATCTGCTGCCGCGGTTTGTCGGTCCCGGCGGCGGACGCATCCTGCTGGACGGGATCGATATCCATGAATGGCCGCTGGCGCTGCTGCGCCGGCAACTGGCCTATGTGGGCCAGCACCCGGTGCTGTTCAACGATACGCTGGCGGCCAACATCGGCTATGGCGCGGGGCGGGCGCTGGACGCGGCGGAACTGGCGGCGGTGGCGGCCCGGGCCGATGCGCTGGAGTTCATCCGGGCGCTCCCCGAGGGCTTCGATACCCCGGTGGGAGACAACGGGGTACGCCTGTCCGGCGGTCAGCGCCAGCGCATCGCCATCGCCCGGGCGCTGGCCCGCAACGCGCCGATCCTGCTGCTTGACGAGGCCACCTCGGCGCTGGACGCCGACAGCGAGCGGCGGGTGCAACGGGGTCTGGAACAGGATCGGCACAACCGTACCACACTGGTGGTGGCCCACCGCCTGTCCACCGTGGAGAACGCCGACCGCATCGTGGTGCTGGCAGGCGGGCGCCTCATTGAGCAGGGCGACCACCGCGAGCTACTGGCGCGGGACGGCGTCTACGCCCGGCTCTACCGGGAGCAGACCCCGGGGAACGGGGATGTGCTGCGGATCCTGTACTGAGATCCCTGCGGGGCGTTTACTGGTATCATGAAAGCTCTCCACGGAGCGAGGAAACCATCATGAACTACGATGCCGTACCGTTGGACTACAGCGAGGAACAGCTGCAGCTCAGCCGCAAGGAACTGGAAGGGCTGATGGACCGGATTCCCGGTATCGGCAGCGTCATCATCACCACCAACACCGCCGACGTGGTGCTGGATGTCCTGCAACCGGGCATCCACCCCTTCAAGCTCTCCACCATGACCGGCTCGCTCATCGACCTGGGCGAGCTGATCGCCGAGGAGTCCCTGCAAAAGGAGAGTCAGTTCGCCATCGTCGAGAACACCGACGGACGGGTGGTGAGCCTGCGCATCAACCGGACGCTGATCATGACCTGTATCTCCGGCCTGTCCAGCAACCTCGGGATGGTGCTGAGCGCCGGGCGGACGACCGCCGATACCCTGGCCAGAATTCTCCCCGCCGCCACCGAGTGACTGAACCCGGGATCGCCGCCGGGGCTCTATAGTGGGTAATCATTCCCTACCATGGAGCTCTGTTATGGTACATGGCCGCTACGCTCCCCTCCTGTGGGGCCTCTTTCTGGTCCTGCTCTGCGCGCCCGCCCTGTCCCAGCAACTGTTGAATTCCGAGGCACGGGAGGCGATCCGCACGGTGATCCAGGCCCAGCTGAATGCCTTCCAGGAAGACGACGCGGAGACCGCCTTCAGCTTCGCCACTCCGGGGATTCAGGCCCGGTTTCGCGATCCCGAGACCTTCATGACCATGGTCAGGACCGGCTACGAGCCGGTGTACCGGCCAGGCTCGGTGCTGTTCCAGGAACTGGTGCCGTTCGCCGGTTCGGTGGCCCAGCAGGTGCTGATCACCGACCGCTCGGGTCGCTCGGTGCTGGCCGTCTACCCCATGCAACAACAGGACGACGGCACCTGGCGGATCGCCGGTTGTTATCTGCGCCCCGCCCCCAACCGGCAGTTGCTGTAGTTCTCAACCCTGCCCCACCACCAACCGCAGGGCATCCAGGCGCAGGCTGGCGGTGGGCAGGATCTCATCCAGCCGCGCCAGCCGCTGGCGGGCCACTGCCAGCGCCCTGTCGGGCACCGCCGCCGGGTTCAGCCGCCGGCCCGCCTCCAGCGCCTGGCAATGCTCTCGGAGCGTCGCCTGGATCCGATGATGGCAATCGTCCAGTAGATCGTGCTGGCGCATCTGGGCGTTGATCTCGGCCACTTCCAGTAACGCTTCCAGTAACTCCCGGTGATGCCCCAGCAGCGCCCGCACCGCGCCGTCGTCCAGCACTGCGGTGCGGTGGTTGATGGATTCGTGGGGATAGTCCTCCGCCACCTCGGCGAAATCGGCATCCACCACCACCCGCAACGGCGTCGGCGGCAACAGCGCCTCCACCTGAAGCTCGGCGGCCACCGGCGATTCCACCACGTAGATGGCTTCCAGCAACAGTTCCGGGGTATCGGTGGAGTCCATCCAGGCCACCACGCAGGCATTGCCCTGCTCCCCGCCCAGCAGCCGCGCCATGGCCTCCCCCACCACGGGATGATCCCAGCTGAGGAACAGCGGCTCCTCCCGCAACAGCGCCTGCGCCCGGGAGAACGTCACCAGGGTGCCGGTATCCGGCACCCCCGGGAAGGCCCCCAGCCAGTGCTCGCCCGGCGCCAGCCGTAGCACCCCGTCCTCCTGCGGTTCGATCCGCACCCCGTGCAGTCGCAGCAGACGGCCCAGGTAATCCGCCAGTCGGGGATCCCGCTCCAGGGCCTCCAGGGCCTGGCGAAGCTCCCCGTCCGGGGCCGGGGGATACCACAGATCCGGCTCCCCCAGACAGGCCCGGGCGGCCTCCTGCCGGGCCAGCGCCCGCTCGCGTAGTTCCCGGCTCAGCGCCAGCAACGGCGGGAGTGGCGCCCCGCTCATGGCCCCGGTGAGACGCTGTGCCAGCGCCGGGGACGGTTGCAGGGGCCGGGGACAACCGCCCAGACCCACCAGACCCTCCCGGTACCAGTGATACAGCACGGCCTGGGCAGTGCCCTCCAGATAGGGCAGATGCAGAGTCACCGAGACGGCCGCCCCACTGCCCCCCATGGCCGCCAGGCGGTGCATCAGCCGCGCCGGTTCGGGGGGCAGATCGAACAGCAGCAGATGCCCGCAGGCTGGCAACTCCCGGTCTGCCACCGCCGGCTCCGCACAGATCAGTACCGCCGTCGCCCGGGCCGCCTGGAACTCGCCCACGGCCCGGTCCCGCGCCAGGGGCGTCAGTTGCTCGTGAAGGCAGCCGGCGGTCACCTCGGCGCGCTCCAGCACGGCGTGCAATTCCCGGGCGGTGCTGGCATGGGTGCAGATCACCAGCGCCCGGGACCATACCGGCAGTTGCTCCAGCAACCATGCCACCCGGGGATCCAGGCGCCACCACGGCGACCCACCCCGGTAGTCCCGCTCCGGGCAGGGGTTGTGCCGGCAATAATCGGGCGGGCAGGGCAACGCCACCGGCTGCACCGACCATGTCGCCGGCAGCGGCGTCCGCACCCCGTCGAACCACAGCGAGGCGGTGCTGTGACGCACCCGCAGGGCGGCCAGCAGCGCCTCCCGGTCCGTCGCCCGCGGCCCGGCCAGCGCCGCC
>JGI12109J20283_12243278_pt1 | contig 11166 bp, 7 predicted proteins | sample ElkSlonscriptome_12_FD_20283 | JGI IMG/M metagenome (IMG submission 20283) | reverse complement strand
AGCGAAGACCCGTTTGCGGGCTTCCCGGAGCTGCCGTACAGCCTGCATGCGTATCAGTATGCGTATAGTAACCCGGTGCGGTGGACGGACCCGCGTGGGGAGTGTGTGTTGACTGGTGTTGCCACCATGTTCAGCGGGCTTTCCGACGCATGCTATCACACTCCCGCTGACGCTGATTATCGGCAGTACCGCCCTGATCTCCATCCTCCGGATGCTGCCGATAACCATTGCCGGGCTCGGCGTGCAGGAGGTGGTGCTGCTGGCGGTCCTGGTGCCGCGCGGCTATGCGCCGGAGCAGGCGTTGAGCGTGGCAGCGCTGTTCCTGCTGTTGACCCTCGAGCACATCCTGATCGGGTATATCGTCTCGTTCTGGTACCCGCTGGGGCAGGGACAGACGAACCCCCTACCACCGCCCTGCGCCTGCGGTGAGGGTGAACCAGCCATCCACAAATAGGAGAACTGTTTGCTGGTTGAGCGATCAACGCAGAGCCGCGGAGCCGCGGAGCCGCAAGAGAACTGAGCCGCTGGTTTCCCCACAAATCCCACTCGCTCCTCATCAATCGCCATTTGGTACCGATGCCATGTCGTAGTAGCGTATGCTATAATTATTACAACAATCACATACAATATGTACTGATTGAGCATACTACTGACAGATGCATATGTTACACTGTCTTCATCTACAGAAGCATGGGGCGTTTTTACCATTTTATAACCTTTGATTGACGGAGAGTACACGCGTCTGGTAGCGGGACGATCCCGCCGGGGAGAGTAATAGCAGGCTATGCGAATCTGCCGCAATCAACAGAGCCGGACGGGCTGTGGTAGCACCAACCCCGATACCGCCCAGTATTGTACGCAGTGTGGTCGCCCGCTCCGCGATGTGCTGCGGTTGCTGGACCCCGGCAGCATGGTCAACGGCTATCGGGTTGTGCGCATCATTGGGCACGGCGGGTTTGGCGCGGTCTACGAGGCGCGGCATACCGCCCGCAACGCGCCCAGGGTTGCGCTCAAGGAGACATTTAACCCCGATTTTATTACCAGCTTCGCGAGCGAGTTTACGGTACTGCATGACCTACACCACGACAATCTGCCCCACTACTACGCCACCTTTATCGCCAACGAAAACGGCTACCTGGTGATGGAGCTGATCCCCGGCCAGAGCCTGCAGGAGATCCAGGCCCAGATCACCGACGGCCGGTTGCGCGAGTCACAGGTGCTGGGCTATGCCGTGCAGCTCTGCGGCGTGCTGACCTACCTGCACACGCAGTCGCCACCCATCCTGCACCGCGATATCAAGCCCGACAACATCCGCCTGACCCCCGACGGTCTGATCAAGCTGGTGGATTTTGGCCTGCTCAAGCAGGGTACTGACACCACCGCCAGTTCACGACGCGGGCTGACCCTGGCCTATGCCCCGATTGAGCAGTATGGCAGCGGTCACGGTGGTGGGCCTACCGATGCCCGCAGCGACATCTACAGCCTGGGGGCTACGCTGTACCATCTGCTCACCGGGGAAGCGCCGCTCCCGGCCGCCCAGCGGATTGCTGCCGGCGACGATCCCTTACCCGCGCCACAATCGCTCAACCCCCGGATCACGCCCCATGTCAGCCAGGCGATTATGACCGCGATGGCGCTCACCCGTGACCGGCGATTTGCCTCCGCCGAGGCGTTTGTGCAGGCGCTGTTTGGCCGCAGTCCGCAGCGCACAGCCCGACCCACCGTTGTGCTGTCCCCGCAGACCGCCGAACAGACCGTTCCCGGCCCGCCGCCCGCCCCACAACCGGTGCCCACTCCGCCCCCCGCTGCGCCACCCCCGCCGGTTGCCGCGCCGGTAACACCGGCAGATGGAGGGTCAGCCCGCCGATCCGGGCCTGTTCGGCTCCTGTCGGCGATACTCCTGGTGGGTTTGCTGCTGGCGGGCGGCATCTGGTTAGCCACTGCGAATAACGCACCAGCGGATACCTCTTCGCCGCCATTCCGGGAGGCGGTTAGCCCGGACGAAGATAATGCGGCGGCACTGCGCCTGGCCGAAACCGCCGCCGCCATTAATGCCCGCCAGACCGCACTGGCCGCAACGGAGGCCGCCGCCGCAACGGAAGCCGCGCTACAACAGACGGCGCAGGCGATTGACCAGACCGCCACGACGCCGGCAGCAGCCCAGGCGGACACTCCGGCGGCAAACTACACAACGATCCTGACGAGTGACAGATTTGTCACGGTGCGGAGTGAACCCGGCACCCGCGGCGCAGCCCTGGCGCGACTATCGCCGGGCACAGAACTCTACTGCAACGAGGAAGTTGACGGCGAGTGGCTGGGTGTAGAGTATCGGGAGGCCGGCGGCAAGCTGATCCGACCATCGCGGACATGGTTATACTGCCCCAGTGTTGAGGGGTATGTTTTCGCGCAGTTATTAGATCCGTTATAACCGCATGATATGATTATGGTTAGTGCATACATTGGACAAAATTCGCCCTGATTCCAAGGAGACCCCATCTATGCAAATCTGCCGCGATCAACGCAGCGGGACGGGCTGCGGCACTTCCAACCCCGACACTGCCCAGCATTGTACGCAATGCGGTCGTCCGCTCAACTATGCGCTGCAGTTGCTGGACCCCGACGACATCATCAATGGCTACGAGATTGTGCGCATGATCGGGCACGGTGGGTTTGGCGCGGTCTACGAAGCCCGCAACCCTGAGCTTGATCCGCCCACGGTTGCCCTCAAGGAGACCTTCAACCCGGACTCGATTACCAGTTTCGCGGGTGAGTTTGCGGTGCTGCGCCACCTGCACCACGACAATCTGCCCCACTACTATGCCACGTTCGTTGCCAACGGAAATGGCTACCTGGTGATGGAGCTGATCCCCGGCCAGAGCCTGCAGGAGATCCAGGCCCAGATCACCGACAGACGTCTGCGCGAGGCGCAGGTGCTGGGCTATGCCGTCCAACTCTGCGGCGTGCTGACCTACCTGCACACGCAGTCACCGCTCATCCTGCACCGCGATATCAAGCCCGACAATATCCGCCTGACCCCTGACGGTCTGATCAAACTGGTGGATTTTGGCCTGCTCAAGCAGGGCACCGACACGACCGCCAGTTCGCGGCGGGGGTTGACCATGGCCTATGCCCCGATTGAGCAATATGGAGCCGGTCACAGCGGGCCCACTGATGCCCGTAGCGATATCTACAGGCTGGGGGCTACGCTGTACCATCTGCTCACCGGGGAAGCACCGCTGGCGGCAACCCAGCGGATTGCCGAGAGCAATGATCCCTTACCTCCACCACAGACGCTCAACCCCCGGATCACGCCCCACGTCAGCCAGGCAATCATGACCGCGATGGCACTGACCCGGGATAAAAGGTTTGCCACGGCTGATCGCTTCGCACAGGCGCTGTTTGGGCGCGCGCCCGCCACGCCGATTGCAGACGATACGGTCAGGGTCATGCCATCTGGTGAGACAACGATGACCGTTCCCGTGCAGCCGGGGGCCAATCCATATGTTACCCAGGGAACCCCGACCAGGCCGGTTCCCACGCCGATACTGGAGAGTCCATCCGGCGGATCTGCGCCCCCGGTCAATGCGCCGATCACACCCCCACAGGAGGTTCGCCGACGACCGACTTTTCTGTACATTGTCCCGGTACTGCTTGCCGCACTGCTGCTCCTGGGCGGCGGTTGGGCCTATCTGACAGGAGAGTCACCTGCCCCGGAACAACTGGCGGGTGTTGGGTCTACTGTGGTGTCCACGCCAGCGACTGGCGCGGAGAATGTGCCGGGGGATGCTCCGCCCGACCAGTCAGCACCCGGCACGCTGGATGCAACCGCCACTGCTCTCAGTGCCACCCAGACCGCGCTGGCCGCCGGAGAGATGACCGCCGTTGCCCGCGAAGCGGCGGCGGCTCAAAGCGGCACTGTAGCAGCGCTACGTCAGACCGAGGAAGCGCTGATGCAAACGGCGGAAGCACTGAGTGTCGCTCAGACTGCACCAACCCGCGCGCCCCGGCAACCTACTGTCGGAGATATTCCCTTCCGCGGAAATACTGCTCCAGGTGGCGGTTCCTCGGGTGAGGTTTGCGACCAGGCCACGGTGGTGGGGAGTATTTCGGAGTTGGCGCTCAATCCCGATCCCTTTATCAGCAGTAGCCCCGTAGGAGCAGCCCCGGCCGGCAGCCGCGTCACGGTACTCTGTGATACCACGACCAGCGATGAGCGCCTCTGGGTGCGGGTGCGCTACGCGGGCGTCGAAGGCTGGATGAGCACGCGCTATCTCGCGTTTGATGGTCCATTTCCCGCCGATGTGTGCAACATCGGCACAGTCACGGGCGATATCTCGTTTCTGGCGATCAATGTCGAAACCCGGCGCACCTCCGTTCAGCGTGGGCAGGTGCCGGTCGGCGGACAGGTTGAGGTTCTGTGCGTGCCTTCGATCAATGATGACGAGCGCACCTGGGTTATGGTACGCTATGGCGGCACTGAAGGCTGGATGAGCACGCGCTTTCTGAACATTGAGTAATTTAATCGGTTCTGCCAGGCAGCAGAACCAGATGAGGCAGATATGCACCATGATCGTAAGCATAATCGGCTGGTCTCCAGCCTGACCGTCACAGTTGTCATTGTTCTGGCCGGGTTGCTGGTCGGCGCGGCCCTGCTGCTCGCGCCGACGACCCGGCAGAGCCTCCCCTCCCCGGACGAGCAGGTGGCCGACGAAGCGCAACCGGCGCAATCGGCGCAATCGGCACAACCGGCATCCGTGGAGCGGGCCGTCCTGAACCCGCTCACGACCCGAACGCCCATTCCAACGACCCGACCTGAACGCCGCCCGACAACCACCGCCGCAGCCGTGCCGGACGAGGCGAATTCGCTCGGGGCAGCCGGGGCAGCATGGCCCACACCTCGCCAGGAACCGGGGCGCAACCCGACAGCAACGTCGGTGCCGCCCACGCCGGAGGTTGCTACCTCCATCCCGGCCAGCGCTACACCACTCCCGCCCGATCCAACCGCGCCGCAGGAGTTGACCTACGTCTTTCCGGTACGGGGAACATGTCAGTATGGCCCCGATCATCACGACTACCCGGCAACCGATATTTTCTGTCCGGTTGGCAGTGAAGTTGTGGCACCTACCTCCGGTACGGTCGATTTTGTCAATCGGATAGACCGCTGGAACCCGGAAACGAACATACCGGCCGACCGGGGCGGCATTATGCTTGCCATTATTGGGGACGATGGCGTGCGCTACTATGGCTCACATCTGCAGGATATCGTGCCGAATCTTGAGCCGGGGGTACGGGTGGCAGCGGGTCAATTGCTTGGCACCGTCGGCAACAGCGGCAATGCACGTAGCACGCCGCCGCACCTCCACTTTGGCATCTCGCGCCCGACCACGCCGGACGATTGGGAGACACGGCGCGGCGCGGTTCCGCCCTATCCCTACTTGCAAGCGTGGGAGCGCGGCGAGATGCTTACGCCGGTTCTACCCGCACCACAACCGGCGCAACCAACTCCACAGCCACCCTCGCCAACCCAACCAGTCGTTACCGACAGGCTGGCCCAGGAGTTACAACCTCTATTTGACCAGACCGGTGGTACCTTTGGCGGTATCGTCTATGATATTTCCACACAATCTATCGTTTATAGTCACAATGCTGACCTGGTTTTCGCGTCCGCCAGCCTGATCAAAATCCCGATTGTGATGACCGTGTATCAGCTTGCGAACCAGGGCGTGGTCAGCCTGGATGATCAGATTGTGCTGCAAGCGAATGTGATTGTGGGCGGCAGCGGCGCGATCCAGTACAGCGCACCGGGAACGATCTACAGCGTGCGCGAGTTGTGCGCCCGGATGATCTATGACTCGGATAATACTGCCGCCAATATGCTGCTCGACCATATCGGTGGCTTTGCCCCGGTCAACCAGGTGATGGCCCAGGTGGGAGCCGGACAAACCCTGCTCCAGCGCCGCATGATGGATATGCAGGCCCAGGCCGCCGGCATTGACAATCTGACCAGTCCCGCCGATATGTTTTTGCTTGTGCGGACGTTGCGCGACGGCACGCTGCTGGGGAGTGCCGCCTCGCAGGAGATTATCGGTTTTATGCAGCAGACCACCAACCGGCAGAAGATCCCGGCCTATCTTCCGCCGGATGCGGTGGTGTCGCACAAAGTCGGCTCGCTCACCGGGGTTGAGCATGATGCGGGCATCGTCTGGTTGCCCGATGGACGGGCGTATATCGTGGTCTTGATGAGCACGGCATTGCCCAGCAATGCGGTGGGGGTGGCAACGCTGGCGGAGGCTTCGCGCATCATTTATGCATATGAGCAGCAACTGCCGGGTTCCGCGCCGCCACAATAAAAATGATACGAGTTACGCGGTTGCTCACACAAAAGGCATGTTTGCCTCCGGCAGGAGTGATAGGAGGCACGGGTGTACGTTATGGGACCGAGAACGGTGGACACGGTGGCGGGTCGCAGGGGGACGCGCCGCCGCGCGTCCCTACCGGAACAATCCTCCGGCTTACGGAATGCTATGATTAATCAGAGGCACCTGATCTGCATCACTCTCCGGTTCGATGCCCATCTGTGAGAGCAAGGTTTCAATTTGATCCGGGACATATGCGCCGTAGCCCCAGCCGATATTACTGGAAGCACGGGCCAGGTTTTGCAGGCGTTGCGCATGCTGCAGGTAGGATGATTGAACCGCAGGGGCTTCAAACAGCGTAACCAGGTCATCCAGGACGGTTTCAAGATCAGCGTAGAATGCCGCATCAATGCCGCCGAGTTCGTTGCTGCCGGCGGTCCCGGCTTCCAGGCAGGTAAGCAGTAGTTCAATCGTGCCTGCCAGGTCGCCGGTGGCCTGCCGGTAGGAGTGGATCAACTGGCGCGCCCGGGAGATATTGGGGAAATCGTGCAGATTGGCGGGAAATGTTACCTCCCGCACCTGCTGCTGGTAAGCGGCCAGAGCATCTCCGCCGGAAGTCGCCGGCATTCGCAGTCGCAGCAGCATCCGATTCTCCCCGGAATATTCAAAAAGCTCCCGTAACAGGTCAATCAGTTCAGCCTGACTCAGTCGGTTGAGTTGCGGTTGGATGTCAGGCCACTGCAGTGGATCTTCTGCTGTCATCGCACGTTCTCCTCATGTAGCCTGGTTATGCGCAAACCAGCGTCGGATCAGTTGGGCGGATATTTCGGATGGGAGAGGGCATCCGGCTTGCCATTCGGATTAGATAGCGTCATGAAAATTTTTTCAAAAGGTGTACTGCCTGCCGCCACTCTTTTCAAAGTGGCAGGCTGGTTGCATCCTCTGTGGTTTCATTTACCAAATGAAGAAACTGCTCAAGCCGGGAAATAATCACCTGACAATCAGTATCTTGCAGATCATTCCACTGACCTGCAATAATGTCATGCATCAACTCTGAATTTTCAGGAGATGATATTAATACCTTCCTGAGAACTTGCAATGCCATTTCCACACTATCTGTACTGATTCCCCGATCTTCTGATCTCGATACTTCATGGTTTTCTGTTGATGTTCGTGCTTCTTTACTCTTTGCTGAGCCTGACACAGATGCTCGATGTACTTTCGTAATATATATTGTTTGTCCCGCATCAGTTCGAAGACACCACTCTTCCGCTTCGCGGAGATTGCGTGTGAGCGGAGCCAGTCGGCGATGCGACTGAATGTGTGCGTTCCCCAATATGCCAAGAGAAAAAGGAGTATTTTGTCTCATCTGGAGCACTTCAATCACCTGTTGTGCATCTTGCTCATTCCAACGAGCAATAGAATCCCCCTCTCTTTGTGGAGACGGGCGTGCTAAACGGTCAGCAATATCGCCTATCAGATCATAGTCCTGGACTTGTTGGAGAGTCATAGGTATCCATTCTAACCCATGGATGAGCCCAAAGAGACCACCAAGCATTGATGCCAGCGTATCAGTGTCAGCAGACTTCGCAAAAGCTATGGTGCGTAATCCAGTGATAGGGTCAGTTACATATACTGAGAAAAGGTACAGAACAGCAAGTGTCGCAACTACTCCGGAGCCTTTCATTTTTCCAAAACAGCCAAGTTGTTCTAGTACCGTCTGATCATTAAGTAATGCTCCTTGCTGTTCAATTGCTTGTTGTATCAGGGTAAGACCAGCGCAAATTTCTTCCACAGTTTTCTTCCACTCGGCTTCATAACTGTGTGAAAATGCATGATTAGCAGCATCCAACCAATCAGTTGTACTACCTTCGGTGTTTCTGGGTAATACTTCCCATTCAGCCCGGTTTTTAAGAATCGCCTGAATGACTCCTCCCAAAGGCAATGGAGTGGCAACACGGAGAACCCACCAGGCAGCATATGCATAGACGATTGCGCCAAGCAGAGCACGTGGATGACCATGGGTTAAAATACCATTGCGCATCACATCGCGTATGAGTTGTTCGCGTGTTTGGCCGTGTTTTAAAACATGAGGTAGGATGCGCATGGCAACACCATTGCCGCCGGCACCAAAATATGACCGACGTTGTTTGTCGAATTGCGTCCACGGATTACTTCCAGATAGCCAGGCACGTGCGGCACGTTTGGTTGCTCCACCACCGCCACGTTCATAGAGCAGCCATAGTGGGATTTCCTGTTTAGATAATGAAGTTACCCACTGCTTGCCACGTAGAATACTCCGGGCTGTGGCAAGCAGCAGTTGCGTATCGTCACTATATTCGCCTGCTTGAATGTGCTGTTCATATGCCTCAAATCGTGATCCGCCCCTCCGTTGCCATGACTGGAATGTGAGAGTGTCTGATGGTGTAAAAACCTGTCCTTGTCGGCCTGAGTTCGATTCTTGCGGCCATCCAAGTGCATCGCCAATAGCTGCACCAAGTAGGGCACCATGGACTCGTTCTACGGGAATACTCTCTGTGAACCTTATTTCAGTCTGTTGCGCATCGCTCATATCATCACCTTATTTCACCAACTTTCGCTCATCGCAGCGCTTTCCTTGCCGCGTCAGTTCGTTCCAGTGTGACGGTCTTGTAAACAGAGTGGGAGCTACTATCCAGGTAAAAGATACGTTCACTTTAAGACATGTGAGACGAACCTGTTCTTTTCGTGCCTGTTTTTCATTTTGTACGATAATCGCTGTAATATAACATTGCGAGATTGCATCAGGAATCAGCACTTCGGCCTGACCATCTGTTGGACAACAGGCTAACATCTGTGGAGTGCGTCTACGCATTTTGCCATGTGCTCCAGCCACCTGCAGTGCAAACAATGCCTGCCATCCGTGCCATCCTGAACGGAGCAGCGCTCCATGTTGAGCGGCAGCATTTCGTGGTGAGAACAAGGCTTCTCGTTCCCATAGCAACGCCGGATCCAGACATAAAATCACCCAGTCTGTAAACAGGTGGTCACGCTCACGAACCTTTTGAAAATACCATGAATTTGGATATTCAACAGAGCAACATATATGATTGAGATGTCCATCAAGGCGTGCAGTATCAGTTACATCCAGTAAATCGGGATAGCGATCTTGCAGTTGCCGTGTTGGTAAAATTGCTTGTGTTTGTGTCAGGACATGCTGTAATTTACGTGATTGCATAAAATGACATAGACGAGTAATATCACGTCGCCTGACATCCCTTTGAATAGCATCATAGTCATTCATCGCCTGGTTACCTGATATAATTTTAGATCATCGGGTAGGAGGGCAGTAAGTTCATTCGTGTAGGTTAAAATTAACCGTACCCGGGCCCGTGTAATTGCAACATATAACAGGCGAGCTTCTTGCGACATTGCTTCATCCTGATCACGGAAGGCAGGAAGACGATCTGGATCAGGAATAATCGTAGCCTCACACCGTGGCAATAAGACAACGTCAAATTCCAGTCCCTTAGCAGCGTGATATGTGCCAATAGATATGCCTTTTGGGGACCAGTTTCGCAGATCGCGATGGAGCCGCTGATACTGGTGTTGCCTGAACTGTCGAATGTAATAATTTTCATCTTCACGTTTTCTTACAAGAATTGCAACTGACTGCTGGCGACTCTGCGCTTCCCGGGCTTGATGAACAACAAGTTGTTGTTCCACTTGTGATGAACTACAATGCACCAGTGTTGGTGGTAATCCTTTAGCGCGTATCTGATTAGGCATAACCAGGTCAGAAACACCTCGAAATGCTGGTGTCCGAGTCATGGCAATAGCCAGTGCTGCAATTTCACTGCTATTGCGGTAGTTTTCCCGAAATTCGTATATTGCCGGAGGTTGTAGTCCAGCAGTGCGCCAGGAAATACGATTACCATAGATTTGCTGGGCCATGTCTCCAAAGAAGGTCAGACTACCCTCCGGTGGAATAGCCAGGACCAGTGAACGCAACATTGCAGGCGTAAAATCTTGCCCTTCATCAATGACAACGTGGTGATAGCGACGTGGCCGATTGTCCCGAGTGAAAGCCTCTTCGACCGCCAGTGCCAGATCATCCCAATCATAGCGAAACCCACGTTGATCACGGAGTTGCCGGTAATGTTGATGAACTTTCAGGATAATTGTACCCTCAGCCTCGCTCCACGCTATTCCTCCAACTCCTCCCCGTAATCTGGCATATTCAGCTCCGTTCTGGATGTTGCTGCCGACAATCCACTTGCTTTCCTCGGCGAAGAACTGGGCCGACATATTCTGGAGTCTGCTGCCCTGTAATTGACGGTGTAAGTTGTTCAACACTTCTTTAATAAGTTGCTCTCGCAGATCAGGTTTGACAATATCATTGTCTGAGAGCAAACTACGGCTACTCAAATAACCACGTGCAAACAGGTGATAGTTCTCAACAGAGACGAATGATGATAACTGCTGTTGTGCAGCCAGCGCTTTGAGATATGTTACAAGTGCTCTGTTAAAGGTGACAACTAGTATTTTCTGGTGCGTCAACGTAGCTAGATAATTGGCGCGCAGAATTGCCATTGTTGTTTTACCACTGCCTGCGGTGCCAAGCACAACGGTGTGACCCTGATCAGGTAGATCGACAACCTCGCGCTGGCGGCCTTTTGGTTCTGGTAGAGACATTGTCTGCAAGTAACCTTCTAAGAGACTGTCGGAAAAGGGGTGGTCATGGGGCGACGGCCCCGAAGCGGGAGTCCCGGCTTCAGCCGGTTCCGGCCACACACCGGCTGAAGCCGGGACTCCTGGGGCGCTGTCCGGT
>JGI12109J20283_10185265_pt1 | contig 11170 bp, 11 predicted proteins | sample ElkSlonscriptome_12_FD_20283 | JGI IMG/M metagenome (IMG submission 20283) | reverse complement strand
AATCGGTGCGCAGGCACCGATTTTCTTAACGCTGTCCGCCCACCAGGGCTCGAACCTGGGACCGTCGGCTTAAAAGGCCGCTGCTCTACCAACTGAGCTATGGGCGGTATTCAATTGTTCTCTTACTAACCCCGCATAGCATGTTATGTGTGGCGGCTTTTTAAGCTTAAAAGGCGTTCGGCGTGCCCCCGGCACCCCTCACCTCCACCAACTGAGCTATGGGCGGTATTCAATTGTTCTCTTACTAACCCCGCATAGCATGTTATGTGTGGCGGCCTTTTAAGCTTAAAAGGCGTTCGGCGTGCCCCCGGCACCCCTCACCTCCACCAACTGAGCTATGGGCGGTATGGAAGCAAGGGTACAACATAATAAGGATTTCGTCCACTAGATAGCCTGAAGTGCGTAGCCTGGCGACTACATATTTTCTCGGGAAATGTGAATCTTTGTAAGTAGTGTGTCCACAGTTTTGTCTGGGTCTGCGTTTGCGTCCACGTAGATCGGGTTAAGTGTGTGGATCGTCTCATTCCACCACGGTCTCCAACTAAGCACCATATTTCTTCCGGCTTCAGAGTGCCCGATCTTGGATGTGCCCTCTCTTTTCTTGAGGTGAGCACGTAGGTTCTCGTCGGAAATCTGCAGTACGATATTACGATTGAATAGATGACATATTTCTTCTAAATTTGCTGCAATGCCGCAGTAGAATGCTGTGGTTGTGGACTGCTCGCTCAGTAAACGTACAAGTGGCCGTATGTTGCAGCGCCAATGTGCGTATTGCTGGTCATCGGGGTTGTCGTTCTCGAAATGCTGGAACGCGATTCCCGTACGCGTATCTATCATGGTGAACATGTCAGGCAATGACTCCAGGTCGTGTGCCTCGAACCCGCGTGAGCGTAGGTGTGTGCAAACGGTTGATTTTCCAGAGCCGGGCATTCCGGTTATGAATAGTGCTTGCTTGCCCATGACTCAAATCGGAAGATCAAATGCAAATGCACCGGGGCCAAGGAACAGGAGGGCGAGTGTGATTGTAAAAAGTAGTAACTCTACATGTTGCTCGCAACGACTTGTTTTGCCTCCAGATCCAATAGGGAACAGGGTCAACATGACTCCGACTGCTGCAGCTGGCTGAGTATAGTATCCTACAAAGAGTAATGCTCCTACGATGAGTTGTGCTGTCGCATATATCGCGCATAGTGTGCGTAAAGCAGTTCTTTGCGTTCCTGTCGCTTGCACCGCACGGAGCAGGCGCATGCCCATGAGCATGAAAAAGTAGCCTGCGACAATACGCAGCAAGAATACCGCAAGCAGTTCGAACGCAAACAGTTCTGGCCAGATGCTGAACATATCTCTAGTATACCCTCGCTTCAGCATTCTCACGAATCTGCCCGCGCTCGCCCCTCCGTCCGGACATACGTGCGGAGGGTGAACGGGTAGAGGGAATCTAGATGAACGACATCGGATGTCGTTCATGGGTGTTGTGGGGGTGCGTTTCTCTGGGTACACTGCGGGGGTGAAGCCGATTTACCTCGTCCTCCATAACGTCCGTAGTACGCACAACGTTGGATCGATTTTGCGTACCGCAGACGGGGCAGGAGTGGAACGGGTCTACCTGTGTGGATGCACGCCGACACCGGTTGACCGTTTTGGACGCAAGCGCAAGGACGTTGCCAAAGTAGCACTCGGCGCAGAGGAGACCGTCCCGTGGGAGCAGTGTGTGGACACACTTGCGCTCATAGTGTCACTCAAAGAGCAGGGAGTACGTGTGGTCGCGGTGGAGCAGGATGAACGTTCGATACCGTATGCGACACTCTCACTCGACCAACCAATCGCGCTCGTGTTGGGGCCCGAAGTCGAAGGTCTGCCGCAGGAGGTGCTCGACCGCTGTGACACCATCGTAGAGATACCTATGCACGGCACCAAAGAATCGCTCAACGTGAGTGTCGCGGCGGGGGTGGTGTTGTATCGGGTTGTGGGGAGTAGGGGGCGGGGGTAGTGTGTGGTGCCGAGCTGTCACATAAACACTTGGTTCTGTCTCTCGCCCTATCACAAAACTGTATCGATCAATCGATACAAGGAGCCTGGGTACTCCTGCGTGTCCAATGTACTACGATTAATCGTAGTACACGAGCCCCCCATGTTCTTGGTGATGGCTTGTTGTGAGAGAAGTCCGGAGGATGAGGCATCTTTGAAATCACAAAGCCGCTTGGCTTGCTAATAAACAAAATGTGTACTTTAATAGTACCGGTGTTCTCAGTTTCCTTAACGATTGCGGGAGTAAGAAAAAATGCTAGCAGAGTTTGGTCAGACGGTGTTTTGGATGGCAATCTGGTTTGGCATCGTGCTCGTTGGTCTCATGGCTTGGTCGTATGTGGACGCACGACTCGATGATTTTGGTTTGAGCAAGAAGGTGCGAGGCGCACTAGGCGCGATTGTTGGTGTTACGCTCATGCTGAATCCAGTCGTTCTTCGGTACCCCGGAGATCTCGTGCAAGTCTACGGAGATGGCACGTACGAGTCGCTGCCGTTCGGGGCGCTCGGATTCGGGTGGGACAATAGCTACGCGCGACTTGACCCCGGTCGAAGCTGTATGTCGCGCCAGCGCTCAGTCGTGCGAGACGACGGCTTCCGTGCCGAGGTGCCAACAGTCTATGCAGACTTTGTTGTTACCGACTGGCAGGCGTTCTTTCGTGAGTATGGCACACGGTATCCCGAGTTCTGTACTCGCGTGGAGAAGCTCCTTGAAGCTCTCACCATGCGGAACCTGAACAAGGGTGGGGAGTTTGTCTGGTACTACTCTATGGACAGTGGAGAACGCGCTGAAGCGGTCGCACCGTACCATGAGGCAATGACCCGGGACCTCAGTGACGTGTTCCCATACGTGCGCCCCGAAGAGGTGAGGGTGGCGAGTTTTTGAATGATCGGCGGCTCCGCAAGGGGTCGCCGATACTGCTACATGTAGAGCATTTGCAATGTAAGGGTGGTGACGTCAACAGCACTGGCTACCCGCCTACTCACTACCTCCAACAACCTTCCTCAGCTCCTCCCGTGCCACCTGCTCATCGCTCCAGGGCTCTTTGGCGCCCTTAGGGCCCATGATGTACGGGTCGGTGCCTTTGCCGGTAATGAGGACAACGTCGCGAGGTTTTGCGCGTGTGAGTGCTTCGCGTATCGCTTCACGGCGATCCATGATAACGGTTGGTGTTTTTTCTTCCATGCCGTTAACCATGTCTTCCACGATTTTCTTTGGGTCTTCGTCGTACGGGTCTTCGTTCGTGAGGATGATCTCGCTACAGTAGCGCTCGGCGACCTTGGCCATCTCCGGGCGCTTACAGGTGTCGCGTCCACCACCACAGTTGCCAAGCACACATATCTTCCGGTCGTTCTTAAATGCCTGGTAGAGCTGCTCTAAGGAGTCTGCGGTGTGTGCGTAGTCGACGATCACCTCGAAGTTCTGCCCTTCGTTCACCCGTTCGACCCGACCTTTGATGAGGGTGCACTTCTCGACCGCTGCCTTGATGGTCTTGGGGGGGATGCCCACTGCGCGGGCGAAGGTCGCCGCCGCGAGTATGTTGTAGATGTTGAATGTGCCCACAAGCGGCGAGTGTATGGACATTCCCTCGAACGTGAGCAGTACCCCGCGTTCGTTTTCTGCATGTGGCTCCGCTTGCTTCAAGGAGTAGGGGAGTTTTTTGATGTCGTCGGGCGCCTCCATAAAGAGCGCGCCATGCTCGTCGTCTTTATTCGAGATGATGAGCTTGCCTTTCTTGGGCGAGTGGATGAGTGCGTCGCGCAAGCGAAGCTTTGCGTCGCGGTAGTTCTCGAAGGATCCGTGGCTCTCGATGTGCTCGGGAGAGAGATTGGTAAAAACGAATGCGTCCATCTCGATATGTGTGTGGCGGTTGAGCTTTGCGCCCTCACTCGTCATCTCGATCACTGCAAACCCGCAGTCTTCGTCGACCGCACGCCGGAGAAATCGCTGCATGAAGAATCGCCCCGGCATGCTCATTTTGTAGAGGTTTGGTTCACTTTCGTCCGCGACCTTGAAGCGAATGGTGTTGCTGAGTGCTGTAGTGTGGCTCGCCTCCTCGAGAATAGCGGAGATGAGTTCAGTGACGCTGCTCTTGCCCTTGGTGCCGGTCACACCGACGACGTATATCTTTCGCGAGGGGTTGCGGTACTTGATGGCACCGAGTGTGGCAAGGAGGGCGTGGTAGCGCGGCTGTAGCGCAGTATAGAGACGCTTGGGGATGAGTGCGCGTGCTGTACGGAGTAGGGTATTCATACACATTTAGCTTCGTGAGAGTGTGCGGAGTGCGGTTTTGATACGCTCACTCTGGTCAGTTACGTTTTCGGGTAGTGCTCGCACCGCATCGCGAACATCACTTGCACGATAGCCCAACGCTTCGAGTGCTGCAAATACATCATCATCGTCGTGATGGGTGTCGTGAGAGGAGTCGATCGAGAGCGTGGTGACTTTCTCGCGGAGCTCGAGGACAATCTTTTCAGCGCTCTTTTTTCCAACACCACTTACCTTGGTGAGGTAGCCCACATCGCCGTGTGCTATGGCGCTCACGAGCTTCTCTATGCTCTCGAGTGCAAGGATGCCGAGCGCGCTGCGTGGCCCGATGCCGCTGATGCCGATGAGGAGCACGAAAAGCTCTAACTCCTCAGGATGTTCAAAGCCAAAGAGCTCCATGGCATCTTCACGCACAGCAAGGTGCGTGTGGAGAGAGAACTCGCGTTTGCTGCGTGCATGGTCGAGCGTACGGGGCATGCAGTGTACGCGGTAGCCGACCCCATGTACATCGAGTACGAGGTGGTTCTCGCTGACGTAGAGCACGGAGCCGGAAAGGTGGGATATCATACATGCATCATAGCGTATGGGGGGAGGGTATGCGAATGTGGAGCGTGTTGCTGTGCATGTGAGTAATGCTCTTGTGCCTGTTTCGTGCGCATGCGAGGTGGTGCTAGTGCGTGTTCGGATCACATTCCCTATAGTACGATTAATCGTACTATAGGGAATGTGATCGAAATGGGTGGTTTCGGTTGGGCTTGCCCGCACACATACAAATCGCACGCACGGCTATGCCGTGCGTGCGCAAAGCACACAGGCGATTTGTATGTGTGCGGGCTTGCGTTCCGTGCATAATATGGTATCTTCTAGCGACAACGAATATTTAACGACGATATGGCAATCACACGTTCAGCAAAAAAGACCAATCGAGCAGACCAGCGCAAGCAGGTCTTTAATGTGCGCCGCAAACGCGAGTTGCGCGATGCGGTAAAAGAGGTTACCAAGACTGCTGCAACGGACACAAAGAAAGCAGCAGAGCTTCTTCCTGCAGCATACAAGGCGATTGACAAGGCGGCGAAGCGCGGTGTCATCAAAGCAAACACTGCAGCACGCAAGAAATCACGTATGGCAAAAATGGTTGCAACGGCAGGAGACAAGAAGTAGTACTATTCATCTGAGTTCCACAAACGTAAAGGCGCCTGTGTGGCGCCTTTACGTTTGTGGAACTCATGGCTGTTCAATACACGTGCAGTGTGTGGTGAATGATCACATCCTGTTCGCCAAAAACAAACTGGCCTTGTACTGAGGCGCCCTGGAGTATGTACGGCAGCCAATGAATGTCGTCCGGCCACATCGCGTCGTAGGGGATCGTGTCGAGGGAGAACCACTGTGGTCGCATTTCTTCACTTTCTTGTGGCGTGCCACGAAACGCAGAGGCAGCGAAGAGTCGTACTTCAAGGCGTTCGTCCGGTGCGCTCGATCCTTCCTCGTAGTCGAAGTGGAGGAAACCGCGCTCGACGAGATTGAGTGGTGTAATACCTGCCTCCTCTTCGAGCTCTCGTACGGCACATGTAGTAGCGTCCTCACCGTCATGAACCTTGCCACCAAACCCGTTCCATCGCCCGGCACCAAAGCCGCGCTTCTTCATCCCCAACAAGACCTCGTCGTCGTTGTGTACGATACAGAGTGTGAGTAACAGGCGCTTGTCTTTGGTGTTGGTCATGTAGCAATGGTACCAGCAACGCGTTGCTGTGGTAAAGTGATCCCAGATTTACAGATACAGACGAGGGTTTTGTAATGTCCGACCTTAGACAGATCATCACCATATCCGGCGCACCAGCAAGCGGCAAGTCGACGCTCGAAGCAGGACTTGTTTGGTGTTTTGAAGGCGGTAAGGTGCGCACCATAACGACACGGTCCCCGCGACCTGGAGAGAGTGCACGGGCGTACGAGTTTTGTGCACCCGAAGAACTCAATGTCCGCGAGGACTTGCTGTGGCGCGTGGAAGTACATAACGGTGTCTACGCTGTAGCTGCGTCCGGGTTTATTGAAGCGGCGCGCGAGACCGGAGGGACAGCGTTGCTGGCTGTTACCCCGGCTGGTCACAATCTGGCCACTTCTCATTTTGGGAGTGGTGGCGTGCGTTTCGTTCGCATGCACCTCACGTACCCAGGTGAGTCCGTGTTGCGTGATCGCCTTCTGTGTCGTGGCGACGATCTGGAGCAGATTGCACGCCGACTACAAGATGCGCATACGTTCGAGAAAGAGGTTATGTCGATAGAAGACGTGCATCACATCGCGCCACACAACAGGTATGTGATGCTTGCGCGTGCATTATCGATCATCAGAGTCTCTTAGACACACACCCCGCTAGGCGGGGTGTACGGTTTTCTACGTATCAGTATTGTGGTATTGCGATAATGTGCAGGTATGTTTTTGTGCGTGGCTGTATGGTCTCGAAATAGGTAACCGTGAAGCCGGCATTCTGGAGGAGTTCCTCAAGCTCCTCCTTTGCGTAGAGCGCAAACAGACGTGGGAGGCAAACACCGAAGCTCTCGCGGTAGAGCTCTCCGTCACCCTCAATCATTCCTATCGCGAACACGCCGTCTGGTGTGAGGACACGCCGTGTTTCCGCAAGTGCGTGAGGCATTTCTGTTTTGTGGATGTGGAGGAGTGAGGTGTAGGCCCATACGCCGCCGAAGGAATGGTCAGGAAAGGGGAGTGAAAGGAGGTCGCCCTCTGCCGCCATAAGACCTCGCGTCTTGCACATGTTCACCATCTCGCGTGACGCATCAAGGCAGGTGACGTCACATCCGCGCTGCTTGAGGAGGAGTCCGTCTCGCCCCGGGCCACTTCCGAGATTGAGCACCTGTATGTTCGGCAGCGCGTCGACGAACCGGTCGAGCATGTGCGTGGGAAAGTCTTTCCAGAAACCGGTGGTTTCCTGGTCGTACTCACGCGCGAGTTTGTTGTACGTGTAGATTGTTCGTTTGTCCATCGCCGCACTATATCACACACAACACACACTCGCGTGTGCGGATTACTCCGAAAACAGCTCCCGGATATCCTCCCACGTGAGTTTTTGGAGAAGGTCGCCTGTCTCGGAGACGACCGCATCAAAGACACTACGTTTTTTGCGTTTTAAGGCCTGCATCTTATCCTCGATGGTGCCACGGGTAAGGAGGCGGTAGACGTTTACCGAGCGTGTCTGCCCGATGCGGTGCGCGCGGTCGATTGCCTGTTGCTCAACGCTCGGGTTCCACCATGGGTCAAATACGACCACCGTGTCCGCAGCGGTGAGGTTGAGGCCGGTGCCGCCTGCTTTCATGCTAATGAGAAACGCGGTCACGTCTGGGTCGGTATTGAAACGCGTAATGACTTCCTGACGTTTGCGTGTTTTCCCTGAGAGGTATGTGTAACCGATGCCTGCGTTGTTGAGTGCGTGGGCGAGAATGTCGAGCATACCGGTGAACTGGCTGAATACGAGTACCTTGCGATCACCCTGACGCACCTCCTCGATGAGCTCGATGCAGGCGTCGAGCTTTGTCGATTCATGCAGATCTGGGTCATCCTTGGTGAGGAGTGCGGGGTGGTTGCACACTTGCCGCAGTTTGGTGAGTCCGGCTAGAATGTGGATCTGTGAGCCCTTGAACCCTTTCTCTTCGACCGCTTGGTTGACCGTGCCGCGTACGTCGACTAGTACTTGCTGATAGAGGACGTTCTGTGCGTCGGAGAGCACACATTCGCGTGTTTGCTCAACCTTGGGTGGCAAGTCCTTCAAGACCTCGTTTTTTGTGCGGCGTAGCATGAAGGGCTCTACCTTGCGACGCAAATGCTCGAGTGCATCGGTGTCGCCCGCATCCATGATTGGCTTCTGGAAGCGCTCGTTGAAGTGGTCGTGTCGCCCGAGGAAGCCCGGCATGAGGTAGTCGTAGATCGACCAGAGCTCGAAGACATGGTTCTCGAGTGGGGTGCCGGTAAGGGCAAGGCGGTAGTCTGCGGGTATCTCTTTCACACGCTGTGCCATCTTGGTCATATGGTTCTTGATGTACTGCGCCTCATCGAGGACTGCGTAGTTGTAGTGACGGCCTGGTGCACAGAGAATGTCGGCGTCACGCTTCAGTGTGTTGTAGCTTACGACAACAATGTCGTGCTCGGTGAGCGTGGGAAGAAGTGCTTTGCGTTCGTTTGGGCTGCCATCGTACACCAGGACTTTGAGACGTGGGAAGAAGCTCAGGGATTCGTGCTGCCAGTTGTAGAGTAGCGACTTGGGGCATACGACCAAGGACGGCACCCCTGTTTTTTTAGTCATCGCGAGCACCGTGAGTGTCTGGAGTGTCTTCCCGAGCCCCATGTCGTCAGCGAGGATACCGGCGAAGCGGTACGAGCGAAGGAAGTGAAGCCACTTAATACCTTCCAGTTGGTACGGACGGGCGACGTCCTTGATGTGTTTAGGAATGCGAACCGCTTTTAGCGGTTTACCGGATTCAACCCGCTCCATAAAGTCTTGAAGGCTCTTTGTCTGTGCGGCGTTATAGTGTGGCGAACTCGTCATGACGTAGGAGAGCTCGGGTGCGTGATGGAGATTCCCCTCGAAGCCACCATCTTTTCCCGCGCGAAAGGTTCTGAGAAGTCGAACTAGGCGCTCCAGTTCCTCGCGGTTCTCTACTTCGACCAGGGTGCCGTCCTTTTTCCGCCAGTACGTTTCACCACTGTCTATAAAGGTGTGAAGCTCGTCCAAGCTGACGCGGTCTCCCGCACAGTACAGGTCGACGTCGAAATGGAGCCAGTCATTTTCGGTGTCGATGTCTGAACTAAAGTCTGCAGTGAAAGTTGCTTGTTCTTCGGGAAGTGTGTCACCGTCGTAGAGTATTTCGTATCCCTTTTGACCTGCAAATGAGTTGAGCTTCGGCCACGTGTCTTGAAGAAATCGTTCCACCTGACTCTTACCACGCCGGAAACATTTGAGTGTTTTTGTGAAGCCGAGCATGTCGTGATGTTTCTCTAGTTCTTTATACAGCGCGATTTCGGTTCTGTCGTCGAGTAGTGCAAGGTGGAGTTCCTCATCAATCTCGGTGAGCGCATACTCGTTGTGTGCCGTCGAGGTGATGCGGTGCTTATAGCGCGTACGTCCGCTGTAGCTGCGATGAATGCTTTCGCTGAGGTCGCTTCGCCACGCACCATAGTTTGCGCACGGTCGCACACGGAGCGTGTGTTCAGTCATATCTAGTGCAATCACAAAAAGTCGAGTCGGTTTGGTGTCGTACACTGTGAGCGCGCGGAGAATGTCTTGCCCGTCGAGTTCGATGGCCGGTATGGACGCGGTGTCGAGGTCTCGCAAGTATCGAATCGTGTCGTACCGAAGATCAGTTCCTACGGCGATAAACTCGGCGTCGACATGGTTGGCGTCATAGAGTGGTGCCATGCCGTCGATCGTCGTGGCGAGCGGTTGGCCTACGAGGTGAATGCGTAGCTGGGTGTCTGTTTCGTGGAGGACAGAGTCTGTGAATGCCGTATAGCGCGAACGTGCGGCATGTGCGTGAGGTTTGCGTTCATTGGTGAGTGTGAGAAAGAGTGAGTGGTGGGTGATTCTGTGTGTGTCGACCGTACTCTCGATCGCGTGGTGTACGATGGACAGTTTGAGTGGGGGTGGGTCAGCGTCAAGCATGATAGGGCGAGACCGTTCATAGTGACCCTCTCTGACACGTATGTTGAACGTCGTTCGTGCGAGGGCGAGAAAGAAGGTTGTCGGATCAATGCCATACTCACTGAAGCTCGAGGCGTACGGATGCCCGCCAGCGATGTGTAGTGACTCAAGGACTACTCGCTCGTCATCAGTTAGGATATGTGTATTGAGTAGGTCATGTGCTTGTGTGTTGGTGTACTCACTGGTGTGGGGGTGTAGTGTGGGCATGTACTCGCGCGTGCTGTGTAGGACTACTTGGTACTCGCTCGCGTCAAATGGTGTGCGCTGCTGCGTTACCTCGTTCGTATCTGCGTTGTGGAGTGTGTGAGAGAAGTGGTCATGTTCGGAAGGGTGTGTAGTGGCTTGCCGAACCTCGCTTGCTTCTTGTGATTGAATGTAGGTGAGCGCGAGTGCGACACCGTGTTTGCATGCAGCACTGTACGGGCAGTCACACTCGATATCCCAAAAACCGCCGTCTTCAGGGTAGTAGGTTGCTTCGACGTGGTATAGTTCGGTGCCACGCACAGAGCCCACGACGGTACAAGACCCGTCGGGTTCGTCGGTTGCATTCCACGTGCGGACGTTCCGGTGCTTGTAGTACTCAAGTCCGCGTACATAGATGGTGCTTCCGACTGAGTCACGCAATGCAGTGTGCATTGCCTTGGTGTCACGGTCGGTCTGCATGTCCTGTTGGAGTGTGCATGTAGAGTACTAATAGTGTGCACGTAACGCAAGTGCGCGCGTCGTGTTGTAGGGTAGGATATCGACGGTATGCCACGCGGGTTATTCGTGGCACATCTCAAAGCTCAAGTACTTACCTCGGGGTAGCGAACTGTGCGTTTATCACTTTGCTTGTTGTACAACAAATGACACGGTGCCACCTTTGTCAGTTCTTATGCGTCCTTGTGCTCCCGGCAGGAATCGAACCTGCATCGGCGGCTCCGCAAGCCGCTGTTCTATCCATTAAACTACGGGAGCAATAGAAAATTCGACCACATGGTCGATTGCTACTATACCAGCATTTTTGTATGCACGCTAGTTTGTACGCACGCAAGCTAAAAACCCAGCCAGTGCATGATGCGGTGAGAGAATGGCTCGACGTGCTCGTCTTCGTCCAGGAGGATCGAGAGGCGGTCGTGTATGTCATCAGCATCAACACCATCGAGCGGGATAATGATGAGAGGGGAGAAGAA
>JGI12109J20283_10382771_pt1 | contig 11172 bp, 9 predicted proteins | sample ElkSlonscriptome_12_FD_20283 | JGI IMG/M metagenome (IMG submission 20283) | reverse complement strand
TCAAATTCGACAACCCGATCGAGCCTCTGTCGGAGGCCGACATCGACGCGCTGCGGCGTCAATCGGGCATCGGCCCGGATCGACGGGTCTGGGTGGCCGGGTCCACCCATGACGGGGAGGAGGTGATCCTCCTGGCGGCATTTAAACGGCTCAGGCGGTCTTTTCAAAAACTTTTCCTGATTCTGGCGCCGCGGAACCCGGATCGGGCCCCGCGGGTGTGCGATATCGCCCGAGGGCTCGGCCTTTGTGTCGAAACCCTGTCTGCGGCGGAGGCGGATCATTCCAAACCTGCGGGCGAGGTGCTGGTGGTGGACCGAATCGGTTTGCTGAAACGGCTCTATGGTGTGGGAGAGGTCGCCTTTGTGGGGGGCAGTCTGGTGGAAGTGGGCGGGCATAACTTCCTGGAACCGGCGGCCCATGGCAAGCCGGTGATCTTCGGACCGCATGTGTCGGCATTTACCGAAATTTCCCGAATGCTTCTACAAGGCGGGGGGGCGGTGCCGGTATCCGGTGAAGAAGATCTTCACGATGCGCTCGCCGGGTTGCTGGCGAATCCCGTTCGGGCCCGGGAAATGGGAAAACGGGGACGGAAGGTGTTTGAGCGGAACCGGGGATCGGTGGATCGCACTGTATCCGTGATTCGGGAGCATATGGACCCGTGAACCCGCTTCGCCGAAAAGTGGAAAACATTATTTCCGACCGGGATCATGATTTTCTGCTGAGCCGAATACTCGGTTTTATCTCGACCCTGTACGGCGGCATTCTGGATCTTCGCGGCCGGGGGTACCGCCGCGGGATTCTGAAATCCCGACGGCTTTCCTGCCGGGTCATATCGGTGGGCAATATCACCGCCGGAGGCACCGGAAAAACCCCGATGACGATCTATCTGGCCCGGGCGCTTCAGCGATCCGGGTACCGGGTTGCGGTCGTGAGCCGCGGTTACGGCGGAAGGGCCCAAAAGACCGGCGGCATCGTTTCGGACCCGGAACAGATTCGAATGGGACCGGAAACGGCCGGAGACGAACCCTTCATGATGGCCCAAACCCTGAGAAAAACCCCGGTTCTGGTAGGCGGCGATCGGTATCGGTCCGGCATCACGGCCCTGAAAGCGTTTCAGCCGGACATTATTCTTCTGGATGACGGATTTCAGCACCTGAAGCTCAAGCGGGATCTGGACCTGGTGCTTCTCGATTGCCGCCGACCGGTGGGAAACGGCCGTGTGCTGCCCCGGGGGCCGCTTCGGGAGCCGGTTAAAGCGCTGAAGCGGGCCGACGCCTTTGTATTGACCCGATGCCGGGATACGACACCGGGCCGGAAAGATGTCCCGCCGTATTTGCCTTCAGGGAAGCCGATATTCCGATCCATGCACCGGCCCTATGTGTATGGCGTTTACAAGACCGGGCAAACCGGAAAAGCCGGGTCGTTCGGGAAAGCCGAATCCGAAAACATGGTTAACAGTGAGTCCGACCCGGACCGACTCCTGCGGGGACGTCGTGTGTTTGCTTTTTCAGGCATCGCCGATCACCATTCCTTTTTACATACCGTCAGGGAATTCGGGGGGACTCTGGTCGGCGATCTCGAATTTTCAGACCACCACCCCTACTCGGCCCTGGACCTGAACCGCATCGCCCGATCGGCTCGGGAGACCGGCGCCGAATGGATCATCACCACGGAAAAGGATTTTGTGCGTCTTCCGGAAAACACCCGCTGGCCCCTGAATCTGGCGGTCATCGGCATCGCGATCTCTTTCGGAGAAGCGGAGGATGCCTTTCTGCGGTTTGTCCATCGGCATCTCAATCTACGCGAAGGGTCATTCCATGAATCGTCTTGATCCGCGAAAGATCGACCGCATCCTCATTCGGGCGGCCAATTGGGTGGGCGATGCGGTCATGTCCACCCCCCTGATTCACGGGCTTCGAAAGAATTTTCCCCGGGCGGAGATCGCCCTTCTGGCCAAACCCTGGGTNGCCCCGGTGTTTGAANACAGCCCGGACATCGACCGTATCCTGATCTACGATGCCAAGGGGGATCACGCCGGATGGANAGGGATATACCGTCTGTGCCGGGGATTACGGTACGGCCGGTTTGATCTGGCCGTATCGGTTCAGAACGCCCTGGAGGCCGCCCTGATTTTCTTTTTGGCCGGTATTCCCCGCCGGGTGGGATATGACACCGACGGGCGGCGGTTCCTGCTCACCCATCCGGTGCGGATGACCCCGGCCGTAAAAAAACGTCACCAGATCGATTACTACCTGGGCATTCTCGAAGGAATCGGTCTTCCCGCAACGGGACGAGACCTGACCCTGCGGATATCCGATTCGGAGCGTGACCGAACCTTGAAATTTCTCCACTCCCGGGGAATCGGACCGGACCGGCGAATCATCGGCATCAATCCGGGGGCGGCCTACGGCACTGCCAAACGGTGGCCGGCGGTCCGTTTCGCCGAACTGTGCCGACGTATTCAGGACCTCAAACCCGATGCCGCCGTTCTCGTTTTCGGAGGGCCGGGCGAAGCGGCGCTGGGCGAGGAAATCGCCGGCCGGGTGGGTCGCGGCTGCCTCAACCTGTGCGGAAAAACCCGGCTTCGGGAGGCGATCGCCCTGATCGCACGGTGTCGCCTCTTCATCACCAACGATTCGGGCCTCATGCATGCGGCCGCGGCCCTGAACATTCCCCAGATCGCCGTCTTCGGCCCCACCGATCATACCACCACCTCGCCGGCCAATCCCGACAGCTTCATCGTCAGAGAGGATATTCCATGCAGCCCCTGTCTTCAACGCGACTGCCCCCTCGGGCATCACCGGTGCATGACGGCGGTGACGGTGGACAGGGTCTTTGATATCGCCCGGGAGCATCTCGGAACGTGAACATCCTGATCATTAAACTGAGCGCCATCGGAGATGTCATCCACACCCTTCCCGCCTTGAACGCCATTCGCGACCATTTTACGGATGCGCACATCACCTGGGTGGTCGAGGAAGCGGCCGCCCCCCTCGTACAAGGCCATCGGGCCCTGGATCGGGTGCTGATTTCAAAACGGAAACGTTGGATAGGCGGTCTTCGGGGGCCGAATCGGCGGCGGTGCCTTCTGGAAATGGTGCGGTTTATCCGCGCTCTTCGGGACACCCGGTACGATCTGGTGTTCGATTTTCAGCAGCTCCTCAAAAGCGGGGTGTTGGCGGGCCTGGCCCGGGGAGGTCGAAAGATCGGCTTCGGAAAGGGGATGCAGCACATGGAGAAGAGCTATCTTTTCCTGAACCGAACCGTTCCGGCGGTCAGTATGGAACACCACGCCCTCAAGCGGTACCTGATGCTGGTGGAGGCTGCCGGTATACCGGTGCGGAAAATCGCCTATGACCTGCCGGTGGCGGAGGATGACCGCAAGGCGGTATCGGCGCTGTTGAATCGTTCTGAACCCGCGAATTCAAAACCCGATACCGACGGGGATTCGGATACCCCTTTTGTCGCCCTCAATCCCATGGCCCAGTGGGAAAGCAAGCTGTGGCGAAATGACCGGTTTGCCGATTTGGCGGACCGATTGATTCATGGGTACGGGGTTCGGGTGGTCTTTACCGGGGGCCCGGAGGACGCCTCGATGATAGCGGACATTCAGTCCCGAATGGATGGGGTCGCACTCAACCTGGCGGGCCGAACCTCCCTGAAACAGTTGGCGGCCCTGTATGAACAGGCCCGATGCGTGATCACCACCGACACCGGTCCCATGCACCTGGCCGCGGCCGTGGGCACCCCGGTGGTGGCGCTATTCGGACCCACCGCCCCCTGGCGGACCGGTCCGTTCGGGGCCGGCCATCGGATCGTCCGTCTCGGGCCGGCGTGCAGCCCCTGTTTCAAGCGGCGGTGTCCCCGCCCGCATCGGATATGCCTCGAAAAGGTCACGGTATCGGATGTACTGAAGGAATTGGATCGGCTGAAAATCAGAGGGATTGCATTTCAAAAGTGACGCTTCGGGTTTTTTCAGGCAGGATGCGGCCGTTTTTTTGGACAAAGGTCCGTTCGGAAAACCGAACCCGGTGATCCCGCCCTATCAGCAGGACCGTCGAAGAACGGGTGCCGTAATGTTCGCCGGCGATGAAGCGGGAAGAGAGCATCCGCTCCAGTTCCACTCCCACCCCGGTATTCGGGAGCTGGTCATCCGGCGGGCGGGTGCGGTCCGCAAGCAGACGAAACAGCGATTCCGTCTCGATTCGATCCTGGGAAAGAACGCCTTCAAATTCCTGTTTCCCCGTCTCCAGTTTGGGCCAGGGGGTGTCCAGAAACCGGTTGCTCAGGCCGTAAATACCGGGGAGCAGCTTTCGAATTTCACCGCTTCGGTTGCCATAATAGTACAAATCGTTTCCATCTCCTACCAGGAGATTAAACCCGTTGTACCGGTTTCCCACGGCTTGAAGCGCTTCGAGATAGATTCGGGGCGGCATTGAACCGAGAAGGAAGTCGCTGACCAGGGCGCCGCGGGAAGGGGCGTCCGGTTTGAGCGAGGCCGGGTCCCTGAAATTGGTCAGGGCTGCAAACCGGCCCAATCGGTCGACACCCATCCAGGTTCCTTTTGCTTTCAGGTCCCGCCCCGCCAGTATTTTCGGCGTATCCGACCAGAAACCCAGGGGTGCGGTGGGCCGGTCGTAGAATTCATCCCGGTTGGCCGCCAGAATCAGGCGGTATTTTGGGTGATGATTATATGAGAACAGAATCAGACACATAGCCGTTGCTTTCGTAAAATAAGAATGGTAATATAAACACTTTGTAATATAAGTTTCTTTTTGAATCCGTAAAGGAGGGTGTGGTTATGAAGGAAGTAGTCATTGTCAGCGGTTCCCGAACCGCCGTCGGGTCTTTCGGCGGCGCTCTGAAGGATGTACCGGTGGTGGAACTGGGTTCCATCGTCATGAAGGATGTACTTAAAAAAGCAAATCTGAAACCGGCCGTCGGCGACGAAATGAAGGCCGGCATACCCGATAAACTCAAGGACCAGGGGCGCATCCAACTGGAAAAAGATGCCGATGACTGGGATGATGCCGCCGCACCGGTGGTGATCGACGAGGTCATCATGGGCAACGTGCTTCAGGCCGGCCAGGGGCAGAACCCGGCCCGCCAGTCCATGATCAAGGCCGGATTGCGCAAGGAGACCCCGGCCTTCACCATCAACAAGGTCTGCGGCTCCGGGCTCAAGGCCATCGCCCTGGGGGCCTCCTCCATCATGTCCGGCCAGGCCGAGGTGATCCTCGCCGGGGGTCAGGAAAACATGAGCCTGGTCCCCATGTCCCTGCCCAAGGGCCGGTGGGGATACCGAATGGAGCTGAACGGGGTGGGCGACATCCATGACCTGATGGTGTTCGACGGCCTTTATGAAATTTTCTATGGATACCACATGGGGCTTACTGCCGAAAATATCGTGGCCCTGTACGGCATCAGCCGGGAAGATCAGGACAAGCTCGGGGTGCTGAGTCATCAGCGGGCCCGCAAGGCGATTGAAGATGGGTGGTTCAAAGACGAGATCGTCCCGGTGGTGATGAAGACCCGCAAGGGCGAGGTGGTGTTTGATACCGACGAACGGCCCATGGATACCACCCTGGAAAAGATGGGGAAACTGCGGCCGGCCTTTAAGAAAGACGGGTCGGTCACCGCCGGAAACGCCTCCGGAATCAATGACGCGGCTGCGGCGGTGCTGCTGATGACGGCCGACAAGGCGAATGAATTGGGTCTGGCGCCCCTGGTGAAAATCAAAGGATTCGCCGGCGGCGGGGTCGACCCCGCTTACATGGGGCTCGGTCCGGTGCCGGCGGTGCGGAAGGTCTTGAAACAGACCGGTATGTCCATCGGCGACATCGAACATATTGAGCTGAACGAGGCGTTCGCGGCCCAGGCCATCGGGTGCATGATCGAATTGGGCATCGATGTGGAAAAGCCGAACCCGGTGGGCAGCGGCATCTCCATCGGCCATCCCATCGGGGCCACCGGTGCCCGGCAGATGGTCACCGCCATGAATCACATGAAAAGAACCGGATTCGGCACCGGGCTGATCTCCATGTGCATCGGCGGCGGCATGGGAATGGCCATGATCGTGGAACGGGTGTGACCGGCACCCCGAAAGGGATGGCGTACCGCGCTTCGTTTTTTGCTTTACTTTGCACATGGGGTGTTGTTAAAAAACGGTATTGATGACCAATCAAACGGCGTTCAACGGAACTGAGAACTGAAAAGGAGATGTTTGACCATGGATATTAGCAGGAAGATGGGAATCATGGTGTTCGGCGGCGTTCCCGCCATTATCGGAGGCGGAATCCTTTATGCCGTTTTCGGCGGCAGCTTTGTCCCGGTCATTGTCTATCTGATGATCCTGCTGTTGTTTGCGGGCGCTTTTTTGAGCAAATAAACGCCGTCTCTTTCGCGGTTTTTCAGATCTTTTCTGCCGAACCGCCGCCTTTTAAGGCATTGACCCGCTCGGCGGGTCAATGCCTTCCCGACACATCCCCAATCCGTTCCGGCGAAACCATTGTCGGTTTTGCTTCTAAGGCTTCAGGACCCCTTCCCCTGTCTCGCGTTTTGATTCGGATCGGCGAATAATCCTTGAACTTAAAGGCCGTCCGGGGTATACTCATGTGTTTTGACAGCGCATACGGATACCCGGGAAAACCCACGCGTTTGCCGTGTCTTCTTTTCGGAATATTCTGAACATACCAGCCTAAACACAGGAACCTAATATGACGTTCATAGAAAAGTCGTCTGATGTCAGCATCGAGAACGAAATGAAAAAATCGTATCTCGATTATGCCATGAGCGTGATCATCGGGCGCGCCCTGCCGGACGTGCGGGACGGTCTCAAGCCGGTCCATCGACGCGTCCTGTTCGCCATGCGCGAACTTCGAAACGACTGGAACAAGCCGTATAAAAAATCGGCCCGCATCGTGGGGGATGTGATCGGTAAGTACCATCCCCACGGCGATACGGCCGTGTATGATACCATCGTACGGATGACCCAGGATTTCTCCCTGCGCTATCCCCTGGTGGACGGGCAGGGAAACTTCGGGTCCATCGACGGCGACAGCGCGGCGGCCATGCGGTACACCGAAATTCGAATGGCCAAGATCGCCCATGAAATGCTGTCCGACCTGGACAAAGAGACGGTGGATTTTGTTCCCAACTACGACGAGTCGATGAGCGAGCCATCGGTGCTGCCGGCAAAGATCCCCTGCCTGATGGTCAACGGCTCGTCAGGGATTGCCGTGGGAATGGCGACCAATATTCCGCCCCACAACCTCAATGAAATCGTGGCGGCTTTAAGCGCCCTCATCGACAACCCGGAAATCACCATCGATGAACTGATGACCTATGTTCCCGGCCCGGATTTTCCCACCTTCGGCATCATCTACGGCACCACCGGCATCAAAGAGGCGTTTCGCACCGGCCGGGGCATCATTCGCCTTCGGGCCCGGGTGATGGTGGAGGAAGACAAAGCCGGCGGCAGCGAAACCATCGTGGTCTCGGAGCTTCCCTATCAGGTCAACAAGGCCAAACTGATCGAAAAGATCGCGGAACTGGCCAAGCACAAGCAGATCGAGGGGCTTCGTTACGTCCGCGACGAATCCGACCGCCAGGGGATGCGCATCGCCATCGGCCTGAAAAAAGACCAGGTGTCCGGGGTGATCATCAACCAGCTTTTCAAACACACCCAGATGGAGACCAGCTTCGGCATCATCTTTCTGGCCATTTTGAACAACCGGCCCCAGTTTTTCAATTTAAAGGAGATGCTGGAGCAGTTCATCATTCACCGCAAGGAAATCGTCGTCCGACGGACCCGGTATGACCTGCGAAAGGCCGAAGAGCGAGCCCATATCCTTGAAGGGCTTAAGATCGCCCTGGACAATCTGGATGAAGTGGTGGCCATGATCCGCGCCTCCAGAAATGCGCCGGAGGCCAAACAGCGGCTCATGGAGGCTTTTAAGCTCACCGATATTCAGGCCCAGGCCATCCTCGACATGCGGCTTCAGCGGCTGACCGGTCTTGAGCGGGAAAAGATCGTGGAGGAATATGAACAGGTCCTCAAGGACATCGCCTGGTTCAAAGAGATCCTCTCCAGCGAACGGCTGGTCCTCAACATCATCAAGGATGAGCTGATCGCCGTTCAGGATGAATTCGGGGATGAACGCCGGACCGAGATCGTGGAATCCACCCGGGAGCTCACCATCGAAGACATGATCGCGGAAGAGGATATGGTGGTGACCGTCTCCAAAAACGGCTACATCAAACGCAATCCCATTTCCCTCTATCAGAGCCAGCGCCGGGGCGGGCGGGGCAAGACCGCCATGGGGACCCGGGAGGAAGATTTTGTGGAGCTGTTGTTCGTGGCCTCCACCCATCACACCTTTCTGTTTTTCACCAATCAGGGCAAGGTATACTGGTGCAAGGTCTATGAAATCCCCCAGGCGGGCCGGGCCAGCAAGGGCCGGGCGATCGTCAACCTGCTCAATTTCGAACCCGGGGAACGGTTGAGTACCGTGCTGCCGGTGCCGGAATTCGAACCCGGCTATTATATCATGACCGCCACCCGCCAGGGGCTGGTGAAAAAAACCGACATTATGGATTACAGTCGACCCCGGGCCGGCGGCATTATCGCGGTGGACCTGGTGGAGGGGGACGAACTGATCGCGGCCCGAATCACCGACGGCACCTACAACACCTTCCTGGGCTCTTCCTCGGGCAAGTCGATCCGGTTTCACGAGTCGGATGTACGGCCCACCGGCCGGGTGTCCCGGGGGGTTCGAGGGATGACCCTGCTGAATGACGACGTGATCGTGGGCATGGAGGTGCTGAGCTACGGTCAGACCCTGTTTGCCGCCACCGAGAACGGATACGGCAAACGGACCCTGATCGATGAGTACCCGGTGCAGAAGCGGGGCGGCAAGGGGGTCATCACCATCAAAACCAACGAGCGAAACGGCAGGGTGGTGGCCATTCTGCTGGTGGAAGAAGAAAACGACGTCATGATCATGACCAACACCGGCAAACTGATTCGCATGCCGGTGTCCGGAATATCGGTGATCAGCCGCAATACGCAAGGGGTGAAACTGATCGAAATGGACCCCGACGAACGGGTGGCGGGCGCCGCCAGACTGGCTGAAAAAGAGGTCGAGGAAGCGGAAAAACCGGTAGCGGAATAAAAGGAGATCGGGATGGAAAAGGCGAACGGGACCGGCATCTCCCGGACCCGAATCGGCGTGGTGGGCGGCGGCAGCTGGGGAACCGCGTTGGCCAATCTGCTGGCGACCAAGGGGTTTCGGATTGAATTCTGGGTGTTTGAAGAAGAGGTTCGGGAGCAGATCGAAAAAGACCGGGAGAACCGAATTTTTCTCCCCGGATTCACCCTGTCAGAGAATCTGCATCCCACCAATGACCTGGCCTCGGTAGTGGCCGAAAAGGACCTGGTGCTGATCGTGGTGCCGTCCCATGTGATGCGGGAAGTCTCTTCCCAAATGTCCGCCCATATCGGTTCCGACACGGTGTTGGTATCCGCCTCCAAGGGAATCGAAAACGTCACCCACCGGACCATGACCGGGGTCCTGGCGGAAACCCTTCCTCATCTGAATGACACCCGCCTGGCGGCTTTGTCCGGTCCCACCTTTGCCAAGGAGGTGGCCCGAATGGCGCCCTCGGTCATCACCGCGGCTGCTGTGGACACATCGGTGGCCGAGTATGTTCAGCACATCTTCGCCACCCCCTATTTTCGGGTCTATACCAGCAATGACCGGATCGGGGTGGAACTGGGCGGATCAATCAAAAACGTCATCGCCATCGCCGCGGGAATTATCGACGGGCTCGGGTTGGGGCTCAATACCCGGGCCGCCTTGATCACTCGGGGGCTGGCCGAAATTCGACGGCTCGGGGTTCGAATGGGCGCCAACCCCCGCACCTTCACCGGATCGGCCGGCATCGGGGACCTGGTGCTGACCTGCACCGGTGATCTCAGCCGAAATCATACGGTGGGCAAAAAAATCGGTGAAGGAATGACGCTCGATGAGATCCTTGCCGAAATGCGAATGGTGGCCGAAGGCGTCAAAACCGCCAAATCGGTCTTCAATCTCTCTCGAAAGCTGGAGGTGGAAATGCCCATCTCCGAGGAAATCTACCGGATTCTGTACGAAAATGTTTCACCTCGGGAGGCCCTTCACCGGCTGATGACCCGGAACCTGAAACAGGAACTCGACGAATACTAGCGGGGATATCCGATTTTCATGAGCGAGGGCGACGGCCGAAAAGGCGAGGGGCACCGGGAGCGGCTGCGGGATAAATTCTTGGCCGCCGGGCTTGAGGGGTTTCTCGACTATGAGGTGATCGAGCTGCTTCTGACCCTGGCTACCCCCCGAAAAGACTGTAAGGCCCCGGCCAAGGCGGCTCTGGAACGTTTCAAAACCCTTCAGGGAGTGTTTGAAGCCTCTCCCAAGGAATTGATGCAGGTGAAGGGGATCGGCCCCAAGAACGTGCTCGGCATTCGTCTGATCAAGGCGGTGGCGGATCGCTACCTGGAACGAAAGGTCGTGGGGAAGCGCCCGATTCACAATGCCCGGGAATTGTTCGACTACCTCTACTTCAATATGAAGGACCGGCATCGGGAATGTTTCAAGGTGGTTTTTCTGGATGCCCGGAATCAGGTCCTGGCCACCCAGACCCTGTTTGAAGGCACCCTGACCGCCAGCTCGGTCTATCCGCGGGAAGTGGTTCAGGCGGCCCTGGAGCACCGGGCCGCTTCTCTGATTTTCGCCCACAATCATCCCTCGGGGGACCCCAACCCGTCCCGCGAGGACATCGCCATCACCCGGCAGCTGGTCTTCGCATGCCGGGTCATGGGGGTGACGGTCCACGAACACATCGTGATCGGAGACAATACCTACTTCAGCTTTGCGGATCAGGGGTATATATCGGAGATGAACCGGGATTTCGAACGCCAAACTTGAGCTTTTTTCCGGTCCGAACGGAAAAACGGATACCTGTATGACCCAAGATAAAAATGAATACCCCCCCTGTTTCGGTGATCTGGAAACCGTTTTCCCCATGGGGCCGGACGGGCTTCGCCACTCACCCCCTAAATGCATGCGGTGTGCCTGCAATACCGACTGCATGCGGCTCGGGCTCAGCGGCGGGGGGGGGGTGAGCGTTCGAGAA
>JGI12109J20283_10047938_pt1 | contig 11174 bp, 14 predicted proteins | sample ElkSlonscriptome_12_FD_20283 | JGI IMG/M metagenome (IMG submission 20283) | reverse complement strand
GCAGTACATGAGGGTTATGGGGTCACGGCACCATCCGCTTGTGTCAGCACTGCTCATGCGGCAGGCGGCAGGCGAAACTATTCCGCCAGAGGAGTTGGCTTCAGTAGCCCACTTAATAGAGGCGGAAAACATTCATTTCGTCGGGCCTCAAAAGCCTCCTTCTGATGAAGATGATCTGTCTCTGCCCATCCCAGATGCTGATACGGCCTGGCGCACTTCGGCTCCCCAAGAGCCGGTTGCCCCCAGGCCCTCTGACGACCCGTGGGGGGATGAGTCCCATGTATCGAAGGGTGCTCCTGTCGCTGTGGTGCATCCTCCACAGCGACAGGAGCCGGAGGAGGAGGTGCCCGGACACCTCGATTTGTTTTGACAACTGATCACTCAAAGGAACCAAACATGACTTCAGCAACCGCAACCACCGCAACCGCAACCGCTCATCAGCGTCGCCTGAGAGCCATCACCAAACGCCTGGTCATTGAACTGGGCTACCTCGAACACTGCTTAGCCGAGGGCCAGCAAGACGAGGGTTTACAGTCCGCTGCTGCTGGCATTGATGTCGCGATCGATTGCTTGAACGAGCACTTAACCGGGAACTAGAAGATGGTTTTTAAGATTCCACAGATGCGTCGGAGCGCACGCCCAGAGGAGGCTACTGCGTCAACAGGCGATGGTAGTTACTACCAAAACTACCGGCAATTTGCGGGCGAAGACGAGGAGGATGAGGATCTAGAGCTAAATATCCCCACCTCCAGTCCGGGGGTTACGGTCGATACGAAAGCTTCGCCATCGCCACCACCACCATCGCCACCATCGCCATCGCCACCATCGCCGCCTACGGCCGAAGGGGCGAATGAGGCATCTATCAGCCCCCCTAACCATCACCCGAAGGAGAATCTACTAAAGTTGGTGCCTTGGGCACCGCTGGGATGCCTGCTCCTGGGGATGATGCTAGTGCGCACGATCGCGGCGCTGTGTGCTCACACGCTGAGCGACGAAACAGCGCCCTTGTTCCACTTCATTGCGGTCGGTCTTTGGGCCGATCTCGCAATTCTCATATCAATGTTGGTCGCACTCGCCAAAACGACGTATGCCATCGGCCGCTTGGATCAGGTGGCTGAAGATCGGCACACCAAACCCGCTAAATGGGTGGTCAAAGTCCTTAGCTGGGCGATCGGGCTTGGTCTTGGCCTAGGGATTGCCGCCCTCCAGGTTCAAGCCAGTGGATGGCTGGCAGTCATCGCAGTCGTTTTAGTGCATTTGGGTGCCTGGGCTCAAATGCAGCAACCAGGGGTCTCCATGCCCAAACGAGGTGTGCTGTTCTGGCTGGCGATCGCGGCACTGATCGCCGTGAGTGGGCTTTTCGCCGAATGGGCGATCGCTCAATTGGCAACGGTATAAGGTTCGATATGACTGCCGCAACAACTTACAAAAGACCCACCGGAACTTTTCTCACGACTGGCGAACCTAACCCAAACGTCAACTTGAGAAACGTACGGGATCTGGTTGGGCGGTGGTATCTCGATTATCACGAGGAAATTGCAGGGTATCCTGCGGCCCATCCGGAAATCGCTCGGATTGGGGACCATCTCAGCACCGCTTTGAAAGCAATTGGGGCGGGGCGGGGGGACGTGAGTGCTTTCCTGAAAAAATATCGGGAAAGGTTCCACGATCAGCCCAGCTCTATAGAAAAAGTTGAAAGGGTGGAATCTGCCCTGATCCGGACAGGCGTAATTTTGCCTCAAGATGCGGGGCATATCCCCGCCGATTACTTGCCAGATCCGCCACCGAATCAGCCATATCAGGCTGCGCCCGCAGCCGCCGCGCCGCGCCCTCGTCCTAACGGGACGGCAACGCCCTCTCCGCCAGAAGATCGCCACGCGCCGACCTTTAGTGAGCCGTCAGGCGCGGACATCATTCCCAAGCGCTTCTCGGAGGAGATGGTCGTCACCCCGCGAGGAACCCGAACGTCCAATGCGGATGAAACAGGCACAAACGCGCTGCTGCAGCTCACTTTCAGCGGACAGAGTATTTGCTGTCTGGCGGCTCCTGGGCTAGATACCCATGGCGTGTTGCTTTTGCTGCTGTATCTGCTCATGGGGAACACGAAAGCTGTCGCTCCGATCACCCCGGAGAACCTTCACATCTTCGATGCCGAAGGAAATCCCTACCTCGGCTACGAGGACGAGGCTGGCATCGTACGCCAATCACTCGACGTTGATGTTCAGCAGCCGATGGCGGAATGGCTTCATTGGCTAGATATCATGTGGGACGCCTATCACCTGGTCCGCGAACGGCGGAGACTGCGGCAGTCACAAAGCGCTGGTCAGCGGGGCGGGTCACTGCTGCAATTCGACCCGGCGTTGTTTGTCCTGCCATCGTGGTCGACCTGGGCCATGCGCTGGAGCAAGTACAACAAAAACGTCCGCAAGGTAGCGATCGACAATTGGGTCGCTTACAAGCAGGAATCAATGCCAAATTTCCGGTTTAATGAGCCGGACTTTTTTGCCGATCAGATGTTGTTCGAGATTTTGCAGTTTGGCCCCAAAGTCGGGGTGCGGCTGCTGATCTCCGCCAATATCAACGAGTGCGATAAAAGCACTGGGCTGACGACCGCCGTTTTGCCGTCTTTTGCCACCGTGGCCGTCGGGCAGTATCTAAATTCGGGGGCTTCTTTTGGAGCCTGCGATAAATTGCTCCGGATCATGGACGACTCGGAGCGCGATCGCGTTCAGCCTTGGTATCAACAGGCTCGGCAGTTGGTCCGCAAGGCAGACCGCGGGTTGTTGATCGTGAACGCCAGTGAGGCGAACGTCTGGCCCTGCCCAGATTGTTCATATTTGCAGCATCGGACAAGGCCGCCAGGCTTACCGACGACTAGGTTCAGAGGGGTAGCATGACTTATCTACATAATCTACATAGAGATCCACTACCGAGAACGGGATCGCAACCGATGCGAATCGTGGTAACAAGGACAGAGTTCCTTCTGTCTCCAGAAGATCTGACCTGGGGCAGAGAACTCGTGACTGCTATTTTGCAAGGAGCCAGGCTAGAGGATGACGACGGGTTGTCGCTCCAGTTGCTAGACCAGCCCCCCCGTCCCTCTGCGCCGCTGCCTTTTTCTCAGCAGGCAGCCCTACCCCCTGGGTATCCTGCCGCCCAAGCGGCATTACCACCCAGTCCTAACCCCGGCCCTAACCCCAGTCCCTACCAGGAAGAACGACGACCGGATCCACGTCCTGCGAAATTCGCCTTGGGGATTGGTGCCTGGCTCTGCATCAGCGCTATTTTCTGCACTTTCACCATTGGGGCGTTCTTGCTCATGGCTGTCCGACAGCCGATCCCCCCGATCCAAATTGAAAGCACCCCGTCACAGGAGGAACCTACAGATGCTTCTTAACGCCCGACTTACTGTGCCGCTTCTCATCGTCTTAAACGGTCTTGCTAGCTGTTCCCAGTTCCGCTTGGGCGAAACGCCAGTCGAGGCAAGCGACGGCACAGATCCACCACGGATCACAGTCGTATCCGGTGATGGAAGCACAACCACCCCGGCTAGCCTCGACGTCGAGGAAGAGGCTGAACATACCGTCCATGGAATTGAATTTCCTGGAACCGATCTAGCCAGCATCCTAGAAACCGCCATCGTCCGAATGAATTTGCCCGAAGCAGATTATGCGGACGTCTCGGCGACGCTGATCAACCTGACGACCGGCGAGCAGGTCGATTTTCAGGGTGGGACGGAACGCTACCCCGCAAGTACCGCCAAACTCCTGGCAGCCATCCACTGGCTTGCCGAAACGGAGCTAGATGAAGGCAAAGCGGAGGTCGTGAAACGGACGCTGGCGGGCACCGACTTTACCGACGCCAACACCGCGACCGCTGAAATACTTGACGCGATCGCTGGGGGGCGTGATGTGCCCTGCGATCGCCGTTATGAACTACTGGGGCAGATAAGAACCCGGTTCCCGGCGTCTTCTATCGTGCGTCGTCTCCATCCTTACAAAAATGGCGATGACGAGTTGGTGTTCTCGACCGCGATGGATAGCTGTGACGAGAATGCCCCGCGCAATTTCACGACGACCAACGAGTTGGCTGCCGTTATGCAGACTCTGGTGGCGGGCGATCGCTTTGGGTTGAGTGATGACGAGTCAGCGCTACTACAAGAAACGCTGGTGCGCAATCAGTTTGATCCAGCGCAAGACGACCTGACCAAAGGGTTCTTTGCGGAACATTTGCCTGAAGATGTCACGGTCATCAGCAAGGTCGGGTTTACAGAATCCGACGGCTTCATCGAGGTCGCCGCGATCGTCTACCACCCAGACGGGCAGTTCCAGGGTAATTACGTTCTGGCAGCCGCTAGTCCGTCTGGCTACGACCAGGCGCTCGCCGAACTCAGCGGGGTGGTCTACCAGGGCATGGCCAATTTTCAATTTTGAGGACACAGCAGAATGAAACTCGGAAAATTTAGAATTCGATTCTCGATAGATCGACAGGCCGTCGGTGTACAGGTTGTGGCGGTGCTGGCCGCACTGGTGGCGACAGGGCTGGCCGCACTGGTGGCGACAGGGCTGTTCGCAGCCGGAGGCCTTTACTACTCTGCCCGAGAGATCATTATTTGCAGCCTGTACAACATTTGCTTGTGCCTGATCGGCGGCAATAGCGTGGCGGCGTACTTCACCTATCCCGCCTGGCGACAGCAGCGCCGTTTGCGCCGTCAGCAACGACGGGGGCAAAAATGAGAAAATCTCAGATTATTTCTATCTTTGGGGCTTTGGCATTGGCGGCTCTGGTTCGATTGTTTCCGGACTGGTTGCCCGTCCTGCTGTTAGCGTCCGTCCTTCTGGGATGGAACTCCCACATCATCAGCAATGCGTTGACTAGAAGAAAGTGAACCCCACACTAAAGCACCGGCACATTGGTTTGATCGCCCTATTTTTCGTTGGGCTGATCGCTTTTTCTAGCCTCTCTTCTATTTGGCTGCTGAGTGCGCGGCGAGCTGCCGCCATCGATGCAGCGACCCAATGGGCTCAGGAACAATACACCGACATCCTGATCGGCGAGCCCATTGACGACGTTCCGACAGCCAACCAGGACGCGGACCAGTTGCTGGTCCGCTCCTTTTACTATTCGTTTTTCCGGCCCGCCGCTGGCCCGCAAGAGGCGACCGGTTCAATCTGGGAAGGTGGCAGCGAATCGCTGGTCGCGTGGACGGTCGGGGCGGCAGAGGGCACCCGCGGCCCTGACGGGAGCTACAACCCGGCCTGGCACGGACATGAAGACCCCTGTAAAGCTCATGGCGCTTGTCCGAATCGGGGGCTCAACATGGGCACCTTTAGCTACGACGGCGCGGCCACCCCAGAAGAGGCCGACGCCCAGTACCTTCCCCGTCTGCAGCGCGAGGCGGCCCAGATCAAAGAAACCGCTGACGCGATCGGCCTGGAAATGTCGCTGGTCGAATTCCTAAACGCGATCGACCTCGCGAATCAAGCTCCCCTTGCAGCATTGGGCGATATGGGCTATCCAGAGCGGCTACTGGAGGCAAAGAACAACGGCCTGACAGGTCGAGACGCGATCGTGTGGGCGCGATCGCACTCCTTCAAAGATCCCAACCGAGGGTTTGCTCTCAACGCCCCAGGGCTGGGCAACACGATGTCCAGGGTAAAGGAGGATCAAGATCGTCGCGCCAGGCAGATCGAGGCGGCGCTGGCCAATCGCCCCGAATTTCAATCGGGCACAGTAGAGTCCCAGTCTGGCCCCAAGATGGAGGAGGTGATCGAGCAGCTGAAATCGACGGGGGCGATGCAGGAGCTACGCAACGGTCTTTATCGAGCTGAGGACGGATCTTGGTCAGTAAAGCGAGACGCCTTCACTCGCAGTCTGAACTATCTCAAGGTTTGCGACTGGAGCCAGTACGGCTGTGACCTCCAACCCCCCGACGGCAGTTCGCCAGAAATTGTTTACAACGATTTTCTTTGGGAGTTAGGCTACGCCCAAGGCGTTAGGGAGGCCGATGCCCCACCGACTCCCGAACCCACCGCCGCCACCGGGGCCAAGTTCATCACGCCCCTCAATATGACAGAAGCTGTGCTGACCAGTCATTTTGGGTGGCGAACCTTGAATGGATTGAGCCGAATGCATGAAGGGACAGACTTTGGGGCCGAAACGGGCACCACTATAATGGCGGCGGCCGACGGAACCGTTGTGCATTCGGGGCCGCTCGGCAGCTACGGCATCACCACGATCCTGGATCACGGTGATTACAAAACACTCTATGCCCACAACTCCGGAAACCTCTTCCCTGTGGGCGTAGCCGTAAAGCAAGGTGCGCCAATCGCCAAGGTCGGCAGCACCGGGAGATCAACAGGGCCACATCTACACTTCGAAATTATTCCTAACGGACAAGATCCCGTAAACCCCTGCAAATATCTTGATGTTTGCTAAGGGCTTTTGCCTTTTAGGAAAATTCGAATATCGTAAAAAGATGTTCCTGTAGGTGTTCAGATGCCTCGTCATTCAGCCTGGTTAGCTGTCATTCTCATCGGATCGTTGCTCGTCACGATCGCGCTTTCCTCAATCACACTTAGCCCTTGGCTAGTGCTATGGACCATGGCCGCCATTCTGCTGTTTGCCCTCGGCTTTGTTGCAGGGCAACTACAGAATCAGCACCTGCGAAACGCGATCACCAAGCTGCTGAATACCGCCACCGACCACTATGCTCAGCAGATCAGCCTCGTTCTGAACGTGATTCAGAATAATGCCCTAGCGGCTCAACTAGAGCAACAGGAACAGAGTCAGACACTGAACCGTATTGAGCGAAAAATTGAAAGTCTCGCCCAGGGCGATGCGGGGGGCGTCAGCAGCGATCGCATGCGAGCCTATCTGGACAAATTGGCACAGAGACAGATGATTCCCAAAAGTGACTATCTGGGGCTCATCGTCCTGTTCTGTGAAGCGATCGCTGTCGGGGAGGAAGAGCTTGTGCAAGACGGCAAATGTCTGGTTTGCGGTAGCACTAACCCGACGCTTCTGGAACATCCTCTGGCCGTAAGAGAAGCCCATGATCCCGCCTGCCCCGTGCCCAGTCGCTATCGACTGGCACAGGAAGTCATGATGCTGATGCCGACTGAAGAAATTACCACCTCACCATGATTCTTTCCTTTGGCTGGACTAGCCAGTATTTACCCTACTCAGGCCCCAAGGACACGACGCGGCGGATCTGGAAGCCGCGCACGTTAGCCATATGGCAAAAGGCCTGGGACGAACGGCCCCAATTTGATCACACTGCCGTTGATAAGAGCTTGGCCTACGGCGGCAAGCGCATCGGCACCTTCACTTTGCAAGAACGGCCTTTTTTACAACGCCTGGCCGACATGCCGGCAGAAGATTTGATCCGTGAAGGCGGCATGGTGGATAGCGTTGATGCCTTTATCGACAAATATTTTTGTGGCGATCGCGATCTGGAAGTAGCGGTGGTGCGCTTCACTTTTTGCCCCTACCCCATGATCCACGCCGCTGACTTGAATCTTCCAGTGGGGACGCAAGTGGAAATCATGCCGCCGGCGACCCAATACCCCGAACTGCAGCACCCCGAACGAGTCACCCTAACCGGTCGGGTCGGCACCATCGTGGCGATGCATGACGACCCCGGATACCACATCGTTCGCCGATACACCCTAGCCCTTGGCGACCGCCAAACAAACGTCGCATTCTATGAGGTGGCACCCATCAAAACCCTTGACATATCGACGTTCCAGCCTACAGAGGCTATAATGAGAACATAAGTATTACCAAAAAATAACTATCTTCCTCTCACGGGGACGCGGCGATCGCCGCTTTTGTTATTTGGAGGTGCTTATGTCCGCTAATGAATTAACCCCGCATTACTGTTTGTGGGGGTGTCCCTTGCGAGAACGAGGGTCGATGGATCATGTGTATGAGCTCAATGGGGTGAACTACCCCAAAAGCGAGTCGTTCACCACCAAGTCCAGCTATTCGGCTGGCGATGGTCCAGATGGGCAAGGTCCCAACCGAAAGCCCAGGGTGGACGAGTACGCCTTTTGGCTACTTGATCCAGATCCCACGGCGTTGGATTGTCAGGCGTTTCGCATGCGGGTATGTAGCCATCCCCGCATGCGAAACGCCTGACAATCCGCGTCGGGAGGTACTGTTCACCCACGAACAGTACCTCAAAAGAAAGGTCTTCCATCAACAGATGGAGATCGCCGCTACAAAAGAGCGGCTGCGGAAACAAGAGAAGGTGTTGGCAAAGCTTGAGAAAGTCGCCGCCAACCCTCGGCTAGCACATCCCGTACTAGCAGTTTTTCGGCAGCCCGTTTCTTAGAAGCCCCCTCTTCAATGGGGGTGTATGATAGCGGCCTTGGCGACCTAGCTCACGCTGGGTCGCTACCACTAACTCCACCATCGCATTTTGCGATGCCCGTCTCAAGTCGTGGATAAAGGAGGAGAGGTGGTGTTTTTCAGCAAAGTGTCATGAGCATAACTACTGTGTCCGAAGAACTTAATAAGTTGGCTGAGGACTGTGTAGCCCAGCCTATTGCCTGGGTTATCCAGTATCTCCAAGAGAACGGCTGGAAGCTTCGCCAAAAAGCTTTCTCAGCCATTATTTTGACAAAAGGAAGCTGGGCGATTCGGATGAATAGACCTGTGGGGGCAAAAATTCCCGCAGACTATGTTCGAAGAGTAGAGGGAAGCGCATATCTGTCTGGGCGGCGAATCGCAGGCCTTTGGGCGTTGCCTTCTACGGATTGGCAATGGGGAAATGGCTTCTTTGTAAGAAGCTCTGCCGAATACGAAAGCCACCTTCTCGATCAGACACAAAACTGATCACCCCGAGATCGCGCCCTCACCGGTGCGATCGCCAACGTAAAACGACAGCCGGAATTCCAAGTGCCGGCGGGCCGCAAGGCCTACAGTTGAGGACGTTGTTTATATGAGCGCAACACCATGCCAAAAAGCAGATCTGAATTACTACAGTCACTCAAAGATGAGTTTCTGTCCGTAGAAGCCTATGCGACTCAGCAGGAGGCGGGAGACGCAGCTGCGAGTCGCGGCAAGAAGCGAACCTTTATCGCCCCTTGGCGAGGAGGTTGGCGAGTAAAATCAGACATCCCAATGGGAGCCGGATGGTTTCCCGCCTCCGTCAAACAGCAGTTCTATGAATGGGCATCAGCCCAGCCCGACCTGTTCCCTGATAACGCGGATCTAGAATCTGCTCACACCTAGTGGGCAAGCAAAAAAGCCCCGCAGAACATTACGTTCTGCGGGGCTTTTTTGCGTCTAAAATCAGTTGAGTTTACGACAGAAACTATGGAACCCAAGGAAATCGAGGCGATCGCGTCGCGGACGTACGAAACTTTTTGCGCGATCGCTCAGGCCGACACGGTCACCCCCGACTATCAACATCTGCCGCAGGAGCTGAAGCAGATGTGGTATCTGGCGGCGCTGGGGACGCTAATCCACAACAACCCGGACATCAAGAAAGACCAGATCGACGGCGATCGCGCTGGCCGCTGCGCTTGGGAGGTCTCTGGGGGCGTCATTCCAGGGCAGCCATCAACCATCACGCGGATTTGGGGGCTGACATCCTCCGAGTTTGAAGGGGAGCATGGATCAGAGATCTTTGCGTGGCGACTGATGCAGGCTCTAGTTTTCTTCCAGGCTTTGCAAAACCCCAGCAAACTCAACTGGGCCAAGATTGAATGGATCTGGTTTTAGCGCCGATAGGAATGAACGCTATGAGCCACCACTCCCCAAACTTCAAACTGGCGATCGCCCTGATTGCCAGGTTTGTCAGGGCCAAGAACTTCTGCCTCCACCGGCGAGTGCGGGCCGCCTGTGAGCACAATTATTTTGGCGTCGCCGCTTAGGTCGAGCGTCAAATATTCACGAACGACGAATTCGCCGTCCAATACCCCAACGACAACGTCGCCATCACGAGGCTCCAAAGAGCGATCGACGACGAGAATGTCGTCTCTGAAAAGACCAAGGGTGGCCAGCTCGTCAGTGCCCATCCGCATGAAGAAGGTCGCGGGCGGATTGGTGACCAGATGCTCATGCAGATTGAGTATCTGGTTCTTGGGGGTGAAATTGTCGGGAAAGGGGAACTTGGAAGGCATAATGAGTCCGGCAGAAATAGGCTCATTTTAAGTGGCAGCGGCGGCCTTCTGCTCCTTCTCTATCTGGCGGGTTCGCAAGACCATGGCGAATTCGCACATCTCGCCAGGAGACAACTCTCCTGTCGCCTGCTTGCCAAACATCCCCTGCAAGTACTGAATGGCCTCTTCTCGCGGCAAACTTATGGCTTTGCTCATTTCAAAAATGCGGCTAAGTAGCTGCGATCTGCCATCGGCGTCTGGTGCCAAATGAATTCGCATCCATTTCAAATGAGCATCACCGTATTCAGACAAATGCTGGGCTTCATCTCTCGTCAGTTTGCCCTCTCCCTCCTGTATCTCCAACTCCGCAAACCAGGCCGCATAAGGATCTTCCGTCTTGTAATAACGCAACTGACGCCTGAGGCCCTCGGGGAGTGACGGCTCTTCTGGGTTGACGGCAGCGGCTGCAGGCTCAACCTGAGTTGCCATGTCCTTTTTGGGAGGCTGCTTTTTTGCTGCTTTCGGCTGAGCCTGAGTGCTAGGTCGATTCGGCGTGGATTGGACAGGGGCCGCGTCCATCGACTCCGAGGGCGCTGAATTCGCTTGGGCCAGTTTCTCTTTAAGCTGCTGGGTCTTCTCTTCCCAAACCGGCGGCCATCTTCCTGGCTCCGAATTGATTAAGACCTCGCCAGTAAAGCGCGACGCCACTTCTACCAATGTGGCATTTTGAGTCCCTGGGGAAAACGTTAGTGAGATTGGCTTACGCAAAATCTCGTCCGAAGCCACCAGCATCGACCGAACCAGCCCCGAGGCCGTTGCCGTCCGGCTGCCAGCATCGACCGCAAAGGGGCCGCGATCGCTTTGAAAGAGAAATTTAGTATGCGGATTACCATCTTCGCCAGGTGTCTTGGCGGGAACGACATAGGTTTCCAGCCCGACCAAGGTTCCTTCCAGACCGTCCGCTTGAATGGTCACGGGACTGCCGTTTCCATCGAAATAGAACATCCGAGTCGGGCTCTGAGGGCCGATGCAGATCGGCTTGCCGCCCAGAGAAGCAATGTC
>JGI12109J20283_10956603_pt1 | contig 11186 bp, 11 predicted proteins | sample ElkSlonscriptome_12_FD_20283 | JGI IMG/M metagenome (IMG submission 20283) | reverse complement strand
AGTCGGTGATGTTTTCTTTGTGTGCTGCGAGGAGCGTCACGGCCTGTCCCTGCCAGGCGGGGCGGTACTGTTTATTTATTCAGTCCAACAGTGTATTCATTTGCATGCAAATTGAACAGTTCACCTGACTCGCAGAATGAATGCATCGATTTGCTTGCAAATCGAACCATTCAATATGCGTGTTTGTGAAATGCTTCAATGTGCAAAGCACACAAAAACTAATAGAATTACGCCAGACGTTAACAAGGGCGCGCAATCCTGTCAAGACGAAATACGCAATCCGGCTCGCCCCGACGCGAGCATGGTACTCCGTCCCGCTGGGATCAGTTTTGGCAGTTGCTGGTCGCCAAGCGGATACCGCAACAGGCCCAGCGCTGGTACGCGATACATGTGCGGGGATTGTTGGATGCGGTGCAGCCAAACTCGCTCAAAGGTCTTTCCCAAGACGAGATTACTGGCTATCTCCGACGGGCGTCGAGCTAGGGTAAGTGGCAGGACTGGCGGTTTCGCCAGTTGGTGGATGCGTTGCAGCTGCTGTTCGTGGACCCCGCCGGCATGCAATCGGCCCAGTTGGTCGTTTCGGACTGCTGGCCTGAAGGCGGGGCGGTTCTGCCGGCGGCTCACCCGACCATCGCGCGGGGGCAGGTACCGGAGGCGAGGCTGAAGGTGCCGAGGTCTGCCGCGTTTGCCGAGGTATTTTCGGTCTACAGCTCCGCTATGGCGCGCGGCACCGACAAGACGCCGATGGTGATCGAGGTGCTCCGCGGGCGCCTTGGCCGCACGCCCGGCGAGCCGACAGCGATGGCCCCAAGACCGCTGCTGCCGGGTCCAGCTCTCTGCTGCTTGACGTCGTCGTCTGCCGGCTCAACGACGCCATGACAGCATGGACCATTTTCTTATACTCTGCTCAATCATTTTTTCCTGCAGAGGATTGGCTCGCCCATGCGTTTCGAAGTCAGTGAACAAGAGATCAAGCAGGCAAATATCCCGCACGAGATCTTTCTCACCAATCTGATCGGCAACCACATCTTGATGGCCGTCGCGGCCGGAGGCATCGCCGGCAGCTTCCCGTGGGTGATGGCGGTGATCCCCATTATCTCATTCGCCATGCTGGGCTATACGCTCTGGCGCGCCAAGCGTTCGCTGAGCCAAGACCCCTGGTACGTGATGTGTCACTGGCAGATCTGCGCACGACGCAGCCGGATCTTTATCGGCATGCTGTTGTTGATGCTTTGTGTCATGGCCCTGGGCTGGGTCGGTCATGTCTACGGCGGCATGATGAAGGAGGCCGTGATCGCGCTGGTGGGCGGCATGGGCATTCTGCCCGTTATGGGCACGGTGCTGGTGCTGATCATCATCGAGTCCGACTCGCTCTACCACGCCAATCAGGCCAAACTGCCCAACTGGGTGGTGATCCGTTTTCCCAATCCGGATGCGAGGGTGGTGCAGCAACAGCCGCCGTCGGCCGTGACCGGCTAACGCATGCGGCGCGCCGGATCGATCTTCTTGTCTCGGTGCGACAGCAAGCGGTTCCTGTTGTCGCTGTCGCGCATCAATCGGCCGGTGCGGCGGCCGCCGCGGTATCGGCGGCCTCGGTCGCCTCGGGCTTTGACTCTTCAGCGATCAACTGGTTGATGACCAGAAACATCCTATCTGTACTGCCGGTCTGCGTCGCGCTGGTGAGGTATTTGCCGTTGACGACCATCGCCGGCACACCGTCGATGTTGTAGTTGCGCACCAACTCGGCGGACTTGCGTACCTTCATATCCACCGGAAACGAGTTGTAGGCGTTGCGAAAGGCGTCCTCGTCGATGCCCTGCGCCGCGGCGAAGGCGATGATCTGATCGTCACTGAAGACCTTCCGGCGCTCGTCGTGTAGGGCCTTGAATAGCGGCTCGTGCAGTTTATCGAGTTGGCCCAGCATCTCGGCGGCATAGTAGGCCTTTGCATGGGGTACCCAGCGTGGCGAGGCCGCCGCCGGTAGGCGCCGGAAGCTGACGCCATCGGGCTTGCCAGCAAGCCACTGCTTGATCTTGGGCTCCAGATGGTAGCAGTGCGGGCAGCCGTACCAAAACAGCTCCAGCACCTCGACGTCGTCCCCGTCCTCGGCACGCATTGGCTGCTCAACGACGCGGTAGTCGATGCCCTCATCAATCTCCAACGCCAAGGCCCTAATCGGCGTCAGCGTGGCAGCGGCGACTGAGATCAGCAACGCGAGGGCGCAGAATATGCCGGTGACTGGCGCTGTCGCAGCGACCGGCGGAACAAGCGAGGCAAAGGATCGGGCGAACATAGGAGCTTCTCCTGTTGATAGCGATGGCGGGCGCGGGATCGACGCAGACCCTCCCGCCGGGCATGATGTATGAGCAACACAGGGGGTTGCGACCACCCGTCGCGTTCAGCCGGCGGCCGACGCTGACAGATAATCGGCCACAAGCCCAAGAAAGATGGCCATGCCGAAGTAGTTGTTGTGCAGGAATGCCTCGAAGCAGCGGCCCGGCTCGCGGTCACGGATCAGGCGCTGCTGGTAGAGCGCCAACAGTGCGGCAACGCCGAGCCCGGCGAAGTAGGCCCAACCGCGCCCGGCGGCGACGCCCACATAGACCAGCAACGCCAGCATCAAGGCTTGCAGCAGCCCGATGATCAGGCGGTCGTTGTCGCCAAACAGAATGGCGGTGGACTTGATACCGATCTTGAGATCATCGTCGCGGTCGACCATCGCATACTCGGTGTCGTAGATCAGCGCCCAGATGACGGTGCTCGCGAACAACACCCAGACCCAGCCGGGGATACTGCCCTGGATTGCGGTGAAGGCCATGGGCACGGCCCAGCCGAAGGCCGCCCCCAGAAACACCTGCGGGACATTGGTGTAGCGCTTCATGAAGGGATAGATCATGGCGAGTACCACCGCGACCACGGACATGGCCACCGTTTGCCAGTTGAGCATCAACACGAGCCCGAACGAGGCGAGGCTCAGCAACACAAACACACCAACCGCCTCGGACGGGGAGATGAGCCCCTGCGCCAATGGGCGCGCGCTGGTGCGCGCCACATGGCCGTCGAAGTCGCGATCGGCGAAGTCATTGATCGCGCAACCCGCCGAGCGCATCAGCACCACGCCAGCGATGAAGATTGCCGTCACCTGCCAGGGTGGATTGCCCTCCCCCGCCAGCCACAGCGCCCAGAGCGCGGGCCACATGAGCAAAAAGATGCCGATGGGCTTATGCAGCCGCACCAGTTTGTAGTAGGCGTCGAGGCGCTCGCGCCAGGTGGGCGCCCTGGGGGTTCCGATCTTGATCTCCGGGAGCGACATGCGGGTTTGCGCTATCTGTTGGCTGGTTGGCTGGTTGGAAAGGCAGCAATTAAAAATTTGGCCGAATGCCCTGCGGATGCTGGTGGACAGTGGCCAAGATTGCGACAATGGGCCTGAAACCAAACGGCAAATTATGGCACAGCGCAGAAGGCAGGCGCAGCGGCAGCGTTCGGCATGTTTGTTTCCGCCAATCGCACAACCCGGCAAAGCCGAAATCGTTGTCGTACGGATATTTGGTAACGACAATGACAAAGACATTGACAAAGAGGATTCTTTGACGATTCGTTCATCACCTGCCGGGTAAAGAACTGATTTGGGTCGCGACCCTCTAGACCCGCCCATAGTCCTCACGATCGCCCAGCCAACGGCGAATCATCGGCGCCACACGCTCTGGCCAGCGTTGGAGCATGCGATCGGCGCCGCGTTGAGCGGCGGCGACCAGGTCCTTGTCGCGTAGCGGGTCGGCCAGCCGGAACTGGGCGCTACCGGCCTGACGTGTGCCCAGCACCTCGCCGGCACCACGCATCTTGAGATCGGCGTCGGCGATGGCAAAGCCACTGGTCTCACGGCGCAGGATCGCAAGCCGATCATGGGCCGCGGCGCTGAGCGGCGGATGAAACAGCAGCAGGCAGAAGCTCTCCACCCGGCCGCGCCCTACCCGGCCACGCAGTTGGTGTAGCTGGGCCAGGCCCAAACGCTCTGGGTTTTCGATAATCATCAGGCTGGCGTTGGGCACGTCGACGCCAACCTCGATGACCGTGGTCGCCACCAGCAGGTCCAGTTCCCCGGCCTTGAAGGCGGCCATCACCGGCTCGCGCTCGGCGGCCTTGATCCGCCCATGCACCAATCCGATCCGCAACCCCGGCAGGCTCTCGCGGAGGGCCGCCGCGGTGTCCTCCGCGGCCTGCGCCTGCAGCGCCTCCGATTCTTCCACCAGGGTGCAGACCCAGTATGCCTGCCTGCCACCGGCACAGGCGTTGCGGACGCGCTCGATCACCTCGTCGCGGCGGCTGTCCGGCACCGCGACGGTGGTGATCGGCGTGCGCCCTGGCGGCAACTCGTCGATCACCGACAGGTCGAGGTCGGCATAGGCGGCCATCGCTAGTGAGCGCGGGATCGGCGTCGCCGTCATGATGAGTTGGTGCGCCCTGGTGCCATCGCGCTCGCCCTTCTCGCGCAGGCGCAGGCGCTGATGCACGCCGAAGCGATGCTGCTCGTCGATGATCGCAAGGCCGAGCCGTGGGAAATCGACGTCGTCTTGGAAGAGGGCATGGGTGCCGACCACCAGGGCCGCCTCGCCACTCGCGATGCGGGCCAGGATGGCGTCTCGCTCGGCGCCTTTGTGGCGCCCGGAGAGCCAGCCGACCTCGATGCCCAGAGGGACGAGCCAGCCGCGCAGACTGCGCAGGTGCTGCTCCGACAACAACTCGGTCGGCGCCATCAGCGCCACCTGAAAACCGGCCTCCACCGCCTGCAACGCCGCCAGCGCGCCGACCACGGTCTTGCCGGAACCGACATCTCCCTGCAGCAACCGCATCATTGGCCGTGGCGAGTTCAGATCACCGGCGATCTCGGCACTCACCCGCCGCTGCGCGCCAGTGAGCCGGAACCCTAGGCTCGCGAGCAGGCGCTTGCACAGGGCGCCGTCGCTGGCCAGCACCGGTGCCGGCAGGCCGCGGCGACGGGCGCGCATCTGGCGCAGCGCTAGCTGCTGCGCCAGCATCTCCTCGAAGGCCAAGCGCTGGAACGCCGGATGGCTGCGCTCTAGCAGCGCCTGAACCGGCGCATCCGGCGGCGGACGGTGCAGATAGACCAAGGCCTCGGCCAGACCCGGCAGCCGCAGCGGCTCGGCAATCTCCTCGGGCACCCAATCGCGTAGCCCTGCCGCGGATGCTTCCAGCAGGGTCAGGGCCTGGTCCATCAGTCCGCGCCAGGAGATCTGCTGCATGCCCTCGGTGGAGGGGTAGATTGGCGTCAGTGCCTCACCCACAGCGACCGATTCCTGATCCTGTTGCTGCTGCACCTCCGGGTGCACCATCTCCAAGGATTGCGGCCCTTGGCGCACCTCGCCGAAGCAGCGTAGCGCGCGACCCGGGCGCATCGCCTCGGACTGCGCAGGCGAGAAGTGGAAAAAGCGCAGCATGAGTCCGCCGCCGGCCTCATCGGTGATCCAGACCTTGAGCGATCGACGCCGGCCAAAGGCGATCTGTGCATCGGTGATGACGCCGTCCACCAGGGCCTCGTCACCGGCGCGCAGCTCGCCTAAGGGGCGCAACCGGGTGCGGTCCTGATAGCGGCTCGGCAAGTGGAACAGCAGGTCTTGGACGGTCTCAATGCGCAGGCGCCGCAGTCGCTCAAGCATCCGCGGGCCGACGCGCTTGAGTTGCTCGACGCTGATCTGGTCCAATTGGCCTGGACCCAATTGACTGGGAACTGACTGGGCTGGCTCCAACTGAGTCCGATTCAACTGCTTGGGATTCTCCTTTACCATTTGCCCTTTACCCTGTGCCCCGTACCCGACGGAGCCTGAATTGTTGTCGTTGTCGTTGTCGTTGTCGTTGTCGTTGTCGTACAGAGACTCGATGACGACAAAGAGCACGGCAACGACAAGGAAAACGCTTTGACGTTTTGCTCAACGTACTCGGTATGGGATTAGTATGTGCCATGTGTCTACTCAAGCGATGATCGGAGCAGAGTAATGATCGTACAACGACAGATCGAGATCGCGACCCGCGGACGCGGCACCTACGAGATCACCCGTCAAGTCGCGGAGATCGTCCGCGACGCTGGCATCGGCGTCGGGCTGTGTCATGTATTCGTCCATCACACCAGTGCGTCGCTAATCCTGTGCGAAAACGCCGACCCGACGGTGCGGCGCGATCTGGAGGCCTTTCTGGCCCGCCTGGTCCCGGACGGCGACCGGCTGTTCGAGCACACCGACGAGGGCAAGGACGACATGCCGGCCCACATCCGCGCCATCTTGACCAAGATGGACCTGAGCCTGCCGGTCACCGGCGGGCGCTGCGCCTTGGGCACCTGGCAAGGCATCTATCTTTATGAGCACCGAACACAGGCCCATCGCCGCAGGGTCAGTCTGACCGTCCAAGGAGAGCGCTGACGCCAACTCAGGCAAGTTACCGCTTACCCTTTGGCCGCCGGTTCTGTCGACAGACCTGCCAGCTACAGACCTCCCAGCTACAACCCTCCCAGAAAGGCGAGAAAAGCGCTTTGGTGCTTGCACTGGCTTAGGCGATTTCTGTCATGAAACAGTCCGCCTGGCTTGTCTTCTCGCCCGCCATCTTTGTCGCGCCAACCCCCACATAGAACGACTATGCGGGGGTTAGCGCTTCGCGATGGCGAACGAGAATCCGGCGCCATGCGGACTATTTCATTCCGGCAATCGCCTTAGCATTGTCGTTGTCGTCGTCTTGCGGTCACTCGATTCCGACAACGGCAATTAGCCCCTCGGCCCTGCATCGAGCGGCTGCTGCGTCATCCGCGGCGCTGGCCCACCGCCCCTGCGTGCACGCAGGGACTGGGCCAATTGATGGACCGTCATCGCATAATAGGTGCTGTTGTTATAACGGGTGATGACGTAGAAGTTATCGAACCCGAGCCAATACTCGTAGCCCCCCGCGGCGTCGAGCCGCAGCAGGCTCACGCGCTGATCTTTCGGCAGCGCCAGGGCCGGGCGCAGCCCTCGCGACTCCAAGCCGCCCACCGTATAGCTGCTCTTAAAGCCGGCGTCCATGCTCCGCGGCAGTCCAGATCCGCCGCTGGCGCGGGCCGTGACCTGCTGGCCCGTTTTCCAGCCGTGCTTATTGAAGTAGTTGGCGACGCTGCCGATGGCGTCCTCCGCGTCCCAGAGGTTGCGATGACCATCGCCGTCGAAGTCCACCGCATAGTTGTGATAGCTTGATGGCATGAACTGGCCAAGCCCCATGGCGCCAGCGAAAGAGCCCACCGGCTGAAACGGATCGACCCCCTCGTCCCGAGACATGATCAGAAATTGCTCCAACTCGCCGGAGAAGTAATCGGCGCGACGCGGATAGTCAAACGCCAGCGTGGCGAGCGCATCGATAATGCGATGCTTGCCCATGTAGCCGCCCCATTTGGTCTCGATGCCGATGATGGCGACCAGGTACTCCGGCGGCACACCATATTTTTTCGAGGCACGATTCAAGGTCGCCGCATGACGGTTCCAGAAGGCGTTGCCCTTGGCCAACATGCCACCGGTGATGTGCTTGGAGCGGTAGCGGCTCCAGGCACCGGTGGGACCCGACGCCGGTCTCCATTGACGATTCATGTACTCCAAAATCCAGGGGTCCGGCCGCACGCGCGAGAACAGGGCCACCAACTCGGCGCGCGTGAATCCTTGCGCTTGCATCTGATCAATGAACCGCTCGACATCCGCTCGCCCGGCATAAGGGCCGGAGACCAGTCTAGGACCGCCAGATTTGCCGCTGGATCGACCAGGCGCGGCGGAGCCCGGGCCGCTGCCCGCTTCGGCATGGGCGTGGAGTCTTGCGAACGGGGTCTCGCGCTCCGCCCGGCGTTCCAGCGAGCGGCTCAGCTCACTGCGCGCGAGGCGCGGCTTGGCCGGCGCGGCGGACGCGTTGGCCTCTTTGGTCGGCTTAGAGGCGCAGCCACCCAGGGGCAGAACGACGATCAACAAGGCGAGCAGCGAGATAAGACGCATGAATCTTCTCCAAGCATGACGATTTGCCAGGTGATGTATTGGCCGGGTGCCGTCAGTGTTCAGCACCATCACCGCGGAATATAACGAGTTGCTACATGACTAGGCGTCGAGCACCATCACCGCATCCATCTCCACCGGCACGCCTTTTGGCAGCGACGCAACCCCGACCGCCGCACGCGCCGGATAGGGCTCGGTGAAATACTCGGCCATCACCTGATTCACCAAAGGAAAATGCGCCAGATCGGTCAAAAAGATGTTTAGTTTGGCCACATCCGCCAGTTCGCCACCGGCAGCGCGCGCCACGGCCTGCAGGTTGTCGAATACGCGCCGGACCTGCGCCTCCATGTCACCGTCCACCAATTCCATCGTCTCGGGCACCAGCGGGATCTGGCCGGACAAATACAGGGTATCGCCGACCCGTACCGCCTGCGAATAGGTGCCGATTGCCTCAGGGGCCTTGTCGGTATGAATGATCTGTCTTGTCATGGCGTGTCTCTTGGTCAGGGTTCGGCAATAATAGGCAAGTCGTCTTTCAACTGCGAAACAAGCGCTGCCACCAACGCCGCCGCCCCTTGGCGACGAGCTGGGTCGCCGGTAGGTCCACCGGCGCCAACTTGCTCATGACCCAGCCGGGCAGGGGCGGATTGTCGCTATAGCCACAGACGACACCGAGGTTGTTAGGGTCGTAAATCTTGATCAGCGACGGGGCAGCGAGGTCATCGGCATAGACGATGCCACAGAGGTCCAGGTCGTGCTCGTTACGCAACAGCCGATCGATCTCATCGATAAATCTCAGCACCTGCGCCGTATCCGATACCGCCCGCGGTGGCGCTTCGCCGATGGCATACAGATACCAGCCCTCGCCCGCCCGCTCGCGTACCCGAGCCCAGAGGGCATCAAGCTGAGGCCAGCGCAAGGCCGACGTGAAGCTGCCGCGAAAGGCGCTGAGAAAGGGATCGAGCGCGTCGCTAGCAAGGGGCACTGGAGAGGGGGTCACCGGAAAAAGTCTCGCTGCAAAAAAGGCACATTGGAAAAAAACTCACTGGAGCAAGGCTCGTTGGCTTGATCAACAACCACAAGTGGACAACAGGGCGGCGAGGTCCAGGGCAAGCATCAACGCCTGTGCGCTCGATCTTGAACCTCGCACCTGGCAACTTTCCGCTATATAGTCGCAACTGCACAATTGGAGATGCAACCATCATGTCAGCACTCTATCAAACCCAACTCGACGGCCTGCACCTGATCAACCGGGGCAAGGTCCGTGACATCTACGCCATAGACGACGCGCACATGCTGGTCGTCACCACGGATCGGCTGTCCGCCTTCGACGTGGTGCTGCCACAGCCGATACCCGGCAAAGGCGAGGTGCTGACCCGAGTCTCGAACTTCTGGTTCGCCCGCACGGCCGAGCTGGTGCCAAACCAGCTCACCGGCATCCATGTCGCCGACGTCGTCCCCGATGCCGAGCAGCGCCGAGTGCTCGGCGAGCGCGCCATCGTCGTGCGCCGGCTGAAACCGCTACCGGTCGAGGCCATTGTACGCGGCTACCTGATCGGCTCCGGCTGGAAGGACTATCAACGCAGCGGGGCGGTCTGCGGCATCGCATTGCCGCCGGGTCTACGCCAAGCGCAGCGATTGCCCGAGACCCTCTACACGCCATCCACCAAGGCCGCCATCGGCGAGCATGACGAGAACGTCGACTTTGCGCACACCGTCAATCTGGTCGGCAAAGAATTGGCCGAGCAGGTCCGCGATGTCAGCATCCGGGTCTATCTGCAGGCCGCCGCCTATGCGCTGACCCGTGGCATCATTATCGCCGACACCAAGTTCGAATTCGGCCTCGATGAGGCCGGCAGGCTACACCTGATCGACGAGGTCCTGACCCCGGACTCATCGCGCTTTTGGCCCGCCGACCAATACCGCCCAGGCACCAGCCCGCCGAGCTTCGACAAACAATTCGTGCGCGACTATCTAGACACCCTGGACTGGAACAAGACCCCGCCCGGCCCGGAACTGCCGCGGGACATCATCGACAAGACGGCGGCCAAGTATGCAGAGGCAGAGGCAAGGCTAACGGGGAGTCGATCGGGCTGAGCAAGAGCAGGTTGTTCGAGCGCGCGGCATCATGCATCGTCCGCCTCCCTCAGGCCGAAGCGCAAACGGGCAATTGCAACAAAGACCTCTCGCAGAAAGAACAACAGCGCAATGATGAACGCAAGCATAGCGGTCACGAAGAGCAGCGCGACCAGCATCGACGCATCGAAGGCAACGAAAGACCCCAAAAACAGGATGGCGATCACCGAGGATATCAGCAGGGCGGTCAGTGTACAGAGGCTGATCGAGACACTGATCAGCCGCGCCCTTCGCGACAGGCGGGCCAACTCCGCATGCGTTTCCTCCCGGTCGGAGGCCGCGCCCGAGGGGTGCTCCAACACGACCGCCTCCAGCACGCGGGCGCGATCGACGATACGGCTCAGCCGGTTGGTCATGACCGACAGCATGCCGGCGATGCCGGTCAGCAAAAAAACCGGCGCAACGGCAAGCTGAATGATGTGCGCAATGGTCTCGGTGGGTGATTCTGCGAGCATGGGCCTATTCTACGGATACCGATTGAAAAAAGTGACACCTGATACAGCCCGAGAGCAATCGACAATCAGATGACCACAGGACCTTCATCGAACGCGTGATGCAAAACCCCCTTGCCGCACGGGTCAAGCGGGCCGACATCGAAGACAACATCGACCTGTTGCGGCTCACCAGCCTCAGCAACAAAGACCTTGAACGCGTCGCCAAATACCACCGCGCATGGCATCAACTGTCCGCGGCAACGCCGATACCCCGAGCCTAAGGACGATTGACAAACACTGCCCTTCGTCCCTGACCCAGCAAGGCTCGAACAGGTCCCAAAAGAATGCTCGTTGCCGCTGTCGTTGCCGCTGCCGCTGTCGTTGCCGCTGCCGCTGTCGCTGTCGCTGTCGTTAGCCTAAACGAAGACAGCCAGAGCGGAACGAACGCAGTGCTTCCACCGCTTGAACGCAGCGGTTTCACCTCTTCCAGGAACCGCCCGTTGCGTCTATTTTTGAACCCGTAGTCAGCCTAATTGAACCGCCTTTCCACTTGGTTGCAGTCGCTCAAAAAGCGGACGCGGCACATCCACCTTGCGGCAGCCGTCAC
>JGI12109J20283_10727615_pt1 | contig 11186 bp, 6 predicted proteins | sample ElkSlonscriptome_12_FD_20283 | JGI IMG/M metagenome (IMG submission 20283) | reverse complement strand
GTTTGGACTCCCTTATTTGGAACGACCAAACGGCGCTCGCCCAATCCGAACCGGAGCCTCCCGCAAAGGGGCCGTCGCGCCCGCGCAGAGTTGTTCAGAGGTTCCATAGAACTGTCGTCAATTTCAAATGGGGTAAATCTTGAATTCGCCGCAGTTGAACGGTCCACTGGCTCGGTATCAAGATCAAATCCATCAGGGTCAATTAACGCCCGACGCCTATCAGCTAGAGCTGGTCAAGCTTCTAGAGCAGCGTTATCAGCGGCTGATCCGCAAGTCTGGCCGCTGGTGGCGGCGTCGAAGCACGTCCAAAGCCACCGTCAAAGGAATCTACCTGCACGGTTTGGTCGGACGCGGTAAAACCATGTTGATGGACCTGTTTGCCCAAAGTCTTGAAATCTCGGGAATCAAGATCTGGAGAATCCACTTCCACCGCTTTATGGATTCGATTCATGAGCAGTTGATCGAACTTGACGGCCAACGCAACCCGCTGACTCAAGTCGCCAAAAAAATTGCCAAGCAAGCCCGTGTGCTGTGCCTGGACGAGTTTCACGTCAGCGACATTGGTGATGCGATGATTCTAAGCGAATTGCTGCATCAGCTTGCTGAACTGAACGTTGTGCTGATCACCACCAGCAACACCCACCCCGATAATTTGTATGCCGATGGGCTTCAGCGCGCACGGTTTTTACCGGCCATTGATTTGATCAAGCAACGCTGCGAGGTGGTTGCGCTGGATGCGCGCGAAGACTATCGCCTGCGCGCGTTGACCCAATCTCCAGTCTATTACTGGCCGGAAAGCGAGCAGACACGGTCCAGTCTGGAGCACGAGTTCAAAGCGTTGAGCGCTGGCGAGCACAGCGACACCACATCAATCACCGTACGCGGCCGGACCATCGAAACCATTAATCGCGCTGGATCGCTGGCCTGGTTCAGCTTCGACGCACTATGCGAAGGGCCGCGTGCTGCGGCTGACTACATTGATCTGGCTACCCGCTTCAACACCCTGATAATCAGCGGCGTGCCGGTTATGGATGACACACTGAATAATCCAGCTCGCCGGTTCATTCACTTCGTTGATGAGTGCTACGATCGCTCGGTCAAATTGATCATCGCAGCAGCAGCGCCAGCTGAACAGCTCTACACCGGCGATCGCTTGATAGCTGAATTTGAGCGCACCAGCTCGCGCTTGATTGAAATGCAAAGCCGTGATTACCTGGCCAAACCACGTCGCAGTTAGGGAATTAGCGGAGGATTCAGTTCTTTGCCAGAACGCTTGGTTCAACACTTTCAGCGGGGCCCTCTTCCAACTCAACCAGCGTTTTAATCACGTGACCCACATAGGCGTCAAAATCCGGCTCATCTTTGTCGGGCACCAGGCCTTGCGCTTGCAAATGCAGATAGCCGACGTAGGAGGAATAAACCAGGGTTGCTCGGTGTCGTGCATCATCAGCGCTGAGGCCCAGCTCCGTAAAAGCAACCGACAAGTATTGAATGCGTCGAGCCGTAACGCGCTTTATGACCGGTCCGACCTGACCGTCGTTTGGCATGGCGCATAACGCCACATAGATACGGTGTGTCAGCGTTTGCCGACTTGTTCGCCAAACGAACTGCGCTAGACGTTCGGTCGGGCGGGCGTCAGCATTCAAACCCTGATGGAGGTGAATTCGATCCTGATTCTCCCAGCGCGACAGGGCACGATCAAGCAAATCATCACGGCCCGAAAAATGCCAGTAAAAACTGCCTTTGGTGATCCCGAGCCGGCGGGCCAATGGCTCAACGCCTAGCGCACTCAGGCCGTTGTCAGCAATCAGCTCAAGCGCGGCCTGCTCCCAGCACTCGGGCGTTAACGTGACGCGGTCGGAATCTGGGCGGATGACGGTTGTGGATTTGCTCATTTGCTTGGCATCATACTCTGTGTCAGCTTCATTCCGTTGAGATTGCACACTTATCAGCTCCAGCTCCCAAGTCTGAAACGGCACGGAATTCGTCACCGCCTCGACCATTGACTCCGGACAATCCTAACCCCATACTCTAGCGTATGGAAGCGGTACGTAAACTTAATGATGACGTGCGCAGGCGGCAAATATGGACCGATGACGGCATCCGGCTCAGCCTGCGCTACTACGGCGATGATCGCGCCCCGGTTATTGTCATGGCCCATGGTTTTGGCCAAACTCAGCTAGCCTGGGAAAACACCGGCCGACACTTGGCCGCAGCTGGATGGCAGGCGGTCAGCTATGACGCCCGCGGCCACGGCGAAAGCGATCGTGCACCTAGCGGTGAATACGATTTTGATCAGTTCGTCGAAGATTTTCGCAGAGTATGCGACTCACTGCCCCATCCACCCCTGGTGATCGGCGCATCCATGGGCGGATTGGGTGCCTTGCTGGCCCACTCTGAAAAGCCTAAAGTCGAACTTGATTCGCTGGTTTTGGTTGATATTACTCCGCGTTGGGACGAGCGCGGTGTCAGCGCAATTCTGGATTTCATGCGTCAGAATTCAGATGGGTTCAGCTCGCTCAAGGACGCATCCGAGGCCGTCCTAGAATTTCTGCCGCATCGACGAAAAAGTTCCTCGCCACCGGCCAATATCGAGCGTAATCTGCGCCAGGCTTCCGACGGCCGCTGGTATTGGCACTGGGATCCGGCAATGCTGGCGCTGGCTGAGAAAAGCAGTAATCTGCAGTCCAGACTGCAGTCGGCCAGTCGACGGCTCAAGCTGCCGACCTTGCTGGTGACCGGCGGCCAAAGTCAACTCATTGGCGGCGAACACGCCGATGAATTTTTCAAGCTGGCACCTCATGCCGAACACGCTGAAGTTGCCAACGCCAGCCACATGGTGGCCGGCGATGCCAACGATAAATTCCTGAGCGCCATCATGCCGTTTTTAAAACGGCGGGCCAAACACGGAGAAACCACATCATGATGATCCTGTTCTTTTTTGCCGCAATTGTAGTTGCTGGCCTGGCATGCGCCTATTTCAAAACCGCTGTTCCCATATGGACGGGGGTGCTCGCCGCCGTTCTGCTCGGCTTCTCGATTGCCGGCGAACCGAACTGGTGGCTGCTGGCCCTGAGCTGGATCGCTTTAGCAGCTGTAGCCATTCCGCTGAATCATCTGCCGCTGCGTCGTCAGTTGATTAGCGGACCCGTTCTGCAAAGTTTCAAAACCATGGTGCCGAAGATTTCTGACACCGAACAAGTGGCATTGGATGCGGGAACGGTAGGATTTGAAGGCGAGCTCTTTACCGGCCGTCCACGCTGGTCGCGGTTCATCAAACAGCCGTTGAACGAGCTGACCACTGAAGAGCAGGCGTTTGTTGACGGGCCAGTTGAAGAACTGTGCGATATGGTTGATGACTGGGAAGTTTCACATTACCGAGCCGGCTTGAGCGATGAAGCCTGGGAGCATCTCAAATCCAACGGTTTCTTCGGCATGATAATTCCAAAAAAATACGGCGGGCTGGGCTTCTCGGCCGTCGCCCATCGTGCGGTTCTGGAAAAATGCTCAAGCATCAGCTCAACGGTCGGTTCAGTGGTCGCAGTGCCCAACTCACTGGGTCCCGCTGAATTGCTGCTGCATTACGGTACCGAAGCGCAAAAGGACCACTATCTGCCGCGCCTGGCTGACGGTCGTGAAATCCCCTGCTTCGGGCTGACCTCCACCACCGCCGGCTCGGATGCGACCTCAATCTCTGATTTCGGCATAGTCTGCAAAGGCAAATGGGAAGGCGAGGAAGTACTCGGTATCAAGCTCACCTTCGAGAAGCGCTACATTACGCTCGCGCCGGTCGCAACTGTGGTTGGTCTCGCGTTTCGTCTGTACGATCCCGATGGCCATTTGGGCGAAACCGAAGATATTGGCATAACTCTTGCCCTATTGCCGGCCGACTTGCCGGGGATGGACATTGGTCGACGCCATTTCCCGCTCAACAACCCGTTTCCGAACGGACCGATTCGCGGCAAAGACATCTTCGTGCCGATGAGCTTCTTGCTGGGCGGTGAAAAACACATCGGCCAGGGCTGGAAAATGCTGGTCGAATCGCTCTCGGTCGGACGCGCGATTTCCTTACCATCCTCATCGACCGGCGGCGCCAAAACCGCCGCTCTGGCGACCGGTGCCTACGCCCGAATCCGCAAGCAGTTCAATTTGCCAATCGGACGCTTTGAAGGCATTGAAGAGGCTCTGGCGCGCATCGCCGGCTACACTTACGCAATGTCGGCTTTAAGCCGGCAAACCGCATCAGCGGTTGACGACGGCGAAAAACCGGCCGTACCTGGCGCGATTGCCAAATATCACGCCACTGAGATGAGCCGCGAAATCATCAAAGACGCCATGGACGTCCACGGCGGTAAAGGCATCATCCTGGGGCCGAAGAACTATCTCGGGCGCGCTTGGCAAGGTTCGCCGATCTGGATCACGGTCGAAGGTGCCAATATTCTGACCCGGTCGCTGATGATCTTCGGCCAGGGTGCCATCCGTTGCCATCCCTACGTGCTGAAAGAACTGCAGGCGCTTCAGATCGACGATGAAGACGAACGTCTGGAGAAATTTGACCGATTGTTCGTTTCGCACGTCGGCCACAGCATCTCCTGCGCGGTGCGCTCGATGGTACTGGGCTTGAGCTTCGCGCGCTTCGCCGCCGTCCCTGGTGATCGCCGGACGCGCAAGTACTATCGCAAACTAACCCGGTACTCATCGGCGTTCGCAATGCTGGCTGACGTGTCGATGCTCACCTACGGCGGCAAGCTCAAGCAGAAAGAAAAAATCTCTGGGCGACTGGCCGATGTGCTATCTCAGCTCTACATCTGCTCGTCAATGCTGCGCCGCTTTGAACATGACGCGCGCCCGGCCGCTGACCAGCCGATTCTAGCCTGGGCCTTTCACGATGCGATCTACAAAATCCAGCACGCCATGCGCGGCGTAATCGACAACTATCCGATCAACTGGGTTCGTCCAATCTTGCGCTTTATCGTCTTCCCACTGGGTCGCCACGAACGCGCGCCGAACGACCGCCTTGGTCATAAAGTTGCGGCGTTGTTGCTGTCACCGTCAGATACCCGCTCTCGCCTGACCCGCGGCATCTACAGCTCAGACCGCAACGGTCACCCAATCGGCGTGATGGAGCGTCTGCTGCCGGATGTGATTGCCGCCGAGCCTTTGGAACGCAAGATGCTCAAAGCACAGCGCGCCGGCTTGATCACCAAGTATGCGTTTGAAGATCAAATGGAAGAGGCAGTCGAAAACAAAGTCGTCACCGAGGACGAAGCCAAACTGCTGACCGATCTACGCGTGCGCGTACTTGATATCATCGCAGTCGATGATTTCGATCTTGAGGACATCCAGGGCGGCTTGAGCAAAACCGCTGAAGCCGCGCGGTCTGAAGGGCGTCGACCCGTTAATAAAAACGACGCTGCAGCTCAAAATAATGAGAGCGCTCAAAACAAAAAAGACGGCCAGGACAATAAAGAAAAGCAGGATAAACAAGCGGCCTGATCAGTATTCTTGATCAATACGCTGGTTCATCGCGACATAGCGCGATATACTTCAAGCGTCGCAGAGTTCTAAACTCTGCGGCGCTTTTTTTTGCAGGTGCCTTCGACGGATTTGATCAGTGTCAAGATGCTGTCCGCCCAGGGTGAAACGGGAAGCCGGTTAGAATCCGGCGCTGCCCCCGCAACTGTATCTGAGGGTTTGATTGTCGCAAGCGATCAAGTCCGTTCGCTCAATGCCACCCGGTCAAGACTGGGGAAGGTGCGAACGCGATGCCTGGGATAGCTCAAGCATTGTTTGGAAGTCAGGAGACCGGCCTGCAAACCATCTAAACCATCAGGTTGCGGCGGGCAATCTTGGGGATTGCGTCGCCTTGATTACTGAACCCTGATTCTTGATTCAGGGTTCTTGATTCACGGCCCCGGCGCACCACCTCAAACTCGCCCGATCGCAAGTCAGCGCGGGTGAGCGCGAGGAGATTCAACGCATGTTTTTGATCACGTCTTATCGGTCCATAGCGGCCGTCTTAATGTGTTTCAGCACCACCATTTACGTCGATTCGAGTCTTGCCGATTCAAAGTCAACCGATTCAAAGTCAACCGATTCAACCATTGAAGCCAGCGATCCGATCGTTGTCACTGCAGCTCGTTCTGAGCAATCGGAAAGCGACAGCCTGAGCGCCGTCACGGTCATTGATCGCGACGCGATTGAACGCAGTCAGGCACCCGATGTTTTAGAGTTGTTGCGCATGCAGGCCGGTATCGACATCAGTCGTACAGGCGGGCCTGGCGGGCAAACCAGCGTATTTCTTCGCGGCACAAACTCCAACCACACCCTGGTGCTGATCGACGGCGTGCGGGTTGCAGCCGCTGGCACCGGCGCGTTTACCTGGGAAACGCTGGACCCAGCCGTGATTGATCGCATCGAGATCGTGCGCGGACCGCGTGCCTCGCGCTGGGGCTCGGATGCGATTGGCGGCGTGATCCAAATTTTCACTCGTCGGCCAGACGCAGTAACTGCTCGGGTAGCAATTGGCAGCTACGGCGATCAAAGCTTGTCGGTCGCCGGAGGTAATCAGCGCTTCAGTCTGAGCGCTTCACATCGCTCGGTCGACGGCTTTTCGACTCAAAACCCGGATGGCTTCGCGTTTGATCCCGATGATGACGGCTTCGATCAAACCAGTGCTGCCATACGCGCTAGTTTTTCGATTGGCGAGGCTGTGCTGGAAGCGCACGCTCGGGTCAATCAAGGCGATATCGAATTTGATCAGGGCGAATCCGAGGTATTCAACTATTCCGGCGGCTTTGACTATCGCCTGGATCGGGACCAGGGCTGGAACTGGTCGGCACAGTTGCTCACCCTGCGCGATCGCTTGGAAACCAGCACTGCCTTTGGGGAAACCGAACTGATTACCCGGCGCCTGCAGGCGGGCGTGCAGGCCGAGCGGAGCCTGGGTGAATCCCTTCGCTTGGTTCTCGGTGCCGACGGCTGGGATGAATCGGGCCAGAGTCGCGGTAGCTGGGACGATGATCGATCAAATCTGGGCGTCTGGACCGGCGTCGACGGTCGCTATAACAATGTCGATGTAGAGGCAAGCGTACGTCTTGACCGCGACTCAGAATTTGGCGGCGAAGTCACCGGCAGTCTGGCCGCCGCCTGGGCCCTGAACGAGGCCTGGCGACTGCACGCCAACATCGGACGCGGCTTTCGTGCCCCGACCTTCAATCAACTGTTCTCGCCGGGCTTTTTCGGCTCATTCGCCGGCAATCCTGACCTCGACCCGGAAACATCCACCTCGATTGAATCCGGTCTGCAGTGGCAGGCCAATCCCGCCCACCGCGTAAATCTGAATCTATTTCAAACCAGAATTGATGACCTGATTGACTTCGCCGGCGTCGACTTCCAAGCGATCAACATCCGTCGTGCCGAAATTCAAGGCGTGGAACTCAGCCACCAGCGCCGACGCGGAAACTGGTCTGTCAACAGCCAGGCCACTCTGCAAGACGCTCAAGACCGCGACACCGGCCGGGAGTTGCTGCGCCGCGCCGAATTCAAAGCCAGTTCGCGCCTTGATTATTTCTTCCAGGACAATTCCTGGATCGGTGGCGAGGTTGTGCACATCGGCTCAAGAAGAGACGTCGGGCAGCAACGGCTGGGCAGCTACACCCTGCTTAATCTGAGCGCCGGCTTCGTCTTCTCGCCGCACTGGCAACTCGAAGCGCGCCTGGACAACCTGACCGACCGGGACTACGACCCTCTGGTTGGCTTCAACGCCCCGGAGCGCAGCGCCTACTTCGCTCTGCGCTGGACGCGCTAGCAAGCACTGGTTCTGATGTATGGTCACCTGTCTGCGGGAAGACCGCAGACAGGCGCTATCGTCGACCGGGTGCTTTCAGAATTGCCAGTCGGCGGTCAGGCGCGCGTTGAGCGGTGCGCCGACGGTGGCCTGATGGGTGCTGTGCGAGTTGGGGAAATACAGTTCATCGGTGAGATTTTCGATGTTGAGCTGCACAGTCAGGCTGTCCGAAACCTCATAGTAGGCAGAGGCATCCACACGGGTGTAGCTGGGCAATTTAGCCGTGTTGCTGTTGTTGATAAAACTCTCATCCTGATAGGTCAGGCCAACACCGAGGCCAAAGCGATCGTTGATCTCGAAGCTGTTCCAGATTGAAAACGTGTTCTCTGGCAACTCTCGGGGACGCAGGCCGGTGGCGCCTGTCCGATTGACCTGCTCGCCATCAAGGTAGCTATAGCCCGCCGAGACAAACCATCGATCAGTCACTCGGCCTTTCAGCTGGGCTTCAAAACCGCTGATCTCCGAATCGATGACATCCAGAGTGGCAGGATCATCATCAGCCACCTGCGGTGAGCTCTGCTCGATTTCAAACACCGCTGCGGTCAGGCTCAACCCTCGATTGAAGTCCCACTTGACGCCGGCTTCCAGGTTCGAGAAGGTATTGGGGTCAAGCTGATTGTTGCTGCCGTTGATATTGGCGAACTGCTCGCCACTCCGCGGCTGGAACGACTCGCTATAGCTGGCGTAGATCGACAGCGCTTCACGCGGCTTGAAGATCAGCCCGGCGCGCGGTGAAATCTCTTCGTCTTTTCTTGAGCGGCGGTCATCAGCGACCACATTAAAAACGTCGATATCGAAACTGTCGAAGCGCGCACCCAGGATCAGGTCCAGACGATCGGTAATCTGGATCTCGTCCTGAATGTAGGCCGAGAACACGTCAATGCCCACGCGAGTATCGTCGTTCAAATCAACGCTGTAGTCGTTGACGGTTGGCAGGCCCGATGCGTTGATGCCCACGCCGTTGCGCAAGGCCAGCGGTCGGGCAATCGAGAAAATTTCGTTATCGTCCATCGTCGTGCTCCAGAACGCGTTGAAGCGATCCTGATCTGATGAAGTGTCGATGTATTCAAGTCCGGCGATCACGGTATGCTCAATGCGGCCGGTGAAAAACTGGCCGATCAGATTGCCGGAAAGAATCAAATTCTGACGATCGACGTTGTCAATGTAGCCATCCAGAGTGACCTGGTTTGGCGAGTTGACCTGATCGTAGCCGGAGGCATAGAAATTGCCGTAGAATTTTTCGTAGTCTCCGTAGAAGGCTGAGACGTTGCCTTTCAGGTTGGCTGAAAACTCGTGCTGCAGGGCGGCCCGGAACAAATGAGCTTTCAGCGTGCTGTCATTGAGCTCGGGATCGCCGAAGACGATGTCCTCAAACGCCTCGACCGGGCGACCATCGGCACCGGTGGGAATACCGCGATCAATAAAGCGTTGATGATCGATGTACTCATAGGACAGATCGAGAATCGAGCGATCGGACAGCAGGAATCGAGCGGTCGGATTGAATCCGATCCGCTCGCCATCGAAGAAATCCCGATGGTTATCCAGGGATTCATACATGGCATTGAACCGGAACGCCGAGGTGTCGCTAGTGCTGAAATTACTGTCAAGCTGCAGCGAGTAGCCGCCGAAAGAATCTATGCTGGTTCGCGCGTTCGTGAACGAGTCACCGACCTTTCCCTTCTTGGTCACTCGATTGAGGATTCCGCCAGTGCCGCCGCGTCCAAATAGCAAAGCATTCGGGCCGCGAAGAATTTCGACTTGCTCCAGGTTGTAAAGCGGACGGTAATACTGAACGTCATCGCGCATGCCGTCGATAAAGAAATCAGCGGTCGAGCGCACGCCTCGAAACACGATAGAGTCGCGATGACCTTCGCCCTGCGAATTATTGACCCCAGGCGTATAATCCACGATATCGCCAATGCTGTCGAAGCCACGGGCATTGAACTCATCAGCCGTGACGATCGTCAGACTCTGCGGCACATCAACGATCGGCGTCGGCGTCCGCAACGCGTTGATCTGATCAGAATAAAGCACGTTGCCGGTGACCAATAGACGGCCCAAATCAACGTTATCTTCGACCCTGACGCCTGACTGCTCACCAGAACCATCGGACCGGTTGACTTGAGCCAGTTGGAGTTGACCTGTTTCGAGCTGATTTCCTTGCTTCTGTTCTGCTGAGAGGGCAGTTGTGCTGTCCAGAGCTTGAGCGGAGGGCAAGAATAGAAGTGGTATGAAAATTACTGCATAGCGCAGCCAATTGGACAAAAAACTCATTTTGAAATCTTTTAAAGAATAGTTGTTAATGATATTGATAACGAGAATCATTGTCAAACAATAAGGCGCTAGACTACTCGCAAACTTGTTTTTCAACGGACAACGTTGAATGTTGTTTCAAAACAGAAAAATGAAGGCAGTGAAGCCCGATCAAAACCTAATTTCAAAATGCACAAATCAAGCGACCTTGGAGATAGTGACTTGGACGATCTTTTTGAAGAAATTGGCCGGGGTTTTGCGCGAGGCATTGGCTACATCTTTGCCGAGATTCTGTTCAAAACCATCTGTTATTGGGTCGGCTGGCCACTTTGCCGACTTATTACGCTGGGGCGCTACCCGCGCGACCGTAAGCAGATCCTGCCAGACACTTTCGACACGGCGTCTTTTTTCTGCGCTGCTTTGGGATTTTTTGTTTTGGTATCGCTCGCGCTTTGTTTGGCCGGGGAATTCACGCGGTAATTGCAATCAAACAAGGGCCAAGTTCACAGAGCGATAATAGACGGCATGCATAGGGTTGCTCTTCGACAGGTTGTTTCTACGTTTCTGGTCTTGGCTACCACAGGATTGCTGATGGGCTGCGCGGGCAAAACCGAGCCTGTGCGTGGTCAGTTTCTGGTGTTTGGTACTCAGGTCGAGGTGCTGATTCGAAGTCATGACGAGGCACTGGCGGAGATCGCGCTGCGTGAGCTGGGTGATTCCTTTCAGCAAATGCATTCAGATTGGCATCCATGGCAGCCGGGTGCGCTTACTCGCTTGAATCAGCAGTTGAGCTCTGGTCAAAGGGCTCCGGCTGACCCTGCTATCCTGGCGATGATTCGAGACGCGCAACGTTTGGAGCAATCCAGCCAGGGCTTATTTAATGCAGCGATCGGCGGGCTGATTGAGCTATGGGGTTTTCACACTTCACATTACCCGATCACTGCCCCACCACCGGGGGTGGACAAAATCAATCAATGGCTGAGCGATGCGCCAAGCGCGCTGGATCTGAGAATTAGCGATCAATATGTTCAAAGCTCGAATCCAGCAGTCGAACTGGACTTTAGCGGTTTGGCCAAAGGTTATG
>JGI12109J20283_10344633_pt1 | contig 11189 bp, 7 predicted proteins | sample ElkSlonscriptome_12_FD_20283 | JGI IMG/M metagenome (IMG submission 20283) | reverse complement strand
CCACGGTGCTCTAGGCCAGCTCCCCCGGGTAGGTCAGGCCGATGCGGGCGCGAATCCGGTCCATGGTCTCCATGATGGCGAGGGTCTCGTCCAGCGGCATGTGGGGATGTTCCAGCAGGCCCTGTTGCAGACAGGCGGTCACCGCGGCGGCCTCGTAATTGAAGCCGTTACCCGTTAGCGCCACCTCCAGGTGTCTCGCCGCGCCCCGGCTGGGCAGCACCGACAGTGCCGTGGGTTTATACCAGTGCCGGTGCAGGCGGATACAGCCCCCGGTGCCCATCAACACCGCCTCCACCGGGGTATCGGCACGGAGCGAGGCCAGCAACAGCGCCTGTCGACCCTCGCCATGATCGAACGCCAGCGAGATCTGCTCGTCCACCCCGCTGGCGCCGAACGCCGCCACGCAGCCGATCTCCCGGGGCGGACCCCAGAGCATGGAGGCGAATGAGATCGGATAGACCCCGGTATCCAGCAGCGCGCCCCCGCCCAGCGCTGGGTCGAACAGGCGATGGCTGGCATCCACATCAGCGGGAAAGCCAATACTCGCCGAGAGCGCCCGCGGCTCGCCGATGGCCCCCTCGTCCAGCAGGCGCCGCAGGGTCTCGATGGTGGGGAAGAACCGGGTCCACATGGCCTCCATCAGAAAACGCCCCTCCTGCCGGGCGCAGGCGATGACCTCGCGGGCCTCGGCGGCGTTCAGGGTGAAAGGTTTCTCGCACAGCACCGCCTTGCCGGCCCGCAGGCATAGCAGGCTCTGCTCCCGGTGGGCCACGTGGGGACTGGCGATGTAGACGATATCCACCTCGGGGTCGGCGGCCAACGCCTCGGCGCTGGGGTGGCGGCGGGGTATCCCGAAGTCCTCGGCGAAACGATCCGCCGAGGCCGTCGAGCGCGAGCCCACCGCCACCAGCCGGGCATCGGCGACATGGGCCAGGCCGGCGGCGAACAGCCGGGCGATGGTGCCGGTGCCGAGGATACCCCAGCGGATGGTGGGTTCGGCCATGGTTTTTCTCCTCCCCGCTGCGAGCGGGTCTACTGGATGCGGTTTACATCCGCTCGGCGAGGGACTGCAATTCTTCCATGCCCTGCAACTCGGACAGCCCCACCGGCAGCGAGGCCGCCAGCTTGCCGGCGGCGCGGCTCAGCTTCACCGCCTTGAACGGCACGGCGATCCGCTGGCCGTCGCGGGTTTGCACCAGCGCGGCGACGATCTGCCCGCCGGGGATCACCGCCAGATTGTCCACCGTACCGATGGTCTCGCCGCCGGGGCCGGTGATCTCGGTACCGAACAGATCCTCGATGAGAATGCGGTTTTTCGCTGCCTCGGCCAAAGTGTCGGCGGCCTCCCGGGCCGCCGAGGCCATATCCCCGGCGTTCATCTGTTCGGCTGCCGCGTTCAGCAGGCTATCCTGGGCCAGGGCGGGTGCCACGCCCAGGGAACACAACAGGGTCAGGGTCGGAAGTTTCATGGGAAATCTCATTTGCCACCTCGATTGCCAGTGGTTGGTGTGCCGACAGAACGGACGGTCGGTGCAGGGTGGGCGGTTCGGGCCGGCACGGAGTGAGCGACACGGCCCACGGTCTGTGAGCCGGTGGGCGCGCCGCACGGGATTGCCTTGGCTCTCCTGAGTTGGGTATGTGACGGGTGGATTCGGTTCACCGCCCCGGCGGTGAATTCGCCAGAAGGACGTCGGTCCAAGCTTTTATTCCGGCAGATAAAAGTTTGGGCCAGCGCCCCCGGCCCCTGCCGGATCGGCACCGCCCCCGCCAGCCGCGCGGGCCAGGCGATCCATCGACGCTTCAGACACAGACAAAGAGTACAGACAAAGAGTAAAGAGTAGGACATCCATGACCAACGTGACCGAAGCATCGAGTGGAGGGCGAGCGCTTCTTCGCCGTGGCATGCACGTCTGTGGCGGGGGCAGAAATTTCCCGAGCACCACACCCTGGATGTATTCACCAGCCACTTCCAGGCCGGCGATGGGGCCGCGCATCGCCGCGTGCGCGCCAGTCAACTGGCCGAGACCCTGGACTTTATCCGGCGCCATAACGATCCCGCCACGCCGGTGATTTTCGGCGGCGATCTGAATATCGACGCTCTGGCGCTGGATGACGGCGACTATCGGTTACTGTTGGCGGGCCTGGGTGACCTCGACCTGCATGATGCCGTGCTGGAGAAGGGACTTGATGAAGCCACCGATCGCGCCCGGGAGGAGCGGATCGACTACATTTTCTATTCCCGCGCCGGCCTCGAATTGCTGGCGGTGGACACCGATTACTTTCAGGGAGCCTACGCCTGGGGAAAACCCAACGCTTTCAGCCCGGACCCACCACCCGGCCACGCCGGCGAACCCTCCGACCACGCCGCGCTCATTGCCCGCTTCCTCTGGTTTGCGGCTCCCTGAGGACGCGTCCGCCGCACGGCGAAACCCATGCGTAGCGGCTGAACACCACGCAATACGGTATCCGTAGCAACCGTTCGTAGACTTCCCGCTAGGCCCCGACGTGGGCGTGGTTCAGCGGTGTATAATGAAGAGGCCGGGCTGGAACAGCCCATCGCCGGATTGAGATCCCAGGCATTTGGGCAGACCATTAAAATTATGATCAAAACCACCAGCACCGACACCGCGCAACCCGACGACTGCCACATCGTCGCCATCGGCGCCTCCGCCGGCGGGCTGAATGCCTTCCGGGAACTGTTCGAGCACCTCTCGGACGATACCGGTCTGGCCTTCGTGGTGCTGCAACACCAGGCTCCGGGCCACACCAGCCTGTTACCGAGCTTGCTGGCCGGCATGACCGCCATGCCGGTTCAGCAGGCCAGCGAGGGTGTGGTCATCGAGCCCGATCATGTCTACGTGCTACCCCCCGGGCAACCGCTGGATCTGCAAGAACGGCGCTTCCGGCCCCACCAGCCCACCGGCGCAGAGAAACCCTTCCTGCCCATCGACACGTTTTTTCAGCACCTGGCGGAGCTCGAGGAGAGCCGGGCCATCGGGGTGATCCTGTCGGGCGCGGCCTCCGACGGCGCCCTGGGACTGAAAGCCATCAAGGCCGCCGGCGGTATCACCTTCGCCCAGGACGAGGATTCCGCCGAACACGCCAGCATGCCCAAGATCGCAGCAGCCACGGGGTGCGTGGACTTCGTCCGTAAGCCGGCCGATATCGCCTGGGAACTCAACCGCATAGCCCGTCATCCGCTGATCCGCTCGGTGGACGACACGGACTTACTGCCCGATTCCAGCAGCGATCTGGATGGCATTTTTACCCTGCTGCGCCGGCGCACCGGGAATGACTTCTCCCAGTACAAATCCACCACCGTCCTACGCCGGCTGCGCCGCCGGCTGGTGATGCTGCGCCTGGAAAACCTGAAGGATTACGGCAGTTATCTACGCCAGCACAAGGACGAACTGGACGCCCTGTACCAGGATCTGCTGATCAACGTGACGCAGTTTTTTCGCGACCCGGATATCTACCACGCCCTGCTCACCGAGATCCTACCCCGCCTGTCGCAGCAACGGCCCGAGGACGTACCCCTGCGGATCTGGATACCGGCCTGCTCCTCCGGCGAGGAGGTTTACTCCCTGTCCATGACCCTGATGGAGTACCTGACGGCCCAGCATAGCAATCGCCCGGTGCAGATATTCGGCACCGATGTCGACGCCGGGGCCATCGAGCAGGCACGCCGGGCAATCTATGCCGAAAATAAAATCAGTTCGGTGCCGGTGGACTACCAAAAGCGCTATTTCCTGCGCGATGCCGGCGGCTTCCGGATCCACAAACGGATTCGCGACCCTTGCGTGTTCTCCGTCCAGAACGTGCTCAAGGATCCACCCTTTTCCCGCCTGGACCTGATCTGTTGCCGGAATCTGTTGATCTATCTCAACCAGGCATCGCAACGTCAATTATTGCGGTTGTTCCATTACGTCCTGCGCGATGGCGGTTACCTCCTGCTGGGTACCTCCGAGACCATCGGCAGCGAGACGGAATTGTTCGATCTGGAAAACAGCCGTTGCAAGATCTACCGGAAAAAAACCACTTCCAGCCAGCTGGCCCACGATTTTTCCTCGCGAGACCACGACGCCGTCCCTGCCGCCACCACCACGCTCAGCCCGCCCCCCCGGGTCCGGGATCCGTTCCACAAGGCCGATCAGGCCGCACTACAGCATTATGCTCCGCCGGGGGTGCTGGTGAACGCACAACTGGAGATCCTCCAGTTCCGCGGCAAGATCGGCCCTTACCTGGAACCCATACCCGGCGCTGCCAGCCTGAATTTAATGAAGCTGATACGCCAGGAACTGGCCGTGCAACTGCGCATCGGACTCCAACGCAGCCTCAGCGAGAACCTACCCGGTCGGGTGGAGGGCCTGTGTTTTCACCACGAGGACCAGGAACAGCAGGTGGATATCCAGATCCTCCCAGTCCACCTGGAAAAAAACAAAAAACAGCATCTGCTGGTGTTTTTCGAGACCGCCCCGCCAGCCGCCCGGCAGCGCTCCTCCCGCCATCAAACAGAGACTCACCACGAGGACGCCGAGCATATCCGCATGCTGGAGCAAAAACTGACCTCCTCCCGCGAGTACCTGCAAGCCATCATCGAGGATCAGCAAGCCGGTAACGAGGAATTGCAATCCGCCAACGAGGAGGTGCAATCCGCCAACGAAGAGCTACAAAGCATCAACGAGGAGCTGGAAACCGCCAAGGAGGAGGTGCAATCCACCAACGAGGAACTGGCCACGGTCAACGACGAACTGGAGCAGCGCAATGGGGATCTGGCCCGGGCCAACAACGATCTGCTGAACCTCACCAACAGTATCAACCTGCCCTTGGTGATGCTGGACGACAAGCTGCATATCCGCCAGTTCACCCCGGCGGCCAGACAAATGCTGAATCTGATCGACGGCGACCTGGGCCGCTCGATCCGCGATCTGCGCCCCGCCATCGACTACGATCAACTGGATGAACTGATCCCCCGGGTGATCGACACCATGAACGCCGAGGAACTGGAGGTGCACGACCTGCAAGGCCGCGCCTATTCCATGCGAGTACGACCCTACAAGACCCTGGACAATCGCATCGAGGGGGTGGTGATCGCCTTCATCGACATGAGCGATTCCAGGGAGCTGCAACTCGCCCGGGCCGTGCTGGCGGCCCAGCAACAAGCCCCCATGGCGCTGTCGCTGGACAACGATAGACTCCTGGTACTGGACCTGGAGGGTCGGCTGCGGGCCTGGAACCGGGCGGCAGCCAGCGGCTTCCACGGCGAACACCCCGGAGCGCCGCCAGTCAGCCTCGCGGATCTACTACCCGGGGAACAACACGAGGCGCTACGCCAACAACTCGCCCGGGTCGCCAGGGAGGGCATCAGCATCACCGCAATGCACACCCGTCTGGACGCCGCCGGCAAGCGCCAGGCCATGCAAACCACCCTGGCGCTGCTCCTGGACGAAAAGTCCCAGCCCAGTGGTTTTCTGGTGATGGACCATCCAGCCGAGCATCCGCTTGACCCACCATGAGCGACTACTCCCAACTTGACGATCAGCAACTCGGCGAGTTACTGCAAAGCCTCCTGAGACATCCCACCGCAGAGCAGGACCCGAGCAGTTTGCAACACGAACTCCGGGTCCATCAGGTGGAACTGGAAGTCCAAAATCGCGATCTGCGGGAAATCCAGCAACAACTGGAAGCCTCCCGGCAGCGCTATCTGACCCTCTACGAACTGGCCCCGGTGGGGTATCTACAACTGGACGACCGGGGCTGGATCCGCCAGAGCAACAGCGCCGGGGCAGCGCTCCTGCAACAGTCGGCGGAAAAACTGGTAGGCCGCTCTATCGACGACTGGCTGAGCGACAGCGCCGATCGGCAACGCTTCCGCCAACACCTGGACGCTTGCCTGGCCGAACCTGGCCAGACCCACCAACTGGAACTCCTTATCCGGCACCACGACGCCCCGCCCCGCGCCGTGCTGGTGATCAGCCAGGCCGTGGAATACCGCTACCCGGCGCGGGAATGCCTCACCGTGCTGGTGGATATCACCGATCGGAACCGTATCGCCGCCCTGCAACACGATGTCCAGCACGACCCGCTCACCGGGCTGGCCAACCGCACGCTGTTGATGCAGCGCCTGGAACTGGCCCTGCAACGGGCCGCGCGTCACGAAACGTTTCACTTCGCCCTGCTCTTCGTGGACCTGAACCACTTCAAGGCCATCAACGATAGACTGGGCCACGAGACCGGCGACCAGCTGCTGATCGCCCTGGCCGGGCAACTGCGAACCTTTGTCCGCCAGGTGGATCTGGCGGCCCGTCTGGCGGGTGATGAGTTCGTGATCCTGCTGGAGGATATCAGCGGCCTGCAACAGGCGGTGCAGATCGCCGAGCGCATCGTCGAGACCCTGAAAAAACCCCTGCGCCTGGCATCGGGGCAGGAGCTGTTCGTCTCGGTGAGTATCGGTATCGCCAGCAACTCGGGCCACCACGACAGCGCCGCCGAATTGCTGCACGAGGCCGACACCGCCATGTACCGGGCCAAGCGCGACACCCGGCAGGCGGCCATCGAAATCTTCCATCCCGAGATGCACGCCGAGGAAATGGCGCGCCTGGACAGGGAGCAGGAACTCCGTCAGGCCCTGGAGCGCGATGATCAGTTGCTGCTGTATTTCCAACCCGTCGTGGCCCTGGCCGATGGCCGGATCCAGGAACTGGAGGCGCTGATACGCTGGCAACACCCCCGCCACGGCCTGCTGTGCCCCGAGGATTTTATCGACGTGGCCGAGGAAACCGGCCTCATAGAGCCCCTGGGCCAATGGGTATTGCACCGCGCCTGCGAGCAACTGCAAGGTTTCCGCACGCGCTTCCCCGCACTCCGGAATCTCTGCGTGAGCGTCAATCTCTCATCCCGGCAATGCCGCAACAGCAACCTGGCCCAGCATCTGGCCACCATCCTGAAACGCACGGGGCTACCCGGTGCTTGCCTGAACCTGGAAATCAACGAGCACCAGCCGATCCGCGATACGACCTGCCTCACGGAATTGCCCGAACAGCTCCGCCAACTGGGGGTGGACCTCAGCATCGACGATTTCGGTACCGGGTTCTCCACCCTGAGCCACCTACCCTGTCTGGCTCCGAAATACCTCAAGATGGACCCCAGCGTCATCGCCCATCTGGGGGACCAAAACCCACGAAGCCGGATCCCCCTGGCCATCCTCGGTCTCGCCCGGCAGTTAGAGCTAGAGGTGGTGGCCAAGGGTGTCGAGACCCCGGCGCAGCGGGATTTTCTGCATCGGGCGGGCTGCCGCCTGGGGCAGGGCGGGCTGTTCTCGCCACCCCTGCCGGCGGCGGCGCTGGAAAAGCTACTGGCCCACCAGAGCGGCGAGGTAACGAGACATTGCCGCTAAACCCATTGAGACGGGCCGCACTGGGGTGCGGCGCTCCCGGGTACTACTCCGGATCGATCCCCAGTGCCTTGAGTCGTGCCGCCAGACGTTCGGCGCGTTGCCGCTCCTGCTCGGCGCGTTGTCGCTCCTGCTCATTCGGCGTCGACATCCAGGCGCCGTTGGCATCGAAGAAACGCAGCCACTGGCCCGCGATTTCATGGTACTCCCCCCGCCACAGACCCAGGCCCAACTCCGCCTCGGGTAGCCACAAGCGACCGTTTTCGGGGTGTTGCTCGCGATACCGCTCGCCGTCCAGTACATAGCAATGCAATTCGTCGGTATAGCGACTGAATACCACGTAATACGGCACCCGTAACAGCCGCTCGTAGACTTCCCATTTACCGGGTATCCCCTCGGGATCGTGCAACACCTGGCCGAGGTCTTCTTTTTCCGTGCCCGGTGATAGTAGCTCCACCACCAGGTATGGCGGTACCCGTTCCTGCCAGATCACATAACTCAAGCGCAAATCCCGTTTCTCGTAAAAACGGGTCTGATTCAGGACCGCAAACCAGTCTGGACGTTTATAGCGGTTGGTGTGCCGCGCGTCGTAATACAGGTTCAAATCGGCGGCGACAAAGTAGCGATCCCTCGCAAAGCCCGGTGGGCGAAAGGTTTCCCGTAATAACTGCGGTTGATAATAATGAAATTCATCGGGCAAACCGGGTTCCTCCGGATCCTCGCTCGGCAGATCGTACATCGTCGGCAGTTTTTCCCGGGGCACCGACGAGAAATGGGCGAGTTTTTCAGTGGACATAAGCACCCTCCAGGAAGCGCGAAAGCCTGGGGATCAGTATAACAAACCGATAAACCCCGACGGTTGTCCCACATCCTGGCCGTCACCGTACATTGCCCTGCGCCACCGCAAGTATTACAGTCGATAAAGGCGCCTGCCTTGCGAGTTGGCCCGCGACGGCCCCGGAACCTGACCCGATCCACCCCGGCCATCCAGCCATCCCGGCACAGGCCCCCGGTCGTGAATCGAGCCGGCAAAAATCGATATATCGCTGTTTCTGGATTTTTTGAAAAAATCGAGGAGGTGTTATGGACACGTCCAATAAAACCTATACCTACCGCTGCGGCGAAAAAATCGAACTGGAAAAAAGCCCCGACGAAATGGTGGTCCGGACCCTGCCCGACACCCTGGCCCCCACCGGGGCCGTCGAGACGCAACAGGTCTCGTCCGCCTCCACCCGGGTCAGGACCGGCCCGGCGGAACTGGAGGCGATGATGGCCCGCAGCCGCGGCCTCGCGCCGACCCATCATGCCTATTACGAGACCGACACCGGCAAGGAATTTCTGATCACGGATCGGATCTTCGTAAGCTTCGAGGAGGCGCTTACCGAGCGGCAGGTGGACGAGTTCGCCGGTCGCTACGGTCTGCTGAAGCGCGCCGTCTACGGGGATCGGGATTATCTCTTTCAGCTTACCGACCACACCGGCATGAATCCGGTGAAACTGGTGGTGAAACTCACCGAGCAGGAGCCACTGGTGGCGGCCGCCGAGCACGATCTCAACCAGCGCCTGAGCACCTACCAGTTCTCACCGCCGCTGGACCCCGAGTACCAGCGCCAGTGGCATCTCCACACGGGGCTGAACCACCCCGATTACAACATCCGCGCCTGCTCGCGCTGCGAGGACGCCTGGCGATTGCTGGATCAGCCTGGCAGCGAGGAGGTGGTCATCGCCATCAGCGACGACGGCTGCAAGCTGGATCACCGGGATTTCGACTCACCGGGCAAATTCGCCGACTGGGGGTATCTGCGCGGGGAACGCCTCATCACCGCCAACGATATCGATGCCGATCCCGCCCAGATGTACCAGACCGGGTCCAACCACGGCACCTCCTGCGCCGGGGTGGTGGCCGGAGAAATCGACGCGGTGCTGAGCGTCGGCGCCGCACCCGGTTGCCGGCTGTTGCCGATCCAGTGGCAGTCCTCGGGTCCGTCCCTGTTTATCAGCGATTCCAAGCTACTGACCGTGCTGAATTATATCGCTGACAAGGCGGACGTGATGTCCAACTCCTGGGGCGGCGTGCCCATCAGTCTCTGGGCGCGCCCGGTGGTCGAGCGTATCCGCGAGCTGGCCCAGCATGGCGGGCGCCGGGGCAAGGGGATCGTGTTCCTGTGGGCGGCGGGCAACGATAACTGCCCCATCGACCACACCGCCCCGGTGGACGTGCCTTACACCGGCGGCGTGGAGGTGCGGGGCGGCGCCCCGGTCTGGGTCGGGGTCCGGACCGCCCGGCGATTTCGCAACAACCTGGTGGGGATCCCGGGGCTGATGCACATCGCCGCGCTGGCGAGCACAGCCAGGAGAAGCCATTACTCCAATTACGGTACTGGTATCTCCCTATGCGCGCCCACCAACAACGTGCATACCTATCACCGCATGAGCGTGCGCGGGTTGGGCGTCACCACCACCACCGGCGAGCCGGTGGAGGTGACCCATCGCTTCGGTGGCACCTCCAGCGCCACGCCCCTGGTGGCCGGTATCGCCGGGCTGGTGATCTCCGCCAACCCGGGGCTGAGCGCCCTGGAGGTGATCTCGATACTGGAGCGAACCGCCTCCAGGGATCTGGACTTCAGCGGCTACGCCCGGACCCCGCCGGCGAATTTCGATCCGGACACCAGCTGGGATGTGTCCCCCATCGCGCCCTTCGATAGCGGCGCCTTCGTGGACAACGGCGCCGACGAGGGCACCTGGAGCCCCTGGTTCGGCTTCGGCCGGGTCGACGCACAGGCCGCCGTGGCAGAGGCCCTGGGACGCTTGCAGCCGGGGGGCGCGCGGGCATTCCACGGGGCGTCCTCGCCAGACCGGAGTATTCCCGACGATAACCCCAGGGGCATCAGGGACCGGATCAACTGCGCCGGGAATTTCACCGTCGGCGCCGTCAGGGTCGGCGTGGATATCCCCCACACTTATATCGGCGATCTCCGGGTGACCCTGATCTCCCCGGCCGGCACCCCGGTGGTGCTGCACAACCGCGCCGGTGGCGGCGCCAACGATCTGCGAGCCACCTTCGATGCCCGCAATACCCCGGGACTGCTGGCCCTGGCGGGGCAACGGGCAACGGGGGACTGGACACTGCATGTGCAGGACCTGGCCCCCGCGGATCGCGGCCGCTTGAGCAGCTGGTCCCTGGACATCAACGGCGAGGAGGACACCTGGATCACGGTGGAGGAGTTCCCGGGGGTTATCATCCCCGACAACGTCCAGCCGGGTATCCAGCGATCGTTGGCCGTCCCTGGCGTGGGCCGGCTCGACGATATCCGGGTGGCGCTGGATATCAGCCACACCTATATCGGTGATCTGGTGGTCGAGCTGGTCTCGCCGGATCAGACCCCGGTGCTGTTGCACAATCGTAGTGGCGGTTCCAGCGATAACCTCATCAGGACCTACACGATGACCGATACCGCCGCCTTGCAGCGCCTGCGCGGCGGGTCGATCCAGGGAGACTGGACCCTGAAGGTGTCGGATCACGCCGGCGCGGATCGGGGAAAACTCAACCACTGGGGCTTGAAACTGCGAACGACGCCGTGACGAATGTCCGGGCCGGCGATACGGACTATCATCCCCGTGCCAAACCCAATCCGATAGTCTGGAGTACAACCATGTCCGTGAATATCGTCTGCCTGGACGGCCACGCCCTGAACCCCGGTGACCTGAGCTGGGCGCCCTTCGAGAGCCTCGGCCGGATCACCGTCCACCCCCGCACTCCCGAGGCCGAGGTGGTGACCCGGGCCGAGGGAGCCGG
>JGI12109J20283_10832654_pt1 | contig 11191 bp, 10 predicted proteins | sample ElkSlonscriptome_12_FD_20283 | JGI IMG/M metagenome (IMG submission 20283) | reverse complement strand
CGAAGAATCTCCCACCCTCAAGTAGCGAAGCGGTAGGGCAGAAAAAAAGCGCCCTCAAAAAGCGAAGCGGTAGGGCAGAAAAAAATGCCCTCAAACAGCGAAGCGGTAGGGCAGAAAAAAATGCCCTCAAACAGCGAAGCGGTAGGGCAGAAAAAAACGCCCTCAAACAGCGAAGCGGTAGGGCAGATTACAGCGCGCCGAATGTCCAGCCTTCTGTCCATGCGATTTCCGCTGTGAGAAAGCGAGGGTTCCAGCGGCGTTCTTCGCCCGCGACGCGGCGCATCCATGCCGCGGTGAGCAGCGCATCGGAAGAGTGATCGTCGATTTCGCCGGTCTCGTCCACCGGCGGGCTGCCCAGCGCATCCAGTGCTGCGTTAAGATCGGCATAGGTAAGCAATTTGGTGCGCGACCGGTTTCCTGGCCCGACACTGGCGGCCTCGCGGCTGGCGAGCCCGGTGTAAATCTCCACCAGCACGCTGCCCTTTTGCGGGCTCCAGCGATCAGGCACCGGGTCCATCGGCCACACATTCAGGCGCCCGCGCAATTGGTGCAGCATACGCATTCCTGTGAGCGAGCTTTTGCCGACCTGCGCTGCGCCAACGAGGTTGAAATTGCTCACCGGGCGGCATTTTTGCGCGCGCTGGGCGCCCTCGGCCACGCGAAAGCGGCCCTCGCGCGTGATCGCGTCGTTGGGCAGGAAACGGTCGCCCTCGCGGTTTTTGCCGTGGCGGAAATAGCGGCGGGCTTCAGGGTGATCGACGAAGCTGTGCGCCCCCAGATGCGGATCATCCGCGCAGATTTCATCGATCAGCGCCCACAGCTTTTTTGCGTTGCGCGGCGATCGGTCCCAGCCGGGGAAAAACGCGCCTGCATCCTGATAGGGCAGGCTGATGCCAAGATCTGCCCCCACCATCGTGCGCGGCGGCAGATCGGCGAGCAGCACCATGACTTCGGGGCGGGACCAGCCGCGCGGCGGAGGTTTCACCAGCACGGGCGGGCCGCCCTCGGCCTCTGCCAGCGCAAGGGCGATGCCTTTGTGCCGCTCACCTTTTGCGCCGGACCAATCAAGAGCGAGGAAGTGATCGAAGCGGGGCGGTTTCATGCGTCTGCCTCGCCCGCCGTGCCCCGCTCGCGCCGAAGGCGATCCCAATACTCCATGCGTTCGCGAACTTTGCGTTCAAAGCCGCGTTCCACCGGCGTGTAGAACTCGCGCGGTTGCATCCCGTCTGGCCAGTAATTCGCGCCGGAAAATCCGTCTTGCGCCTCATGGTCATAGGCGTAGCCTTCGCCATAGCCGATATCCTTCATCAACTTTGTCGGCGCGTTGAGGATGTTGGCGGGCGGCATCAGGCTGCCGGTTTCGCGCGCGGCTTTGAATGCAGATTTTTGCGCTGCATAGGCGGCGTTCGATTTGGGCGCGGTGGCGCAATAGAGGCAGGCCTGCACGATGGCGAGTTCGCCTTCTGGGCTGCCGAGAAATTCGTATGCGTCTTTTGCAGCAAGGCACTGGGTAAGCGCGGCGGGATCGGCCAGCCCGATATCCTCGCTGGCAAAGCGCACCAGACGGCGCAGCAGGTAAAGCGGCTCTTCGCCCGCCGTCAGCATGCGCGCCAGATAATAGAGCGATGCTTGCGGATCGCTGCCGCGCAAGGCCTTATGCAGCGCGCTGATAAGGTTGTAGTGTCCATCGCGATCCTTGTCATACACGGCAACGCGGCGCTGCAGGAACTGGCCGAGCGCAGCGGGATCAAGCGGCTGGGAAAGCTGCGCGTTGTAAAGCGTTTCGACCTGGCCAAGCAGGAACCGCCCATCGCCATCAGCGCTGGCGATTAGCGCAGCACGGGCATCGGGCGTCAGCGGCAAAGCGCCTTCCAGCGCCTCTGCCCGGTCCAACAAGCCGCCCAGCGCATCGAGCGAAAGCCGCTCAAGGATCAGAACCTGCGCGCGGCTGAGCAGCGCTGCATTGAGGGCAAAGCTGGGATTTTCGGTGGTGGCGCCCACCAATGTAATCGTGCCGCGTTCGACAAAAGGGAGAAAGCCGTCCTGCTGGGCGCGGTTGAAACGGTGGATCTCGTCCACGAACAGCAGCGTTTTTTGCCCCGCGCCCGCCATGCGGTCTGCCTCGGCAAAGGCTTTCTTGAGGTCAGCGACCCCTGAAAACACCGCGCTGATCGAGGTGAAGCGCATGCCAACTGCGTTTGCCAGCAGGCGGGCAATGCTGGTTTTGCCGGTGCCTGGCGGGCCCCACAGGATCATGCTGGAAAGCCGCCCCGCGCTCACCATCCGTCCGATTGCGCCTTCGGGGCCGGTGAGATGGTCCTGACCGATCACATCATCCAGCGCGCGCGGGCGCAGCCGGTCTGCCAGCGGCGCATCGGCGCGCGCAGCGTCACCGGCGGAGGGCAGGGAAGGGGCATCATCTTCAAACAAGTCGGCCATTGGTGGATTGAGATAAGCGGTTGATGGAAAAATCACACCGCAAAAACGGTTCGGCGCGGCGAATGGGGCGGATGGGGGGTTGATAAGACAGTCTTACGATATATCTTCGAGTGCATCCGTACTATCGAAAGGCACAGACATGACTTGGAGAAAATCTGGCGGCAGCGGCTGGAACAGCCTTGGCCCGATGATCGCAATGATGGCAGCGCAAGCGGCAAGCGAGTGGGACGATGAACGTCCCCGCCGCCGGGGCCGGGCCGATTGGAAGGACAATACGCGTTCATCGCGCAAGCGGCGCGGGCGCATGTTCGGCACCGGCGAATTGCGGCTGGCTTTGCTCGCGCTGATCGCGGAAGAACCGCGCCATGGCTACGAACTGATCCGCGCAATCGAGGATATGACCGGCGGCGGCTATGCGCCCAGTCCGGGTGCTGTCTATCCCACGCTGCAAATGCTGGAGGAAGAGGGGCTGATCAAGCAGACCAAGCCCGCATCCAGCGACGATGATGGTGAGAGCACCGGCAAAAAGCCCTTCAAGGTCACCAAAGCGGGCAAGGCTGAACTTGCTAGCCGCGATGACGAAGTCGAGGCGTTGATGGGGCGGCTGGATGAGCACGGAGCGCGTGCTGAGCGGGTTAAGGAGAAATCCCCCGATCTCTTCCGCGCTATGGGCAATCTGGCAAGCGTGCTGAAAAACCGCGCGCGCGCAGGCAAACTCGATCAAAAGACGATCGATGAAATTGTCGACATCATTGACGAGGTTGCCAAGCGTATCGAACGCCTCTGAGCGCCCGCGCCAGACTAAAGCCGCACAAACGCCGCCCCGCCGCTCACACTCCCTTCACCGAATGGGTCTTGTGAGGGGCGGGGCCTTGCGCCTATGCCTTGCGTTGAATGGATCGGGTCGCGCTGATCCAGCACGCGGAGGGTTGGACAATGAGCGGGCGCATAATCGGGCAGCCGCAAACACCGTGGCATCTTTGGGTAGTGGGGCTTTTGGCTTTGCTGTGGAATGCGGGTGGTGTGTATTCATGGTATTCGGTCATGCTGGGAGACCCTGAAGCCATGGGCTTTCCCGCTGATGCGATTGCCTATCTGCAAAACTATCCCGCGTGGGCGCTGGTGGCCTATACGATGGGCACGTGGGGCGCGTTTTTGGGTTCGCTTGCGCTGCTGGCGCGAAAGGCGCTGGCGCGCTGGCTGTTCGTGATTGCGATCATCGGGCTTGGCGGCACCACGCTTTATGAACGGGTGTTTTCGACACTGCCGCAATCGTTGCAGGGAACAGGCCAGATCATTTTTACGGTGATCATCTGGGCAACCACACTCGCCCTGCTGCTATATGCCCGCGCAATGTCGAACAAGGGCGTGCTGCGCTAGGCCGCTGTCCTGCTGACCGCTGTTCTGCCGGCCTCTGTCTGTTGCAGCGCGCGGCGATCTTCGATCAGGCGGATATAGACCTCGGCCACCACCTGGTTGATCGCCTCCCAGCTATATTCGCGGCTGCGCTCCTCGCCCGCTTCGCCGTGGCGTTTGCGTAAAGCCGCATCGCAGCAATAGGGCGCCAGCGCTTCGGCAAACCGGCTGGCGGTTTCGCCTGTATTGCTGCCCGGCGGCACCAGAGCGCCCGTTTCGCCTTTGACGACAAGGCTGGCCGCTCCCGTTGCGCCTGCCGCGACCACGGGCAGGCCGCAAGCCATGGCTTCGAGCGTGACGTTGCCGAATGTCTCGGTGATTGATGGATTGAAGAAAATATCGCCGCTTGCCAGCGCTGATCCCAGCGCCTCGCCCGTCTTGAAGCCTGCAAAAATGCCGCCGGGCAGCGCATCTTCGAACCAGCCGCGCGCCGGGCCATCGCCGATCACCAGCACTTTGTGCGGAACCTGCCGCTTGCGCAGTTCGATGATGGTCTCGGCAAACACGTCCAGACCCTTTTCCATCACCAGCCGGCCAAGAAAGACGATGGCGACATCATCATCGGCAAGGCCAAGGCTGCGTCGCCAGTTCAAATCGCGCTTTTGCGAGGCGAACACGCTGCGATCCACCCCGCGTGACCACAGCGTGATATCATCATGCATATCCATCGCCAGCAGCTCTTCGATCATCGAATGCGAAGGTGCCACCAGCGCATCGCAGCGATTATAGAAGCGGCGCAGCATCCGGATGATCAGCGGTTCCAGAAAGGCCATGTTGTAATAGCGCGGATAGGTCTCGAACCTGGTGTGCACACTGGCGAGCACGGGGATATCGTGATCCTGTGCCCAGCGCAAAGCAGCATGGCCCGATGGATCAGGCGCCGACAGATGAACGATATTTGGGGCAAATTTATCAAGATCAGCGCGCACACGGCGGCCAAGGCCCAGCGGAATGCGATATTCCCCGCGTCCCATCGGCATACCCATAGAAGGCGTGCCCACAAGATCGCCGGTCGGTTCGAAAGCGGGCTGCGCGACCTTGGGCGAATAGACGCGCACCGCAGCTCCGTGCCCCAGCAAAGAGCCGACAAGCCGGTTAAGCGCCTGATTCGCGCCGTCTCTTGTGTAGTTATAATTGCCGCTGAACAGGGCGATACGAAGATCGTCGAATTTCATGAGGCGGCTGGTTTAGCGTTCGCAGCTTCAAATTGTAAGACTTTGAACGCGAAGCGGCCGGGTTTCGTTCGTTCACGAAAGAACTTTTTGCAATCCTGCGGGTCCCGGCTGAGGCTCTGCTGACGCGCTAAATCCGCTTATCCGAATTGCAGATCCGGCCCCACCGGCACGATCTGGGTAGGATTGATGCTGATATGGCTTTGATAATAATGGTGTTTGGCGTGGTGCATGTTGATAGTGGGCGCGATCTCGTCGCGCGCGGCCAGCGCCAGCATGTAGCGGTGCAGATTGGGCAAATCGGCTATCCGCTTGCGGTTGCACTTGAAGTGGCCGAAATACACCGCATCAAAACGCAGCAGCGTGGTGAGCAGCCGGATATCGGCCTCGGTCAGAACGCCGCCCACCAGATAATCGGCACCCTCCAGACGCGCCTCGAGCCAGTGCAGCGTTTCAAACAGCGGCTCCACAGCCTCTTCATAGGCGTTCTGCGTGGTGGCAAAGCCCGATTTGTACACGCCATTATTCACATCGGTATAAACGCGATCGTTGACCGCATCGATTTCCTCGCGATGCTTGTGCGGATACAGATCAAGCGAATTGGCGCCCAGATCGGCAAATCCCGTGTTGAAAATGCGGATGATCTCGCTGCTTTCATTGTTGATGATGCGGCGGTCTTTCGTGTCCCACAATACGGGCACGGTTGCCTTGCCGCTCACTTGGCTGTCTGCGATCTGGTAAAGCTCGTGCACCGCGTTCGCGTTTTCGTGCGGATCCGGGATTACGCCAGGGCCGTCATCGAAAGTCCAGCCGCGCTCGCGCATCAGCCAGTGGGTGACGGAGATATCGATCATGTCCTCCAGCCCTTTCAGCCGCCGTGTGATCAACGTGCGGTGCGCCCACGGGCAGGCATAGGACACATACAGGTGAAAGCGCCCCGCCTCCGCCTTTACCGCATCCTGCCCATCGGGGCCCTGGGCGCCATCAGGCGTGATCCAGTCACGAAACTCGGTGTCCCAGCGTTTGAAGCTGCCATCCTCATCGGCATAGCCATCGCTGCCTTCATGCCATTCGCCGTTCTTTAGAAATCCGCTCATTATTCAAAAGCTCTTTTGTTGGTCTGCCTATGCGTATGCCTTTTCAACATGGCCGTGTGGCTGTGCGTTCCATCTTCGTTTCGGGATGGCCGATGTGCATATCATGCGATCTCGGATCAAATTGCGCACAATGCGCATTGACTTGACAAACCACGGCTTTAGAGCCGCCGGCGGGCCACGCGGTCCCAACGCCGCGCGAGCTCTCTGCAAGGAGAGAATACATGAATGATTACGTACGTGGGCTCCGCCATGAGCCGCCGCTCAAACCTGAGCGCCCCCAATTTTCTTCCGGTCCTACCGTCAAGTTTCCCGGTTGGTCTCTCGACAAGTTGAAGACCGATTCGCTCGGTCGTTCGCACCGCTCGAAAGTGGGCAAGGCCCGTCTCAAATACGCCATCGACTTGAGCCGCGAATTGCTGGGCGTGCCCGATGATTATCTCATCGGCATCATGCCTGCATCCGATACTGGCGCGCTCGAAGCTGCGATGTGGACCATGCTTGATCCTGCGCGCCCGGCAACGGTTGCGGCGTGGGAGAGTTTTGGCAATATCTGGATTCAGGATGCGGTGAAGCAGCTGAAACTGCCCAACCTGCAAACGCTTTCAGCCGATTATGGCGAAATCCCCGATCTCACCACGATCCCGCAGCGTAATGATGTGGTGTTCACCTGGAATGGCACCACGTCGGGCGCAATGATCCCCGATACAGACTGGCTGGAGCCGGGCCGCGAGGGCATCACGATCAACGATGCTACCAGCGCCATCTTCGCGATGGAGATGGACTGGCCCAAGCTCGATGCGACCACGTATAGCTGGCAAAAGGTGATGGGCAGCGAAGCCCAGCACGGCATGTTGATCCTCAGCCCCAAGGCGATCGAGCGGATCGAAAGCTACGATCCGCCTTGGCCGCTGCCCAAGCTGTTCCGCATGAAGAAGGGCGATACGCTGAACCGCGCGATCTTCGAGGGCGCGACGATCAACACGCCGAGCCTGCTGGCGACAGAGGACTATATCGCCGCGCTTGAATGGGCGAAATCCATAGGCGGCCTGAAAGCCATGATCGAGCGGGCCAATGCCAATGCGGATATCGTCAAGGACTGGATCGAGACAACGCCGTGGCTGAAAAACATGGTGGATGATCCGGCCAAGCGCACCAATACCGGCGTGTGCATGCAATTCACGGGTGATTGGTACGAAAACCTCTCGGCCGAGGATCAGGCAGGCGTGCCCAAGAAAATCGTGCAACTGCTCGAAGAGCGCAATGTCGGCTACGATTTCAACGGGTATCGCGATGCCCCGCCATCCTTGCGCATCTGGTGCGGCGGCACAGTGGAGCAGGAGGACCTGAACCGCCTGCTGCCGTGGATCGAATGGGCCTACGAATCGGTCAAAAACGGCTGATTTCAAGACACGTGCGTCCCCGCAAAGGCGGGGATCGCCATCCAATACCTGTTTCCCTGATTGCAAGAGGCTCCGTCTTCCAGCGGACCTGCTCTGGAGTGTATTTCCATGACCAAGCCCAAAGTCCTGATTTCCGATAAAATGGACCCGAATGCAGCGCGCATCTTTGAAGAGCGCGGTTGCGATGTGGATGTGAAACCCGGCATGACGCCCGAGGAACTCAAAGCGGTGATTGGCGAATATCACGGCCTTGCCATCCGTTCTTCCACCACGGTGACGCCCGAAATTCTTGATGCTGCCACCAATCTCAAAGTGATCGGGCGCGCTGGTATCGGGGTCGACAATGTCGATATCCCCTATGCGTCAGGCAAAGGTGTGGTGGTGATGAATACGCCGTTCGGCAATTCGATCACCACGGCTGAACACGCCATTGCAATGATCATGGCGCTTGCCCGGCAAATTCCCGAAGCCAACGCCCGCACCCAGGCAGGCGAATGGCCCAAGAAGGAATTCATGGGCGTTGAAGTCACCGCCAAGACGCTGGGGCTGATCGGGGCGGGCAATATCGGTTCGATCGTTGCCAGCCGTGCGCAGGGCCTCAGAATGAAAGTGATCGCCTATGATCCCTTCCTGACGCCAGAGCGTGCGGTGGAAATCGGGGTTGAAAAGGTCGATCTGGACACGCTGCTCGCCCGCGCCGATTTCGTTTCGCTGCACACGCCGCTCACCGATGAGACGCGCAATATCCTCAGCCGCGAACGGCTCGAAAACGCGAAGAAAGGCATCCGCATCGTCAATTGCGCGCGCGGCGGGTTGATCGATGAAGTGGCGCTCAAAGATTGCCTTGAAAGCGGGCAGGTAGCCGCCGCCGCACTGGATGTGTTTGCGCAAGAGCCGGCCAAGGACAATGTCCTGTTCGGCGCGCCCAATTTCATCTGCACTCCGCATCTTGGCGCCTCAACCACCGAAGCGCAGGTGAATGTCGCATTGCAGGTCGCCGAGCAGATGAGCGATTATCTCGTCAATGGCGGGGTTTCCAACGCGCTCAACATGCCCAGCCTCTCTGCCGAAGAAGCGCCCAAGCTGAAGCCCTACATGGCGCTGGCAGAAAAGCTGGGCAGTCTGGTTGGCCAGTTGGCGCATGGCAATCTCACCAAGATTTCCATCGAGCGTGAAGGCGCAGCGTCCGAGCTTAACGGCAAGCCGATCACCGGCGCGGTGCTGGCAGGCTTCATGCGCCGCTATTCGGATACGGTGAACATGGTCAATGCGCCGTATCTCGCCAAGGAACGCGGGCTGGAAGTCGCCGAAATCCGCCAGAACCGCGAAGGCGCGTTCTCGACGCTTATCCGCGTGACGGTGGAGACTGATGCAGGCCCGCGCTCCGTTGCAGGCACGCTGTTTGGCAACGATGCGCCGCGTCTTGTCGAAATGTTCGGCATCGGGATCGAGGCGGAACTGGCGGGCAATATGCTCTATGTCGTCAATGATGACAAACCAGGCTTTATCGGCCGTATCGGCACGCTTCTGGGCAATCACGGCATCAATATCGGCACGTTCAACCTTGGCCGCCGCTCTGGCGCAGGGGGTGAAGCGGTGCTGCTGTTGAGCCTTGATGAAGCGCTTGCGCCGAACGTGATCGAAGAGGCGGACAATCTCGAAGGCGTCAATCTTGCCAAGGCGCTGGTGTTCTAAAGGCTCTTGCATTTACCCGTTACCCCGGCGAAGGCCCGCGCGCAGCACGCGCATGGTGAGGGCACAGCCCCGCCTTTGCCGGAATAACGATTGAGCGCAGATGACAAACCCTAAAGACCTCCTCCCCATCGGCCTTACCGATCGCCTGGGCGATGATGCGCGCGCGATCACTGTGGCGATGCGCGCCTGTCTCGATGTGCTTGATGCCCATTGCTATGACCGGGTGCGCCCGCCGCTGCTCGAATTCGAAGCCTCGCTTGGCAGCCGCATGGAAGGCGTGGAAACACGGGCCATGTTCCGCATGACCGATCCTGCATCGCTGCGCACGCTGGCTTTGCGATCAGACATCACTCCGCAAGTGGGGCGCATCGCGGCAACCAGTATGGCGAGCGCGCCGCGCCCGCTTCGCCTGGCCTATTGCGGAGAAACCGCGCTGATAGCCGCAAGCCAGCTCGATCCTGCGCGCGAGCGTTTGCAATTGGGGGCCGAGCTGATCGGGGCGGACAGTGTGCCCGCGGTGTGCGAGGTCGTGGGGCTTGCTATTGACGCGCTCAAAGCCGCAGGGCTCACCGGGCTCTCGGTCGATTTCACACTGCCCGATCTGGTTGATACTTTGGCGGCGGACAACAGCGATCTGGCGCCAAAGACAATCGAAGCGATCCGGCGCGAGCTTGATACCAAGGATGCAGGGGGCCTGCGCAGCGCTGGCGGGGCGGCATACCTGCCGCTGCTTTATGCGACCGGGCCATTTGACGAAGCGCTTGAAAAACTGCGCGCCTTTGATGCGGGCCGCGCGCTTGCCACGCGGCTTGATGCGCTGGAGGCGATTGCCGCGCATATTGCCGATGATGTGCGCATCACGCTTGATCCCACAGAGCGGCATGGCTTTGAATATCAAAGCTGGTTCGGCTTTACGATCTATGCATCAGGCGTGCGCGGCGCAGCGGGGCGCGGGGGTACCTATGTGATTGCCGGCAGCGAGGAGCCAGCCACAGGCTTTACGCTATATGTTGACAGGCTGGCCAAAGGCGCCCCGGTGCCCGAGGCTGCAAATACGTGTTACCTGCCGCTGGATCACGATCCCGCAATCGCCGCGCGGCTGCGCAAGGCGGGCTGGCGCACCTGCGCAGCGCTGGATGATGCAGGTGATGGCGATGAAGCGGCAAAGGCGCTTGGCTGCACGCATATTCTCGATGGCGAGAAACCGCGCGCGCTTTAATGGCCGTCCGCTGGATTGAGCGTCCAGAATATTCCGGCCGCAACGATTAGTCCTGCAAGGCTGGAGGCAATATCGTGGCTGTCGAACACTTCGCTCCAGCTTCGCCCGATATCGCGCCCGATATCGCGGTTGGCCTGGATCACGCACAGCAATGCAAGGGCGAGCACTCCCACTGATCGGAACTTCGCCATCAGTGTGGCCGGTCTCATAGCAGGCGTCTTTGCCGGGGAAGGTTTCGCCGCCTATTTGCAGAATTTACACTTTCGGCACACGATTTTATTGTCTAGCCGGGCAAGGATGACGCGGATGCGGGATCTTTGGGCCAAGGCCTTCATGCTTATCGCGGCTTTTGCCGCCATGGTGCAGTGGTCTGTGCCGCATGGCTGGATGCTGGGCGCAGACGATGCAGGCCGAACGGTGCTGATGCCATGCCCCGGCACATCGCCCGCGCTGGCGGCGCTTGGCGGCAAGGGCAGCGGCCAGAGTTCTCATCACGATCACGGCCATCACAATCACGGCCAGCACCACGATCATGCCTTTCACGCGGCACCTTCGCCGCATGATGACGGGTCTGACGGGCCAGAGCATCTGGCTGAGACCTTGTGCGATTCTGCCGCTGTCGGCGCGCCCGTGGTGCTGCCCGAATTTCCGCAGATCGTGGCCATGGCGCAAACGATCCCTGCTATTTCCGGCATCGCGCTTACAGTGGCGCCGGGACGCGGGCTTGCCGCGCCCCCTCCGCCTTCAACCGGC
>JGI12109J20283_10727696_pt1 | contig 11197 bp, 10 predicted proteins | sample ElkSlonscriptome_12_FD_20283 | JGI IMG/M metagenome (IMG submission 20283) | reverse complement strand
GTAGCTGATCTGCTGGCCGATGAGGTCCGGCTTTTCAAGGTCGTCCACGCCGCCGAAGGCGCGCGCCTCGAAGGCCTGCGTCTCCTCGGACCAGATGTACAGCACCGCCCGCCCGAAGCCGTTGATCTCCTGCACCGCCTCGACCACCTTGGGCAGCAGGTCCGGCAGGTAGACGGTGGCGTTGATGCGCGCCGATACGGCCAGGATCTTCTCCAGGGTGCGGTTGATGGCCCGCAGATCGTTGTTCCGGCCCTTGATGCGCTGCGAGACGGCCTGGGCCCCCCGCTCCTCCATCTTCAGGTTCTCGGCCAGGATTTCCAGGCGGGTATTCTCCGCCTGCAGACCCTCGCGGGATGCCGCCAGTTCCCGGTTCGCCTGCACCAGGCGCCGCCCCACCATGAAGGCCCACACGCCCAGCCCCGTGCCCAGCACCAGCAGGACCACGATGGTGCCCGGCACCGAGACGGACGCCATGGCGCCGGCCATGTTCGAACGGATGGCCCCCAGACAGGGTGAACTGAAGATGCTGCCGATCACCGTGATATCCTACTTCGATTCCGAACGGGCTTCCAGGATCTGGTTCACGCGCGAGACCAGCTTGCCGATGGCAAACGGTTTGCGCATGAAGAGATTGGCTCCCGCCTCGCGCATTTTCTTCCGGGTATCGTCATCCGCCTTGGCCGACAGGGCCACGATGACCGTGTGGCTGTAGTTGCGGTTGCGCCGGATCAGGCGGGTGGTGTCCACTCCGTCCAGTTTGGGCATCATGATGTCCATGATCACCACGTCCGGCCGGAAGGTGGACATCTTGTTCATGCACTCGATGCCGTTGCCGGCGGTCATCACCGTGTGCCCTTCCTGCTCGAAGGTTTGCGTCAGCAGGGTGCTCAGGGGCATCTCGTCATCGACGATGAGAATGCGCGACATGGGGTTCATCTTCTCTCCTCAGCTTCCGGAGCCCATGGGCCCGGGTGGCAGGACGGCCGCCGCTTCGGCGCCCCGGTTTTTCAGTACCAGCGCAAATGCCTGCACCACGTCCGGATCGAACTGGCTGCCGGCGTTTTCCTTGATTTCCTGGAGGGCCTCCGCCTCGCTCAATCCGGTGCGGAACGGGCGGCCCCGCGTCAGGCTGAACCAGGCGTCGATGACGGCCAGCAGCCGTGCCCCGATGACGATCTCCTCGCCGCGCAGACCGTCGGGATAGCCGCTGCCGTCCACCCGCTCATGGTGCTGGCGGATGGTCTCGGCGCAGCGCTCGCCGGGGATCAGGGGCCGCATCAAGTCCACGCCCTGCTCCACGTGCCGATCCACCTCGTCCCGCTCGTCGTAACTCAGTTCGGACTGGCCCAGCAGGATCTCGTCCTCCACCCGGGCCATGCCCGCATCGTGCAGGGCGGCGGCCAGCTGCAGGTCCCGGATCTCGTCCTCGGCCAGGCCCATGACCCGGGCAAGTTCGCTCAGGAGATGCTGCGCCTCCGCCGCCGCCGTGGGGATACCGCCGCGCCTGATATGCAGCAGGGTGCGCAGGGCCTCGACGGTCTTGCGCACCTCGGCCGTGCCCGAGATTTCCCCGCTCTCGTCTGTCAGACGCGAGAGGTTGGCCAGGGCGGTCTCGGCCAGGCGGGACAGGACTACCAGCTGGCCCCGGTCCTCGGGCCCGAATTTCTCGCGCCCGCGGGGATGGCTGACCAGCAGGCGGCCGGACTCGCGGGTGTCCGCCACCCAGGAGCCGGCCATGACGTCGTCGGCTGTGGGATCCAGGCTGCGGGGATCGCCCGCCCCCAGGGCGGCCACGGGCCAGGTCTGGTTGGGGTCGCCCAGCCACACGCTGACATGGCTGGAGTCCGTCATCTCGGCCACCAGTTGCAGGATGCCCGCCACCACCCGGCGCGCCTCTTCCTCGTCAACCTTCAGGGTGCAGGGGGCCGGCAGGGGGCCCAGGACATGGACCTCCTTGGGCACGCGGAAGGTGAAAACCGAACCGCCGCCCATGCGCTGGCGCGCCTCCACGGTGCCGTCGTGCAGGTTGATGATATGGCGCACGATGGTCAGGCCCAGCCCGGTGCCTTCCTGCCGGGTGGCCGTCTCGCGTGAGCGGTAGAATTCGCGGAAGATGCGATGGATATCGCGGGTGGGAATGCCCGGCCCCGTATCGGCGATGCGAACCTCCACGGTGGAGGCGGCCTCGGCCACGGTCACGGTGACGTTGCCCTCGTCCGGGGTGAATTTCACCGCGTTGCCGATCAGATTGACCAGCACCTGCCGGATCAGATCGGCATCCACCAGGGCGCGCGGCACCTCGCCTTCGCTCTCGACGCTGAACTGGATGCGCTTGGCGGCCATGATGGGCCCCAGGGTGACCAGGGCCTCGTCCACCAGGGATTTCAGGTCTGTGGCCTCGCCGCTCAGCAGGCGCAGGCCCGAATCCAGGCGGCTGAAGTCCAGGATGCGGTTGACCATGCGCAGCAGGCGCCCGGCCTCGGTGCGGATCACATCCACGAACTCCGGCGCGTTGGGGTTGCCCACCTTCGGGTCCAGCAGGCCGCCCAGAGCGTCGGCGTAGGCGGAGATGCTGGTCAAGGGGGTCTTGATCTCGTGGGCGGCCATGCCCACCAGGCGGCTCTGCAGCCGATTCAGGCGGCTGAGGGTGCGCCTCTCGTTCTCGGCGCGGTCCAGCTCCGACTCCAGGCCGGCCATCTCCTGCCACAGATCGCAAAGCAGCTGCAGGATACGGCCCAGACGCTGGTACTCGCGGCCCCGGGCCGGGTGATCAAGCAGGTCGTCCTCCCATTCCAGGGTCAGGACCAGGGCCGTGCGACCAGCCGCCGCCACCTGCAGACGGATCCAGCCCGGCGCCTCCTCGTTCGCGCAGAAGAGCCCCGCATCGGGGATGGCCCCACCGCCCCAGTTGAAGGGCTGGCTGCCGGTGGGCGCGCACCAGCCATCGCTGTCGTGATCCCAGGCCGGGTCCTGGCCCCGGTGGCTGGCCAGGCGGCGCACGCGGCGCCCCGTCCAGCCGGGATCCAGCAGGCCGGCGGTCTCCGGATTGATGGCCAGGGTCACGGCCCTGACCCCAAGTTCGCGGCGGCACGCGTCCACCACCAGATGGGCCAGGGCCATCAGGTCCGGCTGGCTTTCCAGTTCCCGCAGGCCGCCCAGCAGGCTGCTGACGGCGCCGTCGATCTGGAATTCCAGGGGAATGTGGGAGCCGGTGGTCGGCATCGTCACCCTTCTACTGTTCGGGGTCGTCCTGGGTTTCATCCACAGCACCGGCGCCCACCACGCACTCGGGCAGGCCGCCGCCGGCACGCCGGTCGCGCACCATGACGCTGCTCTGCATGGTCTTGCCGTAGCGCTTGAGTTCGGCCATGGTATCGCTCAGGGCCGCCTGGTGCTCGAAACGCCCCTGGGCATCGCCCACCAGGGCGATGGTCAAGGTTATCAGCAGGAAACGCGTGGTCTCCCCGCTGCGGCTCTTGAGCTCCAGGTAGCCCCGCTGGAAATCCTCGGCCTCGTGCAACCGGGCCACGCCCGTATCGAAATTCTCGATGATCCTGCGGCCCAGCGTCTCGGCGCAATCCGGCAGGGTGATCATCACGAAATCATCGCCCCCCACGTGGCCGATGAAATCCTGCTGCGAGCCGTAGGTGTGCGAGCAGGTGCGCAGGATGTCGGCCAGGAAGCTGATGGCCTCGTCACCCTTGCGGAACCCGTAGTAGTCGTTGAAGCTCTTGAAACGGTCGATGTCGATGTACATGAAGGCGAACGGAACTCCGCTCTCGATGCGCAGCAGCGTCTCCCTCTCGATGGCGCGGTTGCCGGGCAGGCCCGTCAGGGGGTTGGCCTCCCGTTCCCAGCGCTGGCTGTTGAGCAGGTTGCGCACGCGCAGCACCAGTTCGGCGTGATCGAAGGGTTTGATGAGGTAGTCGTTGGCCCCGCCCTCGAGACCCTTGACCTTGTCCTCCAGTTCGCCCTTGGCGGTGAGCATGATGACCGGCGTGTGGGCCGTCTCGAAGTTGCCCCGGATACCCTGCAGGACGGCAAATCCATCCAGGTGCGGCATCATTACATCCAGCAGGACCAGTTCGGGGCGCCACTGGGCGACCTTTTCCACGGCCTGTTGACCGTCTTCGGCCAGTTCCACCTCGAAGCCTTCGTTTTCGAGCAGAAACTGCAGAATTCGGCGGATGTGGGGCTCATCGTCGGCGATGAGAATTCTGCTCTTCCCTGACATTTTTTTCCGTTTCGTTTGGCAAAACCGCTCCCAAATCCCCCCGAAGGGGATTCTTCCGTCTTGCAGGACGCAAAGGACGTGCCAGGGAAAAACGCCAGGAAAGGGCGGGAAATCAGCGCCAGCTCTGGACCGTGCCGCGGGCGAAACTGTCCAGATCCAACCCGTCGCGGTGGCCCGCTTCCAGGTGGCGGAAGCCGGCGAAGGCGATCATGGCGGCGTTGTCCGTGCAGTACACCCGCTCGGGGGGCAGGAAGTGCAATTTCCGCTTCTCAGCATCTTCCGCGACCCGCGCACGCAGGCCCCCGTTGGCGGCCACCCCGCCGGCCAGGTAGACGGCCTTGGCGTGCTTCAGGCGAGCGGCGCGGAAGAGCTTGTGCGCCAGGCTGTCCACGATGGCGGCCTGCACCTCGGCACAGACATCGGCCACCGTCTCTGCGGAGAGGGGCTGGGGCAGCTTCTCCACCTCGGTGCGCACGGCGGTCTTCAGGCCGCTGAAGCTGAACACCAGGCGGGGATCGTCCTTCAGCGGGCGCGGGAAACGGAAGCGGCCGGGGGTGCCGGTCTGGGCCAGCCGGTCGATGGGCGGCCCGCCGGGGTAGGGCAGGTTCAGCAGCTTGGCGGTCTTGTCGAAGGCCTCGCCGGCGGCGTCGTCCAGGGTGCCGCCCAGCTTCTCGTAGCGGCCCACCTGCGGCATGTGGATCAGTTCGGTGTGCCCGCCGCTGACCACCAGCACCACCGCCGGAAAGACCATCTCCGCCGTCAGGGCATTGGCCAGGATGTGCCCTTCGATGTGGTGCACCCCCACCATGGGCACATCCGCGCTCATGGCCAGGGCCTTGGCCGTGCTCAGCCCCACCAGCAGGGCACCCAGCAGGCCTGGGCCGCTGGTCACGGCGATGCCGTCCAGATCCTTCAGCTCCAGTTCCTGCCGCTCCAGCAGATGGTCCACGATGGGCAGCAGGTTCACCAGATGGGCGCGGCTGGCCAGCTCGGGCACCACACCGCCGAAGTGGTTGTGCAGGTCCACCTGGCTGGAAAGCAGGTTCTCCGCCACACCGGAGGCGCTGTCGTACAGGGCGACGCTCGTATCGTCGCAGGATGTTTCGATGCCCAGAACCTTCATCGCAATTCCAACTCCGCAAAGGCGGGCCCGAGGGCCGCGGCCACTTCTCGTACCAGGATGCTGCGGCGGCTGCTTTCCGCCGAGGCCAGGATGCCGGCCCGGCCGTGCAGGTAGGCGCCCAGCAGGGCCGCGTCCAGAGCCATCAAGCCCTGGGCCAGCAGCCCGCCGATCAGTCCGGAAAGGACGTCACCGGCGCCGCCCCTGGCAAGGGCATCGTCGCCCGTGGGGTTGAAAAAGACCCGGCCGTCGGGCGCGCCGATGAAAGTGGGCGATCCCTTCAGCAGCAGCACCACGTTCCAGCGCCGGGCCCACTCGCCGCAAAGTTCCAGCCGGTTTTCCACGACCTCGGCACTGGAAAGCCCTGTCAGGCGGGCCATCTCCCCCGCATGCGGGGTCAGGACCACATTCGCGTGGGCAAAACGGGGCGTTTCCCCATGGCGGGAAAAGGCGCCCAGGCCGTCCGCATCCACCAGCAGGGCCTGCTTGGCAGTGGCCAGGAAGGAGCGCGCCCAGGCGTCGGTCTCCTTATCGGCGTACAGGCCGGGGCCCAGGACCACGGCGTCCTGCTTGCGCAGCAGATCATCCCGCACCGAATCCGGCAGCGGGGCAATGGTCCCGTTCTGCGTGGCCGCCAGGGGCGTGACGATGGCCTCGGGCAGCCCGCTGCGCAGGGAAGGAGCCAGCTCCGCCGGCGCGGCCACCCGCACCAGCCCGGCGCCCGAACGCAGGGCGCCCAGACCCGTCAGGTGCGCGGCCCCGCCAAAGGCATGGCTGCCGGCCAGGACCAGGACGCCGCCGTGGTCGTACTTGTGGCTGTCGCTGCGGCGTTCGGGCAGCAGATCGTGATACTCCGCCGGGCCCAGCACGTGGTGGTCGGGGCAGTGCTGCGCGCAGATATCCGCCGGGAAGCCGATATCCACCACCTCTATCTCCCCCACCCAGTCGCGCCCGGGCGGCAGCAGCAGGCCGCACTTGGGCATGCCCACGGTGATGGTCACGTCCGCCCGGAAGGCCACCGGATCGACGCGGCCGTCGTCCCCGGCCACCCCCGAGGGGATGTCCAGGGCCACGCGCACCGCCGGCGTCTCGTTCAGGGCCTCGATCAGGGCCACGTGCCCCGCGCGCAGGGGCGGCTGGATGCCGGTGCCGAAGATGGCGTCCACCACCAGGGCGGCTTCTTCCAGAAGGGTCCCGGCGGCCCCCACCCAGTGTTCGGGCGCGGGATGCAGCAGGTCCACACCCTGGGGCAGGCGTTCGTAGTTGGTGCGGGCATCGGTCGAGAGCTGCTCCGCCACGGCCAGCATCAGGACCGCCACCGGCAACCCGGCCTCATGCAGCAGACGGGCCACCACCAGGCCGTCGCCGCCGTTGTTGCCCTTTCCGCAGACCACGGCCACCTGGCCGCTCATGCCCCAGTCCTCGTACAGATTCTGCAGGGATGCGGCCATGGCCTGGCCGGCGCGCTCCATCAGGGTCTCGCCCGTGACGCCGCCGGCGATGGTTTCACGATCGATGGCCGCCATCTGCGTCGCCGTGCAAACTCTCATTTCTGCCCTCCGTTGAGTTGATCCAGAACGGTCATCAGTTGCAGCAGGTCGTCCACCACGAAGTCGGGTTTGGTCTCCTGGCCGTCGACCTTGTCCGCGTACTGGCTGTACTTGTCCCCGTAGCGGGCGTAGACCGTGTGCAGGCCCGCGTTCTGGCCGCCCAGGATATCCCGTTCCACCCAGTCGCCGATCAGCACCGCGCGCCGGGGTTCCACCTCCAGCATGTCCAGGGCCATGAGGAAGGGCGTGGGATCGGGCTTGTGGTGGCCCGTATCGTTGAAGGTCAGGACCACGTCAAAGGCATGCTGCAGACCGATGTAGTTGAGCCGGAGCCAGGCCTCGTAGCGCGGAGCGTCGCTGACGACGGCCAGCTTGTAACCCTGCTTGATGAGCTGGTTCAGCACGAATTTCACGTGCGGGTAAGGAACCAGCGAGCCGCCCCGCGCCCGGCGGTAGGCCACCACTGCGGCGGCCAGGACACGGTCGTCCACGCTGCCGACGGTCTGCTCCAGAAACAGGTTAAAAACCTTCTGGTGCTCGATGCCGATTTCCTTGTACAGAGCGAAGATGCGGTCCACGGCCTCCTGGTGCGGCAGGGGCAGGCCGCCGTCGATCATGGCGTCCACGGCCGCGCGCACCGAATTTTCCTTGGCCAACATGAAGTCCGTGAGCGTATTATCCAGATCGAAGATCACCGCATCGATGGCTCGGTTCTGCAAAAGGCACCTTCTTCCGCGTGAGTTCGGCGTGGTCAGGGGGCGTTTCCCATTCTAATGCCAGACCGTCCCGATTGCACAAGGAAACCGGAGCCCATGGACAACCGCCAGGAACCCCCGCAGCCCACGCCCCAGATTCCCGAGCCCCCCTCCAGCCTCTGGACCGACCGGCGGCGGCCCTGGATCGTGGGTCTCATCTTCATGCTCCTGGCCGGGAATTTCTTTTTCCAGGTCCAGGTCTACCTGCTGGGCACGGATCTGGTATTGCCCGTGCTGGCCGGTCAGATCCTCGGGGTCTTCGTGCCCCTGGTGCTCATCTTCCGCCGCAACGGCTGGAACCCCATCCGGGATCTGAACCTGCAAGCCGTGCCCTGGTCCCTGCTGATCATGACCGCCGTGCTGGCGGTGGCCGCCCTGGTACCCACCAGCTTTCTGGCGCAACTGAGCATGCGGCTCTTTCCCGGAGATCCGGAGCGCGTCGCCATGTTCCAGGAGGCCTTGCCGCGTTCCGTGCTGGGCATTCTCCTGACGACCACTACCGTGGTCCTGGTGGGGCCTCTGGGAGAGGAGATCGTATTTCGTGGCCTGCTGCACCGCCTGGCCAGCGGCTTCTGGGGCCCGCTCAAGGCGGGGCTACTCTCCTCGCTGGTCTTCGCCCTGGTCCACGCGGAGCCGTGGCTGCTGCTGGGCCTGGTGGGTGTCGGCGCGGCCCTCGCCTTCCTGTTCGAGGCCACCGGCAGCCTGCTGGTCTGCTTCGTTTTCCATGCGGTGCACAACGCCCTGGCCCTGACGCTGATGTATTTTTCCGACGAGGTGCCGACCGAACCGCAGCCCATCGCCCTGATGGACTGGGTGTGGCTGGGTATCAGCCTGCTGGTGTGGGTGGGGCTGGCCCGCTGGCTGCTGGCGGGAAGAAAAAAGCGCGCCGACCACTGAGGGCCGGCGCGCCGATTCGATAGCTTCGGGTCCTGTTACTTGGCGCCGACCCGCAGATCCTTGCCCAGGCTGATCTCCCCGTTATCGATGCGGATGCTGAACCCGCACTCGGGGTTGTGGCAAACCCAGGCTTTGTAGCGAATGGCCGCGCCGTCGCGGCCGTAATCGGACAGGGGCAACAACAACCCCTCACTGCATTTCTTGCAATCCGGATACTCCATATTCCGACTCCTTGGATAAAGGCCCCTCCCGTCCCATCATGGTGTTCCCCTCATGGATGCCGCAGGAGGAATGGCATCGGAATAAACCCTACCATTTTTCTATGGTTTTAGCAAATCCGAACTGACACCGCCGAATTGAGCCCCGTGGTTCCCCCTCAGCCAACTGTCCTCAATTCATTTCACCAAGGCCAAACGGTGGTTCATGACCGTGTTTCCGGCACGGAAACGAGCAAAATACACCCCGCTGGCCATCCGGCGGCCATTCTGATCATCGCCCTGCCAGAGAACCTCATAGCGTCCGGCCTCGTGGTATCCCTGGGCCAGCCGCCGCACCAGATGCCCGCGGATGTCATAAATCGCCAGTTCCACTCCCTGGCCCTGGGAAACAGAGAAATGCAACTCAGTGGCGGGATTGAAGGGATTCGGATAGGGAGCCTCCATAGCCGTCACCAGGGGAACAAGCAATTCGGTCGCCTGGTTTCCACCAGGGCCACCCAGTAGTTGGAGAATGCCCGGGGCAGCATCGACAAAGATGGGCAAGACGGCAAAACCGAACTCCCCGCCGACCTTTTTCCAGTCTTCTCCATCGCTGCAGAGCCAGCCGGGGGCTCCCTGGGACTGTCCGACGTAACCGATGGCCGGGCCACCCCCCTGACCAAAAGCCGTCGCTTGAATTCCCGCCGGGAATCGGAAAAGGACATAGAGCCCCTCGCTGGCACAAGTCACGGGTTCGCTGAAGGTGACGGAACTCCAGGCGGAGGATTCTCCCGCGACATTTTCAGCCGCCATGATGGTCTCATCCAGGGCCAATGGTGATTCCGGCACACCACTTTCAAAATAAATCCCCGGGAAAGCCACCAATCCATCGTTGTTGTACCATTCGATGCCGGAAAGAGCCTGTCCATCGGGAATGGCTATCCAGATGGCCGCGCAAGAATCCTCCAGCGGAGGGAGAACACCCATGACTCCGGCAATTTCCGGATAAACCGGATTTCCTCCCCCGTCGCCGGCCATCGCCCAAAGGGGAAGACAGAGAATCAAGAGGGATATTAAAATGGCGAATCTGCTCTTCATGAAAGCCCCTCCATATCAACGATACATGGCCTTTATGCCATCCAGGGTGGTTCTCTCAACACTCACCGGGCCATCCGCCATGGGCAAAAAATCCACAAAAAGATGTACGTCCGGATCGTCGTTGCCATCGTAAATGCTGGCGGCCACTTCTTCTGGGTCAATGGTGCCCCAGTAATTGTTGGATAAATCAACAACAAGATCAGGCCCCGGATAGTTACTAGCTATCCAGACGCCAAAACTGCCTGGGTAGGACAGAATATGGTTGTCCCGGAATATCATCCCGGGTGAGGGAGATTGAAAAACGACACAAAGGCCCGATACATAAAAAACAGAATTTCGGACTTCCAAATCCTCACTGTGTGATACAACAATCCCCGCTTCACCATCGCCGACCACTTCTACATCGTAAATCAGTACGCCTTCTGTACCCGAAATCCCAATTCCCGCTCTCCAGCAGTCCACAAACTGACACTGGGTCACCTCGGTGCTCCCACAGTCCACTAAATCCACACCCACCGTACTGCCCTCAAATCGGCATCCAGTAATGACGTTGTGCCCATCAGTCATGCCTTGGATGCCCACCGCGCCATTAACAAAGTGACAGTCAGCAACAGAAAGGTCCGAAACATACCGCCCAAAAAAACCATTTGGAGAATAAGGAATAGTCTCAATCTCACAATCAGAAATGGAACTGCCCGTAGTGCCATTTACAAAGACCCCTGAGAAACAATTGAAGATATCAACCCTTTCCATCGTTAACCGACCATCATATGACTGCTGATCAAAAAGAAGAGCCCTGCCGGGGCAGTTGACGATGGAAATGTCTGACAAAGTCAATTCCAGGCCATTGGCACGGGAGGCTATTCCCCCGGGATCATCTTGCTGCTTATTGAGCCCCCCTGGCTCAATGAAGGATAACTCTCTACCAGAACCCTGAATATTTAAACTCTTATCTATAGTTATACATACCTGGATCATCGCACCATTATAGTATTCGAAGTCATGGGTTTCCGTGAACCGGCCTGGGCCGATCAAGATGGTATCTCCGTCCTGAGCAGCATCCACGGCATCCTGAATGACCGAGAAATCGCCACTACCGTCTTTCTCAACCCGAATCACAGAACTATTTGCCGCAAGCGGAAAAACGGCAAACAGGAGAGGAAGAACAACTATCTGGAATTTCACGGAATTACCTTCTTTCTGCTATCTACTGATCTGAGGAAAAGTAATCCCACAAGAACCCGTGTTGTAGATAATAGGATCGCTGGTTTGCACTACATTCCCGACCCCGCTTTGAACAACCAGGTCCCAATCGCAACCTACTGCGCACGGGACGTCAGGGATCA
>JGI12109J20283_11340408_pt1 | contig 11200 bp, 11 predicted proteins | sample ElkSlonscriptome_12_FD_20283 | JGI IMG/M metagenome (IMG submission 20283) | reverse complement strand
TGAGCGGACAACTTCTCGCCTGGCGATGACTCCGTCTCGCTCTGCGTTTCAGGCGCCGACGCCTCTTCTGGCGTATCTCCTGGCGTGTCCGACGGGCTCCCGCTCCACGGGTTATCACTACTCGGCGGGCGCGAACTCGTGCGCGAGTCCGCCTTCAAGCGATCACGGGCTTCTTTCAGATCACTCAGCAATTTCACCAGCAGCACGTCCTTCTGAGTTCCCGGCAACCCCGTCACCGTTTGCTCATCCAGCTGCGCTAGATCAAAATCGCTCAGTCTCACTTGACGGCCCCTCCGTCGAGCCTTGCCCTTTCGTTTCTTCACCATAGCTCATCATGGACGGGTCTGCTGCGACGCCGAGCAGATCTCCACGGCTCGGCGTGGATAGGTCCGAATCACGATGATAGGCTGTCGTACCCACGCCCTCCAGCAAGGCAGTTGACCCGAGGTATCCATGCCCCCCAAACCGAAAACCGTCTTCGTCTGCAACGACTGCGGCGCCCAGCAGCCCAAGTGGGCCGGCCAGTGCCCGGACTGCGGCCACTGGAACACGTTGGAGGAAACCGTGGTCAACACCGCGCCCAAACCCACCCGCTTCGCCGGCTATGCCGGCAACGCGGGCGGCGGCGCCCGGGTGCAGCGCCTGAGCGAGGTGAGCCCGGAGGATCACGCCCGCATCGCCACCGGCATCAGCGAACTGGACCGGGTGCTGGGCGGCGGGCTGGTGGCGGGTTCGGTGGTGCTGATCGGCGGCGACCCGGGGATCGGCAAATCTACCCTGCTGCTCCAGACCCTGGCGGATATGGCGGGAAACGCCGGTGTGCTGTACGTCTCCGGCGAGGAATCCCCCCAGCAGATCAGCATGCGCGCCCAGCGTCTGGATCTGAACGCCGAGAACGTGCGCCTGCTCCCCGAGACCTCGGTGGAGGAGATCCTGGCCACGGCCGAGGCCGAGCGCCCGCAGATCATGGTGGTGGACTCCATTCAGACGGTGTACAGCGAGCGATTACAATCGGCGCCAGGTTCGGTGTCGCAGCTTCGCGAGTGCGCCGCGCAACTGGTCAGGCTCGCCAAGCGCAGCCGCATCGCGATTTTCCTGGTGGGCCATGTCACCCGCGAGGGCACGATTGCGGGGCCGCGGGTGCTGGAGCACATGGTGGACACGGTGCTGTATTTCGAGGGCGATCCCAGCAGCCGCTACCGGGTGATGCGGGCGGTGAAAAACCGCTTCGGTCCGGTGAACGAACTCGGGGTGTTCGCCATGACGGATCGGGGGCTGAAGGCCGTCAGCAACCCCTCGGCGATTTTTCTCTCCCGCCACGACACCCCGGTGGCGGGCAGCGTGATCATGGTCACCCGGGAGGGTACCCGGCCGCTCCTGGTGGAGGTGCAGGCGCTGGTGGATGGGAGCTACGGTGGCAATCCCCGTCGGGTGACCCTGGGTCTGGAGCAGAACCGGCTGGCCATGTTGCTCGCCGTGCTGCACCGCCACGCGGGCATCGCCATGTACGATCAGGACGTCTACGTGAACGCCGTGGGCGGCGTGCGGATTGCCGAGACCGCCTCGGATCTGGCGGTGTTGATGGCGGCGCTGTCGAGTTTCCGGGATCGGAGCCTGGATACCGATCTTATCGTGTTCGGCGAGGTGGGACTGGCCGGCGAGGTGCGCCCGGTGCCCAATGGCGAAGAGCGCTTGAAAGAGGCATCCAAGCACGGTTTTACCCGGGCCATCGTGCCGCGGGCGAACATGCCGCGGCGAAAAATCGAGGGCTTGCAGGTGCTAGGGGTGACGCGGCTGGTGGAGGTACTGGAGACCCTGTAGCTTGCGGTGCTCAGGTGATTTTCACGACATTGCCCTTGACAACGACGGCCGCAACAAGCCCTTTCAATCCCCACCCTGAAAACGCCGTATTTTTCCCCTGGCTGCGCAGGGTCTGTTCCTCGACCTCCCACTCCGCCTCGGGGTCCACCACGCACACATCCCCCGGTGCTCCCGTCACCAACCGCCCCTGTTCCAGCGCCAGCACCTGCGCCGGTCCGCTGGTCACCCGCGCCAGCGCCTCCCCGAGTTCCAGCACCCCCTCGTCGGTCAGCTTCAAGGTCAACCCCAGCAGGGTATCTACCCCGGAGATCCCCGGCGCCGTCTCTGCGAAGGGTCGTTCCTTGGCGTCCCGATCATGGGGTTGATGATCCGAGCAGATGGCCGAGATGGTCCCATCCGCCACCGCCATCCGCAGTCCATCCCGGTCCCGCAGTCCCCGCAGGGGCGGCAATACGTGGCAGGCACTGTCGAAGCGCCCCAGGTCCATCTCACACAGGTGCAGATAATGGATCGCCACATCCGCCGTCACCGGCAGCCCCCGCTGGTGGGCCGCACGCACCATCTCCACGCCCCGGGCGCTACTCAACCGGCAGATATGCAGCCTGGCACCGATGTCCTCCACCAGGCTCAGCAGGCGCGCCAGTCCGGCGGTCTCGGCCGCCACAGGAATCCCGGCCAGGCCGAGGCGCGCGGCCACCGGGCCGTCGTGGGCGCAGCCGCGATCGAGCCACGGCTCCACTGGCTCCAGAAACACCGTGAGATCCTGACTGGCCGCATAGGCCAGGGCCTGATACAGCACCCGGGTATCGGCGATGGGGCGCCCGCCGTTACTTACCCCCACGCAACCACTGTCCTTGAGGGTTGCCATCTCCGCCAGTTGTTCCCCGACCAGACCCTGGGTTAGCGCGCCGAGCGTCAATACCCGGGCAAAGCCCGCCGCCTCGGCCCGGCGCCGGATCAGATTTCCCACCGAGGTTTCATCGACCACCGGGTCCGTGTCCGGTGGCACCACCAGGGTGGTGATGCCGGCCATGGCCGCCGCCCGGGTTTCGCTGGCGATGGTGGCCTTGTGTTCGTGGCCGGGCTCGCGGAGCCGGGCGCAGAGGTCGATCAGGCCGGGGATCACCAGCTTGCCGTCGGCCTCGATCACCTCATCGGCCTGGAAACCCTCCGGTATCTCGCCCACTGCCAGGATTTTCCCATCGGCCAGGGCCAGATCCCCGATGCTGTCCACGCTATTGGCGGCATCCAGCAGATGACCGCCGCGGATCAGGAGTCGTGTCATACCTCGATCCTCCTGGCTGCCGCCCGGTTACCCATGGTCAGGGTCATGATGGCCATCCGCACCGCGATGCCGTTGGTGACCTGTTCCAGGATTACCGAGCGCTCCCCGTCCGCCACCCGGGAGTCCATCTCCACGCCGCGGTTGATGGGGCCAGGGTGCATGACGATGGCATCCGCAGCGGCGAGCTTGAGGCGCTCCTCGGTGAGCCCGTAGAGCCGGTAGTACTCCTGCTCGCTGGGCAACAGGGCGCCAGCCATGCGCTCGCGCTGGAGGCGTAGCGTGATCACCACGTCCACGTCCTTGAGGCCCTCCTCCAGCCGGTGATAGACCTGCACGCCGAGGCTCTCCACCGCCGTGGGCAACAGGGTGCGGGGGGCCACCACCCGCACCTCGCCGGTCTGGAGGATGTTCAGGGCGTGGATCTGCGAGCGGGCCACCCGGGAATGCAGGATATCGCCAACGATGGCCACCCGCAGATCCGGAAAATGCCCCTTGTGGCGACGAATGGTGAACACATCCAGCATCCCCTGGGTGGGGTGGGCGTGGCGCCCGTCGCCAGCGTTCAGCACCGCGATGTGGGGGGCCACGTGGGCGGCCACGAACTCGGCCGCGCCGCTCACGGAGTGGCGTACCACGAACATATCCACCTGCATGGCCTCGATGTTGTGCAGGGTATCCAGCAGGGTCTCGCCCTTGGTGGCGGAGGAGGCGCGCATATCCAGGTTCATCACATCCGCCGACAACCGCCGGGCGGCCAGCTCGAAGGTGGTGCGGGTGCGGGTGCTGGGCTCGAAGAATAGATTTACCACCGTGGTGCCCCGCAGGGTGGGAAGAATCTTGACCCGCCGCTCGGCCACATTGCGAAGCGACTCGGCGGTGTCCAGGATCTCTTCCAGATGCTGGCGTTTCAGCCCCTCCAGGGTCAGGAAATGGCGCAGCCGCCCGCTGCTGTCCAGTTGCGCACCCCGGGCGTTCATGTCCGCATCCGCAGGGTGAGGGCCAGCGGTTCGGGGCCGGTGAGCTTGATGTTCTCGTCGGCGGAGAGTTCCACCCGGGCGCCCACCACATCCGGCTGGATGGGAAGTTCCCGTCCGCCCCGATCCACCAGCGCGGCGAGGATCACCGAATCCGGGCGACCGTAATCGAAGATTTCGTTCAGCGCGGCGCGCACCGTGCGCCCGGTGTAGAGCACATCGTCCACCAGCACCAGATGCCGGCCCTCCACGTCGAAGGGTAGATCCGAGGGACGTACCTGGGGGTTCATGCCGATGCGGCCGAAATCGTCCCGGTGAAAGCTGATATCCAGGCAGCCCAGTGGTTCGGTAACGCCAAGCTGCCGGTGCAGATGCTCCGCCACCCACACGCCCCCGGTGTGGATACCCACCAGCGCCGGGTCGTGGATGGCGCGCCGGGCGAATAATTCCCGTAACGCCCGGGTCATGGCGTCGATAAGATTCAGGGGATCGGGCATGGGAACTCCCTACTGTTGCTGGAACCAGCTCTCCAGGATCACCGCCGCCGCCATGGGGTCAAGCGGGGCGTTCTGTTTACGCCGACCCCCGGCGGCCAGTCGCTCGACTGCCTCCCGGGAGGATAGGCGTTCGTCCACGGTGGCCACCGGGAGGTCGAAGCGCGCTTCCAGTTCCCGGGCGAAGGCCAGCGCCGGGCCGGTGATTTTATTATCGGTGCCGTCGGCGTGACGGGGTACGCCCACCACCAGCTGGGCCGGGCGCCATTCGTCGATCAGGCGGGCGATGGCCACCCAGTCCGGCGGGCGAGCGCGGCGGGGCAGAGCGAGCAGCGGGCGAGCACTGCCGGTGAGTTCCTGCCCCACTGCCACGCCGATGCGCACCATGCCGTAGTCGAAGCCGAGGGCGGTGCGGGGTGAGGTCATCAGGCGTGTCCGGAATCCCCGGACAGCAGGCTCAGATCCACTCCCAGCAGGGCCGCGGCCGCCGACCAACGCCGTTCGGTATCCAGATCGAAGAGGATCGAGGCATCGGCAGGTCCGGACAACCAGGCATTGGCGGCCATCTCCTGCTCCAGTTGACCCGGTCCCCAGCCCGCATAACCCAGCGCCACCAGCGCCTTATCCGGGCCCTCGTGGCGAGCGATGGCCTGGAGGATATCCCGGGAGGTGGTGATGCCGATATCATCGGTGACCCGCAGGGTGGAATCCCACTTGCCCATGGGGGTGTGGATCACGAAACCCTGTTCCTGCTGCACCGGACCACCCGAGTACAGTGCCATTCCCGAGATATCGGTCTCGATGGGGATCTGCAGATGCTCCAGCAGTTGCTCCAGCTTGATCCGCAGCGGACGATTGATGATGATCCCGAGGGCACCGTTATCGTCATGCTCGCAGATGTAGGTCACGGTCTGGTGGAAATTCGGGTCGGCCAGCCCGGGCATGGCGATCAGAAACTGATTGCTGAGATAAGTCGTTTCGATCATAACGAGAACCCGTGGAATTTGGTTCGCTGGCGCTTAGTGTCTCGCCAGTTGCGGTGGAAGGGAAGTCTCAGGCGCGACAGCTTTACGAGGGCGAGGGATTATTTCCCCCGGTGCCGGCACCGCTCGGCCACCACCTCGAGCAGTTGCCCGGCAATATCCAGCCCGAAGGCGGCGTCGAGTTCCCGGATACAGGTGGGACTGGTGACGTTGATCTCGGTGAGATAATCGCCGATCACATCCAGCCCCACGAACAGTAGACCCTTTTCCCGCAGGGTGGGAGCCACCTGGGCGCAAAGCCAGCGATCCCGCTCGGTGAGTTCCACGCCGACCCCGCGCCCTCCCACGGCCAGGTTGGCGCGGGTCTCGCCAGTGGCTGCGATCCGCGCCAGGGCATAGGGAACGGGCTCACCGTCGATCAGCAGAATCCGCTTGTCGCCGTCCTTGATCTCTGGCAAATAGCACTGGGCCATGGCCAGATGGTGGTCGTGGCCGGTGAGGGTTTCCAGGATCACCCCGATGTTGTAGTCCCCCCGGTGAATCCGGAACACTGAAGCCCCGCCCATGCCCTCCGGAGGCTTCACCACGATATCACCTTGCTCGTCGAGAAACTCCCGGATCCGGCGGCTGCTACTAGTTACCAGGGTGGGCGGGATGCACTGGGGAAACCAGGCGGTGAAAAGCTTCTCGTTGGCATCGCGTAGCGCTTGCGGGCGATTGACTACCAGCACCCCCTCGGCCTCGGCCTGTTCCAGCAGATAAGTGGTGTAGATATAATCCATATTGAAGGGCGGATCCTTGCGCATCAGGATCGCATCAAGTTCGGCCAGGGCGATATCCTGCGCGCCGTGAAAACTGAACCAATCCCGGGGATCATCGCGTACCGACAGCATCCGGGAATGGCCGTAGGGTGTGCCCTGGCGCAGAAACAGATCCCGTTGTTCAAAATAGTGAATCTCCCAGCCCCTGGCCTGGGCAGCCAACAGCATGGCCAGCGTGGTATCTTTTTTCACGGTGATGGTCGAGATGGGGTCCATCACGACACCGAGTCGTCGGGTCATGGGCGTTCTCCGCGGTGAGCGGGCGGGTGGTGTATCGGGTTATGGCGCCGTGTGCAAGCGCACACCGGTGGGTCATCACATAAATATTGCGGTATCATAGTTGCAGGGTGGTGGGAGTTCCAGAGGAGGCTAGCGCCATCGGCATGGACGGCGACGAGCGCGATAGCCGGCAACCATGCCTCTTACGGTGCATGGATTACTCGGTGGGAATGTGTTAAACACTACGGGTAAGCCCCACCTCGGTGCGATAGGGCATGGTTTCGCGAAGGAGGCTCCGTGGAAACGACTGGGGAAAACAAAGACGACGGCATCAAGGTCATGGTGGTTGACGACAGCGTGACCATCCGCCGCACCGCTGAAACGCTACTCAAGCGGGAAGGCTACGTAGTGATAACCGCCGATGACGGTTTCGATGCCTTGCCGAAGATCGTCGATAACCGTCCCGATATTATCTTTCTCGATATCATGATGCCACGACTGGACGGTTATCAGACCTGCTCTGTTATCAAGAATAACCGTTTGTTCCGGGAAACCCCGGTAGTGATGCTATCGAGTAAAGACGGCGTCTTCGATCGGGCCCGCGGTAAGCTAGTCGGATCGGAGCAGTTTGTGACCAAGCCTTTCACCAAGGAAGATCTGCTCGAGGCGATTCAGCAATACGTCCGTACGCCTTCACCGGTGTCCGGCTGAGATACCAAGTAATTCGAAAAATGCTGGGATGGAAATAAGATGGCTCGCATCCTGATTGTCGACGATTCCCCCACCGAGGTGTTTGCTTTCAAGCGAATGCTGGAAGACCACGGGTACCAGACCCTGACCGCCAACAACGGGGAGGATGCCATCAGTAAGGCCAAGAAAGAACAACCCGATCTGATTCTGATGGATGTCATTATGCCAGGGATCAATGGCTTCCAGGCCACTCGACGCTTGGCGAAAGATCCGGAGACCACGAAAATTCCAGTTATCATGATCACCACCAAGGATCAGGAAACCGACCGGATCTGGGGTTTGCGCCAGGGCGCGCGGGACTACGTGGTCAAACCACCCGTGGAAACCGAGTTCCTGGCCAAGATCAAGGTTGTACTCGAAAGCGCCTGACAAAGTGCTCCGTGAATACCGAAACCCCTCCACATCCTTTCGATCTGCTGCTGGACATCGACCGGCGATCCCGCTCGGAGGCGGATGCCGCCGAGGTGGAGCAGCCTACCGGCACCGTCGGGCGTCTGGCACTGCGACTCGGGCCGTGGAACTTGATGTTCAACATGGAAGATGTCGCGGAAATCATTCCGGTGCCGCATATTTCCCGGGTCCCGGGCGTGAAATCCTGGCTGCTGGGGATCGCCAACCTACGTGGCACCGTGATATCCATCATCGACCTGAAGGAGTTTCTCGGTGGTAAACCGAGTAACCTCATGACCAGCAGTCGGGTGGTGGTGGTGCGTGCGGGAGAGTGGGACTACGGGTTGCTAGTCGACGAGATCATCGGCATGCGCCATTTCGGGCCGGACAATCGACAGCCTTCCAAGAACATGGTTGATGTTAATCTACGGTCTCATGTGACCGAGGTTTTCAGCAGCGAAGACAAGCTATGGTTGGCCTTCAATGTCAGTCAGTTGCTGAACGATCAACGGTTCCTCGGAGCAGCAAGTTAGATACCTCGCGGCATTTGCAGCTCAGCCTTGCAGGGATCTGAGCATTTGATGGCTGAGGAGACAGTTAACAATGAGTGATATCCAAACCGAGACCCTAACCCAACAGGGCATCTCTTCGAAGTCTTACTTGCTACTCCTGGTTCCGTTGGTGGTCCTGATCATCCTGATGGGGGTCATCTTCTTCTGGGTGGAGCAGGTGCAGGATGGAATGCCCGAGGATCTGCAAGCCACCATCGACCAGCAACAGGAGCGCATGGAAGCATTGGCTGCCGAACTCGGCGCCCTGCGGACCGATGCGTCTATTCTTGATGCCGATCAACTGCGCGATCAGATCTTTATTCTTACCGACCAGGGCGTCGGTAGCCTGCGCGATACCTCCGCGCTACTCGATCGCTTGGAGAATAGCGGCGGCAGTGCCAAGCCGCAGTTTCTGGGTATCACCATCGATTCCCGGATCGCCTATCTGCTCGGGGTGCTGGCGGTGGTACTGCTGATCCTGCTGGCCCGCCTCCAAAACCGCGAGATCCGCCTGCGTCTTGGCATCAACGAGCAGCAGAAACAGGAAACCGAGGATCAAAACCGCCGCAACCAGGAAGCTATCCTGCGATTGCTGGACGAACTCGGCGATCTGGCCGAGGGCGATCTCACCGTGCAGGCCAGTGTCACCGAGGATATCACTGGTGCCATCGCCGACTCGGTGAACTACGCCATCGAGGCGCTGCGGGATCTGGTATCGGTGATCACCAAGACCTCCGAGCAACTCGCCGCTGCGGCCCAGGAAACCCGCTCGGTGGCCGACCGGCTGGCCCGCGCCAGCGAGGTACAGGCCCGTCAGATCGAATCCTCCAGTCGCACCGTGCAGCAAATGGCCCAGGCCATGGACGAGGTGGCGGATAAAATGGCAGCCTCCGCCGAGGTGGCGGAGAAGTCCGTCGGTATCGCCCACGAGGGCGGCGAACGGGTACGGCGCACCATCCAGGGCATGGATGCCATCCGCGAACACATCCAGGAAACCTCCAAACGCATCAAGCGTCTGGGCGAGAGTTCCCAGGAGATCGGCGACATCGTCGCGCTGATTAACGACATCGCCGACCAGACCAATATCCTGGCCCTGAATGCCGCCATCCAGGCGTCGGCGGCCGGCGACGCAGGCCGCGGCTTTGCCGTGGTGGCCGACGAGGTACAACGTCTGGCGGAGCGCTCCGGTAACGCCACCAAGCGTATCGAGGCCCTGGTGAAAACCATCCAGGCCGACACCAACGAGGCGGTGATCTCCATGGAGAAGAGTACCACCGAGGTGGTGAACGGCGCGGGTCTGGCCGAGAAGGCCGGTGAGGCGCTGGACGAGATCGAGACCGTATCGGCGCGACTGGCGGAGTTGATCAACGATGTCTCCAAGGCCGCTAGCCAGGTCACCGAGATGGCTTCCCGGGTGTCCAGTGCCATGACATCCATCAACGAGATCACCGCCCAGACCTCCGAGAGCAGTGTCGCCACTGCCTCCTCCATCGGTAAGCTCAACCAACTGGCCCAGGAACTACAGCAATCGGTCGCGGGATTCCGGCTTCCGGAAGAATCCATTAACTGATCCATCGATCCTGCTGCCGCTTCAGCATGGGATTCCCTTCAGTCGTGGGTTGCCCTGTCCCAGGGGAGTAAATCAATGAGTGCGCACGCTGCGGACAATCCTCTGAAACTGCTCAAGGCAGAATCCGAGACCACCCTCAGAAAGATCCAGCAGGCGTTGGAGAGTTATCTCGAGGACCCCGAGGAGCTGGAGGCCCTGGATACCATCGCTGCCCTCAGCAACCAGATCCGTGGGGTGTTCGCGATTCTCGAACAACCCGATGCCAGTGCTTTTATGGCGGAGATGAAAGCGCTGGTTCAGGGTCTCAAAGAGGGTACGGTCCCCAACCCGGAGACCGCCCGGGAGGTGCTTTCCGAGGCGGTGATTCAGGCACCTCGCTATCTCGACTGGTTGGAGCGCGAGGGGCGTAAACCCCAGTTCAACCTCCAACCCCTGACCGCCAAACTGCGTGCCGCCCGGATCAGTACGCCAGCAGGCGGGCGCCCCGCCCCGGGAGGCGGTCGGACCGACACCCGGGCGCTGGCCGCCAAACTGCGGCCCACCGTGCAACGGGCGATGCTGGCGGTGGTAAAGGGCAAGATCAACCGCGATGGAATCAAGCAGATCGGCAAGCTGTTCGGGATCCTCAAGGCTGCCATGCATGATGAAGGGAGTTATCGGCTATGGTGGCTGGCGGAGTCCTATTTTCTGGAGGTGGCGGGCGGGGGAATCCGCCCCTCCCGGCAGGACGTAAACCTGTTACTACGGGATCTGGAGCGGCAGGTGCATGGAGTCGCCGAGGTCGGACATTCCGACGTCAACGCCGAGGAAGTCGCCAAGCGGCTACTCGCGTTTTTGAAGGCCAGCACTAGCGGCGCCAAACGCCTGGAACAGCGGGTCGGGTTCAATCCCCCGCAACCGGAACCGGAGGTTCCGACGCCGGACCCCGGCCCCATTAGCGCTCCGCCCATCGATGATTCCACCCTGGATGTCATTGCCAATCATCTCAAAGAGTCCGTGGCTCTAGCCAAGGATGCCGTCGACCGTTTCGCCCGGGATGAGGATCGCAATCCTGCGGTGCTGCAAGATCAGCTAGAGCGCCTGCACCATCTGGCAAACGTGCTGGTGATGATGAACATGGATGTGGCTTCGGCCATTGTCATCCGCCAGATAGACACCTTCGAACAGTGGATCGCCGATAGCGACAGCGTCGACAACGCCCAGATTCTAGCCATGGCTGGCGAGATCATCCTGGTGGAAGACTGTCTGGAAAGCCTCAGGGATCTGGTCTACAGCGAGGAAATGGCTGCTGGCGTGGCCGCCGAGCTGGATGATGAGGGCAAAGTCCTGCTGCTGACGGATT
>JGI12109J20283_10075428_pt1 | contig 11200 bp, 8 predicted proteins | sample ElkSlonscriptome_12_FD_20283 | JGI IMG/M metagenome (IMG submission 20283) | reverse complement strand
GAGTCGGACCTGAACCGCCTCGATGCCGATAATTACCGCGCTACTACGCATACCGGAAAAACCGGCATAGAGCGCTATTACGAAGAACAGTTGCACGGCACGAGCGGCGTGGAGCGGGTCGAGACCAATGCCCAGGGCCGAATGGTGCGGGTCCTCGAACGCACGCCGCCGGTGCCGGGCAGCGACCTTCATCTGACCGTGGACCTGGATCTGCAGCTGGCGGCCATCGAAGCACTGGGCGAACATCCCGGCGCGGTTGTAGCGCTGGATATCGAGACCGGAGGTGTGCTGGCGCTGGTCAGCAAACCCGGGTACGACCCGAACCTTTTCGTCAACGGCATCACCCACACCGCCTACCGGGCGCTACTTGACTCGCCGCAGCGCCCCCTGTTCAACCGTTTCCTGGCCGGCGGCTACGAGCCCGGCTCGACGATCAAGCCGTTCATTGCCCTGGCCGGACTTGATGCCGGTCGAATTACACCGGAGACCCGGGTCTTTTCCTCGGGCAGCTTCCGCCTTCCCGGGCATTCGCGCGAGTACAAGGACTGGCGCAAAGGCGGCCACGGCTGGGTCGACCTTCAGAGTGCCCTGGAGCAATCGGTCAACGTCTTTTTCTACGACCTTGCGCACCATCTCGGCATCGATCGGATATCGCGCGAGCTGGCGCTGTTCGGCTTCGGCCAGACCACAGGCATCGACCTTCCGGGCGAATTCAACGGCGTGCTGCCAAGCCGTAGCTGGAAGCGACGGACGCTCGACCAGGCGTGGTTCCCTGGCGAAACGGTAATCACCGGCATCGGCCAGGGCTTCATCGTCGTCACCCCGCTGCAACTGGCTCATGCCGTCGCCACCCTGGCTGGTCACGGCCGCGCCGCCCCGCCCCGACTGGTCGACCTCGAGCAACCCGCGATCATGGTCGAACACCAGCCCGAGCACTGGGATAGCGTATTCAAGGGTATGCACGCAGTCGTGCACGGCACGCGCGGCACGGCCCGTGCGATCGCCGCCGACATTCCGGTAGAGATCGGCGGAAAGACCGGCACCTCCCAGGTCTTTGGCCGCCCGGACGACGAAGTTGAAATCGAACGCGACGAATTGCCCTGGTTTTTGCGCAATCATGCCCTGTTCATTGCCTTTGCGCCCTACGAGAAACCGACGATCGCGGTCGCCGTGGTGGCTGAACACGGCGGTGGCGGTTCCTCGGTCGCCGCGCCGGTGGCCGCAGACATCCTGGCACGAGCCATGCGGAAAGAACCATGAATCTCAACTGGCTGATTCGCGAATTCCGCCACCAGCCGTTTCGGCTCGACCCGATTTTGTGCGGCCTGCTGCTGTTGCTGATGCTGCTCGGGCTTGGCGTGCTTTACAGCGCATCCGATGCGGACCTCGGCACCGTCTGGCGCCAGGCTGTCCGTCTCGGCCTTGGCGTGGTGCTAATGATCGTCGCCAGCCAGATCACGCCGGCCTGGTATCGGCGCTGGGCGCCCTGGTTGTACACCGTTGGCCTGGCGTTGCTGGTAGCGGTGTTGCTCGTCGGGGTCGGACGCGGCGCAACGCGTTGGCTGGACCTGGGCGTAATCCGTTTCCAGCCTTCGGAGATGATGAAGATCGGCGTACCGCTGATGCTGGCGGCCTGGCTGCACAAGAAGCCGCTGCCGCCGGGCATCCTCGACTTTGTCGTCTGCGCGCTTCTGATTGCAGTCCCAACGCTGCTGATCGCCAGCCAGCCGGATCTCGGTACGTCATTGCTGGTCGCCGTCGGCGGTGGCATGGTGCTGTTCCTGTCGGGGGTGCGCTGGCGCTGGATTGCGGCAGGCATGGCCACAGCGATTGCAGCCGCACCTATGCTCTGGACCGTTTTGCACGACTATCAGCGCAATCGGGTTCTCACCTTCCTGGATCCGGAGTCGGATCCTCTGGGCCAGGGCTGGAACATCATCCAGTCCAAAATTGCAGTGGGCACCGGCGGGCTGACCGGCCGGGGCTGGCTCGACAGCACCCAGTCTAGACTCGAGTTCCTGCCCGAGCCCCACACCGACTTCATTCTTTCGGTCATCGCCGAGGAATTCGGCTTTGTAGGCGTCGCGACGCTGTTCGCTTTATATGCCGCGATCGTGTTGCGCGCGATTTTCCTGGCGTCACAGGCGCGCGACCCGTTCGGCCGCATGCTGGGCGCCAGCCTGGTGTTCCTGTTCTTTGTCTATTTGCTGGTCAACGCCGGCATGATCAGCGGTGTGATGCCTGTGGTCGGCGTGCCGCTGCCGCTGGTGAGCTACGGCGGCACCTCGGCGGCGACGCTGCTGGCTGGCTTCGGTATTATCATGAGCTTTTATAGTCGAAGAAAGATGCTGAAAAGCTAGGGCGCTACTGGTCTTTGGATAATGCCAGGAGACTTTCTTCGCGCTCGACGCGTGGACCGAACGCCAGCGCAACATGAATCTATTCAGGGATTTGATGGTCAACATGATTAATTCGACACGGACACAACCCATGTTTCATCGTTTGAGCATCCGATTTTTCATCCTGGCCGGCCTGCCGATTCTGGCAGCGATTGCGACCGGGGCTTCTGCCTCCCACCCGGGTGCCGATGCCTTCGCACGCCAGCTGGCCGAGGATGACGGTCTCGATATCGAATACGTGCGCAGCACCATAGCCGGCGCCGAGTACCAGCAGTCGATCATTGACGCAATTACGCGGCCGGCCGAGGGCAAGCCCTGGCACGAGTACCGCAAGATCTTCGTGCGCGACACCCGCATCGACGGCGGCGTAGAGTTCTGGCGAGCCAACCAGGCACTCATCGAGCGCGTGGCCGCGGAGTTTCGCGTGCCGGCCGAAGTGATTCTTGCGATCGTGGGCGTCGAAACCAACTACGGCCTGAACACCGGCAGTTACCGGGTTCTCGATGCGCTCGTCACGCTGGGCTTCTACTACCCGAAACGCGCCGAGTTCTTCTCGCGCGAACTGGGCGAGTACTTTCATCTCAGTCGCGAGGAATCGCTTCCGCTCGAACAGATCAAGGGCTCTTACGCCGGCGCCATGGGCCTCGGCCAGTTCATACCCTCGAGCTATCGCGCCTACGCCGTGGATTTCGACCAGTCAGGCTCGCGCGATCTGTGGCGCTCGCTGCCTGACGCGCTGGGCTCGGTCGCCAACTACCTTAAGGTGCACGGATGGAACGACCGGTTGCCCACGGTATTGCCGGTCACCTCGGTACCGGCGGGGCTGGACGAGAGTTTCAAGCCGAAGCCGCGACACACGCTTGGCGAGCTGGAAAAGATGGGAATCGAATTCGATCCGGCCGGTCTGGCACCGGAAACCCCGGCAACGCTGATCGAGCTCGAGGGTACCCAAGGGCCGGAATACTGGATCGGACTGAACAACTTCTACGTCATTACCCGCTACAACCGATCGCCGCTGTATGCAATGGCCGTCACGCAGCTGGCCGACGAACTCGGTGCGCGCGCCCGGCATGAACTGGCGATCGCCGACTGATGCGCCATGCACTGACCATCGTCGCACTGATACTGCTTGCCGCCTGCGGCGGGCGTGAAATTCGTGACGGCGCAGGCCGTCCGATCGACCCAAGTCAGATCGAGGTGCCCGAACCGCGCCCGGAACCGCGGGCCCGCTACGGCAACCATTCGCCTTACACGGTGCTCGGAAAGACCTACCATGTGCGCGCCTCGGCGCGCGGCTATAAAGAACGCGGCCGCGCTTCGTGGTATGGCAGCAAGTTTCACGGTCGGCTGACATCGTCGGGAGAGCCGTTCGACATGTACAAGGTATCGGCCGCGCACAAGACGCTGCCGCTCCCGAGCTGGGTCGAGGTCACCAACCTCGATAACGGTCGCAAACTGCAAATTCGGATCAACGACCGCGGGCCGTTCAAGGAAGGACGGATTATCGATCTGTCCTACGCCGCGGCGGTCAAGCTTGACGTGCTGGACGCCGGCACTGCTGCGGTCGAAGTCCGTGCGCTGGATTTCGGCGGCGAGGCTGCCGCGATCGCAGCACGCCCGGTGTCGGTACCGGTCGACCTTCAGACGGGCGCGTTCAGCCGCCGCCAGACCGCCGATCAACTGGCCCGGCGGTTGAGCGACGCCGGCATCGAGAACGTTAAAGTGCAGCGGGCACGGGTCAAGCGAGATACGGTGTGGCGGGTTCGCATCGGACCCGTCTGGGAAGCAGCTCATGCCCAGCGACTGGTGGAGCGCGTGCTTGGGCTCGGGCTGGATGCGCCGGTCTACGTCTATCCTTGAGCGCGTCGAACAGGCAAGTAAAGAAGCTATCCAATGGAGTACTTGATGAATTTGAAGCAATTGCTGGTGGCGTTGACAGTCCTGGCGCTGACGCCCAGCGCGGCAGTTCAGGCCCAGGTTCCTACCGCCCCCGAACTGGGCGCGACAAGCTACGTTCTCCTCGATTTCCATTCCGGGGATACGATTGCTGAAAAACAGCCGAGTCTCCGCGTTGAACCCGCAAGCATCACGAAACTGATGACCAGCTACGTGGTATTCCGGGAGTTGGCCGCCGGTCAGCTGAGCCTTGACGATTCAGTGCTGATCAGCACAAAGGCCTGGCGTACCGGCGGATCACGAATGTTCGTTGAAGTCGACACCGAAGTGAGCGTCGAGGACCTGCTGCTGGGCGTAATCGTGCAGTCAGGCAATGACGCATCGGTTGCGCTGGCCGAGCATGTGGCCGGCTCCGAGGAGGTGTTTGCCCAGATGATGAACGCCGAAGCGGAGCGACTGGGCATGGTGAATACCAGCTACGAGAACGCGACCGGACTCCCCGCCCCCGAGCATTACACGACTGCGCGCGACGTTGCCATTCTGGCCCGCGCTCTGATCGCCGAATTTCCCCAGTACTACGGCTGGTATTCCCGGCACGAGTTCACTTACAACGACATCACGCAACAGAATCGCAACCTGCTGCTATACCGCGACCAGAGCGTCGACGGGCTCAAGACAGGCCACACGGAAGCAGCTGGATACTGTCTGGCGACCTCGGCCCTGCGCGACGGCATGCGGCTGATCAGCGTCGTGATGGGAACGGAGAGCGAAAGCGCACGGGCCACGGCAAGCCAGGCACTGCTCAATTACGGTTTCCGCTTCTTCGAAACGTTCAAGCTCTATTCGGCCGGCGACGTTATTTCCACCACGCCGGTCTGGAAGGGCGAACTTGAAGAAATGCGGCTTGGCATCGGCGCCGACGTCTTCGTCACCGTGCCCCGTGGCAGCCAGGGTTCGCTTTCGGCCGATGTCCTGGTGCCCAGCAAGCCGATTGCCCCGTTCGAACAAGGCCAGCAGTTCGGAACGCTGGAGGTCAGCTTCGACGGCGACACCCGGCTCGAGCGCCCGCTTGTGGTGCTCGACGAGGTGCCCCGGGCCGGATGGTGGGGACGAACCACCGACGGTCTCGGGTTGTGGTTCGACGGCCTGTTCGGAGACGATTGACTCGACAATGAACATCAAGCTTGACGAAGACGGCGCTCTGGAATTCCCCTGCCGCTACCCGGTCAAGGCCATGACTCATGCCCGGGAACACGCGCTGGACCAGGTCATCACGGCCATGACCACGCAGGGTGCAGAACCCGATCGGGCCAGCGTGACCGTGCGCCCCAGCCGTAACGGCCGATTCCAGAGCATCACCGTCGAGGTTCAAGCGCAATCCCGAACCCAGCTCGAGTCGGTGTATTCGAGCCTGAGGGCGCTCGACGTCGTCGTCATGACGCTATGACCGTGCCTGCGTTGAAGGTCCGCGAGCTCGGGTACAGGCCTTATCGGGAGACCTGGGAAGCGATGCGGGCGTTCACCGACCGACGCAGCGGCCAAACAGCCGACGAACTCTGGCTGCTCGAGCATCCGCCGGTCTACACCCAAGGACTGGCCGGGAAGCCCGAGCACGTGCTCGATGCCGGCGACATCCCGGTCATCCAGACCGATCGAGGCGGGCAGATCACTTACCACGGGCCGGGTCAGCTCGTGGTCTACCCGCTGCTGGACCTGGGTCGCCTGGGACTGGGCATACGCACGCTTGTGGCAATGCTGGAGACCGTCACCATGGATCTCCTTTCCGAATTCGGCATCTGTGGACATCGCAGGGAAGGCGCGCCCGGCGTATTCGTCGACGGCGCCAAGATCGCGTCCATCGGCATGAAGGTCCGACGCGGATGCACCTTTCACGGCCTTGCGTTCAATATATTGCTCGATATGTCGCCGTTCGAACGAATCAATCCGTGCGGATTCGCCGGTCAGCCCATGACACGACTGGCTGATCTCGTCGACAGTGCCGTCGATGAACACGATGTCTTGCGCGTCGGCCACCTGCTGGCCCGCCGGCTCGCGGACGCAATCGGCCTTGACTGGAACATCGAAGCAACCCATGATGACAATCATCCTTTGGCCGGCATGATCGGGGGGCCGAGCGCCTCGAGCGAAATCCATGTCGAATCCAATGAAACCTAGACAACCGAATTCGGGTCTCAAATGGTCATGAATATTAAAAGTCTACATTTGATCGCTTTACTCGCGCTGCTCCTCACGGCCGTTTTACCGGCGCCGGTCGGCGCAAAACAGGCCGAGGAAGCTGAAAAATCGCTCGGGCCAACCACTGAACAACGATTTACCACGCGTTTGGCATCTCGCTTTCTGACCAGCTACCACTATCAGAGCGAGGATCTGGACGACGCGCTTTCAGAGCGGATCTTCAAGCAGTATCTGGAATTGCTGGACCCGAACCGGATGTATTTCCTGGCCTCGGACATCGAGCATCTGGAGCGTTATCGTCATCGTCTCGACGAAGCGTTGAAAGCAGCAGAGATCGAACCTGCATTCGAAATCTTCGCCATCTACCAGCAGCGGGTCGATCAACGTACAGCGCACGCACGGGCCCAACTGGAAGGCGAATTCGATTTCACTGTCGAGGAAGAGTATCAATTCGATCGCTCTGAAAGCGAGTGGGCCGCGACAACCGAGGAGCTCGACCAAATCTGGCGCAAGCGGGTCAAGAACGACTGGCTGGGTCTGAAGCTCGCCGAGCGCGAGGTGGAAGATATCCGCGAAACGCTGGACGGACGCTACGAAAACATCCAGAAGCGGGTCAGCGATTTCAATTCAGATGACGTGTTTCAGTTTTTCATGAACGCGTATGCCAGTGCGATCGAGCCGCATTCGTCCTATATGTCTCCCCGACTGGCCGAGAATTTCGAGATTTCGATGAAGCTCTCGCTGGACGGTATTGGCGCGCTGCTTAGCAGTCGTAACGAATACGTGGAAGTGGCCGAAGTGGTTCCCGGTGGCCCAGCCGATCTGGACGGCCGGCTGCAGGCAGGCGACCGCATCGTCGGCGTGGCCCAGGCCCAAGACGAGTTCGTTGACGTGGTCGGCTGGCGACTGGATGAAGTGGTCGACCTGATCCGGGGCGAGCGCGAGACGCTGGTGCGACTTGAAATCCTGCCGGCCGAGACCGGCATGAAGGGGCCGTCAGAAGTCATCGACATCGTGCGAAACGAGGTCAAGCTGGAAGAGCAGGCAGCACAGGCTTCGGTGGAAGAAGTCGAAACCGGTGACGGCGTCATGAGGATCGGCGTGATCGACGTGCCGGTCTTCTATGTGGACTTCCGCGGCCGGGCGCGCAACGAACCGAACTACCGTTCGAGCACACGCGACGTGCGCCGCCTGATCAACGAATTACGCGCCGACGGCGTTGAGGGACTTGTCATCGACCTGCGCGGCAACGGCGGCGGCGCCCTTGTCGAGGCCACCACCATGACTGGACTTTTCATCGACACCGGCCCCGTCGTCCAGGTTCGTGACGCCAACGGCCGCGTCTCGGTGGAAACCGATCGTGAGCCGGGCATGGCCTGGGACGGTCCTTTGGCAGTTCTGGTCAATCGCTCCAGCGCTTCAGCGTCGGAAATTTTCGCCGCCGCCATCCAGGACTACGGGCGCGGAATCATTCTGGGCGAACCCACGTTCGGCAAGGGCACCGTGCAGAACCTGTTCAACCTGGACAACTACCTCACCGACGACGAAAAGAAGCTCGGGCAGATCAAGCTGACCATGGCCAAATTCTTCCGCATCGACGGCGGCTCCACCCAATTGCGCGGCGTTACGCCCGATATCACGCTGCCCAGCTTTGGTGATCCGGAAGAATTCGGCGAAAGCGCTCTGGACTACGCGCTGGCCTGGAGCAGTATCGACCAGACCGACTTTGATCGTATCGCCGATCTTTCGCCGTTGCTTCCTCAGGCCCGCGAACGGCACCTGGCCCGTCGCGAATCCAACGACGAGCTGATGGACCTGATCGATGATTTCGAGCGGTTCCGGGAGCTGGACCAGCGAACCAGCGTGTCGCTACTGGAAAGCGAGCGCAAACTCGAGCGCGAAGAGGCCGAGGCCAGACGTGCTTCCAGCTTTGCGCATGCAGAGACGGGAGAAATGCCGCCGGACGCAGATGCCGGCGACGACGAAGCCGTTGACGCCGATCCAGATAGCAGCAAAGATGCCGAACCAGATGGCGAGACCGAAGTCGCGGCGACCGAAGAAGAGGATGAAGCCGACGTGCTGCGCACCGAATCTGCGCGCATCCTGGCCGACCTCATCGAGCTCGATCGTGATCAGCATCGTCTGGTCAAGGTTCAGCATCCGGTATCGCCCGGCTCGCTGAACTGAGCACCGGGCCGAATAATTCATGACCCGATTGACCGCGGACGATTCAAGGCCCCGGCACGGGGTCCGGAAGCTTTTCGCGACGGCCGGCCGATGAATAATCCGGGCTGACGTCTCATATCGCTGGACGGGCTTGATCCGCAAAACCTTACCAGTATCGGCTGCCCGGCGCAGGATAGCTGCCAAAACATGACTTCAGACGCGGTCCAGGTTGCGGTCCCGGTGCCGCTCTACCGATTATTCGATTACCTGCCGCCGGCCGGCGAGCCGGTGCCCCCACAGGGATCGCGCGTGCTGGTGCCGTTCGGCAGCCGCGAGCTGGTCGGGGTTGTGACCGGCCCCTCAAATGCTTCTAGAATCGATCCGAACCGCCTCAAGCCCATAGAACGGACGTTCGAAGCCGGCCTGGTCGATCCGGAGCTCCTGTCGCTGATGCGCTGGACGACACGCTACTACGCCGCACCTCCGGGCGAACTGGTCAACCATGCGCTGCCGGCCATTCTGCGCCGGAACCGGGAACTACCGGCGCCGAGAATTCACTGGTTGTGCCGGACCGCCGCCGGTGCAGAAGCCGACCTGCGCCGGGCGCCGCGACAGCGCGAAGTCATCGAGATGCTCGAGTCCGGGGCCTGCTCGCGCGAAGCACTCATCGATGCCGGAGGCAGCCCTGCGACCCTTAGGCGCTTGCTCGGTGCCGGCCTTGTCAAGGCCTGCGGACCGCCGAAGTTTCCACCTGCGCCGGGACCTCGATTGAACCCGGATCAACGCGCGGCGCTGGCCGCCATCCTCGGTGCACGCAGCCGCTTCGAGACCTTGCTGCTGGCAGGCGTGACCGGCAGCGGCAAGACCGAGGTCTACCTGCAAGCGGCCCGACATCTGCTCCGCCGGGGTCGGCAAGTCCTGGTCCTTGTGCCCGAAATCGGGCTCACACCGCAGTTCGTGCGGCGCCTTGAAGCGCGCCTGGGAAGCAAGGCCCACGTTTTTCATTCGGGTCTCGGCGAACGCGAACGACTGGAAACCTGGCTGGCGGCAGGGAACGGTGAGGCCGAACTTCTCATCGGGACCCGCTCAGCGGTCTTTCTGCCCCTGAGCCGGCCAGGGCTGCTGATCGTCGACGAGGAACACGACGGCTCCTTCAAGCAGTTCGACGCGATGCGTTATAACGCGCGTGACGTGGCCGTGCTGCGGGCCAGCCGGCTTGACATTCCGGTGGTCCTGGGGTCGGCCACGCCGTCACTGGAATCGCTGCACAACGCGGAGCGCGGACGCTACCGTTTGCTGCTGCTGCCTGAGCGCGCAGGGTCGGCCGGCCAGCCGCACTGGCAAATGGACGATCCGCGCGGACAACGCGTCGAGCACGGTCTGACCGAAAAACTTGTAGAACGCATCAGGAAAACGCTTGCGGCCGGCAAACAGGTGCTGGTCTATCGCAACAGGCGCGGGTACGCGCCGGTGCTGATCTGCAACGAGTGCGGCTGGCAGGCCGACTGCGATCATTGCAGCGCGCATCTGACCTGGCACCGCGCGGCACACCGCTTGACCTGTCATCACTGCGGCCGCTACCGTAGCGTACCGGCGCGCTGTCCGGAGTGTCATTCGCCGCAGATTCAGGCGGTGGGCGCCGGTACCGAGCGAATCGAGGCTGCGCTCAAGGACCTGTTCCCCGATCATCCGGTGCTGCGCGCCGACCGGGACGTCGTTAGCGGCCGCGATGACTTCGAAGCGTTGCTGGACCAGGTCGCGACGGGCGAGCCGTGCATCCTGGTCGGCACCCAGATGCTGGCCAAGGGCCACCACCTGCCGGGTATTGGGCTGGCGATCATGCTGGACACCGATCAGTTGCTGTTCAGCGCCGATTTCCGGGCCCCTGAGCGGCTCGCACAAAGCATTGTCCAGGTCGCCGGCCGCGCAGGACGGGAGCAGCAGGGCCAGTTCATACTGCAGAGCCGACATCCCGAGCACCCACTGCTTCAGACCCTGGCAAGCGGCGACTACCTGCGTGCTGCTCGCCTGATGCTCCAGGAACGCAAGGACGCGGACTTACCGCCATGTCACAACCTGGTCATGGTGCGCGCCGAAGCGCAAAAAGCATCCGATGCGTCCAAATTTTTACGCGAGGTCGCCCGCCAGATAAATACCGAAACGATCCAGGTAGCCGGGCCGCTGGCCGCGATTCTCCAGCGCCGGGCTGGATTCTGGCGCTACCAGCTATGGCTGATGTCGCAATCCCGAACCGCGCTAAGCTCGGAGACCGCTCGCCTCACCGGAGTCATCGAGGGCATGCGCGCGTCCCGGACGGTGCGCTGGCACATCGACGTGGACCCGATGGAAGTCTGATCCATCCCGGATCAAGAGACAGCGGCCCGGCTTGTCATCCTGAGGAACCTCTGATCAATCCCCGCACCACGCGGCACCCAGGCGCCGCGGGTCGGCGGCCTGATCGTTGTCGGTTACCACCTGAACCCCGCCAAAGTAGAGGCTGCGTCCGGCCCATCGACGGGCATCGGGAAACGTGGATCTAAGCC
>JGI12109J20283_10164186_pt1 | contig 11203 bp, 11 predicted proteins | sample ElkSlonscriptome_12_FD_20283 | JGI IMG/M metagenome (IMG submission 20283) | reverse complement strand
TTGGCTGCGATGCGGTGAGCGGGCGCATCCGTTTGCCCATACCCGCGGCCATCACCATGGCCGTATCGCTTGCAAGCGCTTTCACGAAATGGTCCCTCCACCGGTGCGCCGCATTTCATCGGGGATATTTGCATCAAACCAGCGCGCAACAGGTTCAAGCGCGGGGTGCGCAAGATCGGTTTCCATCAATTTCCACACACGCGGGATCAGCGTGAGATATCTGGGCTTGCCATCGCGCTTGGCGAGGCGGGTGAAGATACCCACGATCTTGGCGTTACGCTGCGCACCCAGCACAGCATATTCGCGCTCCAGGCGGTTTTCCGGATCAAAATTGCCCGCCTGTGAGCGCCGCGCATCGCGATAATGATCGAGCATCCGGCTCTCCAGATCCTGATCCACATCGCGCCGCGCATCCTGCAACAGGGAAACCAGATCGTAAGCAACGTGGCCCACCAGCGCATCCTGAAAATCGATAATTCCTTGCGGCGCACCGGGTTTGCCATCCAGCAGCATGATGTTTTCCGCATGGTAATCGCGCAGCACGGTTACCCCGTTCAAGGGGCTGTGCGCCAGCGGTTCAAGCACGGCGCGCCATGCTGCATCATAGCCCGTATCATCCACGTGCATCTCGTGCGCGGGGGTAAACCACTGGGTGAACAGGCGGGTTTCGCGCAAATAGGTTTCGGTGTCGTAGGGAGAGAATGGCCCGGCTGGCTGGCCATGCAAATCCACCAGCGCATCGATAGCCGCGATATAGGCCGCCTCTTCATCGCCGGGGTGCGTATCAAGCCAGTCGCGCATCCGATCATCGCCAAAATCCTCGATCAGCACCCAGCCTTCCCGCGGGTTTTGTGCATGGATTTGCGGCGCGCGCATGCCGTGCGAGGTGAGCCATTGGGCAACCAGCAGGAATGGCTGCGGGTCTTCCTCGGGCGGCGGCGCGTGCATCAGCATTGCCGTTTCCCGAGAGGCGTGCGGTTCCTCGCCCTCGCCAGTGCGGCGCAAGCGGAAATAACGCCGGAACGAGGCATCGCCGGGCAACGGTTCGATCACGGCACCGCCCCAGCCTGCATTGCCTATAAAACTCTCGATCCCGTCGGGCAGCGTGCTCATGGCATCCGCTCTAGCCAATCTGGCCCCGCGCTCGCAATCGCAATCCGCCCTTCATCCGCCATTTCGAGCCGGATCGAGAGACACGCCGCCTCATGCGCGAAGCCCCCGGCATTTTCAGGCCATTCCGCAATCAGCGCAGCGCCCTCGCGGTAATCGTCAAGCCCCAGCTCGCGCGTCTCGGAGGGATCATCAAGCCGGTAGAAATCCGCGTGCACAATAGCGAGACGCAAAGGCGGCGCATCATAGGTTTCTATCAGCGTGAAAGTGGGCGATGGCACATCGCCTTCATGGCCCAAGGCGGCAAGAATGGCGCGCGCCAGCGTGGTCTTGCCGGCGCCCAGCCCGCCTTCCAGCGCGATCACATCGCCTGCGCGCAAATTCGCCGCGATGGCTGCGCCATAGCGCTCCATCGCTGCCAGATCGGGCAAAGGCAGGCGCTTTGTGGTGGCCATAGCGCTACAAAGCTCAGGGCAAGGTGATGACAGCGCGCGTGCCAACGCCCTGTTCGCTGGTGAGATGCAGCGCGCCGCCATGCGCTTCGATGAGATGCCGGGCAAGCGGAATACCCAGCCCTTCGCGCGCGCGGCCGGTGCCACCGGATGTCTCGGGCACCTGGCCAAGCGCCAGCGCAAGCTGTTCGGCATCCATTCCAGCGCCGGTATCGCGAATAATGATCGCACCGCTCCAATCGTCATCGGGGCCGGGGCGCGGCACTTCCATCAGAATGTGGCCTTCCTTGGGTGTTGCAGCAATCGCATTGTCGAGCAGATTGCCAACCGCGCGGCCCAATTGGCGCGAATCGGCCATGACAAACCGGCCCTTCTTGCCTTTGAGATCAAGCCCCAGCCCCGCTTCGACGATGGCCGTCTCACGCTCACGCACCAGGGCGGTAAGGAAGGGGAGAAGTTCGATTTTTTCCTTTGCGATCGGCATCAGCCCGGCTTCGCTTTGCGAGAGATCGAGCACGTTTTCCACCTGCTCCGTCAACTGCGCGACGGAGGCAAGGATCGCATCGACATATTCGCTCGCGCTCGCGCCAAGCTCTCCGCCCGCGCCGCTCGCCAGCATTTCGGCAAAGCCGCCGATTGTGGTGAGCGGGTTGCGGAATTCGTAAGACATGTTGGCAAGAAAGCGGGTCTTTACATTGTCCGCCTCTTCCAGCGCCTCGGCGCGTTCGCGCAGGGCTTTTTCCGCTTTATAGCTATCGGTGATGTCCAGCACGGTGAGAAGCCCGTTGCCATCGGGAAGCGGCACTCCGGCAAAACGCAGCGCGCGCCCGTCCTTCAGCTGGACCTGTCCCCGTTTTTCGGTGCGATCAAGCGTCGCCGCGCGCACCACCGCGCCAATGCGCGCGGCATCGGTGCGCTGCTTCAGATTATCGCCGATCGCATCCAGCAGACCTTGCGCAGAGGGGTGTGTATCGAGAAATTCGGGAGTTAGCCCCCAAGTGGGCGCGAAACTCCGGTTCCACAGCTGGACCGATCCATCCGGCGCGAAGATGGCGAGCGCTTCGAACAGGCTATCAAGCGTGGCGGTGCGGGTGCGCAGCAGGGTATCGCGCGTGGCAGACAAAGAGAGGCTCTCGGTGCGGTCTTCCGCGATCATCACCAGGCCGCCATCGGGCATGGGCTGCGCTGCGATGCGCAGATGGGTGCCGCCGGGAAGCGGCCAGTTTTCCTCCTGCCCGCTTGCCTCGCCAAACCAGCCAACTCTCTCGCGCCGCCATTCGGGAAAATCGCGCACTTCAGGCGTGAGGCTTTTTTCGCGCGCATCGGACAAGAAGCGCTCAAACGCCAGCGGCGCACGCCTGTCCTTTTCCGTGCCTTCATGGCCCAATTCAAACAGGCGGCGAAACGGCAGGTTGGCGTAAATCAGCTGTTCCTCGCCATCGAACTGGGCGATCCCGATCGAAAGCTGATCCATCATCGCGCGCTGGGCATCGCGATAGGCCTTGAATTGGCGAAGAACCTGCTGCTGCTCTTCGATATCGATGGCATAGCCCGCCACCCCTTCCGCGCCCAGCGGCAGATCGCTGACGCGCAATGTGCGCCGCTCGCCGTGAATGGTCGCAGCGGTGATGCGCTCTGTTTTCAGCTCCTGCTCAAGGCTGGCGCGCGCGATCTCGGCGGGCAAGCGCTCTCCTTCAGGCTCAAGCAATTCGATCTGCCCCTGCACCACGGCTTCGGCACTGGTAGCGGCAACCGCATCGACATAGGCCTGGTTGACCAGCTGGATGGCCATATCCTGCCCGCGAAACCACATCGGCATGGGCGCCGCTTCAATCAGGCCAAGCAACGCTGTAAAATCGGCCTCGGCCCGCGCGGCCTGTTGCCGCAGCGCGCTGAGTTCATCCTCGCTTTCGGTAAAGTCGAACACCCACACCAGCGCCGCGCCGCCGGGCGAAATGTGCGGATCGGCGAGGCTCCCATGCAAAGCCAGCGTGCGGCCGGACCCCGGCAAAACCAGCGACATGCGAAACGGGCTTGCACTTTTCTGCGTGAGGCGCACCAATTGCGAAAGCTCTTCGCCCTGCTCAGGCGTCAGCCCGTCTTCGCGCACCAATTCCGAGAGATATCCGGGCATCTCCTCAAATCCCAGCCAGCGCGCCAGACGTATCGGCGCCTCGATCCGGCCATCCACACGCACCAGCATCGGCACACACGGCGCGCCATCGATTAGCGCCTGCATCTGCTTGAGCGAGGCCTTGAGCGCACCTGCCCGCCGGCTCCGCCCATTGGCGCGCAGGATCAGCGCAGCGGCCGCCAGCGTCCAGGCGGCGAGCACCAGGCCGATGATTCCGGCGTTGAGCGGCGTGATTTCCATGGCATCTCAGCTATGCCGACGCTGCGGGCTATGCAACACGCGAAAGGCAAAAGGCGCAGATATTCCCGATCGCAACGCGCATTGAGGATAAGGCCCGAAGACAGCCCTCGTATTGCGTGATGGCCGGCTAAAAGAGGATTTGGCTAATCAGCGTGCGGCAGCCTTTGCCTTAGGACTTGGGCAAAGCCAGATAGTCATTGAAGCGACAGTCATCGCGCGATTGGACGGGCACCAGTCTGGTCTTGAACAATTGCTTGTCGATCCCTTTGACCAGATACCCTGCCCGCGCAAGGATTGAACCCAGAGCCCCCGACGGTGCAGCCGCGCCGGTTTGATCCTCGAAAAGGATCGCGCGCGGCTTCAACCTCACCAGCTCCTGCTCGATAGCCCGAAAGATCGGTTCTTCGTATCCTTCCACATCAATCTTCATCAGGTCGAGGCGATCGAAGGCGGCAAAGATTTCTGCAGCGTTGCGGACCGGAATTACGGTTTCACCGTCTGATCGTATGCGCGATGCTCCGCGATTGGCTGCGTCAATGTGAAATCTCAACTCACCATCCTGATCGGCAAGTCCAATTTGGTGAACCTTTGCGCGTCCAGTGAACTGTCCAACGTTCGTTTTCAGCAAATCCGCAACGGCGGGCTGGGGTTCAAAGCAGATTACGTTGCTATCCTTCACCTCGTTAAGAAAGACAGCCGAATAATAGCCAATATTCGCGCCGATATCGACGAATGTGTCCCCCGGCTTGGACAGGTCAAGCAGCGCTTCAATCACCGAGCGATCGAACTTCCCCGACATGAGCAGATGCCGTCCGATCAAATCGTCAGCAAATACCCGCATCGCAAACCCGTCAACAGTGCGCACCGTTCGTTCACCGGAGCCAAGATCGATCCGCTTCGCAAACCGATCAATGATGCGACCCGATCCGTTCGCAAAAGGCCAGTGACGAGCAACGATCGGCGCAAGTTTGATCATGGGAGACGGCCAGCTTTCATTTTTTCCGAGGCAAAAGCATGGTGGAGCGGAAAGGGTATGCGGTCAACCCGCGCAAAAACGGCTGACCACGAGCGCAAGCCCGACCTTGCCCGTACCCGACTGGACCAAGCCCGGCGTGACGAGGAAAAACAGGTCCACTCTCGGCCCGTTTGCAGCAATTCAGCTCTGGCGCCGAAATGCCGTGATGTGGCGTTTTTTTGTGAACAACATCCAAAGAGGAAGCTACGCTGGCCCGACGCTGATCCTGGCGCGCGGGAAAAGTTCGATCAGGGTATTAGAGCCTACGGGAATCACCACCTCATGAAAGCCCTGCTTAAGGTATCCCCTGCTGGCGCAGCGACGCTCACCCTTAATGTTGAATGATTCCTGCTTCACACAGAAACTGTAATTGCCTTTTAGATCAGCTTCCTCTTTGGCAAGAGCCATTGCGGCCATCAGTTTTTTCGAATCGTTCAGATTTGCGTTCCTTGGAAAGTAATAACGCAGGCGCGCATAAATATAGACGTTCCTGCTGCGCTTTTTGGGCAAACCAATCTTTGCACATGAAAGGCTGTTAATGTTCCACCAGCCCTTCGACATCCAGGATCCACGGACACTGTCGTAATAGGCTACCGCAACAGTATACCTGCTCTGCACGGCCACGCCGCTTGTGAAAGCGTTCTTTATAGGGCCCGCCTCGTTGCAGACGGTTATGTTTTCTGACCTGACCTGCGCCATCGCTTGGCCGCTGCTCATAAAAAGGATGCCGGCTGCCAGAACTGCGAAATTTTTCCAATAAAACATGGTCTTTTCCCTTCCCCTTTCGCGAATGATTTTACCGAAACTGCACAGGGATGGAAAGACCCCTAATATAGATCAACAGAGCAACGCGTAATGACTTTGGCACTGGAAGCATCAGCGCAGCTGTTGCGGGCGCAACATCAAGCGTGACGATCTCTATTATCTGTATACCCGTTTCATCGCTCGAATGGGCAAAAGCGGAAATAAGCCACAGAGAAATTGGCAATAACCGAAGTCTGTTCGACTGGTTTTTACTGGCCGAAAATCAGCGCTCGGCCTTCAACCGCGCGAGGGGTACACCCCTGCCGTGGCAACGCAGTAGCGGATCACCGTATAGGGTTGCACATTGTTGATCGGCAGATTGCTGCCTTGCACTTTTCCCTCGGTCTCGATGCCGATCTGGCCGACCCGTTGATCGCCCAGCGCAAAGACGGGTTCCCCCGATCGCGCCTTGGCCACCGCTGCTTCGACATCGGTCCTGATGCCGACGGGGACTTCGGTGGCGCCTTTGGCTGTGGTGGCAGGCAAATTCGGGACCGTGAGCGTGGTGGTTTCCGAGCCGCCCCTTTGTCCTGCTTGGTACCGCGAAAGCCCCGGGCCATTGCCGGGCCCCATAATCACCCGGCCGCGCAGATCAGGCAGCGCAAACGTGGTGCGTCCATCGCCTCCATAGGTCGTGCCCATGAGCGAGAAGAGCGCGGTGTATGCGCTTATCGGAAGCAATTGACCGTTAGCCTCGGCCCAGCCTCGCGGGCAGAATGTGGCGGCGGTTGGCATGATTTCAGCGATATAGGGCTGCGAGGATGCCTGCGCCGGGCTTTCACAAAATGCCCCTAGCGATGCAGCACCAAAAGCCGTGGCCGCCAGCGCGAGTGATCGGATCGTGAATTTCATTGATGTGCCCCTCTTGCAAACTCGACAACGCGAATGAGGGGCTTACCAAAATATCGCGCAGATACGAACAGGGCGGCCCGGATGTTCCCCGGACCGCCCTTCGTGTATTGGGCCAAGCGTTTATCTGGCGCTTAGTAGCGGTAGTGATCCGGCTTGAACGGGCCAGCTTCCGGCACACCGATGTAATCCGCCTGCTTCTTGCTCAGCTGCGTCAGTTGCACGCCCAGCTTCTCAAGGTGGAGCGCCGCAACCTTTTCATCGAGATGCTTGGGCAGGACGTAGACATCGTTCTGGTATTCGTCAGACTTGGTGAAAAGCTCGATCTGCGCCAGCACCTGGTTGGTGAAGCTCGCGCTCATCACAAAGCTGGGGTGGCCGGTGGCGCAGCCCAGATTGACGAGACGGCCCTTGGCAAGGATCAGCAGGCTGTTGCCATCGGGCATGGTCACCATATCAGTGCCTTCCTTGATCTCCTTCCACTCGTAATTGTCGAGCGCGGAAATCTGGATTTCGCTGTCAAAGTGGCCGATATTGCACACGATGGCCATGTTCTTCATCGCCTTCATGTGTTCGCCCGTGATCACGTCTTCATTGCCGGTGGCGGTGACGAAGATGTCTGCACGCTTGGTCGCCTCTTCCATCGAGACGACCTCATAGCCGTCCATTGCGGCCTGAAGCGCGCAGATGGGATCGATTTCGGTGACCATGACGCGTGCGCCGCCATCGCGCAGGCTGGCGGCAGAGCCCTTGCCCACATCGCCATAGCCCGCAACGCAGGCAACCTTGCCGGCCAGCATCACATCGGTGGCGCGGCGGATCGCGTCCACCAGCGATTCCTTGCAGCCATACAGATTGTCAAACTTCGACTTGGTCACGCTGTCATTCACGTTGATCGCCGGGAATGGCAGCTTACCCGCCTTGGAGATCTGGTAAAGGCGCATGACGCCGGTGGTTGTCTCTTCGGAAACGCCCTTGATCGCCTTGACAGTGCGGGTGAGATAGCCCGGCTTTGCCTTGATATATGCCTTGAGAGCGCGCTGCATCTCAATCTCTTCGGCGTTCTGGGGGGCGGGCATTTCCTCGCCCGCTTCCAGACGCGCACCCCACAGCGCGAACATCGTCGCATCCCCGCCATCATCAAGGATGAGGTTGCAGGTGAGATCGGGATCGTCCTTGGTCGACCAGTCAAAGATGCGGCCCACATAATCCCAGTAATCCGCGAGCGTTTCGCCCTTGATGGCGAAAACGGGAATGCCCTGATCGGCGATGGCCGCTGCGGCGTGATCCTGCGTTGAGAAGATGTTGCAGGTGGCCCAGCGCACTTCGGCGCCCAGCGCAACGAGCGTCTCGATCAAGACGGCGGTCTGGATTGTCATGTGCAGGCTGCCGGTGATGCGCGCGCCTTTCAATGGCTGGGCAGCGCCATATTCCTCGCGCAGAGCCATAAGGCCCGGCATTTCAGTTTCGGCAATCGCGATCTCGTCGCGGCCGAACTGGGCAAGGCTGATATCCTTGATGGTGTATTCGTGGGTGTGGGTAGTGGGGGCGGCGGTGGCCATGGGTGTTCTCCGGTGAATGGATCAATGCAATAAATCGTTGTGACGGGCCCTAACGGGCCGGGCGTATTGGTGCAAATATAAACGTATCTTTATATCTGTAAATCTTGCCCGTGATGCACACACAGTATAGCCCCCTACGCGCGAACCTATCTGCTCATAAGGAGTGCACAATGCCGATCAAAGCTGGTGACAAACTGCCCGATGTCAAACTCGTAAAAGCCACTGCCGACGGCCCGCAACCGGTGCAGTCCGGAGAATATTTCGCAGGCAAGAAGGTGGCACTGTTTTCTGTCCCTGGCGCCTTCACTCCGACATGCTCGGCACGCCACCTGCCCGGCTATGTGGAGAAGGCCGCAGAGCTGAAGGCCAAGGGGGTGGACGAGATCGTGGGCACCGCGGTCAACGATGCGTTCGTGCTAGGCGCCTGGAATGCAAGCGGGGGCTCGGAAGATGTTACGATGCTGGCCGATGGAAACGGCGATTTCGTCGAAGCTCTTGGGCTGACGATGGACGGCTCAGGCTTTGGCATGGGTACACGCGGGCAGCGTTTTTCGATGGTGGTGAACGATGGCGTGGTTGAGCAAATCAACGTCGAAGCGCCGGGCGACTTCAAAGTCTCAAGCGCGGAATACATGCTCGATCAGATGTGAGCCTTCAGGGCCAAGGCCGCCGCAAAGCGATCTAGCTGAGCGGCGGCGCTCCATAGGCTATCCACAGAGCCAAGCCCGTCGCAATTGATGCGGCGAGAATAAAGCGACCCCACGGCGTCGGCTCGTTTGCCCGCGCCTTGCCGCCAACCAGTTTCTTACCAGTGACCATCGGTCCGATGAGGTCATTTTGCTTGGCGCCGGCATAGAATGCGATCGCACTCAAATGCAGCGCCACCATTCCCACTATGACCCAGTAAAACCATTCGTGCCATTCGGTCAAAGCGGTCGCAGTGGTGACGCCGACCAAGGGGTTCAGAGGCCCGGTTGCGCCGTCATACGGATCGCCCGCAAACAGCCCCGAGCCAACTTGCACCACCATCACGCCGAGCAGCCCCAACACGCTGAGCGCGCCAAGTGGATTGTGCCCGATCTGATGATCAATCCTTCCCCGCACATAGGCAAGAACTTGCGATGGCCCCTTCACGAAAGAGGTGAAACGCGCAGTCCGGCTTCCTATGAAGCCCCACAACAGGCGAAACACCAAAAGTCCCGCCAGCGTGATGCCGAAACGCTTGTGCAAGGCCCATTGCGAGTTCTCAGCGGTCCACCACATGGCGGGTACGAGAAAAGCGAAAGCCCAGTGAGTGAGCCGCACAGGCACATCCCAGACACGCACATAGGGGTCTGTGGAAGAGCCAGTCATACCCTGCCCCTCCTCGCAATCATGGACACAGCCACCACCGCGAAGTGTCGGCTTATGCTATCAATCAGTGTCGAGCCGGAAATTGTCATGGCAATTCTTGCATGAGCCGCCGACTGCGCTGACATGGTCTTTCACCGCCTGAACATCGCCGCCCTCGGCGATCGTGATCATCTTCGCGCTTGCATCAACCAGACGCTGATGCGCCTCGGCAAATTGATCGGGCTTTTCCCAAATTACGGCGAGCGCTTCGGTGTCATATCCATCAGCAACCGATGTGCCTTCCGGAAAGAGCGATTCGACCTTTTGCGCCGATGCGTTCATATCCGTCGCGGCCGTAACGATCGCGGCCATCTCCGGGCTTTCCCCTTCAAGCTGTCCGCGAATGGCCTTGAAGCTCTTGCCGATCGCCTTGAAGGTGGCTTGCCGCTCACCGATTGCTTCGGGTTCAGGACCGCTTGCAACAGCCGCTTCATCACCCGCCGCCTCTCCACCGCACGCGGAAAGACCGAAAGCTGCGGCCACAAGCACTGCACCGCACAACATTTTCGAATACGCCATCACTCCAACTCCTGCTTACTGGTTGGTATTTCAATCGGCGCATCCCTTTCACCGATGTTCAAATGATTAGCGCCTCAAGCAAGGATTTCGCAAGGGGCGCCAGTTCATTTCGTTCATTTCGCTCGTTTGTTCGCGATCAATAACCCATCAGGCTCATAACTTCCTTTCGGCTGCGATCATCTTCAAGAAAGCAGCCCATCATCCGGCTGGTTACCATTTCCACCTCGTGAACTTTCACACCGCGCCCCGTCATGCAGCCATGCTCGGCCTCGATAACAACGGCGACCCCGCGTGGCTCCAGATGCTTCCAGATGCACTCGGCAACTTCTGCGGTGAGCCGTTCCTGAACTTGCAGGCGATGGGCATAACCATGAAGCACGCGGGCGAGCTTGGAGATACCGACGATCTTCTTGTCGGGTAGGTAGGCGATATGCGCCTTGCCAGTGATCGGTGCCATGTGGTGTTCGCAATGTGACTGAAAGGGGATATCCTTCAGCAGCACGATTTCCTCATAACCGCCCACCTCTTCAAAAATGCGCGCAAGGTGGATCGAGGGATCTTCCTGATTGCCGCGACAATATTCAAGCCATGCGCGCCCCACCCGTTTCGGCGTATCGATCAGGCCTTCGCGCGTAGGATCATCACCGGCCCAGCGCAGCAGGGTCCTAATCGCTTCTTGTACATCTTCTGGCACGTCCGGCTTGCCCAAAGGATTATCCGGATCGAACTCGTCATGATCGTGGTGAGGGTAATTCATCGAAGTAAGGTCTTTCTTCGCAAGCGTGAAAGACCGTTGCCTAGTCTTTCAAAGTGGTCGACGTGTTCCCAGTGGTTAAAATCGCCTAAGCTACATCGGGTTCCTCAGTCTGTGCTGAAGTGAGCCCGGGGCTGGATGGCGATCACGGCTTGTCGAGTGCCGGCCGCCGTTAATTTAGGCATTTCCAATTTGGATTACACCCCTTTCTGTCAGTATTTGCTGACGGGGTCGGCACTGATGAATTTCTAACGCGCTTTTCCAGTTCAAATGCCAGATGCGGTGTGCGCAAACCGCTGTTGAGCTTGCCGAGAAACAAAAAAGCCCACCCCGACGAGGGATGGGCTTTCTTGGCGCGCCAGGAAGGATTCG
>JGI12109J20283_10941530_pt1 | contig 11207 bp, 4 predicted proteins | sample ElkSlonscriptome_12_FD_20283 | JGI IMG/M metagenome (IMG submission 20283) | reverse complement strand
ATTGGAGGATTCCAGATAATAGTCCCCCGCTCCGGTGCGGTCCACGAAGAGAAAGCGGGATCCCATGCTGCTGCGCGAGAACTGATTCGGGTAGAGGGGGCGCCCGTTTCCATCGTATTTCCAGAGCTCGAATCCGAAGTTTTTGGAGGCCGACCGGCCGCGCATCTCGATACGGTCTTCCGCGCGCTCGGAATAGGGCATGGGGATGCCCCCCACCTTGTCGTAGGGATTGGTCGGGTCCCCGCCCAGGGGCGTCGAACCCTTGGCCGTGTGGCCCTCCCGATCCGGAGCCATGCGCTTGAAAACCTTGATCTGCGCATCATTCTGGTCCTGGTAGTTCTGGGGCAGGGCCTGGCGCTGGATCTCGTCCGGCGGGCCCAGGAGCATCAGCACCAGGCCGCGCGGATCGTTGGGGCCGTCGTCGTTGAAGCCACCCAGGAAGAGTTGCACGTAGGCCATGCGGGATTGGAATTCCAGGTAGGCCTCGTTGAAGGGACTTTCGGGATCGGGATTCACCTCATCCCAGAAGGCATCCAGCAGGGCTTCCTTGCCGGCCCGCGTGGCCCGTTCAAACTCCGCCAGCTGGTCTCCGGTGAAGACCAGATTCCCTTCCGCATTGAGCCGGGTCTTGTGGCGCGCCAGACTGTCCAGGCTCCAGATCACATCGAACCCGCTGACCACCCCGCGCCCCTGGGCGCCCAGCGGGGCGGCCGTCAACCGGTAGGACCCCTGGGGCAGCAGATTCACATCCATCTCGTAGAATAGGCCCGCCGAGCGCCCCGCCTCCAGGGCCGTCAGGCCGCGCTCATCGAACTCGATGGTATCGCGCACGGAGAATTCCATCTCCGTATGGGTGATGTTCAGGACCACCCCCGTGGGTGCCGGTTGCCGCACGCCGGTCACGGGGGGCCATACGGGCAGGAACATCTGCAAGTGGTCCTGCTCGATGCCGTACCTGCGGGAGGGGTGCATGTAATCGTACAGCATCCCGCCCTCGGCCTGGTTGAACTGGGGGGCCGAGGGGTTCCAGCGCTTCAGGGGGGCCAGGAAGAGGTACAGGGGATCCCCCAGGGCGACGCCGGCGGCCGGACGCGGGTCCTCCGCGAACCAGTCCGCACTGACCTCGCTGCGCCGGGGGCGCCGTTTCATCTGGTTGTAGATCCCCTCGCGATACTCGAGCACGTCATACAGCTGCACGCTGATGCGCCCGGAGCGGAATGGCACATCTTCCAGGACCAGACCGAAGACCTGGTTCAGGAGCTGGTTGCCGGACTCCTGGCGGGACATGGAAGCCGTGCGCACGTTCTGTTTCTCGGTGATGGTTTGCCCCTCGAAGGGATCCAGCTGGGCTTCGAGGCGCAGGCGGGCCACCTGCCCCCGCTTCTCTTCCCGGAACGTGAGGTGGCTGTTCTTGACCTCCACCAGGATCAGCACATCCAGGGTGCCGTCATCCTGCCATCGGTTCAGGACCTCGAAGCTGGCGGGGAAGTTGCCGCTCCCGTTGAGAGGGGAAATGTAGGCGGAGATGACCGGTCCGGGCCCCCACAGCAGGAGGAGTCCGAGAAGGAGCACGGTCAGGAGCGATGCCATGGGGAACTTTTTTGCAAAGCGCACGGCGGCATTAGGCATGCTGGGGCCCTTGTCTGCAAGTTGGCTGGACCGATCCCCCTCGACCGGGTCCACAGGTCTGTGGACTTCATAATTCTACGAAAAATTCCCCGTCTTGGCCAGAGTCCTTTTGATCTTCCTGGAAGATTCTCCGGCCGGAAACAAAAGGAAACCGCCCCATTCCGGCGAATGGGGCGGTCGAGGTTTCCGGATCGGGTGGTCCCCCCACCCTTCAGAGGGATCTAGAACATCACACTGACGGTCATGCGGTGCACCAGGCCCAGCGGTCCCATGTCCACGCCACTGTAGTCCGCCTGCATCCGCGTACTCTCGCCCGTGGGAATGGCCGCACCGAAACCGAAGGAAGCGCCGTCGGTGTCGTAGTTGATGTGGTAGCCACCGCGCGCGAAGAACAGGTCGTTCAGAGCATACTCCACGCCGGCGTTGGCCCGCTCGAGGTTGTCCGAGGGGTGCTGGAACTCGAGGGCCACCGTCATGCGCTGGCGCTCGTTCTTCCAGGCGTTGAAACTGGTGCCCACCTTGAAGGTCAGCGGCAGCTTGGACTCACGCTCGTCGAACGTGAAGTTGCCGCCGAGGTTCTGGATGACCATGCCCAGCTTCAGGTCCTTCACACCGATCCGATACATGATGCCGAAGTCGAAGGAACCGGAGTTCACGGCCGACTCGGCCAGTCCCATGTGCAGGTAGTTCAGCGTGAAGCCCGCAGAGAACTTGTCGGTGAAGAACCGGGCGTAGCTCAGTCCCATGGTGGTGCTGCCGGCGTCGAAGGTCCGGCCCGTGCCCTCGGGATTGTAGGCCGTCCGCTCCAGCTGGGGATCCATCCAGAACGATCGCAGACTGAAAGCGAAGGTTCCGGGAATGGTCCGCGGGTTGAACGCCACGATGGCGCTGCTCAGCTTGGTGTCCGCAGCCCAGACCACGTGGTTGACACTGACCTCGTTGCCCAGGACGTTGACCAGGCCGCCGGGATTCCAGAAGACGGCGTTGGCGTCATCGGCAACACCGGAAAAGGCGGAACCCATGCCCGTTGCCCGGGCGCTGGTGCCGATCTTGAGGAACTGACCGCCAAAGGTACCGACCTTGGCGAAGCCGGCTGCGTTGGCTGCCGTGGGGACGGCGCTGGGCAGAACCAACATGATGGCCAGCAGTATCGCGATGCGCTTCATGGAAACCTCCAGATCCGCTCGGTGGCGGAGTTGACTCGAAATCTGCCCCAATTTTTAAACTACCTGACGACGACGAATTTTCCGACAAAGTCTTCAAACGCGCCGTTGTCGCTCTGAACCGTGTACAGGTAAACACCACTGACGATTTCCTGGCCGTTGCGGCTCATCAGGTTCCAGCTCGTGTGGCCCACACCGGTGGTGCCGTCGTGCTGGATGGTCTGAACCAGGTCACCGCTGACCGTGAAGATCTTGATGGTGTTGCTGGCCGCCGGCAAGTTGGTGAACGTCACCCGTACACCTGTGGGGTCGTCGCCGCTGGGGAACATCTCCTGGTACTCGGCCAGAGCATCGCGCGTGGCCGGGTTGGGGTACACGTAGATGTTCGTGCCGTTGTGTGCCCGGTCCTCGGCCGTCTGGGCCTCTGTTCCGGGCGTCGTGTAACTGAATGACGAGCCGGGGTCGCCGCCCAGTCCCGTGCCCACGGGCAGAGTGACGCCGGACTCGTGGTTCGGGGGCATCAGCTCATGGTCCGTGGCCGTCACGGAATAGAAGTACAGGAATCCGTTGTGGATGTCCCGGTCGATGTACTCGTAGTACCGGGTGCCGTGCTTCGCCAGGACACCGTTCACTTCATCGGGTGCCCGGGAGGTCACGGCCCAGAAGGTATCCAGGACCGCCGGATAGCTTTCCCAGGGCACCAGGGCCTGCATGCCCGGGCGCACCGCGCCGGTGCCGTCCCGCAGTTCAGGCCGGGCGGAAATGGCGTTGCGGGGATCGCTGTCCACGAAATCCCGCATGGCATCGGCCAGCCCGGCGAAGGTGGGATCCGAAAGGCAGCGCGGGATGTAGCGGATGACATCCAGGCCCGTGTTGGCTCCCAGGGGGATGGTATCGAGGGACACCTGGTTGTTGGGCAACTCACGGTAGACCACGTAGTTGTTTATGAGATCAAACTCGTTGATCAGCTGCCAGAGGCCGCTTTCGGGCCCATTGACCACGCTGGCGCCGTAGGGACGGTCCCAGTTGTCGGCGCGCCAGATGCGGTAGGACTCGAAATCCACTTCCTGCAGACGGATATCCGGGGTGATCTCACTGGAGTCGTCCCAGAAGACGTGGACCCGGCTGTCGCCGGACCAGATGCGCAGGCCCGGCGGCGGCGGGGCCATACCCACCAGCCAGTGGATCTGGGTCTCGGCGTTGCCCACGCCGGTGCAACCGGTCAGATCGTTGGCATCCGGATCATTACAGGTCCAGGCACCGGCCTCGATGGCGGCGGGGGAGCAACCCCAGCCCAGCTGGCGTTCGCACTCGAAGCAGTTGTCCATGTTGAACATGGCGCAGGTCTTGGTCTCCCCGTCCTCGAAGGTGTACTGGAAGGTCTCCTCTTCCTGCACACGCGGCTGGTTCAGCAGCCAGTTAAGCTCCACGCAGGAAGTATCCATGAAGTCCGGGAAGAAGGTCTCGAAGACGCCGGTCTCGAAATCCTCGCTGCAGAGCATGGTCTCACGCCCCAGCTCACCGGTGACCACCTCGCTGGCTCCGTCGACGCTGAGCTGATTGGGGATGTCGTCGATCCAGATGCCGTACCAAGTCAGGGCCGCCTCGGCGCAGTGGCTGAGCAGTCCCTGACCGCCAAAAGCATCGCCCAGACCGGGACCGACCACCATGCCCACCTGGAAGTTGAGGGTCTCATCCGGCTCGAGAGTGGCGAAGGGACCGGCCGAGACCAGGAAGCGGAAGTCCGCGTCCTTGCCCGTGACCGCGTTGCCGTCCCACTCCTCCGGGCTGGCGCTCAGGAGCTGGTAAGCCTCGTCGTCGTTGCTGGGGTCGCCGCCCTGATCGAAGGAGGCGTTACCCTGGAATTTCTGGAAGGTGCGCAGCCCCACACTCATCGGCGCGGTGTTGCCGGTGGGATCCACGTCGTGGCCCAGGAAGACGATGCCGAAATAACCGTCCAGGGGATTGTCCTCGGAGGCGTCCCACATGTAGCCCACCTCGACCGGGACCCAGGTGCCGTCGCTGGCGCGCACGGTGCCCGTCCAGGATCCGGCCATGTCGTCCTCGGCGGTGCCTTCCCCGCTGCGGGGGCCGATATCACTGTCGGCGAAGAACCCGATGTAGACGCGCTGGATGTCCGTCACGCCGATGTTGGTGATCTTGTAGTCAAAACCGACGAAGTCATCCACCTGATCGTTTTCCCACTGGAAGGAGCTCTGCACCACTTCCAGGTTCATGGGCGTATGGTCCGGGAAGGTCTCCTGGGCCAGGGCGGTGTTGTCGTAGTTCGTCAGCACCATCATCTGGTTGCCGATCTGGGCGAAATCCTCGTCGATCAGGCCGTCGCCGTCATCATCGAAACCGTTGAGGGTTTCCTCGTTGATCTCACCGTCGTCGTCGTCGTCCGCATTGGGCATGGGCGCCCGCCGACCACTGGCCGAGGGATTACCCTGGGGGCGCAGCAGCTTGGTGCCGACGGCCTCGTAGATGGTGGCCTCCAGCTCGTCCAGGGGCATCCACTCCGAGGTCCAGCCTCCGCTGGAGACCAGCTTCTCGCCCAGGACCACGCCGCCGACCCACAGACCGGCCGCCCACAGGTACTCGTTACCGCTGCCGGCCGGCCACTGGCAGGACGGCGCGTCCGAGAAGGTGGTCGAGGCGCTGTAGGCGGACCCGATCAGGCCCCAGTTGGTGATGTTGATCTGGACCTCGCCCACGTTCATGACAAAATCCCCATCGAGCTCGAAAACACCACCGGGGTTGTAACCCAGCTCGAGAATGGGGTTGGGCGTATCCATGCGGGCCCGGGAGGGCGCCGCAACGCAGACCATCAGCAGCAGGAAGACCAGAGCGCCGGCACGAACCCGGGGCCCCTCTCCTGTTGCCATTTTCTTGATGGTGCTGATCATTGCCGTCCTTTCAACAGCAGCGCGGATGCGAGCCGACACTGCCGTGTTATGCCCCTAGAAGTAGTATCCCAGACCGATACGGAACAGGCGGTGCTGCCCGAAGGTGCGTGGGTCCACGATAGGAATGAACTCGTCGGTGCCGTCGCCGTCCGCATCCTGCAGCAGCGCGGCGCCGAACTTTCCGGTTTCCGTCAGGTGCGCCATGCCCGCGTAACGGGCGCCGTTGATCATGCCGGGTGCGATACCGGCACCACCGGGGCTGGTGACCTGATCCTGGTTCAGAAGGTTGAAAGCCTGGAGCTGCAGGGACAGACGCTTGCCGTAGAGGTTCACGTTCCGTTCCAGCTGCACATTCAGGCTGTAGGTGGCCGGCAGGCGCTCACTGTTCTCCAGCAGGGGGTCCTGGCGCTTGGCGAACCGGTCGTTCGGCGTCCAGGGGAAACCACTGCCGTAGGAGAAGGTGAACGAACTGGACCAGACTCCCGGCTCGGCCAGCAGGAACATGAGATCCAGCGCGTGGCGCTGATCCCAGTCCAGGGGCAGCTCCTGGTTGGGCAGGAACTCCAGGCCCTCGGGATTGGCACCGAACTCGGTGCTGGAGGCCACACCATCGGCGAAGGAGTAGGTGTAGGCCAGGCGGAACTGGTAGTGGTCGCTGTAGCGCTTGTCCAGCGTGAACTCCACACCACGGGCCTGGGCGTAGGCCTTGTTGATATAGCGGGCCAGGGTCTGACCGGTGCTCTCGTCCGTCACCACGGTGGCCGCGATCAGGTCGTAGATGTCCTTGCTGTAGAGCGAGAACTGCGCCGCGATGTGGTCGGTGAACTGGTGCTTGATACCGGCGCTGTACTGCACCGTGGTCTCGGGCTCCAGGTTCGGGTTGCCCAGGGTGCCGCCGTTGCCCACCGGATCCTGGCTGGCGAAGAGATTCTCACGATCCGGGAACTGCACGAAACGGCCGTAGTGGAAATAGAAACCGTCGCGCTCGGTGATGGGGAAGGCAAACCCGAGACGGGGCTGCAGGGCGGTCTTGTACTTGACCACGTTGGCATCCACGTCCTCGTTGGCCAGTTCGATGGCCGCGGCGCTGCCCGGGCTGAACATGTCCCAGCGCAGACCGTAGTTGACCACCATGCCCTCGTACTCCCAGCGATCCTGGGCGTACCAGAAGGCTTCCGGGTTGTAGGTGTGGAAGACGTTCCGGTTGCCGCCCTGGCTCCACTGGTCGGTGAAACGGCTCTGACGCATGAGGGCGGGCGAGGCCAGCGCGTAACGCTCCAGGTCGTTGTAGCGCACGCCGGCTCCCGTTTCCACCAGATGGCCGTCCCAGCGGTTGCTGACCAGGTCGGCACCGAGGCTGTAAACGCGGCTGTACTCTTCCTGGTAGAAGTTGTTGTCACTGGTGGTGACGAAATAGCCGTTCAGGGGGTCGGTGTAGTAGTCCCTGCCCGCCTGGTAGATGCGGCTCTGGCCGTTGAAGAGGCCGGGGCTCCAGATACCGCCGTGGTTGTACTGCCAGGGATCCTTGCCCTGCACGTCGTAGCGGGAATCGAAGGCCACCAGACCGAGGCGCACGTTGTAGAAGGTGCGCTCGGTCAGATTGTGGCGCCAGACCACCTTGCCCACCTGGCCGATGGACTTGAACTGGCCGCTGCGGTCCGCCGAGTTGAAGGCGGTGTAGGCGCTGTCCTCCGCCACTGTGCTGAACGCCGAATAGGGGTAGCGGAAGCCGTCGAAGGTGACGTGGGCCACCACCGTGTAGATGCGGTTGTCCGCCGCGCCGCGCACTTCCAAAACGGGCAGCATCTGGTGCTGCTCGGAGGCGTTGCGCTCATCGACCACGGGCACGGTGCGGGCCGTGGCCAGCATGTTATCGAACCAGGGGCCGTAGTAGACGGGAATGCTGCGCCCGGTGGCGAAATAATCCTGCCGCACGGAGCCGCTGCCGGGAGGCAGGACCTCGGGCAGATAGACGACCCGCTTGGAGTAACCGGAGACACTCCAGTTGGGCGAGTAGGACTCGCTCAGGCTGGTGGAGTAGCTGTACTCGGCGGTGACCTTCTTGGTCTCGTCGATGGTGTAGGCCAGCTTGATGGAACCCTTGCCCGAGTTGAACTGGCGGCGACGGAACTTGAACAGCGTCATGTCGCCGATCCTGGCCTTGTACTCGGGACGGTGGGCCACCGAGGTATTCTCCGAATCGGTGAACAGGAGGTCACCACTGATGGAATAGGTCAGACCCTCCAGGCCCATGGGACCGCCGAACTGGTATTCCAGGCGGTCATAGTTGGTGTAGGTCTTGTCCTGGCGTCCGAAATCGTCGGTCAGGAAACGCACGGCGCCCCCGAACTTCTGGCCGCCTTCCTTGGTCACGATGTTCACCACGCCGGACAGGGCGTTGCCGTACTTGGCGTCCAGACCACCGGTGGCGATACCCATGTTCTCCACCGAGAGGGTGGAGACTTCCATGTGGCCGCCGCCGAGGGGGTTGTTCACAACCACACCGTCCATCTCGTAGGAGATCTCGCCGGAACGGCCGCCACGCACATACAGCTCACCCGCACGGGAGACCACACCCGCCTGCTTGGACAGGGCGTCTTCCACGGAGTCGATGGCGAATTTCTCGAAGGTCTCGCTGCTGACGGAGTGCTCCGTCACGGCGCTCTTGACCTCGACCATGTACTCGGCGCCCTCCACCTCGAAGGCCTCGAGCTGCTCGACGATGACGGTCTCGAGAGCGAAGGTCATCTGGGCGGTCTCGCCGGGATCCAGGGTAACGGTCTGCTCCACCGGAGCGTAACCCAGGTACAGGATCTTGACGGTGTAGGTGCCGGGGCGCATGCCCTTGAAGTAGAAAACGCCCCCACCGAGGGACATGGTACCCCGGTTGGTCCCCACGAGCAGGACGTTGGCATAATCCAGGAACTCTCCCGTTTCCTTGTCCTTCACGACGCCCTCGATGGTCGCCGGAGCCTGGGCACGTGCCAGACCCGGCGCGATGGCAGAGATCAGGAACACAAGAAACAACGAGGACAGAATCCAACGGGTCCGGTGGCGCCGGAGCATATAGGCGCTCCTTTCGGGGGAAGCTTTTCCGACCGAAACTGGGTTCGAGAGAGAACCTGCGATCTGGTATCTATAGTTTCGCACTGATCCTTAGCCGGGCAGTGTGGGGGTGCCTAACCTGGCGGTCTTCCGGATGATGTATTTCACGTGGCGGAAGCCCGACGATTCGAGTGTCTCGGGGCCTTTTGGGCCCTTGCTGCAACTGGTGTTTGAATATAGAGATTGGGATTTTGCGTGTCAATAAAAGTTGAACTTCAGGCCCCGGACTCATGGGGACAGCGGGACCGACGCCCGTCCCCCACGGGCGCAAGAGTCGGCAACTCTTTGAAACATGACGAAATAGCCTGAGGGCACTCCGCCGCGAAGGGGCACCCTTGCCCCGTTTCGGTCGCCACCGGCGGCAGGGTGTTTTGGGCGGAGGGAAAGCCCTCGTGATGCGCCCGCAGGGCAGCGGGCAGCGCCGCCAGAAGCGCTCGGGTGTAGGGATGGACGGGCGTGATCCCTCGCCCCGCCGGGATTTCCTCCAGGATGACCCCCTCCAGCATGACCAGAACCCGGTCGCAGCGGTCCTGCAATTGCCGCAGGTCATGGCTGATCAGCAGCAACCCCAGGCCCCGGCCGCGGCGGATCCGGTCCAGCAGGTCCAGTGTGCGGCAGGTGCTGACGGGGTCCAGGGCGCTGGTCGGTTCGTCGGCCATCAGGACCAGGGGATCAGCCGTCAGGGCCCGGGCCAGGGCCACGCGCTGCCGCTGGCCGCCGGAAAGCTGGTGGGGGTAGCGATCGGCCAGGGCCGGGTCCAGATCCACCTCCCGCAGGAGATCCGCGACGGGCGTGGCGGCGCCCCCCCTGGCCTCGCCCAGGGCCCGGCCCACGCGCAGCCGGGGATTGAGGGAACCGCCCGGGTCCTGGAACATCAGCTGGATGCGGCGGCGCTGCCGGCGCAGGGACTCCCCGCGGCAGGCCAGGAAATCCCGCGTCCCCAGCCGCAGGGACCCGCCCGCCAGGGGAATCTGCCGGGCCAGGGCCCGGGCCAGGGAGGTCTTGCCGCAACCGGACTCGCCGGCCAGCCCCACCGCCTCCGCGCGCCCGATCTCGAGGTCCACCCCGCGCACCGCCGCCGGCCCGCCCTCGTGCACGACGCGCAGATTCGTCGCCTGCAGAACCGGGGCGGCCGCAGCATCGAGAATCGGGCTTTCCGGCCGCGTCCGGGCCACGGCCCGGGCCTCCCCCGGCTGCAGCCGGCCGGCCTCGATCCGCACCGAGCGGTCGGTCATCCAGGCCACCAGATCCGGGTCGTGACTGATGAAGAGCAGGGCCATGCCGCGCCGACGGCGTACCTCATCCACCAGCCTCAGGACGTCGCGCTGCACCGTGGGGTCCAGGGCGGTGGTGATCTCGTCGGCCACCAGCAGGCGGGGCCCCCGGGCCAGGGCGGCGGCCAGCAGAACTCGTTGCCGCATGCCGCCGCTCAGTTCATGGGCATAACGGCGGGCCACCTGCTGCGGCCGGGGGATGCGCACCTCCCGGAGCAGATCCAGAACGACCGCCTCGCGCGCGCCTTTCGCCTGGCCGTGCAGGGCGACGGCCTCGGCGATCTGCTCCCCCACGCGCAGCACCGGATTCAGCCCCGTGGCCGGTTCCTGGGGCACCAGGACCACCCCCTCGCCGCGTAGGGCGTTCCACACGGGACCCTCTTCCATGCCCGGTTCCAGGATGGCGCCCCGCCAGTGCAGGCGTCCGCGCCAGCGCAGGTTGGGCGGCGGAAGGCCACACAGCACACGGGCCAGCAGGCTCTTGCCGCAGCCCGAGGGACCGGTCAGGGCCACCGCCTCCCCCGCAGCCAGTTCCAGATCCGCATCCCGCAGCAGGAGCTCCCGGTCCCCGAATCCGAAGCCCACTTTTTCCAGGCGCAGCAACTGTTCGCTCATGGCCGCCTCCCGCTCTCGTCGTGGCGCGGATCCAGGGCCGCACGAACCTCATCGGCCAGCAGGTTGTAGCCCAGCACCGTCAGGGCAATGGCCAGCCCCGGAAAGAGGGTCAGCCACCAGCCGTCCAGCAGGTGCTGTCGGCCCTGCTGGATCATCGCCCCCCAGCTGATGCCGGGCTCCTGCACGCCCAGGCCCAGGAAACCCAGGAAGCTCTCGGTGAGGATGGCGCCTCCGACCCGCAGGGCCGCCGTGACGATGATCAGGGGCAGCAGGTTGGGCAGGATGTGCCCCACGGCCACCCGCCGGGCGGACAGTCCCAGCTGTCGGGCGGCGGCCACGAAATCGCGCTCGCGCAGACTGAGCGTCTCGGCGCGCACCAGGCGCGCCACGGGCATCCACCCCGTCAGCCCGATGACCAGCACCACCAGGGTCAGCCCCGGCCGGCCCAGGGAGATGAGCAGGAGCACCAAAAAGAGGCGGGGGAAGGCCAGGAAGAGGTCGGTGATCATCAT
>JGI12109J20283_11076740_pt1 | contig 11213 bp, 6 predicted proteins | sample ElkSlonscriptome_12_FD_20283 | JGI IMG/M metagenome (IMG submission 20283) | reverse complement strand
CTTCCAATTCGTGAAATCGATCCTTGACCTCCACACCGTAAGCACCGATATTTTGCATGGGGCTGGCGCCAACATTTCCCGGAATGAGCGAAAGATTCTCCAATCCGGCCCAGCCGTTTTCAATGCAATGCATGACGAATTCGTGCCAATTTTCGCCCGCACCTGATTTTACATAAAAGTAATGGTCATCTTCCTTGATCAACTCGATTCCGGGCACCTCGTTTTTCAACACCAATCCGTCGAAATCGGAAGTGAGCAGGAGGTTGCTGCCGCCACCCAGAATGAGTCGAGGCATGAACTTGAGTGCTTCGTCGCTGAAGATTTCCCGCAAATCAGCTGCAGACGAAAAGCGAGCCATCTTGGCCGCTTTGGCTTCAATTCCAAATGTGTTGAACGCTTTGAGCGAAGCATTTTCCAAAATCTCCATCGGTACAAGTTTGGCACAAAACTAAACTGAAATCCGGTTCGGGCGACTTCACTACTTTTGGCAATCGTGAAAAAGCGAATAATCGTATCCGTAAGCAATGACCTCGCCACCGATCAACGGGTGCGCAAGCAGTGCGAAGAGCTATGGAATGCGGAGTATGACATTCTGCTGTTGGGTAGGCTACTGCCAAACAGCGCAAGTTTTGAGCGGCCTTATAAAACGCAAAGGGGGAAATTGCTCTTTAATAAAGGAGCGCTGTTCTATGCGTCGCTCAATGTCTTTTTGTTTTTCAAGATTCTTTTTTCTCGGGTGGACATCCTTTGGGCCAATGATCTGGACACGCTACCGGCCAACTGGCTTGTGTCGCTTCTGAAACGGAAGCCGTTGGTTTATGATTCCCATGAATATTTCACGGAAGTACCCGAAATACAGCACAAACCTGCGGTCAAAAAGATCTGGCAATTCTTCGAGAAGAAATGCATCCGGCGCGCTGGCTTGGTGCTCACTGTTAGCCCTTCAATTGCCAATTTGCTCGCAGAGACTTATCACCTCGATGAGGTACTCACCGTAAGGAATGTTCCCATGGGAAGTGCCGCTTTTCCTAAATCTTCAAAGGCTGAAATGGGATTTGCTGAAAATCGATTTTTGCTCTTGCTGCAAGGTAGCGGTATCAATATAAATCGGGGAGGAGAGGAGTTGGTCGAAGCGATGAGATATATCGAAAATGCTGACTTGGTGATTATTGGCGGTGGAGATGCGTTGCCCGACTTGAAGCGCATCACTGATGAGTTTGACCTAAGTGACAAGGTTCGTTTTCTGGCTAAGATGCCCTATGAAAATATGATGTGTTACACTTCGGTGGCTGACTTGGGTTTTTCTTTGGATAAGAGTGGGAACCTCAATTATCTATTTAGTTTGCCCAATAAGATCTTCGATTACGCTATGGCAGGTTTGCCAATGGTCACTTCCAACCTTCCTGAGGTGGCCGCCTTCGTAAGAGAGAATGGTATCGGAATCGTTTTGAAGGAAGTTTCACCTAAAGAGATTTCGCTACAAGTCAATAAATTGATTGACGATCCAAGTCGACTAAATGAGTTGCGGAAGAATGTTTCGCGAATGTCCTCTGAATTGTCCTGGGAAAAAGAATTTACGCCCGTTCTCAATCGGCTAAAGACCGACTTCGCTTAAGCTCGTCGAGCTTACAGATTTTGAGAAAATCAAGAGCGTACAAGCGAGGATTTTCCGATAAGCAGATTTTTTCCCATCGACTTTCGTTTTTTCTGATGAATGAGAGGAGTAGCTTTCCGTGCCATGAACTAGTCCACCTTGTGTAGGTCTTGATCAAGCGAATATCATCCGCCTCAATTTTCCCTTCTTCAGTCAAGTCCCAAGCATTTTCCACTGCCATAAGCGCTTTCTTTAGAAATGTCTCATTATCCTCCAATCCGCAATGGAAAACGGGATTGTCAATACGCTCTACTTCAATCCCTTCCTCCTTGAGGTGAATTCCTAACAATGTGTCTTCGTGGCCGTACTGCGTCAATGATTCGTCAAATTGAACGTTCAAAAAATCCTCTCGAGCGATCAGAAAGTTGTTTGAGTGAAATCCGGCTTGATCAAGTGATTCTCTCTTCGTGCCGTAAAGCCAGTGCAATCGCTCGGAATGGGCATAGTTATTTTTGTATCGGGTGCCGCCGACCAAAACTTTTTTTGCCTCCGCGTGGCTCAGGTAAGATTCGATGAAGTTATCGCGAACCGGCAAACTGTCGCAGTCCAAAAAAAGAAGCAGATCGTATTTCGCTTTTTTAGCCAGCGCATTTCGTGCTTTTGATCGACCCAAATTCTTGTCCGATTTTAAAATAGAAACGTGTTCAAGGTTCTCGAATTTCCCGTACTGATTCGCAAATTGGGTGCTGTGGTCATCGAGCAGCAATAGCTCAAATTGGATATTCTCACCGGTCAATTGATCTGCGAGTTGCGAAACCAGCTCCTCGACGGAATAGTTATAAACGGGAATGAGAACAGAGAGCATTGGGTCAGTGGTCTAACACGGTATTTCCCTCACATCGAATCACTCTCGACGAGAATTTTTTCATGTGCACGTAGTCGTGGGTAGCCATAAGCACGGCCCTTCCCGACTTGGAAATCGTGTTGAGTAAATTCAATATCTCCTCGGTGGTATTGGGGTCGAGGTTTCCCGTGGGCTCATCGGCCAGTATTAGATCGGGATCGTTGAGTAAAGCTCTGGCAATGGCTACTCGTTGCTGCTCACCTCCTGAAAGTTCGTGAGGCAATTTATACCCTTTGGTTCCCAAGCCTACCTTTTCCAGCACCTCCTGCATCCGCTCGGTCATTGCTGTTTTGTCTTTCCAGCCGGTGGCTTTCAAGACGAAAAGGAGATTGTCGTTTACTGAGCGATCTGTTAAAAGTTCAAAATCTTGAAAAACGATTCCCAGCTTCCGACGCAGATATGGCACCTGAGATCGCTTCATTTTTTTTAAATCGAAATCACCGACATGCCCTTCGCCTTCTTTCAGAGGAAGAGCTCCGTAAAGTGTCTTGAGCAGGCTGCTCTTACCCGTTCCCGTCTTACCGATCAGGTACACGAAATCGCCCTTATCCAAGCGGATGTTGACATCCGAAAGCACGAGATGATCGCCTTGAAAAATCTTGGCATCCTTTATTTCGACGATGGTATCTAAGGCCATGGAAATGAATTTTGGGTAAAGCTATAATAATTTGGCGTGTCATTTGGCGTTTAAGTGGCCGATCAGTCTGTGATTTTATCGGCTATTCTTCACATTTTCGAGTTCAAAACTTTAGACCGCAAACCCTCATAAAGCCTGCTATACGACCTTACCTTTACTTGTTCTAAACTGACTACTCCATTATGCCAAAGGTATCGCCGGCAAAAACTCTGCTATTCGTTTTTATGAGTCTGTTTTTGGGCTCTTCTTTTGCTCAACAAACCGAGAAATACCGATCCGATTTGCTGCCTTATTACGAAGCGCTTGCACTGATGGAGCGTAGCCATTACGAGCCTGCTCGCAAAGGGTTTGAGGAGTTTATCGCGGCCGATAAGGTCAATCACGGCGAGTTCAAAGTCAATGCGGCTTATTACAGTGCCAAGTCTGCCATGGAACTTTTCCATAAGGACGCCGAGTTTTTTATGGAAGAGTTTGTGCTTGACCACCCCGAAAGCATTTGGTACCAAACGGCAGTGCTTGACTTGGGTCGCTATAATTTCAACCGCCGCGATTACGACGATGCTTTGCGCTGGTTGAAAGAACTGGATCATCGAGACCTCGATGCGGCCACAGCCGAAGAGGTCGAGTTTAAAATTGGTTTTTCGGCATTTGAATTGGAGGACTTTGAGCAAGCCAAAAAATCTTTCTACAAATTGAAAGATACCGAAAGTGCCTATGCCGGTCCCACAAGCTATTACTACGGCCACATTGCCTACACCGAAGGGAATTACCAAACCGCATTGGAGTCATTCAAGAAGGCGGAGTCTGACGATAACTTCGCCAAAGTGGTTCCATACTACGTGGCTCAGATTTATCACTATCAGGAAAAGTACGATGAGTTGATTGAATACGCCACGCCACTGCTGGCAGAAGACAATGTGCAAAGAGGCGAGGAGATGGCTTTGCTCGTTGGAAACGCTCACTACTCAAAAGAAGAATATGCTGAAGCGGTTCCTTTCCTGGAAAAGTACATGACTTCCACATACAATCCCGCTCCGGAAGATTCATACCGAATGGGCTATTCCTATTACCGAACGGGTGATTATGCAAAAGCCATTGATTATTTTGCGAAAGTCTCGAAGGAAGACAATGCTCTGGGACAGGTTGCGACTTACCAATTGGCTGACTCGTACCTACAGCTTGATCAAAAGAAGTACGCACAAAATGCATTCAAACTGGCTTCCAAGCAATTCTACGACCCGGAGGTTACCGAAGATGCGCTCTTCAATTATGCCAAGTTGGCATATGAGTTGAGCTACGATCCCTTCCACGAAGCGATCATTGCCTTCGAGCAATACTTGGAGACTTACCCCAATTCTGATCGGAAAGACGAGGCGTTTGAATTCTTGCTCAAGGTGCATTTGGCCACGAAGAATTACTCGGCAGCCCTCGACGCTTTGGATCAAATCAAAACACTCGATCCCATTCAAAAGGAGCATTACCAACTCTCTGCTTACAACCTTGGCGTGGAGAACATGAACAAGAAAAACCACGAGGAGGCCCTGACGTACTTTGCTTTGTCCAAGAAATACAATGTGAATCCACAAGTGAGTTCGCTGGCCGAATACTGGAAGGGAGATATCGCTTACCGAGATTCGAAGTACGACGATGCCATCGCGGCCTACCGGAAGTTTCTGAACGCTCCGTCGGCTTACGGGACGGAATATTACAATCTGGCCAATTACAACATCGGCTACTGCGCCTTCAAAAGTGGTGACTACGATGTATCCCTGGTTGCTTTTCGAAAGTATGTGACAGCTGCAGATATTGACGACAAGCGTAAGAATGATGCCTATCTGAGAATAGGTGACTTACACTTAGTCAACAAGAATTACAAGGAGGCAATTGAGAGTTATGATATGGCTGTAACTGCCAAAGAGATCAACGTTGATTACGCTCTTTTCCAGCAAGCGATGGCCGAGGGGTATGCCGATAATTTTGACGGGAAGACGAAAAAATTAAAGGAATTATTGACCTCTTTTCCGCAGACCAGTTTGGCGCCTGTGGCGAATTTCGAGCTCGGTACTGCTTATTTTATGCAGGATAAGTTGAACCCCTCGTTGGATGCATTCAACACGGTAATTGCGGATTATTCTCAATCGCCGTACCGAAAGAGGGCCTTACTACAGCGCGGATTGGTGCAGTACCGTCTCGGAAAGTACGACGACGCCATCGCCACTTACGAAAAAGTAGTAGAGGACTACGGAGTCGACTCAGAATCACAAGAAGCCATTGCCACCCTGAAAAACATCTACCTCGACTTGGGTCGGATCGATGACTTTACCGCTTGGCTCGCCGGAGTTCCCGATTACGAAGTCTCGCCAATGGAAATCGACAGTTTGACCTACCAAGCGGCAGAGAATCTCGTGGCAGACGGCGATTGCGACAAAGCCATTACTTCATTCGAAAAGTATTTGGATAAATTTCCGAAAGGACTATTTGCGACCAACTCAAATTATTACTTGGCCGATTGCGCATACCGCAAAAACGCTTACCCCAAAGCGCTTGCAGGGTTTGAATACGTTGTTCAGCAGCCTGTAGGGCAGTTCACGGAGCCTTCTCTTTTGGGAGCTGCGAACATACGCATGAAGCAAAACGATTACCAAGAAGCGCTGATACACTTCCAAGCCCTCGAAGAAGTTGCAGAGTTTAAGGTAAATGTGCTTCGCGCTCAGAAGGGGCAGATGCGGGCCAACTATCAACTCGGAAATTACGCAGACGCTTTGGTGGCGATTGATAAAATTCTAGCCGATGAAAACTTGACCGATGAATTGGAAGTGGAGGCCAGATTGAACAGGGCCAGAATATACTTTACTGAAAAGAAATACGATAAATCTGAGCCCGATTATAAATGGCTCGCTGCAAAAAAGTCTACGGAAGAAGGGGCGGAAGCTAAATTTCGCTTGGCGCAAATCGCCTACAGCCGCGACGATTTGGACAAGGCGGAAACGACAGTTTTTGAGTTAATCAAAGAATTCCCGGCATCGGATTACTGGAAAGTGAAATCGTTCATTCTTTTGGCAGATGTGTATGCTGCACGAGACGATTTCTTTCAAGCCAAAGCAACCCTGCAAAGTGTCATTGATAATGTAGACACTCCTGCATTGGTCAAAGAAGCCGAGGCAAAACTGGAGCTCATTTTTCAGAGAGAAAATGAGTTTATCTCAGCAGGCGATACCATCGCAGCGCCAGACACCTTGGATTACGAAGATGAATACCGCGAACTAATCAAAGAAGATTGATGAAAGCCATGACACGACCTATCCTAACTTTCTTTTTTGCTTTTGGTGTGGCCATCGCTTCGGATGCACAGGAGGGAGGAGAATTTGATCAAACCCAAGTTATCACGGGTGACCGAACGCTGACTGTTCAAAAAGCATTCAAAATTTCTGAGGCGGCGACACCAAAAGACATTGAGGTAAGTCCCGGGAACTTATCCTACAAAATGATTCCCAAGCGACCTGCCTTGGAAGTGAAAGTTGACACAATAGAACCTGCAAAAGTAAAAGTGCGCGAACCGTTGGAAAAACTCTATAAAGGTTACGTCAAGGCCGGAGCGGGAACTTTTGCTACTCCATATTTGGAGGCCTACTACGCTTCAGATCGAGACCGTGATCTTTCTTATGGAGCTCACTTGCGCCACATTTCTCATAATGATGGCATCAACCGTCCCGTGGGCTTCAGCGGAATGAGTCAAAATGCGATTGACGTATGGGGAAAGAAGATTTTCAAGCAGCATAGTTTTGAAGCTGATCTCGGTTATCAACTGAATACGTGGCATTATTACGGATTCGATCCACAGGATGCCGACATCGATAGAGATGATTACCGTCAGCGCTTCAATGTCTTTGATCTCAATACAGGCTGGCGCAGCTACTACCGCGATTCCTCAAAAGTGAATCACAAAATCGGATTGGATTTTTACTACCTCGACGACAGTTATGAGTCCAATGAATTCGGCGTAAAGGCAACTGCCGATCTGCACAGTTACCGCGGAGATCAATTTTACAATCTGGACTTGGGTTTCGATCTCATCAGTTACAATGGTGGTGCGCTGGTGCCGTTTTCGTTCATGGATGATAGTTTGACACGGCTGCCTGCCATCGACGAAACCAATGCCATTTTGCATGCTACTCCAAAAGTAATTTTGAGGAAAGACGGGTTGAGAGCTGAAGTAGGACTGGGGCTCTACGGAAGGTTCACCAATCAAGCGCGCTTTCATGCTTTTCCCGATTTGGAATTCAGCTATGCCTTGTTCAACAATATTTTTGTGCCTTATGCCGGGTTGACGGGTAATGTGGAGCGGGTAAGTTACCGCACGCTTACCGAGGAGAATCCATTTGTGCTTTCCCAAGTTCCATTGGAAAACACCATCAATCGCTACCGCGTATTTGGAGGTTTCCGCGGAAGTATAAGCAGCCAATTTAGTTTCAACCTGGCGGCGTCTTATCAGAAAGGGGATAACACTCCACTTTTCGTAAACGATACGCTCGTAAGTCAAGAAAATCGATTCTCAGTGATTTACGACGACGTGAAAACGCTGACTTTCATGGGGGAGATTACTTACCTCAATGAAGGCGAGTGGGGTGCGACGTTTCGCGGTCAAATTTTTAGCTACGACACCGAAGACGAGGCTGAAGCTTGGCACCTGCCAAATTTTGAGTTCAATTTGGAAGGGCACTACAATCTATACGACAAGTTCATCATCGCAGCCAATGTAAACTTCATTGGTAGCCGACAGGTGAAATCGCTATTCCCGATTCCCGGACAAGCTGCCGAGGATGGCGGCTTTTGGCAAGTGCAACTGGATCCATATTTGGATTTAGGGCTTTCTGTTGAATATCGATACACGAGCCGTCTTTCTGCCTTTATCGAGGCCAATAATCTCACGGCTACGAAATACGACATTTACTACCGCTTCCCGGCGCAAAGAGCCTTCATTATGGGTGGAGTAAAGTATTCTTTTTAAGCTTTGTTTTTTGAATCAGACTCCTGTTTTCTACCCTCTGTTGAAAACGCACATTTTTTGTTAATAAACATCAGTATTTACGCACCTTTCAGCGTGTTTTAATGGGTGAGATTGCGTATCTTTGTTGGTAACATTAATATCTACTAATCAGACATTTATGACTGAAGATCAGAAAAAGCAACCTTCCGCATACGGAGCCGGAAATATCCAGGTGCTGGAAGGCCTCGAAGCGGTAAGGAAAAGACCTGCCATGTATATCGGAGATGTGGGAACGAAGGGTCTCCACCACATGGTTTATGAAGTGGTCGATAACTCTATTGATGAGGCACTTGCCGGCTATTGTGATACCATTGATGTGATCATCAATACCGACAATTCCGTCAGTGTAAAAGACAATGGACGAGGAATTCCAACGGATTTTCACGAGAAAGAAGGAAGGTCAGCTCTTGAGGTCGTAATGACAGTCCTCCACGCCGGGGGTAAGTTTGACAAAGACACCTATAAAGTATCGGGTGGATTGCACGGGGTAGGGGTATCTTGTGTGAATGCCCTTTCCGATAAGTTGGTCGCTACCGTATATCGCGATGGCAAGATATGGGAACAGGAGTACAGCGCAGGTAAACCAAAATATGACGTTAAGGTCATTGGGGAAACTGAAGAAAGCGGGACCATGGTTACTTTCCATCCCGATGCTGAGATTTTTGAGGATATCACATTTATCTACGAGACCTTAGCCAAGCGAAATCGCGAGTTGGCTTTCCTAAATAAGGGAATCAGAATTGGGCTTAAAGACATGAGAGAGCTCGACGAAGAGGGAAATCCGCGCACGGATTCATTCTTCTCTGAAGGTGGTCTTTACGAGTTTGTCGAGTTTTTGGATCAATCCCGAGAAAAATTGATCGCCAAGCCCATTTATATGGAAGGTGAAAAGAGTGGTATCCCCGTTGAGGTTGCCATGATTTACAACACTTCTTTTAGCGAGAACATTCATGCCTACGTAAACAACATCAATACCTACGAGGGTGGTACCCACCTTCAAGGTTTTCGACGTGGATTGACCGCGACACTTAAAAAGTATGCAGAAGATTCGGGAATGTTGAGCAAGCTCAAGTTTGAGATTGCAGGAGATGACTTTCGCGAAGGGTTGACCGCTGTGATATCCGTAAAAGTTGCAGAACCACAGTTTGAAGGTCAAACCAAAACGAAATTGGGTAACCGCGAGGTAAATGCTCCCGTTTCTCAGGCCGTTTCCGAAATGTTGACCCACTACTTGGAAGAAAATCCAAACGAGGCGAGAGCCATTGTGAACAAGGTAATTCTTGCCGCTACCGCTCGTCACGCTGCCCGAAAGGCACGTGAGATGGTGCAGCGAAAGAACGTGCTTTCTTCTACCGGGCTGCCCGGTAAGTTGAGCGACTGTGCGGACAAGAATCCTGAGAATTGTGAGATCTACTTGGTCGAGGGAGACTCGGCAGGTGGAACAGCCAAGCAAGGTCGGGCACGTGAGTTTCAAGCTATTTTGCCGCTTCGAGGAAAAATTCTCAATGTGGAAAAGGCCATGCAGCACAAGATTTTCGACAACGAAGAAATTAAGAATATTTACACCGCTCTTGGAGTAAGGGTGGGCACTGAGGAAGACAGTAAGGCTCTCGATATTTCGAAGTTGCGATACCACAAAATTATTATCATGTGTGATGCCGACGTCGATGGTAGCCACATTGAAACCTTAATTCTCACCTTCTTCTTTCGGCATATGCGCGAGTTGGTAGATGGCGGAAACATCTACATCGCTACACCACCTCTTTATCAATTGAAGAAAGGAAGTCAGATTCGCTATGCGTGGAATGACGCACAGCGAGATGAATTCATCGAGGAGATGAAGGGGGCGGCCAAGGAGAGTTCAGTAGGCATTCAGCGCTACAAAGGTCTCGGAGAGATGAACGCCGAACAGCTTTGGGAAACGACAATGAACCCCGAAACGAGAACCCTGAGACGAGTTGAAGTCGATAATGCGATTGAGTCTGATCGAATCTTCTCTATGCTGATGGGCGATGATGTACCACCACGACGTGATTTCATCGAGAAAAATGCGAAATACGCCAATATCGACGTTTGATATTGCGGAAGCAACAAATTTGAAAGCGGCTCTAGAAAGGCCGCTTTTTTTATTTACCAAAGACGGCTCAATGATCGTTTGGTGAAAAGTCCGGAATTAATCAGCTTCTGATAAAACCAAATCGAGAAATATGGGCAAATGATCGCTAAACCCTCCCTTATAGGCAGGGCCTTGATAAGTGCGATTGGTCACGGAATTACCCGCGGCATTTTCTTTCAATAACCAGGGTGCATCAAAGATGCCGACATGGCCATATCCGGTGAAGGTTCTTTTAGCGCCTAAAAGGTTTTCACTCACGATGAATTGATCCAGCACACCCCACTCACCCGCAAAGCTGTGCGTGCCGAATTTGTGCTTTATGGGAAACATCAGATTCACCAGATCGCCCTTTTTGACCTCCTCCAAACTATTCTTAGATCCGAGATTTTCGGTCAGGCTTAAGTCGTCCGGCTCGTCGTTTAAATCACCGGTAATGACGATCAAGGGATTTTCAAAACGGCTTTGTAGGCTATCTACTTTTTGACGAAGAACAGATGCCACGTAAGCCCGTGAGGGTTCTGATACGAATTGACCGCCATAGCGCGAAGGCCAGTGATTCACAAAAAAGTGTAGGGTGTCACCATTGGGAATAATGCCCTTCACGTAGAGCATATCCCTCGTTTTTCGATCGGGATCGAAAGGGAATTTGATACGGAAATATTTGTAGAGAATCGGTTCAAAGCGATCGGGTTGATAGAGGCAGGCAACGTCAATGCCCCTTCTGTCGGGGGAGTCTTCGTGGATGTATTCGTACCCCGCATTTTTCAGAGGAGAGAATTTGGTGAGCCCATCCATAACCCATGCGCTCTCTACCTCACAGAGGCCCATAAGCTCTACGGGTTGCCAACCTCCAAGAGCAAGAATGGTACGCCCCAAACCATTTTTCTTTTTATCGTATCGGCCGTAGGTGTATCG
>JGI12109J20283_10986941_pt1 | contig 11219 bp, 6 predicted proteins | sample ElkSlonscriptome_12_FD_20283 | JGI IMG/M metagenome (IMG submission 20283) | reverse complement strand
GTCCGAGTCCGACGACGAGCTGATGCGGCAGACCCACACGCAGATGGTCGAGGCCGATGCGGTCGGCATGATCAGCGGCCCGCCCGAAGTCGTCGCGAAATGGATGGCCTTCGACGCCGACCGCTTCATCGCCGGCCGGCAATTCAACCTGGTCCGCGAAGCCGACGTCTCGCCCGACGATCTCGCGACGGCTTTCCGCGCCGGCAAGTTCACCGTGCTCGGCGAGGTGACCAATCAATACCATGGGATCGCACCCGACGCTGACGCGATGGCTCCCTATTGGGCGACCTGCGAGGAACTCGACATCCCGGTCGGCATCCACATGGGCACGATGCCGCCCGGAGCGGCCTTTTTCGGAGGCACCGCCCGCGTTTCGATCGGCGATCCCCGGCACATCGAAGAGATCCTGGCCAAGCATCCGAAGCTCCGCGTCTACGTCATGCACGCCGGCATGCCCTACCAGGAGTCCATGATCGCGCTCATGCAGGCCTATCCGGGCCTCTACGTCGACACCGGGGTGCTCCAGGCCGTCCTGACCGAAGAAGCCTACGCGACCATGATGCGCCGCTTCGTCGACGCCGGCGTGATCCAGCGCGTCATGTTCGGCAGCGATCAGATGGTCTGGCCGGGAATGATCGGCCGCTCGATCGACGTCGTCCGGAATTGCCCGACGCTCACCGACGAGCAGAAGCAAATGGTTCTGCACGACAACGCGGCGCGCTTCCTCCGCCTGGACACCGGAAAGTAGACGACACGGGGCCCGAACGAAGAAGCCCCCACCGCATCTGCGGCAGGGGCTCGGTGAGCGTTTTGCTCGGACGTGACGATCAGCCGAGTTCCTTGGCCTTGCCGAGGAGCTCGCTCGGTTGGCGCTGGCCACCCGGCCCGACCGACTCCGACCAGACGACCTTGCCGTCCTTGTCGATCAGTACGGTCGCGCGGTCACTGATCCCGGCTTCGTCGAGCCAGAGACCATAGGCCTTCGCCACGTCACCCTTGGGATGGAAGTCCGCAAGCAGGGGGAAATCGATCCCCTCGAAACCCTTTGCCCATGCCTTGTGGCAGAACTTCGAATCCACGCTCAGACCCAGAACCTGGGTCTCGGCCGCGTCGAACTCGCTCAGGAGCGCGTTCAACCCGGGGATTTCGATGCTTCAAGTAGGCGTGAAGTCGAGCGGATAGCTGACGAGCAGGACGTTCTTCTTGCCCTTGAAGTCACTCAGCGACACTTCCGTGTCGAGATGACTGTCGAGGGTGAAGTCCGGCGCCATGGCACCGGGTTCGATCAAAGCCATGAATTACCTCTGCGATGGGGATCGAGGCGACGCCTGACCTTCGCGCCGCCGGTTCGGAATGCACCAAAGCATGGACCCAATCCGCGTGAACGCAACCACAGCCTGTTCGAAGCGGATTCAGTCGCGGAGAAAGGTCTCCAGGGCAGGCAAAGGGCGCCCCGCGGGGTCGAAGAGGGTCAGGTTCTCCCCCGCCGAGCCGAATCCCGGCGTCGCGATCCATTCGGGAGCCCACCAGTAGACGCCGACCACGCCCGCGACCTCGAGTCGCTCGATCAGTGCAGCCGTGAAATCGCGCTGCCCCGCGGGTGTGGGTGGAAAGCCGGGAAGTGCGTGCGAGGGCAATCCGACCGGGTTGTGGGTCTCGTCGAACCACTTCAGCGTCCATGGATAGGCCGTTTCGACGAGTACGACTTCCCTGTCGGTTCGGGCCGACAGCAGGCGCAGCGTCGCGTCGAGGTCGTCGAGCGTGCCGTGCCACCAGGGATAGAAGGACAGGCCGATCTGGTCGAAATCGAGCGCGAAGCGGCCCAGGTTGTCGAAGAACCAGCGCGCGCCCTCGGGGTCGCCACCACGGTCGACGTGCAGGACGATCTTCGTTGCCGGCGCGGCGGCGCGGGCGCCGTCGATCCCCGCGCGGAGGAGCGCCGCGAGGTTCTCCCACTGCGCGGCGCGGTCGAAGCGCCCACCGACGCGCCCGACCGGCCAGAGCATTCCGTTCGTGATCTCGTTGCCGATCTGGACCGAGGCGACCGGAAGGCCGGCAGTGTCGAAGGCCTCGAGAAGGTCGCACGTCCAAGTGCGGACGCTGTCGGCGAGCGCTCCGACTTCGAGGCCGGCCCAGGCCGCCGGCGGCGTCTGGTGGCCGGGGTCGGCCCAGCCGTCGGAATAGTGCAGATCCAGGAGGATCTCCAGACCCGCCCGATGGACGCGATCCGCGAGAGCGAGTGTTGCAGCCCGCCCGTTCGCCCCGTCCGGCGGGGAATGCCAGACACGCAGGCGGACGGCGTCGAGACCGCGTGCCGCGAGCCCTTCGATCAGATCGCCGCCGAAGTCCGCGCCCCCGGCTTCGACCTGGGGCAGGAAACTGAGGTCGGCACCACGTTCGAGCGCTTCGGCCGACGTCGCCGCCCCCAGGAGGATCATCGCGGCGCAGATCCTGCGGCGATGCGTTAGACTCCGGAACACACCCACCTCCTCGCCCGAGACCATGCCACGAAACGCACCGACGATCGCCCTGCTTCTGCTTCTCCTTCCGGAGATCGCCGCCGCGCAGTGCATGCTGATCAACCCGAGCTTCGAGTTCGACGGCACCACCGGAACCGTCTTCCAGGGCTGGAACCAGTTCGGCCCGATTTCGATCACGTCCGAGTCGACGCACGGTCAGCGCAGTGTGCGGATCGACGGACCCGACACGGGCCGCCTCGACGTGGCCGGCGTGTGGCAACCGCTCGAGACGGCGCCGGGCGACGTCTGGGACGTCCAGGTCGACGTCACCGCGATGGCGGTGCTCGCCGGCGGATCGCGCGCCCTCGTCAACGTCGAGTGGCGCGACGCGAGCGATCAGCTGATCGACTACGTGTCCTTCGATGCATTGGTACCCGCGGGCCCGACGTCCACGACCTTCGACGTCGCCACACCGGCCGCACCGGCCGGAACCGCGACCGCGCGCCTGCTCCTCGGAGTTCTCCAGGGCGCCGGCGATCCGCGGCCCGCCGTGAGCTTCGACCGCGCCTACTTCGAGAAGCGCACGACGCCGACCCTCGACGAGCAGCAATGGGCGGACTTTCCCGGCGGCCGCTCGATCGACTTCGCCGGCCGATCCTGGCGCGTCAAGGGACCCGGCTACTTCGCGCCCGGCCCGAACAACTTCTCCGACTCGACGTCGAACGTATGGGTCGACGGCAGCGGCCACCTTCGGATGGTGCTGCGCAAGATCGGCGCGACGTTCTATTCGTCCGAGATCGCGCTCGAAGAGTCACTCGGCTACGGCGACTACGTCTTCACGACGCGCGGGCGCCTCGACCTGCTCGACCCGAGCGTCGTGCTCGGTTTGTTCCTTTGGGAGTACGGCGCGTGCTGGTCGCCCGCCGACCTGTACTGGAACCCCTACAACGAGATCGACATCGAGTTCAGTCGTTGGAACGACCCTGGCGCGCCGATCATGCAGTACGTGGTCCAGCCCTGGGACATCCCCGGGAATCGCCACCGCTACGACGTGGTCTTCGCCGACGACGAGGTGACGAGCCACGCCTTCCGCTGGCTCCCCGACCGCGTCGAATGGCGCAGCTGGCGCGGCGGTCCGGACGACGAGGACACGAGCGCGACGATCCGGTCACTGACCCTGGCGAATGCCTTCCTGCCGCGGCCCGGTCGCGCCCGCGTACACATCAATCTCTGGTGGAACGCCTCCACACCGGCCCAGGCGCAGGAAGTCGTCTTCGAGGACTTCCGCTTCAGACCCGCCGGCGCGACCGCGACCGACGAAGTCGTTCAGCCGCGACGTCCACTGGTGTTGTCGGCGGCTCCGAATCCCTTCAATCCGACGACGACCTTCTCGTTCACACTCGACCGCGACGCGGACGTCACGCTGGCGATCCACGACGTCCGCGGACGGCACGTCCGGACCCTCGCCGCCGAGACCCTTTCGGCCGGTCCTCACGAGCTGGTCTGGAACGGACGCGACGACCGGGATGCGCCCGTCGCCTCGGGCGTGTACCATGCGCGCCTGGCCGTCGAAGACGGCGGCCGCACACGGACGACCAGCCTCCGGATGAGCCTGATCAAGTGAGTTCCACTCCATCGGATGCCGCGCGCCGGGTTCTCGACGAGACCTTCGGCTACGCCGCCTTTCGCCCCACCCAGGACGACGTGATCGGTCACGTCGAATCCGGCCGCGACGCCCTGCTCGTCATGCCGACCGGCGGCGGCAAGTCACTGTGCTACCAGATCCCGTCGATCACGCGCAGCGGAACCGGCCTCGTGATCTCGCCGCTGATCGCCCTGATGCAGGATCAGGTCGACGCGCTGGAGCAACTCGGTGTGCCGGCCGCCTTCCTGAATTCGTCGCAGGACCTGCGCGAACAGGACGAGGTGTTGAACCGATTGCGCGCCGGCGCGCTCGATCTCCTCTACGTCGCACCCGAACGCGCGGTCACCGAGCGCTTCCTGAGCGCCGCCGCCGAGGTCGACTGGTCATTGCTCGCGATCGACGAGGCCCATTGCATCAGCCAGTGGGGCCACGAGTTCAGGCCCGAGTACCGTCAACTGGCCACGCTGCGCGAACGCTGGTCCGGGGTGCCGTGCCTGGCCGTGACCGCGACCGCCGACGAAGCCACCCGCCGCGACATCGCGGCTCAGCTCGGCCTCGACGACGACGACGTCTTCGTCACCGGCTTCGACCGCCCCAACCTCCACTACGCGGTCACGCCGAAGGTCGACGCGCGCCGCCAGCTCACCCAATGGCTCGGCACCAAGCATCGCGGGGAAGCCGGCATCGTCTACTGCGGCACACGTAAGAAGTGCGAGCAGGTCGCGGGCTGGCTGTGCAACGAGGGCTTCGACGCCGTCGCCTACCACGCCGGCATGGAACAGGACGAACGCGCGCGCGTTCAGCGTCGTTTTCTCCGCGAGGACGGCGTGATCGTGGTCGCGACCATCGCATTCGGCATGGGCATCGACAAACCCGACGTGCGCTTCGTCGTCCACCTCGACCTGCCGAAGTCGCTCGAGGCCTACTACCAGGAGAGTGGCCGCGCCGGCCGCGACGGCGATCCGAGCGACTGCTGGATGCTCTTCGGCTGGCAGGACGTCGTGCGTGTCTCGCAGATGATCGGCGAGCTCACCGACGAGGACGGCGCCTTCGTCACGCACCGTCAAACGGAACGCCGCAAACTCGACCAGCTCGTCGGTTGGGCCGAGACCGCATCGTGCCGGCGCAAAGGTCTGCTCGGCTACTTCGGCGACACCCACCCTGTCGAGTGTGGTCGCTGCGACAATTGCGCGAACCCACCCGAAACCCATGACGCCACCGAATCCGCTCAGAAGTTGATGAGCTGCGTGCGCCGCGTTCGCGAGAGCTTCGGCGTCGTCCATGTCGTCGACGTGCTCCTGGGTCGCGACAGCGACAAAATCCAGCGCTTCGGCCACGACCAGCTGACGACCTTCGGCATCGGTACCGAGCACGACGCCAACGAATGGCGCTCGATCGCACGGCAGCTCGTCGCGCTCGGCATGCTCCGCATCGACGTGGAACGAATGGGCGTGCTCGGCCTGACCGAAGCGAGCTGGGACGTACTCAAGGGAGAGCGCACCGTCGCGCTGAAGAAGGAACGCATCGTCGCGGGCGGCGGCGGGCGGAAGAAGTCGAAGGCGGCGTCGAAGGCTCCGGTCGACCTCGACATGGCATCCCAGGAGTTGTTCGAGCGGCTACGCTCGCTCCGAGCCGAGATTGCACGCGAACAAGACGTGCCAGCCTACGTGATCTTCCACGATCGGACGTTGGCGGAAATGGCGCAGGCGAAGCCCGACGACCTCGACACGTTGGGCACGTTGCACGGTGTGGGGGCGAAGAAACTCGAGAAGTACGGAGAGCGGTTCCTCGATGCGATCGAAAGCCCCGCCTGACGAGCCAGCGTCGTCAGAAGGTCCGTTTCATCCCCAAGTGCAGGTACAGATTCGTCGCGCCGCGTTCAGGCGACCGCCGATCGAATCCCGCGAAGACCTCGCCGAACCGGTCGAAGGTCCAGCCGACCTTCATTCCCACGATCGTCGCGCGCAGCGTTCCCACCGCGCTGCGCGACTCGATCAGATAGTTCTCCCCGCCGGTGCTCCACCCGAGTCGCACGTGCAGGGGACCTTCGTAGAGATTGAACTGTGACGATGCTCCGTGGATCACGTCGCTCTCACCGCTCTCGTAGTCGCTCGCCACGCGCACGTAGTGATTCGCCCACCACCATCCGCGCACGAGGTAGAGCACTCCACCGATCTGCGCGGTGTCGATCTCGAGGTCCTCGTACAGCGAACGGCGCCAGCGCAGCGATCCGGTCACGCGTCGTACGAGGAGGAACTCGGTCTCGCCGCCCAGGGTGATGCGCGGCGTGAAGTCCGCGGTCGGTGCCACGCGTGCTTCGAGTCCGAATCCACCCCAGCGGAAACGCGACGGGCTGTAGCCCATGATCACACCGGGATCGGTCCGGTCGTCGCGTTCGACGGTGTAGAAGCCGAGCCAGTGGCTTCCTTCGGCGGGCTGTCCGCTCCACTTGGCGACGCTCTCGGTCCACCAGCTCACCATGTCGCCTTCGCGATCCTCGGCGCCGACGACGAAGGTCGCTTCGGGCTCGATGGCGCCGGCCGGCGTCGCGCTCGTCATCAGGGCAAGGAAGACCAGTGCCGCGGCTTCGAAGCCCTTGCGCTCGAACTTGTCCCAGCCCTGGTAGCCCTGGAAGTACTCGAAGGTCGCGCGGATTCTCCAGATCACGGTCAACTGTCGGTATCCCATCTCGGCGAGAAAGGCGCCAGCGAGCAATCGCAATCGATCGCTCCAGCGGTCGGCGCCGAGCAAGGAGCGCAGGTCTCGTCCGCCGAGCGAGACGGGCTCCATCCAGGTGGTCACGAGCACGGCGGCGAGCGATTGCAGGACGCCCGCGCCGAGCGCGATGCCGGTGATCAGTCCGGCGTGCAGGGGGTCGAGAATTCCGAAGACCGCGAGGATCGGGATTACGAACAGGCCGATCGCCTCGATCCACGGTCCCAGCGCCTCGAACCACAGGAAATAGGGCAGCGAGAAGAGCCCGATCCGTCCGTAGCGCGGATCGAGGATCATCTTGCGATGCATCCACATGATCTCCAGCAAGCCGCGGTGCCAACGGCGTCGCTGCTTGGCGAGCGAATCGAGCGTGGGCGGAACTTCGGTCCACACGAGGGGAACGGGCGCATGGACGACCTTGCCCTTGCGGCCGGTCTCGCGCAGGTGTCGGTGGATGCGCACGGTGATCTCCATGTCCTCGCAGATCGTCGTGCGCCCCGGACCCACGTACTCGTCCATCATGCGTGAGGTCGAGCGACCGGTCATGAAGCCGCCCACACCGACGGCTACTTCGCGGCGCATCAACATGAAGGCGCCGCTCACGATCACGAGCCCGCCGAAGCGCGAAAACCCGGCCCGCATCACGCTGAAAGCGCGCGCGTACTCGACGGTCTGGCAGAGCGCCGTGAAGCTCCGCGGGACGCGCGTCTCGACGACCCGGCCGTCGCGCACGGTGCAGTCGTTCACGACGCCGATCTGCCCACCGACGACGGCGATCTCGGGGTCGGACTGCAGGATGCGCACCAGATGTTTGAGCGACTCGGGGTCGATCAGGCAATCGGCGTCGATCGTGAGCACGTGCGGGCTCAGACAGCTCTCGAGCGCGGCGTTCAACGCGTCCGAGCGTCCGCCGTTCTCCTTGTCGACGAACACGAAGCGCGACACGTGGCCGGGCAATCCGTGCGTGGCCTCGTAGACCGCCCGGAAGCGCGCGGTGTTCAAATCGGCGCGACGCGGCAGATCGCGGCGTCGCATGTTGAAGGCGCGGACGACCTTGCGACGCGTGTCGTCGGTCGATCCGTCGTTGACGACGACGATCTCCAGGTCCGGGTAGTCGACGACCATGAGCGATCGGATCGCCTCGACGATGGTGGTCGCCTCGTTGTAGGCCGGAACCAGAATCGCGATGCGCGGCACGCTGTGATCGCGCGCGTTCATCTGGTCGAGATCCAGGAAGCTCCGCTCGCGCACCTGATCGATCGCCGGCCGTGTCCCCGCGAGGATCAAGACGAAGTTCACGAGCAGATAGGCCGCCGTGTAGAGCAGGGCGATTCCCTCGAGGACGTGCAGCGCTTCGATCGGGAAGGTCATGCGGGCGTCTCCCTCCTACGCTTGCGCGCCGTGTCGACACGACGGGCGATGCGGGCGACGCGCTCGTTCTCGTCGCGCATCAGCGTACGGATCATGCCCACCCGGCCTTCGATCTCGAATTTCCCCAGCGCGAGCGCGACCAGGCTCCGCACGCGCGGCGACGGATCGGTCAAGGCGGGGTCGAGGAGGGTGTGCAGACGCTCGAGGTCGTCGAAGACGTTCCGCAGACGCGGATCGACGAGCAAGCGCAATGCGGCCTCGCGCACGCTGGCCGCAGGATCTGCCGCACCACGCACGACCTCGTCGAAGGCAACCGTCGGACGACGTGGCACCACCCGGACCAGCGTCTCGGCTCGCACTGCCGCGAATCGATGCGAGAGCAGGTCGTCCAGGACCACGTCCGGCACCGGAACCCATGCCTTCCCGAGGACCTGAACCATGCCGATCAGACGTTCCCGGCGCGGTGGCAACGCGCCCACGGCATCGAGAAGGAGGTCGATCTCTTCTTCGATCACGCCGGCGAGGATGTCCGTGATCGTCCGGAGCACGACCGGGCGTCGGGTCGCGAGTTGGGGAACGAGAAGTCGCACTGCGACCTCGTCTGGCAGTCCCGCACAGAGTTGGGCCGCGATGATCTGGATCTCGTCCTCGGGATCGAGGAAGGCCTGCTCGAGGAATTGACGGCCACGCCCGAAGGCATCGGTGGTGACGAGCTCGCGGAGAGCCCTGGCGCGCACGACCGCATCGTGATCACGCATGAAAGCCGCAAGCACGCGACCACTTCCACGCTCGGAGCCGATCGCCGCGATACCTTCGAGGGCGACCCGTCGGTTCTCGGCCTCGGGCGATGTCTCGAGTTCGTCGATCAGGATGCGCTCGGCATCGAATGGCGTGCGACAGGCGAGCAGTCGCACCGGAAGCGACGTCGCGTCCTGCGCGCGTTTGCGTGCAAGAGTGATCAGTGGCACCTCGTGTGCGATCCAGCGATCGAGCGTGCGCATCGCGCGTCCGTCGTCGAGGAGCTCGATCCACGGTAGAATGGCATCGGTGCGTCCGCAGGCAAGGTCGCCGATCGCGCGGGCGAGGCGTGCTTCAGGATCCTGATCGCTCGCCCACTCCTGCGTCGCGATCGCCAACGGACGCGAGGACAGAAGGCGTTGGGCGAGGATCGCGTCCACGCGGACCGCGGAGTCCTCGTGCATCACCAGTTTGCGGAGTATCGGCTCGACGGACGTCAGTTCCAACTCGGCCGCGGCGGCGAGGGCCGAACGCACGACATGCGGTGCATCGTCCTGCAAGCCACGCGCGACGAGTCGATCAAAGCCCTGCGGAGGACGCGTGGCGATCGCCTGCATCATCGCTGCGCGAATTCGCGGATCGCCGTCGTATGCGAAGAAGTCGCAAGTGACCTGGGCCATGTCGTCGCTCGCACTCTGCCACGCCACGGCTCCGAGCCAACGGTCACTTGGTTCACGGCCCTGCTCGGCCGCGTCCTCGATCAGGGCGTCCGTCTCGTCCACGTCGAGGGCGTCGAGGGCGGTCCGTGCCGCGCGCCGGACCCGCGTCAGATCGTCCACCCCGACGAAGGCGCCCAGTCGACGGACCAGCACCAGCGCATCCGGCGTCGCATTGCGCTGCAGACCGTCGATCAGCGCGTCGCGCACTTCGTCGTCGGCGATGTGGACATGCACGTTGGCCATGACGAGCGCGTCGAAGGCGCGCATGGCACACAGGGTGCGTACGGCCTGCGCCCGCACGAACTCGGCCTCGTCGTCGATGCGTGCGACGAGGCGTGGGAGTTCATCCAGTTCCGGCGTGACCCGCTCGAGAACGCGAAGGGCGGCCTCGCGCGTCCACGGATTCGCGTCGTCGACGAGCGGCAGAACGGCGTCGAGCACGCTCTCGTCGCCGAAGGCGGCCACGTAGGACACCGCTTCCTTGCGGACCCAGCCGTCCACGTCCTGCAGAAGGGCCAGGACCCGCTCGACGTGTTCGCCGTCGCCCGTGCGCACCAGCGCCTCGACGATGCGGGCACGCAGGTTGGTGTCTTCGATCCGGTCGAGCAGAGAGACGAGCTCGACACCCGCACGCGGGTCCTCGATCCGACCGAGGATGCGCACGATCACGCGTAGCAGATCGACGTCGTCGCTCTCGAGTTCGTCGAGCAGTGGCTCGATGTTTCCGGCCCGCCCGATGTCGACGAGCAGCTCGCCGGTCGCGGCGTCGTAGCCGCCACGGCGAATCGTCTCGATCGCCTCGGCCATGACGCCGATGCCCTCGAGGGCGCGCGCGGTCTCGCGGCGGATCTGAGGATCCGGATCGGAGAGACTCGCGACGAGGAGATCGCGCGCCGGGGCACCGATGCTCTCGAGAGCTTCGATCGCACGCAAGCGGACCCACCACTCGGGATCCGCGAGAGCTTCGACGAGTCGCTGCATGGCACGTTCGGTCGACACGTTACCGAGAGCACGGGCCACGGCCACGCGCACGAAGGGGACGGGGTCGACGAGAAGACGTTCGATCAGGCGATCGGCCGCTCTTTCGTCACCGATCGCACCGAGCGCGTGGGCCGAGCGCGCCCGGACTTCCGCATCGACATCGTTCAATGTGACCAGGAGCGCGGGCAGGGCGCGACGGTCCTGCATGTCCCCGAGGATCTGGGCGCACCAGCGACGAACGACGTCGTCTTCCTCGTCGTCGCGCAAATGCTCGACGAGAGCTTCGAGTGCGGGTGTGCCGAGACGCGTGAGCATCGCGGCAACCGCCGGCGGCAACCAGGTCTCTTCGCTGCACAGGGCGTCGACGAGCGGCGCGACGGCATCGGGATGCCGCAGACGCCCCAGCGCACGCAATGCGACGGCTCGGACAGCCGGCATCTCGCCTCGGACGTCCTGCACGCGTTCGAGCAACAACGGGACGGCCTGCGGGCTCTGCGTCCAACCGAGGATCGCCGCCGACGCCGCACGCCGGGTCCAGCGTCGGTCGTTCGACAGCACGTCGATGTGGCGTTGGACGAGCCCGGCGTCCTC
>JGI12109J20283_10823186_pt1 | contig 11224 bp, 10 predicted proteins | sample ElkSlonscriptome_12_FD_20283 | JGI IMG/M metagenome (IMG submission 20283) | reverse complement strand
GGCGGCGCGGCTGAGCCCCGATCGATGGCTGCTGGTGGGCTGGCTGGCGGGGTTGGCGATGCTGGCCCAGCCGAGCCTGTGGTTTCTCACCATGGTGGGCCTGCCGGGGGCCGGGGCGGTGTTGCTGCTGGGGCTGGCGGCGGCGGCCTGTCTCGCCGATCCCGGGCTGCGGCGCTGGTCCACGCCGCTGTGGGTAGGTTTGTTCACCGCGCTGGCGATTCTATTCCGTCGCCACTATGGCTATGCCGGAGTGGCGTTGTATCTGGCCATGGGGATGGTGGCCCTGGCGGTGCGCCTGGGCGAGTCCGTCTGTCCGCCCCGACGGATATTACTCGATCTTTGCGGGCGCCTGGGGCTGGCGGTGCTGGTGCTGCTGGGGGTGATGCTGGCGCTGGCGCCGGGCTTTACCCGGGAAGCGCTCACCACCGACTACGGGGCGCTGTACGCCGGCTACCAGTTCCAGCCGCTGGCGGTGCTCGGGCGCTGGCGGGAAGCCCACGGGGATCTCCTGCTGGGTCTGGGGGCGCTGGGCATCGGCATGGCGTTGTGGCAAGGTCGGCTGCGCCCGGCGGCCGGCGCTCTGCTGGGACTCTGGGTGCTGCTGTGGGGGCTCCAGTGGGCCTTGCTGGTGCGCCAGATAGGTGTGCCCCACGTGGTGCATGTGCTGCCGCTGGTGAGCAGTCTGGGACTCGGTATGGGGGCGGTAGCGGCCTGGCAGCGGCGCTGGAGTCGGCCGTTGGCGGTGGCCATGGTGGCGGTGCCGGCGCTGGCGTTGGGATTTCTATTCGGCACTAGCGCCCTGGAGTCCCGGGGCACGCTGTTCGGCCAGGTACCCCGACCGGCCCAGTTGCACGCCGCGGACTATCAACAGTATCTGGCCCTGGGGAATTATCTACAGGCCGAACTGGGCGGCCAGGCGGGGTATGTGGCGGCCTCCTCGGAGTTTCTCAACGAGAGCCTGCTGGAGAGCGTGCTGGGCCGGGTGGTGACGGCCGCGCCCGCGCCGCGGATCCTGCCCACCGCCCATCTGGATTCCCGGGACTGGGTGCCGCTGGCGCAGTTACTGGAGGCCCGATGGGTGCTGGTGGCAACACCGCCCACATTGCACCTGGCACCCACTGCCCAGACCCTGATCACCACCACCGTGGATCTGTTCGAGGGGAACCGGGGGCTGGCCCGGGATTTCCGGGTCCTCTCCCCGGACTTCGAGTTCGCGGATTTCACGGCGCGAATCTATCGCCGGGAACGGCCAACCCTGGCGCCGCGGGCGCTGCGGACCCTGAGGTTTTATCAACGCCACTTGCCGGCGCCACCGGGTATCCAGGGCGAGTGGGTGGCGCTGGACAACGATATCCGGGTCCAGGGTCTGGTGGGTGAACGCGGCGCATTACAACTGGTACTGGATCCCGACACCCCGAGGTCGTGGCCGCTGGCACTATCCTGGGCACCGGCCCGGGGTCGGGCACTGCACGCCGCGGTGCGGATCGACGACTGCGCGACGGGTTTTCTGGTGGTGAGTTCGCTGGGGTCCGGGGGGCAGCGCCAGGTGCTCGCCGAACTGGCCCTGACCACGGGTACCCACACGGTGGCGTTGGCGCCAGCGGTGGAGGACGCCCATATACTTCTCGGCCTGCGTCTGAGCGCCGCCCCGCCGGGGGTCTGTCTGTTGCGAGTGGACGACCTGCGGCTGGAAGACACCTGAAAGCCCACGGGGGATACCGAGCCTTGGCAACCGTCAGTCTGCACGAGATCGGCAAAGCCTTTGCCGGCGTGAACGCGGTGGATGGGGTGAATCTGGAGATCCGCTACGGCGAGTTCCTGGCCCTGCTGGGACCCAGCGGTTGTGGCAAAACTACCTTGCTGCGCTTGCTGGCCGGGCTGGGCGAGCGCCGCCCGGCGGCACTGTCCGGCGGCCAGCGCCAGCGGGTGGCGCTGGCTCGCTGTCTGGTGATGGAACCGGCGCTGGTGTTGCTGGACGAACCGCTGGCCAATCTGGATGTGCATCTACGGCCTGGATCATCCCGGCTCAGGCCTCGATATGATAGGCCGGCGTTTCCCAGTAGCGGGGTTGCCAGTGTCCACAGTCATAGTCCATGGCGGGTTCGCGCTGCTGTTCGAGACGTTCCAGTTCATCGAACTCCTCGAGAATCAACATATCGATGGCGTTCAATAACTGTTCGACGCTGATTTTTTGCCCTTGGTGCATGGTAATTCTCCTTAAAAAGTTGATGTCGGAGTAACAAGCGAAATTGATGCCATATAATAAGCTGCTTATTTTTAAATATTTTTTATTTTTCTGTGGCGATCCTGCCGGGAAATTTTACAGTCGGTTCGGGATAACCCGGATCAAACTGACTCGGTGGTTCAGACTTCCCAGGGCAGTACCCCACGAGGCAGGTATCGGCCGAGCCAGGAGCCTAGCAACATCAATACCAGGATCATCAACACGGTCAGCACCGCCACCGCCGTCGCCAACACCGTGTAGCCCCCGTCATCGAGATTGAAGATCACCACCCCCAGAGTCTCGCTGCCGGAGGACCATAACAACGCGGAAACCGTCAATTCATTGACCGCGGTCAAGAAAACGAGTATCGCGCCGGCTCCCAGGAGGGGCACCACCGGCGGTAGTACCACCGAGCGCAGGCGCTTGCCGAAACCCGCTCCGCAACGATGAGCAGCCAGCACAGACCCTCCACCGGCAACCGCCAGCGTCGTGCCCGCCACTAGCGGCAGCGTCATCAGCGGCAGCACCACCGTGTGGAGCACCTGCCAGGGTCGGGCACCGGCGGCTCGCGCTCCCTCCACCAGTTCCCGGGGCAGGCTCCTGAGGCCGGCCCGCAGGGCCAGGAATACCAGGGGACCGTGCTGCACGCCCAGCAGGAGGATAATCCCCTGGGGCGAGTACAGGGGATTCGGGCTGCCCAGCGGCGGTGCCAGGCCGAGGGTTCGCAGCAAGACACTGGATGGGCCGAACAATTGTGTCCAGGCCAGCGCCGTGACCTGTGGCGGGCTCATCAGCGGCAGCAGAAAACCGAATACCAGTAAAGGCTTGCCGCGCAGATCGGTGAGTGCCACGAGTAGCGCAAAGGCACTGCCCAGGACCACCGCGATGAGGGTTCCGCCCAGCGCCGTGACGAGACTTCTTACGGTGGCCCGCCAGGTGAGGGGATCGTTCAACACCTCGGCCAGCACCCGGGTGCTCCACTGGCCGCCGGGGGCCACGCTTTCCAGGAGTAGCTGGCCCAGTGGCGCCAGGGCCAGTATCGCGACGATGGTGATCAGTGCCGTGAGCAGCAACCACTCGCCAGGGGATCGGGTGGAGCCCGTCACTGCAAGGGGCGAGTCTCAGTCGAAGGGATGCCAGAGGCGCTGTACCCAGGAGCGCTTGGCCATGGTGGGCTGCACACCGCCGGCCAGGAAGCAGTCCCGGTAGGCTTTATCCTCTTCCATGATGTGCTTGGACAGCCACGTCCGCAGGAAATGCATCAGTTCGAAGCTGATGGAGTGGGAGCCCTTCTCGACTTTTCGCTGCAACTCGTTGATCTGCTCGATGAGCTTCTGGTGGTGGGATTTATGGATCTCGTAGCCGGGGTAGTGGAACACCCGCATCAGGCTCTCTTCCACGGCGAAGTGGATCATCGTGTAGTGTTTCAACTGGCGGAGAATATCGTTGGTTATCTCGGCGCCGCGGCGCTCGTGCAGGGCCTGGTGCATCTCATTCACCAGATTCACCAGAATCTTGTGTTGCTCGTCGATTTCCTCGATACCGACGCTGAGTTCGTCGCTCCATTCGATGAAATTAGCCACAATGGCCTCCGTACTGGTTTTCTATGTCAGTTAACTGAGGTTAATGGCAAGCCATTGTAGCAAACCCTGTGCCCCGCCACCGCCGGGGCACGGACAGCGATACGTGGATACTTACTCGGATACTTACTGGCCGAAGATCTCGGCAAAGCGTGCCTTGTTGGCCTCGGCATTGTCCAGCGCCTTGGCCGCATCCAGCGGCATCACCGTGATCTCCTCCCGGGGCGGAAAACCGGGCGGCGGTTCCACTGGGTCACTCCGCGAATGGTGGGAAGATATCTCGGGAAAACCGCCAAAAATACCCCGCAACTGTTGCGATGGCGTGACAGTCCGGTGTTTCGTGGTCCCCGTTATCCGTCGTCTCCAGCCCCGCTGTCGTCCTCCAGGGCTTCGATATCCTCGGCCACGGCGGCGGCCTCAGCGGCCGCGGTCTGGAGTTCCTCCAGGCGCCGGTTGGCCATCTCCAGGAACTGGCCCTCCGGGAACTTCTCCAGATAGAGCTGGAACATCAGGATATTTTCGCTGTTTTTCACCGCTTCCCAGGCGGCCAGATCCAGGGTGAGGACAGGATCCTCGGGTGGTACTTCCTCGTCGGTTCCGGCCTCGGCCATGATTTCCGCCGTGGTGGGCGTCGGGGGTTCCATGGGTGACATCAGCTCCACGGTGCGGATCAGCGCTTCCAGGTCTGGGGGGGGAAGGGTCACCAATCCCAGATCCCGCAGATAGCCCCGGCGGCCCACGGTTTCTTCGCTCACCAGTTCCTCGGCGAATTCCCGCAGGCCCGGGATCAACTGTAGATGGCCCACCTTGAGATAGACGTAGAGCGGGCGGGCCAGGGGATAACGATGCTCTTGCATGACGGTCACCGACGGCGGGATCGAATCCACCAGCACGTGGCGCAGATCGTCGCGGTAATCCTGGAGAAAACCGTAGGTGGTGAGCGCCAGTTGTGAGGGATTCTCCATGAGCCGCTCCAGGAGTGTGTCGTTGTGCAGGCTCACCGGTTCGTAGATCTCGGTATCCTCCCGCAGTCGATGGCAGACCTGTCGGTACTCGACGGGGTTGGTCTCGGCCAGGGCCTGTATCGCCTCCAGGCGCTGGCAGCCCAGCGCCAGACCCCGCTGTGCCAGCAGCCGTTCCAGGGCACTGCCCGTGGGCGGGCCGAGTATCGAGATGGGGGCGTCGGGCAGGCGACTGTGGATTGCCTGCCAGCGTCGATGGGGATTCTCCACGATTTCCTGAGGATTGCTGGGGTTCGGCACCGTGGCGGCCAGGGCCAGGAACAGCTCCCCGAGGTCCAGATCCAGCGGCGGCATCTCGGTGCCGCTGACGATCACCACCGCCTCGAAACCGATGAACATCTCGATCAGCTCACCCACGCCGTTGCGGGCGCAACGGGCGTATTCCTCCAGCCGCATGCGCCGGTCGAGCATCAGGATATCCGGGGTTTCCACGGCGAGTTCCAGGCAAAACATGGTGATCCCGGCCTCGTCGCCGGTGGCCTCGATCAGCGGATACTTGTAGATCGTGGTCTCGCCGAAACGCTCCACCACCTGGGAGAGGAAGCGATAGGCGGCCTGGGCCCCCACGATATTGACAAAGCTGCGGCTTTGCTGGGCCAGGCCCACCGGCACGATGCCCAGCAGCAAGCATAATCCGATTCCCCACCACCATCGGTTGCGGCGGAACTCAATCACTGGGGCTGATATAGTCGATTTCACCATTGCTCAATACCGAGAAACTCACCATTTTCGTGTAGATATCGCCGTCGCGGCGAAACGAATGCCGCCCGGTGACACCCCGCCAGCTGACGCTGTAGCGCAGGGTGGTGGCCACGGTCAGGGGTATCGTGGACGCCGAGCGGCGAATGGCGTGGGCCATCAGCATCACCGCGTCGTAGCCCTGGGCGGCGCCGTCGTCGGGTGGCACCAGAAACGCTCTCTGGAACTCGTTGATGAAGCGCTGCACCCGCGGGTCTTCGGATTCGGGGTTGATCACCACCGGGGCCAGGACGCTGTCCGCGGCCTCGCTCAGTTCCCGCTCAAACGCCTCCAGGCCGGCGAAATGGCCCACCAGGATGGGAATTCTTAGGCCCATCTCACGGGCCTGGCCGACGATGCGCAGCGCCGTGTCGAGGCCGCTGGCGAGGAAGATCGCGTCGAAGCGCTGGGCGCTGAGGTCGGCGAAGATATCGCGAAAATCCCGGTGGTGGGTGAAAAACGAACGCCGGAAGATGATTTCCAGGTCCAGATTGAGGGCGCTGGTCTCGAAGGCGTTGGCCAGTTCCTCGGTCCAGCTCTCGCGGGTCTCCAGGATGGCGATGCGGCGCAATTCCTGGCCGTGGGCGAAGATCGCCTGCTGGCGGCTCAGGAAGTCACTGTTGGGTATGGTGCGGAAGGTGTAGCGGAAACCGTGGCGGGTGAGGGAGGTACGGAAGGCCGAGGGGGCCAGGAACAGAATGCCCTCATCCTCGTAGGTGACCGAGGCGGGGATCGCCACATCCGAGAGATAATGGCCGATCACCGCCATGAGTCGCGGGTGGTTGGCCAGTTCGGTGCTGACGCGCAGGGCGGTGCCGACGGCTCCCCCCCGGCCCAGGGTATCGTCCACGATCACGAATTCCAGGGGTCTGCCGAGGAGGCCGCCGTCCTCGTTGATCTGGCGGCGCGCCAGTTCGGCGCCGTCCAGAAACCGGTCCAGACCGAAGTTCCAGGCCAGGCCCACCTGAATGGGGCCGGTGTCCGCGGCCAGTCGCGCCGCCCGTTGCTCGGCGGGTGGCGCGGGCATACGGTCACAGCCCGTTATCAGGGCAAGCAGAAGCAGCCCTGGCCCGATCCAGCGCAAAGCCCGCCGGCTCATGGCGCGATGGCGGGGATAGGTGGGTGGAGGTGCATCACTGGTTACCGAGAATTATCGGCAGGCCCCCTTCGCCCGCGCCGATCACCACCACCTTGGCGTTCTCGGAGGTGGAGATATTCTCCGTGGCCTGGACGCCCTGCCAGCGCAGTAGATCCGGTGTCAGGGTCTCGGCGATGGTGGCCTGATAGTCGCGGATGCCGGCGGATTCGATCCGCTTGCGCTCGGCCTCCTGGCGTTCGCGATCGAGGATGAACTGATAGGCATCGGCGCGTTGCTCCTGGACGAGTTTTTCCTCGATGGCGTTACGCACATCGTCGGGGAGTCTCACCTCGCGGATGATCACATCCTCCACATAGACGTATTTGCGTCCCACCTCCTCGATGGCCTTGACGATGATGTTGGTGAGCACCCCTTCCTTGTTGGTGTAGATATCCTCCGGATTCTCCTCGCCGAGATCCTTTCGCAGCACCGATTCGATCTGCGGCACCACGATCTGGTGGACATAATCCGGTCCCACCCGCTGGTGGAGCATGCCCACCATCTCGCGATCCGGATGGTAGCGGATGACCAGGCGCAGGGTGACCCGCAGGCCGCGATTGGTCAGCACGGTGAATTCGTGGGGCACGGTCTGGATCCGGACGTTATAGACGTACATACGATCCCAGGGAAAAATAAAATGGATACCCTCGGGATAGACATAATTGGTGACCGTGCCCCCCAGGAATAACTGGTACAGCACGCCCAGCTCACCGGGCCCGACCACGATCACGATGTAGCGGAAAAAATAAAAGAAGATCAAGGCCGCCAGCAGCAGGGCGATGATCAGATAATGCAGATTCGCCAACATATTGCGGCCGATGCGCCGCGCCGTGCGGGCGGACTGGCCGGGCAGGGCCATGACCCGGGCGCGCAGATTGGCGGATAGGGCGGTGGGCGTGTCGGTGGTGGTACTGGGTAGATTGGCGATATCAGAGGGCATGGCGGTCACGCAAGAATAGAACCCGGTGGTGGGCCGGCCACGCTCGGGTGGGAGGGATCATGGGCGGGCGCTGCTTCAGGCCGGGTGGGTGCTGTCGGCGCGCAGACTGTCGGCCACCGACTTGCCGGTCTCCAGTTCCCGGCGGAACAGGCGCCGCATCCTGCGGGCGTCGAAGTTCAGCAGGGTGCCGCCGGCCTCGAAATGCTGGATAAACACCTGGCCCACCGCGTAGGTGGTGGCGCCGCCGAGGATCGACACACTGGCCCCGCCGGCCAGATGGCCGATACCGGGGAACAGCTTGAACAGACTGCTGGCGGTCACCGTGGCGGTGACCGGCAGGGTGCCGCCCAGGAGCGCCGCGACCAGGGACTGCGCCAGGTCCCGGGAAAACGCCACCTCGTAGCGCCGCGCCAGGGCATTGATCATGGCCAGTTGCACCGCCGCCACCGCCGCCACATCGAACAGCGGCAGCGGCACCAGACCCACGGCCATGGCGCCGATCACATGACCCTTGACGGTACTGTCGGCGGCGTGCTGGCGAACCTCGTACGGGCTGTCTGAGGATACCGTGAAAGGCTTACTGGACGATGTCATCAAAACGGCTCCGGAGGCGGGCGATAGCGCTAATCCTGCGATAGTGTAGACGCAGATCCGGATGGTCGGCGCTTAAAAGACGATCAGTCTTCCCGGACGAACTCGGCGGTACTCATGAAACGCTGTCCGTCGGGGGTGATAAAGGCGGCGTGCAGGCGCTGGTTGTCGAAGTCGAATACATCCACCACGTGGGTGTTGTCCGCCTCGGTCCAGGAGATCAACACCAGTTCCGGGCGCAGGTCCACCCGATCGACGGACTCGGTGGCGGTTTTCCCCGCCTCGCCCTCTGGCGCGGCCAGGTAGGTCCAGCGGATCTCATCTTCCGAGAGAAATTCCATCTGAATACGGTAATCGGCCACCTGGTAGACGACCCGGCGCCCGGCTAGCGTGGTCTGCGAGGTCTGGGCCATGGCCCCGTTGGCAAGGTTGCCGGCAGCCAGGGCGGCCGCGGTGGTGATGGATAGAAAATCGCGGCGGATCATGGAAACCCCCTGGGTTGTGGTCTGCGTCCAGTAATTGCGCGACGCATATTAGCAAGGAGTCCGCCACGCCGAAATCCGGTCGAGAAAATTCGAACGATGGACAGAAAACTCGAACGATAGCGGCTGTGATTCGAACGCTCACTGCGTCGACCACACCGGAGGGCTTTGCTAGATTGCCCAGCCAGATAAGGCATCCAGGGGTGGAGCCGGAGTTTTCCAGGGAAGTTGATCCTTTTCGATAATCTTTCTGGGGTTTTAGTTCCAGCCCCGGACCATGACCACCACGTGTAGCCCAATGGAGCCAACCACGTTCCAATGATTCTAGACACCGCCAGCCTCGCCCTGCTGACCGATGCCCTGACCTCCCTGGATGCCGGTTTCGATAACCTACCGCCTCTGCAACACGATAACGACCAGGCGGCGCTGGCCGGGGTGCTGCTGGCCGTGGCCGAGCGGATGCGGGATAACTACCCCTATCCCCATCCCCTCTACGCCGGGCAGATGCTGAAGCCTCCTCACCCGGTGGCGCGGCTGGCCTATGCGCTGGCCCTGTGGATCAACCCCAACAACCACGCCCTGGACGGCGGCCGGGCCAGTTCCGCCATGGAAAAAGAAGCGGTGGCGGAGATCGCCGGCATGTTCGGCTGGGCACAGTATCTCGGCCACCTCAGCAGCGGCGGTACCATGGCCAATCTGGAGGCCCTGTGGGTGGCCGGCTCGCTGCATCCGGGCAAGAAAATCCTCGCCTCCAGCCAGGCCCACTACACCCACGAGCGGATCTCCCGGGTGTTGCAACTGGACTTCGCCCCGGTGGACTGCGACGCCCGGGCAAAAATGGACATCCAGGCCCTGGAAGCGTTACTGGCCACGGGCGAGGTGGGCACGGTGGTGGTGACCCTGGGCACCACCGCCAGCGGCTCGGTGGATCCCCTGCCGGCGGTGCTGGCGCTGCGCGAGCGTTACGATTTCCGGATTCACGTGGACGCCGCCTACGGGGGGTATTTCGCCCTGGTGGATAACCTGGGGGCCGAGGCCGGGCAGGCTTTCCAGGCCCTCGGGCAGGTGGATTCCATCGTCATCGACCCCCACAAGCACGGCCTGCAACCCTACGGTTGCGGCTGTGTGCTGTTCCGCGATCCCGGGGTGGGCGCCCTCTACAAGCACGATTCCCCCTACACCTATTTCAGTTCCGCGGAACTGCATCTGGGCGAGATCAGCCTGGAGTGCTCCCGGGCCGGGGCCTCGGCGGTGGCGTTGTGGGCCACCCAGCGCCTGTTGCCCCTGCGCCGCGACGGCGAGTTCGCCCGGGATCTGGCGCGCTGTCGGGAAGCGGCGCTGATCCTGGCCGAACGCATCGCTGCCGATCCGCGCTTCATGCTGGCCTGGGAGCCGGAGCTGGATATTATCGTCTGGGCGCCGCGCCTGGATAGCGCGAGCCAGGTGTCGGCGGCCAGCCAGCGGCTGTTCGAGATCGCCGCGGAACAGGATCTCCACCTGGCGGTGGCGTCGTTTCCCGCCACGCTGTTGCGCCAGCGCTGGCCGGATCTGCACTGGGACCAGCCCCAGGTGGCGTGTTTGCGCTCGTGTCTGATGAAGCCGGCACACCGCGACTGGGTGGACGAGATCTGGCGGATTCTGGATGCGCTGGCGCCCCGGGCGCTGGCCGTGGATAACGAGTAAACAAGCTACGGGGTCGCTCCATGGATACCGAATCCGCGCTCGATCTGGTCAGCATTCCCGGTTACTACTACCACGACCCGGCCGTGTTGCAGCGGGAACTGGCCATCCTCTGGCACGGCTTCTGGCAACTGGTCGGGCGGGTGGAGGATCTCGCCGCGCCGGGAGACTATCTCGCCTGCCAGGTGGGCGAGCAGCGGGTGCTGCTGGTGCGCGACGAGGCCGGGCAACTGCGCGGGTTCCACAACGTCTGCGCCCATCGGGGTATGGCGCTGGCCGAGGGGCGGGGCCAGGTCCGGCGCTTCCAGTGTCCCTACCACGGCTGGACTTACGGGCTGGACGGTGGCCTGCGGGCGGTGCCCCACCGCAAGCAGATCCCCTGTCTGGACATGGGCGCGGTGCATCTCACCGGGGTGCAGGTGGATACCTGGGGGGGCTTCGTGTTCGTCAAGCTGGCCGACGATGGCGAGTCCCTGGCCGATTTCCTGGGGCCGATGAAAGCGCGCTGGGAGACCTACCACGACGACTGGTGGGCGCTTCGGGAAGTGCGCCGGCTGGCGTTCCATGAACCCTTCAACTGGAAGCTGTTCATGGAGAACTCGGTGGATTACTACCATATTCCCTTTATTCATCCCGAGACCCTGGAATTGCCGCCAGTGGTCCGCAACCAGCCCACGAGCTGGCATTTCGGCCTCACCTCGGTCTCTCCCGAGGAGGCCTACGAGCGCTTTTTCGATCTACTTTTCCCCAACGCCTATTTCCATGTGGGACCCAGCAAGGTGCAGTGGTTCCGGGTGACACCCGTGTCGCCCGGGGCCTGCCACATCGA
>JGI12109J20283_11012003_pt1 | contig 11230 bp, 9 predicted proteins | sample ElkSlonscriptome_12_FD_20283 | JGI IMG/M metagenome (IMG submission 20283) | reverse complement strand
CAGTTTATACTGATATGAAAGGTTAAGCATTCTATGAAATGCCAATTAGTTCCCTAATCATAACACAATTAATAAAAAGCCGTCCTTTAAGGACGGGGAACCTTAGACCCAAAACTTTTGGTAATCAAATTGAGGATAACCTCCCGATCCAGCATAAAAAAAATTAAGCCAGGCCTCCCCTAATCGACTTTGAATAAGAGAAACTAAGAATGTTTAAATAATTGACTGCGAAATGCCATCTTATGGAGAACATCAGAAGTTTACTCGAACCGATCGCGGCTTGGTTTAATCAATTCAATCTGCCCGAACCTATTACCCATTGGGGACATCCGGTGATGATGGGGATTGTGGTATTTGTGATGGGCAGTTATGTCGGCTTTGCGGGTTGGCGAGGTCGCGTTTTGGCGGCGACGGATACAGAAGCGGCGTTAAAAAATAAAGCAGATCATCGCAAACTCGCCCCTTGGATGTTCCTTTTTATTGCTTTGGGTTACACGGGGGGCGTTTTGTCTTTGGTAATGCAAGGTCAACCGATTTTTGAGAGTTCTCATTTTTGGACGGGTTCGATTGTCATTGTTTTACTGTCGATCAATGGTTTTTTGGCGTTGTTTGGCTTTAAACCCGATAAAGCGGTTATGAGAACTACTCATGCTTATGTGGGCAGTGTGGCCTTGGCGTTGCTCGTCATTCATGCTTTACTAGGATTAAAATTAGGTCTTTCAATTTAAAACGAGATGAATGGCAAAGGCTGGGCGATCGCGTGCCTGGCATATATCATCGGGTTGCTATCTACGGGACTGTTTGATCTCTCGACTGAGGCAGTTTCTTGGCCCCAGTGGGGGTTTTACAGTCTGGCTTGGTGCATTATTGGTTCAGTCGCGGGGGGTTTTCTCCCGCGTTTTTGGTTGCGGGGGCCAAGATGGCCGGTTTGGGTGGTGTCGGGCTGTATCGCGGGTTTGGCGATCGCGCATCTCCAGTTCCGCATTCCGCAACCGGGGCCGCTGGATGTGAGTTGGTTAGTGCCGCAGTTAGAAGATGCAGCGACTATACGCGGCGAAATCTTGGAAATGCCGCGACTGAATGCGAAACAGAAAGTCAGGTTCGTATTAGCGGCGCAAACGGTGAATAATGAGCCAGTTACAGGGAAATTGTATGTAACGCTGCCGTTGTTACACGGAACTGGTTTAGCCCCGCGTCAAGAAATTGAAATTATCGGCAATTTGTATGAACCCTCAGCCCCAGCAAATCCTGGGGCGTTTGATTTTCGGGCATATTTAGCCCGTCGGGGGGTGTTTGCGGGGGTGAGTGGCAGTTTGGTACAGGAAGTGACGGAACCGCCTTGGGGATGGTGGCGACTACGACAGCGCATTGTGCGATCGCAAGTGCGGGGTTTGGGCAGTCCAACGGGACAGTTGGTGAGTTCAATGGTGTTGGGACGCAGGGCGGTGGATTTGCCGTTTGATATCCAGAAACGTTTTGTAAAGGCAGGGTTAGCCCATACTTTGGCGGCTTCGGGGTTTCATGTGTCGTTATTGTTGGGCTTGGTGTTGACCTTGACGCGGCGTTTGGGGAGTCGATCGCGTCTTTTGATCGGTTTGGGGGTTTTGCTGCTTTATATCGGTTTGACGGGGATGCAACCGTCGGTAATGCGGGCGGCGTTGATGGGGGTGGGGGTTTTAATTGCGTTGGTCACGGAACGGAAAACGAAGCCTTTGGGGTTGTTGTTGTTGGTGGCGACGATTTTGTTGGTTATCGATCCGTTGTGGGTTTGGGATTTGGGGTTTCAGTTGAGTTTTTTGGCGACTCTGGGCTTAATTGTGACGGTGGGGGCGATCGCGAAACGCTTGGATTGGCTACCACCGACGATTGCTACGTTGATTGCGGTTCCGTTGGCGGCTTCGTTGTGGACGCTACCGTTATTGATTTACAAATTTAATGTGGTGGCGGTGTACAGTTTGGCGATTAATGTTGTGGTTACGCCGTTGGTGACTTTAATCAGTTTAGGGGGAATGGTTGCAAGTGCGATCGCCCTCCTGTTGCCAGATGCAGGCGGCGCGATCGCGTTCCTACTATATTATCCGGCTCAAATACTAATCGCTATCGTGACGTTTTTTACCGATCTTCCGGCAAGTTCGTGGGCGGTGGGCAAGATTTCGACGATCCAGTTATTGTTAATCTACGCGGGGATTTTGGCGGTTTGGCTGATTCCGGGGTTCAAGATGGGTTGGCGTTGGTTGGGGATGCTAGGGGCGATCGCGATTTTAGTAATTGTTCCTTTGGGGTATCAGCAGGGAACCCTGGTACAAGTGACGGTTTTGGCGACGGATGCTGAACCTGTGGTGGCGATTCAGGATCGGGGGAAGGTGACGCTGATTAATTGTGGGGATGGGGATACGGTGAGTTATACGGTTTTGCCGTTTTTGCGATCGCAAGGGGCAAACCAAATTAATCTCGCGATCGCGGCTCAGAATCCGGTAGAGAGTGCTTGGTCTGCTATTTTTGAGAATTTAAAGATAAAAATGTTTCTAACAGCTTCTACGGTGCAAGAGTCGCTATTTCCGGCAGAAAATGAGGTTAAACCTCAAGTAATTACCTCAAATCAAACAGTGCAGTTGGGGGATGTTACGGTGTCGGCAATTCATCTCGACCCGGTGGTGTTACAAATCCAACTGGGCGATCGCTTCTGGATTGTGGCGGATGAAACAACGTTACCGCAACTTCAACAGCAACTCAGCATCGCTCAAAACTGGGTTTGGATTGCAACTAAACCGCCTAAATCCCTTGATATTTTAAAACAATTGCCGATTGATGTCGCGATCGCGCCTTCTGTACCATCCCAGCAACAGATCGAGTCTTCCCCAGTTCAACTTTACCTGACTGAAGAATTGGGGGCGATTCAATGGACACCAGAAACAGGCTTTCAGGCTACGGTTGTGGATGCAGAAGCCGACGCAGAGTTATTTTAATTTCGCCTAAAGACTGGTCAACCGTACCCAAAATCATTAATATAGATAAGCGCCCTCTGGAGAGGTGGCAGAGCGGTTGAATGCGGCGGTCTCGAAAACCGCTAAGGTGTCAAAGCCTTCGAGGGTTCGAATCCCTCCCTCTCCGTTTTAATCTAATTTCAACTTACATCCCCTTTTCTGGGCTAGATAGAGGGGTGTTTTTGCAAGAAATTTTTGCGCCTTTCTTGAGTACAAAACCCGTCAACAAAGGAACGGGTTTAGAATCATCAATTAGTTATCAAATTGTCGTCGAAAATTATGGCGATCGGTTCCGGTGCGAAAATATGCTGCAAGGGGGAACTGAATTTATGATCGAGCTTCCCATTACCCAAATAGAGAAGAAGAATAACCCCCAAATATTAGCTTGGATTAAGTGTTACGAGGAACAAAGGTTTTATCTTTAGCCACATACTCCCAAGCAATATCATCGGGGTCTAATTCTTGACTCCACTGCGGGAAATCTTTATTGGATTTTCGCCGACTAATTGTATAGTCTTTGACGTTTAAGCGCTTGGCTAAGTCGGTTTGAATGAGCGTTGATACTTCAGTTAAAACGTGGGTTTGTGTGGTGCTAGGAGTATGGGTTTCTGTGACTATAGCCGCAGATTCCCCAGGAGAATCAGAAGGTTCGAGTTCTCCTTCTTCGAGTTCCCAAACGGGTTCGCTGTCATCAAGAATTGTCCCCAAAGCACTCGCAGTTAGGAAGTAGTAAACTGTACCTGAATCTTGGTAAGTTTTGCGTTGTGCGCCATATTCTTCGGACTTTTTTTCGAGGAAACGTTTGGCTTGTTTTGCGGTTAAACCCGCCTTTATGGTTAAATCCAACGGTGTGACTTTTCCCTGATTCTCTTTGACTAAAGCATTGAAGTCAGGATTGATTTTTGCGCTCCATTTTTGCCATTGATATTGTTGCCAAACTCGAAATAAGCCAATGAGTACAACCAATACTAATAGCAACGGCCAAGCCGTGTATAAAACGACCAGCGCAAAAGCAATGGGTAGAATGAGAATCAGAATGCTAGTAGCGCCGCCTTCGATTACGTTATCGGACATAGCTTCTGGTTAACGGTGTAAATTTAAGAAAACTGCACGAAAATGGGAGTTGCAAAAATAGCATACAACAAACTTTTGCTGTTTTTGCAGTAACCGACTACTCCATCAGTTTAAAGGGTAGTGGCAAGACTCGTTAAGTTTAAGCGATTAAACATAGCTTGGCGAGCTTGCAAAGCCAGAGAATCGTCGAGTTTTCTCAAAGTCATCTTATCTTGATATTTTTGCATGAGGGCAGTTTGGAGCAGCCAATCAGCGATCGCGGGATTTTTGGGCAATAATGGGCCGTGGGCATAAGTCGCGATCGCGTTGTGATAAAAAGCCCCTTCTGTGCCATCTTCACCGTTATTGCCATAACCTTTGATAACTTTCCCTAGGGCTTCAGTTTTACCCAAATAAGTGCGCCCCCCGTGATTCTCAAAGCCAATCACAATCGGGGTTTGCCCGGTCATGGCTTTAAGTTCTGTGGCGAGTTTAGAGGCAGTAACCTCAAACACGACATTCCCAATGCAGCGTGACGCTTCGGGGCCAGGGTGTTTGCTAACTAAATCCAAAATCCCTAAACCTTCGATGCGTTTGCCTAAAGCGGGTTCATAATAATGTCCCAGAAGTTGAGGCGATCCGCAAGTGAAAACTCCTGGCATTCCCGCTTCAATTTTTTGGCGAATTATCTCGGCTTTTGCACCCTGCAAGTCGCGCATCACAATCTCTTGCTGGCGGTCTTGTGCGCCCCCACCGACTAAAATATCGATATTCTCGAAGGCGGTGGCATCCACTTGGCGATCGAGTTCGATAAGATTAACCGCAATCCCCCGCCAAACCGCCCTTTGCTGCAAGCAGATGGCATTGCCGCGATCGCCATAGGTACTCATGAGTTTAGGATAAAGCCAACCGATCTTTAATTCCATTGATTTAGATTGTTATAACGTTTTTGCGATGGTTTGCTGGTTATTGGTTATTGGTTACTGGTTATTTGTTGTTTGTTATTCGTGATGATATTTTGGTCGATTTACTTGTAGGGGCTGGGTTTCCCTGCCCAATCACGTTTGGATAGACTCATCCATAATTTGTCCAAGAATGACATAAAATCTGAGTACCTAATGATTGGGATTGGATGAGGAAACCTCACCCCTACACACCTACTGTCCACTGCCTACTACCTCTCAATTGCCAATCCGTACATGAAAGTGTTAATCATCGTTTCCCATCCCGTACCGTATATCATTCCGCAGTTTCGCTTAATGACGCAGCATAAGCAAGTGGAAATTTGCGTGGCTTATTGCAGCATGAAAGGGGCGCAATCTTACGATGACCCAGAGTTTGGGACGAAGGTGAGTTGGGAAGATGTGCCAATTTTAGAGGGTTATCCTTGGGTTGAGTTAAAAAATCAGGCACAAAAACCCGGATTAGGCAAGTTTTGGGGCTTGATCAATTGGGAATTGTGGGACATGATAACCAGCGATCGCGTTGATGTTGTCGCAGTTTATGCAGGTTATGCTTATGCCAGCTTTTGGATTGCGTTAGCGGCGGCGAAATTAAAGAAAAAAGGCTTTATTTTCGTGACGGATGCGAGTACGGTAAAACCGAGAAGCGATCGCGCCCAAACCTTGAAATCTCGCCTCAAACCCTGGCTTTTGCCTTGGATTTTTAAACTCGGTGATGCGATTCTCGTTTCCTCTCGTTTGGGACAGGAAATGGTGTGTTCTTTGGGAATGCCGAAAGAAAGAGTAATTTTGACCCCTTCGACAGTGGATAATGATTGGTGGTTGGCGCGATCGCAAGAAGTGGATGTTAACGCCACGCGCAATTCCCTCGGTCTGCCCCAAAATGCCCCTGTATTGCTATTCTGTGCCAAGCTACAGCCTTGGAAACGCCCCCAGGATGTTTTACAAGGTTTTGCCCAAGCAGGCGTTGAGGGGTCTTATTTGGTCTTTGCCGGGGACGGGCCAATGCGAGCAGAATTAGAAACAGAAGCGGAAAAATTAGGGATTCGCGATCGCGTCCTTTTCCTCGGTTTCCTCAATCAATCAGAACTCCCCGCAATTTACACCCTGGCCGATTTATTTATTTTACCCTCGGAATACGAACCCTTTGGCGTAGTGGTGAATGAAGCCATGTTGTGCGGTTGTCCGGCGATTGTAAGCGATCGCGTGGGGGCCCGCTCAGAACTGATTGAAAATGGTAAAACAGGCTATATCTACCCTTGTGGCGATGTTGCAGCGTTAGGGCAATTGTTAAAGTCTGTGTTGAGCGATCGCTCGCAACTTTCTGAACTTAGTATAGCGGCCCGCGATCGCCTCAGTAGTTGGTCGCCCCGCGAAAACGTCGCCGCCCAAATTCACGCCTTAAAACTCGCTTGCGAGCGAAATAACCGTTAACCCGTGACAAGGCTATGGCAAAATTTGAATACACTGGGGTTATACTAACAACCCCTGTCCTCATAATTAATTCTTTGGCATAACCCAAACATAAAAACTCAATCTTCTGGTTTCCCGCAGAGGTACTGATAACTGATAACTGGTGACTGATAACTGAAATGACGGCTTCAACCATTCCCCCTTTAGCAACCCAATACGACCCCTTTGCCACCGAAGAAAAGTGGCAAAACGCTTGGCGAGATCATGACGTTTTCCAAGCTGACCCCAACGCCGCAGGACAGCCCTACAGCATTGTTATTCCACCCCCGAATGTTACGGGCAGTCTCCACATGGGTCACGCCTTCAACACGACCTTAATGGACGTTTTGGTGCGTTACAAGCGGATGCGGGGCTACAATACCCTATGCTTGCCCGGAACCGATCACGCCAGTATTGCGGTTCAAACCATTCTCGAAAAGCAACTCAAAGCCGAAGGTAAAACCCGCGAAGATGTGGGCCGCGAGGAATTTTTAAAGCGGGCTTGGCAATGGAAAGCCGAATCCGGTGGTAAAATCATCAACCAACTGAAACGCCTAGGATTATCGGCGGATTGGTCGCGAGAACGTTTTACCCTCGATGAGGGCTTGTCTAAAGCTGTGATTGAAGCCTTTGTCCATCTCTACGAAGCGGGCTTGATTTATCGCGGCAACTACATGGTGAATTGGTGTCCTGCCTCTCAATCGGCAGTTTCAGATATTGAAGCCGAAAATGTAGATGTCCAGGGACATTTATGGTACTTCCGTTACCCGTTGACCGAGGGGGAAGGGTGTGTAGAAGTCGCCACAACGCGCCCAGAAACCATGTTAGGAGATACGGGAGTCGCGGTAAATCCCAATGATGAGCGTTATAAAGATTTAATTGGTAAAACTGTTACCCTGCCGATTGTGCATCGCGAGATTCCCATTTTTGCCGATGAATTGGTCGATCCTGAATTTGGGACGGGTTGCGTCAAAGTTACTCCGGCCCACGACCCCAACGACTTCGAGATGGGGAAACGCCACGATTTGCCGTTTATCAACATTATGAACAAGGACGGCACGTTGAATGAGAATGCAGGCGAATTTGCCGGACAAGACCGCTTCGTGGCGCGTAAAGGGGTGGTTGAGCGCTTAAAAGCTGAAGGGGTACTATTCAAAACCGAGGACTACGAGCATTCGGTTCCCTATAGCGATCGCGGCAAAGTCCCCGTCGAACCCCTCTTGTCCACCCAATGGTTTGTCAAAATTGAGCCATTAGGAACAAAAGCCTTAGAATGTCTCAATGGGACGAACTCCCCTACCTTTGTTCCGGATAAATGGTCAAAAGTTTACCGGGATTGGCTAGTAAGGCTCAAAGATTGGTGTATTTCCCGGCAATTGTGGTGGGGACATCAAATTCCGGCTTGGTACGTTGTTAGCGCCACGGAAGGGGAAATTACCGACGATACGCCTTTTATTGTCGCCCACGATGAAACCGAGGCTTGGGAAAAGGCCAAAGCCCAGTTTGGTGAAGATATCCAACTCGAACGCGATCCAGATGTGTTGGATACTTGGTTTTCTTCGGGGTTGTGGCCGTTTTCGACGATGGGATGGCCGGAAAATACGCCGGAATTGCAGAAATATTATCCCACTTCAACTCTCGTTACAGGCTTTGACATTATCTTTTTCTGGGTAGCCCGGATGACCATGATGGCGGGTTATTTCACCGAAGAAATGCCTTTCCAAGATGTGTATATTCACGGCTTGGTGCGGGATGAAAATGGCAAGAAAATGTCAAAATCTGCCGGAAATGGCATCGATCCGTTATTACTCATCAATAAATACGGTACAGATGCCTTACGCTACACTTTAATCCGCGAAGTTGCCGGGGCGGGTCAAGATATTAGCTTACAGTACAACCGCAAAACCGATGAATCGGAGTCCGTGGAAGCTTCCCGGAACTTTGCTAATAAAATGTGGAATGCAGCCCGGTTTGTCTTGATGAACCTCGACGGTAAAACCCCCGAACAATTGGGTTATCCTGATGTAGAAAATCTGGAATTTTGCGATCGCTGGATTTTGTCCCGTTTTTACCAAACTGTCGCCCAAACCCGCGAAGATATCAGCACTTACGCCCTCGGAGAAGCCGCCAAGGGACTTTACGAATTTATTTGGGGGGACTTCTGCGACTGGTATATTGAACTTGTCAAACCCCGACTGCGGCAAGATGCGACTTCAAACTCTCGTTTAGTCGCCCAGCAAACGCTGGCTTATGTGCTAGAGGGCATTCTCAAGCTGTTACATCCATTTATGCCCCATATCACCGAAGAAATCTGGCACAATCTTACCCAGAAAACCGGGGAATTTTTGGCGGTTCAGGCTTATCCCGAAGTGGATGAAATTTTAAAAGCTTCTGAGCTTTCTGAACCGACACCCACCCCCGAACCTGTCGTTGCTAAGGAGACTGAACCTGTGTCTGATACCGAACAACCTACACCCCCCCAAACCGCCATTGAACCGACTGAAACCTCTGGAGATGTGGCTGTGATGCCGTCATCAGAAGAAGCACCTTCCCAAGTTTCCCAAGTATTTAATCAAATTGCGCGATTTTTAGACCGCCTCCCCGATGAAGTCAGTAACTTTTTCGGAGCTTATCGCCGTCCTTTAACCGTATTAGGCATCATTCTCGCGGCGTTGGTGACTTTGGTGGTGTTAAATGCTACTTTAGACGCAATTCACAATATCCCTTTACTTTCTCCCACTTTCCAGTTAGTGGGTTTAGGTTATGTAATTTGGTTTGTGTGGCGTTATTTGCTGCAATCCCAAAATCGCGAAGAATTGGGACAAATTAGCAATCGTCTCAAAAAACAAGTCTTTGGGAAACGGACTTCGACCAACGTAGGCGAATAAATCAACGGTTTTGGAGTGGTGAATGCCGATCGTTCATCACTCATTTATTGCTTAATTTGATGCTGCCGCAAAACTATGACCATTCAAACCTTAATTGATCCTGAAATTGAAAAGGAATTTGCGTTAATTATTGGCGTGATGCGGGTTCTACGCAATCTCCGCGCCGAAGCCGAAATCAAACCCGGAGCGCAAGTAACTGCCATTTTACAAACGGAAAAAGAGCCAGAGCGCCAGATTTTAGAGAAAGGACGTAAATATATCGAAGATTTAGCCAAAGTTGAATCTTTGAGTATTGTTCCCACCCTCGAACAAGAATACAAACAGTCTTTTGCTGGCGTAGAAGGAACGGTTCAAGTATTACTATTACTTTCGGGTTTAGTTGACATTGAAGCGTTACGTGGCAAGCTAGAGAAAAAGTTAAGCAAAGTCGAAGGAGAGGTAAAATCCCTCACAGGCCGTCTGAGTAATGAGGGTTTTGTGAATAAAGCACCGAAAGAAGTCGTCCAAGGTGCGCGGGAAGCTTTAGCTGAAGCCGAAAAACAAGTTGCGATTCTGCGCGATCGCGCCCAAGCTTTGAATCCTCAATAAAACCCATTCCCTCAAATAGTCTGGGGTGCAGTAAGTCCGCGATCGCCTTCACACTTTCCCTTTGTTTCTCAGCCCATTTCACGCTCGATAACCGAAGATGCTACACCTGGCCCAAGTGCAACAAGATGCTGATAATAGCGGCATTATCCTCCACCTCCTCGCTGCCCAAACCGATGACGAAGTTTGGTCAGTCAAAGACAGTGACTCCCTCGCGATTGAAGCCGAAAAAGTGGCCAACACTGCCTTATTAAGTGCTGGCCGCTTAGTCCTCGTCGATCTCGATGAAAGTCAGCAAATTTTGAGCTTACAAGACGCAACGAGTTGGGTACTATCTCTCCTGAAAAAGCTTTCGACCGAAACGCCTTCTGAATCATTAGGGGAGGAACAAGCTGCCATCGAACAATGGCGACAAGAATTAACTCTGCAAAGTCAAGACATGACTCGCCGTAACCTCGAAATTGAAACCCGCCGCGAACAAATCCAAGACCTAGAAAACAGCATCAAAGAAGAAAAAGAACAAATCGAGCTGCGTTTGCAAGAGCTAGAAGCCCGCGAAGCCACTTTAAATAACAACAACTAAGCTTTAGGTTTAATTTGACCTAAAATCCCTTAAAGATAGGTTGTAGACGCTTTCAGCATATGATAAGCAATCAACAACTGCGTTAACGCCAAAGGATAACTTTGGATCGTTTCCCCCGTTGTCCCGACTACCTTGCCAATCTCGACGTTATTATCTAAACGGCAACTTTCTAAAAACGGTACATCCGCACACATCAACTTTTCGACTTCTCGCACTTGTTGGTCTGTCGCGTGACCGTCAATTTCCAACACATCCACGGGTTTTCCCATATCCCGGTCTAGTCCCAAACGTACCCCCGAATCGGGATGAGGTTGGGTAGGGTCAAACATTTTCACCAACTCTGGATGAGGAATCGTAGGCCGCAACACCAAGCGCACATTCAAATCCCCTTCGTTTCCGTCTGAGGTCGGATAAAACGTGACGACCATATCAGACCCTTTCCGTTGCGGACGAATAAAGGCTTCAGAATCCGGTTCTCGCTTACTGAGGGCAGCAAGGACTTGTTCTTCGGTGTAGCCCCGTTTGCGGGTGTCTCGCTTCACTTTCCACTGGGCCCGCAGGGACTCTGGCGGCGCAAGATACACTTTAACATCATAAGCATCGCGGGCGGCGCGGGTCGCATANCCNAGTAAACCTTCCACAATCACATATTGCTTGGGTTTGATGTATTCAGGCGGGTCAAAAAACCCGGTATCGTGATTATAAATCGGCTTGAGAATCGGC
>JGI12109J20283_10128079_pt1 | contig 11230 bp, 8 predicted proteins | sample ElkSlonscriptome_12_FD_20283 | JGI IMG/M metagenome (IMG submission 20283) | reverse complement strand
CGTTTCGGCGGGCATACCAGCAACTTCGGGGAAAAGCCCGTACCGCGTGCCTGCCACTCCGCAGACCGCACCGGCCATATGATTTTGCAGACACTCTACCAGCAGTGCATCAAAAACGATGTGAACTTTTACGATGAGTTCCACGTCGTGGATATGATCATGAACGGTGACACCTGCGTGGGTGTGGTCGCTCTGGAGATGGGCACGGGGGACTTCCATGTGTTCCACGGTAAGGCAACCATGTTGGCGACGGGTGGCTGGGGCCGTGTGTGGTCTATCACCAGTAACGCGCACTCCCTCACCGGTGACGGTGCCGCTATTCCGCTGCGCCGGGGTGTACCGATGCAGGACATGGAGTTCTACCAATTCCATCCCACCGGGTTATACGGCCTGGGCGTGCTGCTGACGGAAGGTATTCGCGGTGAGGGTGGTGTGTTGATCAACCGCCACGGCGAACGCTTTATGGAGCGTTACGCACCGAGCATCAAAGACCTTGCCAGCCGTGACGTGGTCAGCCGTGCTATTTACCTGGAACTGCAAGCCGGTAACGGTGTGCAGGGCAAGAGCTACGTCCACCTGGATATTCGCCCGGATACGGTCAACCGCTACTTTGCCGAAGCCAACGATGACCGTCGCATCGACAACGACTATATACGCCGTAAGCTGGCGGAAACGCTGGATGTGTGCCGTACCTACGCCGGTGTGGACCCACTGACAGAGGGTATGCCGGTGCATCCTACCGCACACTATGCAATGGGTGGCGTGCCGACCAACGTCGATACCGAAGTGGTCATCGACGAGAACTGGAAAGTGATGCCGGGCCTCTATGCCGCTGGTGAGGTGGCCTGCGTGAGCGCACACGGTGCCAACCGCCTGGGTACAAATTCCCTGGTGGACCTGGTGGTGTTTGGTCGCCGGGGTGGGATGAAGATGGCTGAATACGTCAAAGGCGCGGATTGGAAGCCGCTGCCGAGTAACCCCGCCGGTGAAGTCATCGCGGAGTTTGACCGCATCCGTAAGAGCAAGGGCAATACCAAGCCCTATGAGATCCGCAAGCAGATGCAAGATAGCATGATGGCAAACGTCGGTGTGTTCCGCCTGGAAAAGACCATGAGCGAGGAAGTGGTGGAGCTGCAAAATCTGCGTGACCGCTACATGAACGACCTCGTCATTGACGACAACGGCAACAAGTTCAACACCGACCTGCTAGAAGCGTGGGAACTGGGCTGTATGCTTGATCTGGCTGATGTGACGACCATGAGCGCACTCTGCCGCACGGAAAGCCGGGGCGCACACAGCCGCGAGGATTTCCAGGACCGCGACGACGAGCAATGGATGGTGCATACGCTAGCCTACCGCGTGGCCGATAGTGCCTACCCAACGGATCAACCCGCGTATGAGATGAACTACGATAAGAAGGTTGATCTCTCAATTTACGAGAGCGACGAGTCGTATGCGGAGCACTTCAAGCCGAAACCGCGTGTGTATTAATTAGGGGTTAGGCGATTCGGTTTTAGCAATTAGTAGGGACGCGCTTCTGCGCGTCCACAACACACCGGGAGCACACACAGGTGCTCCCCTACAAAAACATATGCAACATCCGTAGGGACGCGCTTCTGCGCGTCCACAACACACCGGGAGCACACATAGGTGCTCCCCTACAAAAACATATGCAATATCCGTAGGGACGCGCTTCTGCGCGTCCGTGTGTGGGGTTATCGCGGACGCCAAGAATGGCGTCCCTACGAAACACAATTGGACGGCCAACGGCACGTCCACAGAATAAAAATGACGTGAGCAGTAACCGTAATCAACACAACCGGAGATAACTGACGACGATGAAGATTAATTTTAAAATCCGCCGCTTTAACCCGGAAGTGGCCGGCAAAGATAAACCATACTGGGAAGAATTCACCCTCGATAATGTGGAACCGACCAACCGCGTGCTAGAGATGCTGCACCGCGTCAAGTGGGAGCAGGACGGCACGCTGGCCTTCCGCCGCTCTTGTTCCAGTGGCATTTGCGGCTCGGATGCGATGCGTATTAACGGGCGCAACCGCCTGGCCTGCAAAATCCTGGTGCGGGATGTCGTCAAAGATGGCGGCACCATTCAGGTAGAACCGATCCTCGGTTTGCCGGTGCTCAAGGACTTAATCGTAGATATGGAACCGTTCTTTGAGCACTACCGTGAGGTGATGCCCTTCTTTGTGAATGACGAACCGGTCCCCGCTGATGGCCGCGAACGCCTGCAATCCGCAGAGGACCGCGAAGCCTTTGACGATACAACCAACTGCATCCTGTGTGCGGCGTGTACCACGTCTTGCCCCAGCTTCTGGGCCAATGGTAAGTACGTCGGCCCGGCAGCGATTGTGCAGGCACACCGTTTCATCTTTGATAGCCGCGACCATGCCGCGCAGGACCGCTTGAACATCCTCAGCGAGCCGAATGGTGTGTGGCGGTGCCGTACCATCTACAACTGTACCCCGGCGTGCCCGCGTGAGATTGAAGTCACCCGCGCCATTGGTGAGGTCAAGCTGGCGATTCAGCGCGGCAAGACCGAAGGCATCATTGATGTTGCCAGCGTCGGCACGCTGCGCGGCGCACATCATTAGAACATGATCCGGGTGGGCTGCGTATAAGCGCGTCCCCGGAACTGGATGATCCCATAGAAATAACCATACCCCGATTGGTTGTCTGCCAGTTGGGGTTTGTCGTTAGGGCGATTACGTTATGGAGCTTCCCCTTATCCCCGGCCCCCTCTCCCACAAAATAGCATCACCTTCGGCACACAATAATAGTGACCTCAAAACATCCCCTGACCCATCCCGGCCCGTTACGGAATGTGTTGACAACCCCTGTATTTCGTGTCATACTCGCAATGACGTAAACGACTGAAAGGATATTGAATGATGGCGAATACACAGATTGCTGTTGGGGTTGCGGGATCGCACCGCTAACCGTAACGGGACATTGACTGCCGCATAAGCGCAATATCCAACCGCTCAGCGTATGAGCGATTTATAAAGCGACGACACAATTTCCCCTTGTAGATAGCCACGCTATCTACCGACGGTTACAGGTGCCGGTCCCCCGGAAGATACCACCGTTTGGCGATGCCAGCATGCAAAACGCTGCTGGATAACGTGCCCTATACCCTGTACACCGAGGATTAAATCACGACCCATGCAAATGCCTATACTCTACACGGACCGCCTGCGGGTGCGCCCCTTGACCATGCGTGATTTGCTGCATGTCCACCGCCTATTTTTGGATAGCGGCTGGGCAGACGCGGATCAAACAGAAGCCGACGCGCTAGAAGAACGGCGCGATTGGTTGCAATGGTCCAGCCGTAACCACACGCAGCTCGCCGCACTGATGCAACCGCCATTTGGTGATCGTGCCATCGAACTGAATGATGGGACGTTCGCCGGTATGGTGGGTGTGGTACCGTCCTATGGCCCATTCGGGTTGATCCCACATTTTGCGGCGGGGTTGCCTGCGGGGGCAGATCTTAATCTGTCATTCCCGGAAATTGGGCTGTTCTGGCATGTACATTCTGCGCACCGGGGCCAGGGCTACGCCACGGAAGCGGCCCAGGCCGTGATTGATCATCTGTTCACGCAGATCAATCTGCGGCGGGTGGTCGCCATGACCGAACATGATAACGCTGCATCCATTGCCGTGATGCGGCGGCTAGGCATGACCATCACCCAGAATACCAGCGGCAAACCCGCCTGGTTACAGGTGGTGGGCGTGCTGGAAAATACCATTCAATGACCGACAACCAACTCTCACAAAAACAAACACTATTGAGGAAAACAAACCGTGTCTAAGTATGACCGCTATCTCGACCAATATGACGACTACGCCGACCTCTACGACCCGACGGCAAATGACCGGCAAGCACGGCGTAAGCGCAAGAACGACCCGAATCACACACCGAAAAAGACCGATGACGAGATTCTAGAAGAAATCGCTGACCCGATGGGGCTGGAAGGCGGCTTTGACATCACCTACCAGCCCTCCAAGCATGAGGCCGGTTGGCTGTTGGAGTCTATCGGCGCGTTCTTCAACCTGGATTACATCACGGATGTACTGGCCCAGGTCAAGGGGGGTAAGGAAGCGAGTGTGTATCGCTGCGCGGCCCACCCCAGCACCGGCTATGATCTGCTGGCGGTGAAGGTCTACCGTCCGCGCATGTTCCGTAACCTGCGCAACGATAAAATGTACCGCGAGGGCCGGTCTATGCTGGGTGCGGATGGCAAAGAGCTGAAACCGCACGAAAGCCGGGTCATGCGGGCGGTGGATAAAAAGTCGAACTACGGTGCGCTGTTGCAGCATACCTCCTGGCTGATGCATGAGTTCGTCACGATGGATACCCTGCATGATCTCGGCGCGGCGGTGCCCAAGCCGATTGCATCCAGCGAAAACGCCATCCTCATGACTTATCATGGTGACGCGGCGATGGCTGCCCCCACGTTGAACAGCATCAATCTACCGGAGGGTGAGGCCGCCCCCTTGCTGGATAGCGTGCTGCATAACATTGAGCTGATGCTGGCGAACGGCGTCGTTCATGGCGATCTTTCCGCGTATAACATCCTGTATTGGGCCGGGGCGATCACCTTGATTGACTTCCCGCAGGTGGTGGATGCTGCCAATAACGAATACGCTTACCAGATCTTCCAGCGCGATGTGACCCGCGTGTGTGAATACTTCGCGGAGCAAGGCGCAGCCCGTAACCCACAGCAGATTGTGGACCGTCTATGGCATAAATACATCGGTGAAGACCCAATTGGTCAATTGGCAGATGCCTCGCGCTTTGTCGATGCAGAGGATGATTAATCGGCTGATTGCCGTTCATGTGTGGGGGCTGCTGACAAAATGCCCCCTCACCCTGCATCATCCGTCGCCGTTCTAATACCCCGTCAGCGCAGTGGGAACTCCACCGAGAGTGGGCCAATCTGCCCGTTGGCATCCACGGCGGCGATGGCAACGCCGACAAACTCACCCCAGCGATCCCAGCCGTTGGTATAAGTGACATCTGCCGGGAAGTAATTATCATAGATCAGCGACCCAGGGCGGCGTACCGCTACCAGATAACTGACCGCCCCTGGGGTTGATTCCCAGTGCAGGGATTGCAACCCGCCGCCCGCATCACGCATATTGATGTTGCGGGGTGGGCGCGGGCCACTGGTCAATGCGGAAACAAGACCGAGAATGGTCTCGGTGCAATCCACCATATAAGCGACTTCGATCTTATCCAGCGTATCGCGGCCTTCACGGTTGTAATTGTCCTCGTAGGCTTCGATGAAACGCACCGCTGCGATGCCTTGCTCATCAAAAGAGAAGTGATCCCCAAAGCGGCCCTCACGGTCAAGCTGCGGGTTGAAGTCGATATTCAGGCTCAGATCATAGTTGACGCCGACAAAGTTGATGGTACGGGCCAACTGTAGGGATTGCTGGTTTTCCGGGTTGGCAAATAGACGAATGTCCTCGTCGTTGATCTCGCCCTGGGAGTTATTCCAACTGCCGACGGTATCCACATTGATCATCGCGACCACGTCAATGTTCTGGCCGAGGATGTATTCTTCGACAAAGACGCGGCTGCCCTGGCGGTTATGCTCTTCCGCGCTGAACAGCACAAAAATAATGGTGGATCGCTGCGGATGCTGGCTCAACACGCGGGCCAGTTCCAGCACCACCGCCACGCCGGAGCCGTTATCGGCGGCACCGGGGGCGTCCGCCGTGGCATTCAGCAGATCATCGGTGCGGCTGTCATAATGCGCGCCGATCACAATCGTACCCGCGCCGACCTCAGTACCGTTCAGCACGGCGACGGCGTTCTGCTGCACACTTTCCACACCATCCCCGGAATACGCGACAAATTCCTGGCCGTTGGGCAGCACAATAAAGCGTTGATCGCTATACAGGCGTTCAATCGCCAATAATTCGGAGTTGATGTATTTATAGGCCGCGCCGATGCCCTCATTAGGGGCCGTCTTTGAGGAGTTGATATGGCGCGTGCGGAAGTTCACCAGGGCCTCCACATGACGGAACAAGCGGTCCGGCTGTACATCGCTGGTCAGGTCGAACAGCACATTCTGCACGGTGGCCCCACCGGGCGCACCGGGCGTGGAACTATTCGCGTTCGCGCTCTGGCCGGGGTCTTGCAGGCCGAGTGTAGCCTGGGCCGTGGGCGCGTTGTCCGGGTCAAAACCGCGTGGTTCCACGGTGGGCGGGGCACTGTTCGGGTTACTGAGGTTACAGGCCATCACTACAATAGCAAACCACGGGATCAATAATAAAGTCTTCAGGCGCATACCATCACCAGCATATATCATATCAATGGCGGATTATTCTACCTATCATTGTATGGGAAACAAGCCTGCATGGGAACCGAACGTGGGGTGGGCGTTTAAGGCCGTAGGGGAATGGTCAGCGAGATGCGGCAGTCAGTCTCAGGCACCAGTGGATTTGATCTGCTGGCTAAGGCGGTGTCTACTCAGGTGACACTATTCATGCCTTGTTCAGACTATTTTTCTGTCACTTTAGCAGACAGCCATAGATTAGCCTGAGGTTTTGAACCTCAGGCGGGACAGGTACTGATACGTACAATCTTGTGAAAGCGCGTACCTGAGTAGTTACTCTGCGTATCCGCCAGCAGAAATTACGGATACATGAACAGATACCGTCGGTTATTCAAACGGGTCCAGGGAATTGACTTGATGCACGCGCTTCGCTTCCAGATATTCCTCGATTTCGGCGGCGGTGGGTGCCGGTACCCCGCCCCACAGATGCGCCATTGATGCGGCAACAATTACCCAGCCGACATACAACGCGACGCTGACCATGGTCGGGTCTTCAAAAAACACGTTGTTAACCAGCAACGCCATACCGATGATGGTAATCAGCCACATGACAAATGCCCGTATATAACGCGGACGGTCTTTCTGGATATCCAGCAAAAACCAGGAGCGAATTACCTTCATATCATCACGCTGGAAACGGTCAAACATATGCAGCCCTGTCATGTTTAATTTGATAGTCAACCCTACTATACCGAAAAATACGGCATTTTTGCACCAATTGTTCTTAAATATGCACGATAGCCCCCATACTCGTGCAGGGATTAGACGCTGTTGGTCGCCTCTTGGTGGATGCCCCAGAGCTTGACTGTGTTATCCCCCGGAGCCAGTGATGATTGGACGGTAACATCCCATAACCCACTTTCTCTCCGTCAAAAAGTTGATTTTCCCTGAACAATGAGCATAAATCTACATTCTGTATCAATCTTTAGCTTATATCGGGTCGAATCGGCATAAAATAGGGGTGTAGGGGGTAGTTTGTTTATGTATACATCCACCTACAATTCACAATCAACTAAATAAAGGTAATACCATGATCAACACAGACCTGATCCGTGAGGCAATTGAGCACCGCAAAGTCAGCCACGCCCGTGACCTGATCCGTACAGGCATCCGTGAGGGCGCGACCTCCGAACTCTACTATCTGGCGTCACAGGTCGCCGCTAATGAGGGGCAGAAGGAAAAGTTCCTGCGTAAAGCACTGGAACTTGACCCGTTCAACCCCGAAGCCGACGACGCGCTCAACAAATTGGTCAATGCGGATGCCCCCGCCCTGTATGACACCTTCTCATCGCAATCCCTTTATCAACCGGCAGTACAGGCGGCAACCGCTGGCCCAACCATCGGCAGTGTGACGGGTACGCGCCGGCGCGTACCGAACCGTGGCGGCGTAGCAGCAGGCCGCCCCCGTGCAGCGATTTACCCGCTGGCGGGCGTGGGCACCCGTTTCATCGCTGTGATTATTGATGGGATTGTTCTGGGTATCATCGGTTTCATCTTCGGCTTTATCATGGCGATTGTATACCCGCCACCCATGATGTATGAATACAACTCCTTTGCAGCATATCAAGATGCCGCCAACACCTACAACCTGATCGTCAATGTATGCAGTTTGATTCTCTCGGCGGCATTCTACGTCTACTACCTTACCAACAAAGACGGGCAGACACCGGGCAAGAGTGCGATGGGTATTCGCATTGTCAAACTGGATGACAGCAAGCTGGGCATTGATGACGCGCTGCTGCGTAACGTGTTGGGGTATTTCATCAGCTCACTGTTCCTGCTGCTGGGGTATATCTGGGCCATCTTTGACAGCAAAAGCCAGGCATGGCACGATAAAATCGTCAATACCGTTGTTATCAGTGAGCGATAAGCTGTGTCGCTCAGCAATCCATAAACAAAAGCGGTCATCCCAATATACGAGATGACCGCTTTTTGAGTCTGAATAAATACAGGCTACCGTTTAACCGACCAGTTCGTCCAGGCGGTCCACCATATCCGCCAGCACGCCGAAGGTGGTCTCGACCGCGTCGGGTTTCGCCATATCAACACCGGCGTCGTTCAGCGCATCCACCGGGTATTTGCTGCCGCCCGCGCTCAGGAAACCGACGTAACGCTCGGCTGCGCCGTCTTCCCCGGCCAGGATGCCCTTTGCCAGTTCATGCGCGGCACTGATGCCGGTTGCGTAGCTGTAGGTGTAGAACGCCGAATATAGGTGCTGGAACGTGGCCCAGGTCATACCCTCCAGGCCCTTATCCAGGTCCATGTGGCCGCCATAGCCCTCGTTGAACAGGTCATAGCAGAGTTGAATGAGATCATCGGCGGTCAGGCCCTCGCCTTTTTCCACGCGGGTATGGACTTCGTACTCAAAGCGGGAGAGCGTGGGCATGATGAAGAAGTAACGGTGGAAGTTATCCATCGCTTCTTCAATGAGGGCGATCTGGAATTGCACATCGTCCTTTTTGGCTTCACGTAGATAGGCCCGCGTCATCGCCTGGTTGAAGTTTGAGGCGACTTCGGCGGCGAACAACGTGTAATTGCTATCCGGGAAGGGCTGGTACTTGTTGGATAGATAGCTGTGCATGCTGTGGCCGAGTTCATGGGCCAGCGTGCTCATCCCGCTGAGGCCGTTGTCATAGCTCATCATGATAAACGGTGAGGTATCGTAGGTGCCAAAGCTGAACGCACCCTGCCGTTTGCCATCATTAGGGAAGACATCCACCCAGCGTTCCTCTAATGCGCCCCGCTTCAGCGCGGTGACGTATTCATCGCCTAGTGGCTTCAGCCCCTCACCAATCCAGGCGACGGCGTTCTCATATTTGACGCGCTGCGGCTCATCCACAATTGGTGCCCAGATGTCATACGGGGCCAGTTTATCCACCCCCAGGGCGCGGCGACGTACATCCCAGTATTTATGCCACGTCGGGAGATTTTTCTGGAAGGTCTCCAGCAGATTGTGGTACACCTCCACCGGGATGTTGTTGGCAAAGAGGGATGCTTCCAGGGAGCTATCAAAGCCACGCACGCGCATCTTGAACACGTTCTGCTTGACGCTGGTCAGGTAGGCGGCGGTCATGGTGTTTTTCAGCTTGAGGTATTCCCCCCGGTAGCTGTGATAGGCCGTGCGCCGCACCTCGCGGTCCGGGTTGGTGTAATGTTGTTCTACCGTGCTCTGGGTGACCGGGTATTCTTTACCGGTCTTGCCGACTGCCGATGGGAACTTCATATCACTGGTGGTTAATTCACTGTAGATATCGGAAGCGGTGCCGAACGGGTCATTGAGCATACCCATGACCTGCTCCACTTCAGCGGAGCGCACACTGGCCTGTTGGCGGAATAGGTCATGGATGGATTGGCGGTAATCGGCCAGGCGCGGTTCCTCGTTGATCCACGTATCCAGCGTTTCCTGCCCGATGGCGATCAACTCCGGATTGAGGAAAGCCACCGTCGCGCCGAATTGCCCAAACAGCCCGCGTGCCCGGCCCGCAGCGGCAGTCGCTTGGGTATCGTTGGAATCCACATTACCGGACATCAGCGCGTAGAAAAAGACCTTATACAAGCGGCGATACACGCTATCCCGCAGCTCCATGAAATCCGCTAAAACGCTCGGTCCCTCGCTAAGCCGCCCCTGGAAGGCCGCTAAATCCGGGAAGCTACTGGGTAGGGCATCGACTTCCTCAACCCAGGCATCCCAGCTTGCGAAAACGCTGGGCGCATTCCATTTATATTTATCATCAATCTCACTGCGCTTGGTCAGTGCTGGTGTTGCAGGTGCCATTGTGCTCTCCAAAAATAAGCGGTTATTGCTCCGATTTTAACATTTAAATTTATTTAATCAACCGTTTCGGGGCTGATCATCCGGTCAACAGGGATTAAAGAGTTGCGTAAGCCCGGAAAAAATATGAAAATAGTCAAGGGTTTTTACGATTTTGACGTGTCCTTGCAGCGTCCTAACGGGCACCTCTGAAATTTACGTAAAAACATTACCGCCCTTGCGCTCATAAATGCCTAACTATGATACAATCTCGTCGTCACAAGGTTAGGATTAAAGACGCGATTACATGTAGAGCGTGGAGGGATAGTTCTTATGGTCGATATGCAGATCAATCCGCAGGAAAAAGCGATGCCAACAGCCAATTATGACCTGACATTAAGCGTGGTAATCCCATGCTATAACGAAATCGAATTTATTGAAGAAATTCTGGAACGGGTGCGCGAGGTAGGCCTGGCGCATGAGATCGTGATCGTCGATGACGGGTCTACAGATGGTACCCGCGATATTTTGCATCGCTGGGAAGCTGAAGGGCATGATGATCTGCGCATTCTCTTCCATGATAAGAACATGGGTAAGGGCGCGGCCCTGGTGACGGGCTTTGCTGCCGCTACCGGCGACATTCTGCTGATCCAGGATGCTGACCTGGAATATGACCCGCGTGACTACCCCAAGCTCATTCAGCCGATCCGTGAGGGGATTTCCCCGGTGGTGTATGGCTCCCGCTTCCTGGGTGGCCCGCGTAAGGCCATGAACTTCTGGAACATGATTGCCAATAAGGGCCTGACCCTGGCGACAAACATCCTGTATAACGCCATCCTCAGCGATATGGAAACCTGCTACAAGGTTTTCCGCCGTGAGGTTGTGACCGATATGAAGATTCACGCTCGCGGGTTCGAGTTCGAGCCGGAGTTCACCGCCAAGATCCTCAAGCAGGGCATTCGTGTATACGAAGTGCCGATCTCCTATAACGGGCGTGAGTGGGACGAAGGCAAGAAGATCAAATGGACTGACGCGCCTATCGCGCTGTGGACGCTGTTCAAGTACCGCTTCGTCAACTAACCCAACATCTATCTGTAGGCTGGCGCAATCC
>JGI12109J20283_10397829_pt1 | contig 11236 bp, 5 predicted proteins | sample ElkSlonscriptome_12_FD_20283 | JGI IMG/M metagenome (IMG submission 20283) | reverse complement strand
CGCAGAACGTCGACGGCCTTCATCAGCGTGCCGGGCACGCCGGCGTCATCGAACTGCACGGGGGACTTCAGCGGGTGCTGTGCATGTCCTGCGGCGCGATCTGCGACCGCGCCGCGCTCCAGCAGCGACTCGAGTTGATGAACCCCGACTGGTCGCCGGAGGTGCTGGGCGTCAATCCGGACGGAGATGCCGAACTCGACGAGCGTGCCTACCCGGGCTTCCGGGTCGCCGGATGTCAGCGCTGCGGCGGCACGCTCAAGCCCGACGTCGTGTTCTTCGGCGAATCGGTGCCTCGCGAGCGGCTGGACGCCGCTAAAGCCCGCGTGGATGAAGCCGACGCACTGCTGGTCGTCGGCACCTCTCTGGTCGTCTGGTCGGGCTACCGACTGGCGCGAACCGCATCCCAGCGCGGCATTCCGATCGCCGCGATCAACGACGGACGAACCCGCGCCGACGATCTATTCGATTTCAAGATGGGCGGCGAATGCGGCGAGGTACTGGCGCGCGCCGTTTCGGAAGTCGAGGCTCAGACCTCGTCCGAATAGTCTTCGAGTTCGGTCTTCAGCCAGGCCTTGGCCCGGGTCAAGTCCCGCGTCACCGTTCGACTGGAGGTTTCCAGCATCTCGGCAATCTCGTCGATCGAATAGCCGGCGAAGAATCGTGCGGTCAGCACCTCGGCCATGCGTGGGTGACTCTCGCGAATCTCCCCCATCACGCGCTCGATCGCCAGAATCAGCCCGACGTCTTCCCGGTCGGCGTCCGGAACCCGGTCGGTGTCGATGTCGCTGTGAATGACGTCGCCGCCGCGCTTCGTCGACTGGCGCTTGCGGGCATAGTCGAAGATCAGCTGACGCATCACCATTGCAGCGAGCCGCTTGAGATGCAGCCGATTCTCTACATCGGTGCCGCCGTGGTCGCGCAGCTTGAGACAGGCCTCGTGCACCAGCGCCGTGGTCTGCATGGTCGGGCTGCTGCCGAGCTGCCGCCGCTGGTTGTGCCCGATGCGCTTGAGGTCGTCGTAGACCAGCGGCAGCACGCGATCGAACAGTTCCGGCGTTTCGCGCACTTCGTTGAGCAAACGCGTCACCTCGTGCTCCGCAACCGGCTCGAAAGGATCGGGCGGATCGCTTTGCTCGGGCTTTCGACTCATTCACTACACCCGTGTAAGTAATGGTCGAAATCATATCAGGCCGGTGTTGCCGCAGCGATGAACCGGCCCGCTGTCCGGCTGGCGTGGCGATCCCGAGTCCCGACGGATCCTGCCGCTTTCCGCCCCTTCAGCCGCCGTGGCGGATCTCCGGGAGTCGGCCCGACCTGCATCGCTGCGGTGCACACCGGCTGCGATCGCGGCGTCGCGGAAGGTTAGACTGGGCGGATTGCCCGATACGGATCAATCGCGTTGGACGAACACACTTCATTCCCGAATCTCCTCGCACCGCTAGACCTCGGTTTCACGACGCTCCGCAACCGCCTGCTGATGGGGTCCATGCACACCGGCCTAGAAGATCGCGTCTGGAATTACGACAAGCTGGCAGCCTACTTTGCCGAGCGAGCGCGCGGCGGCGTCGGACTGATGGTCACCGGCGGCATTGCGCCCAACCGTCGCGGGTCCTTGGCCCCGGTAGCGTCCAAGCTGACCAATCGCTGGGAAGTCGCGCGCCATCGAAAAGTCACTTCAGCCGTCCATGCTGAAAATGGAAAGATCTGCATGCAGATCCTGCACGCCGGGCGCTATGCCTACCATCCGTTCTCGGTCGCCCCCAGCGCAATCAAGGCGCCGATCAATCCGTTCAAGCCCAGGGCGCTCTCCAGCCGCGGCGTGACTCGCCAGATCGGCCATTTCGTCCGTTGCGCGCGGCTGGCGCAGAAAGCCGGCTACGACGGGGTCGAGGTGATGGGCTCGGAAGGCTATTTCATCAACCAGTTCCTGGTGCCGAGGACGAATCGGCGAAGCGACGAATGGGGCGGTTCATTCGCCAAGCGCATGCGCATGCCGGTAGAGATCGTCCGCCGCACGCGCGAAGCGGTCGGTCGCGAATTCATCATCATCTATCGGCTTTCGATGCTCGATATGCTGGCCGACGGCAACAGCTGGGAAGAGGTCGTGGAACTCGGCAAGGCCATCGAGGCGGCGGGCGCCACGTTGATCAACACCGGCATCGGCTGGCACGAGACGCGCATTCCGACGATCGCCACTTCGGTGCCGCGCGCGGCCTTTACCTGGGTCACCCGCAAGCTCCGCGACGAGGTTGCGGTGCCGCTGGTCACAACCAACCGGATCAACATGCCGGAAACCGCGGAAAAGGTGCTCGCCGATGGCGACGCCGACATGATTTCCATGGCCCGTCCGTTCCTTGCAGACGCCGAATGGGTGGTCAAGGCCGAGGCCGGCCGAGTCGACGAGATCAACACCTGCATCGCCTGCAACCAGGCCTGCCTCGACCACGTGTTCGAAAACAAGAAGGCTTCCTGCCTGGTCAATCCGCGGGCCGCGCGCGAAACCGAGCTGATCATCGAGCCGGCACGCGCGCCGAAGCGCGTCGCCGTGGTCGGTGCCGGGCCGGCAGGACTGGCTGCGGCCGCCACCGCGGCCGCGCGCGGGCACGAGGTCGCGCTGATCGAAGCGGCCGACGAGATCGGCGGCCAGTTCAACCTGGCCAAGCGAATCCCCGGCAAGGAAGAATTCGTCGAAACGCTGCGCTATTTCAGCCGTCAGCTGGAACTGCACGACGTCGACGTGCAGCTGGGCACGCGCCTGAATGCCGGCGAACTGGCCCGGCGGCGCTACGACGAGGTAGTCGTGGCCACCGGCGTCAAGCCGCGCATTCCGGGCATCGAGGGTGAGGACCACCCGATGGTGCTGAGCTACGTCGACGTATTGCGCGGCAATCGGGCGGTCGGCGAACGGGTCGCCGTCGTCGGCGCCGGCGGCATCGGCTTCGACGTATCGGAGTTCCTTCTGCACGAACGCGTTCCGGAAAACCCGGACCCCGACGCCGTCTCGGCGCGCGAGTTCTTCCGGGAATGGGGCGTGGATACCGACTACGCGACACGCGGGGCGGTCGAGGGCGTCGAGCCCGAGCGCGCGAAGGCCGCTCGTCAAATCGTCATGACCCAGAGAAGCAAGGGCAAGTCGGGCGCCGGCCTTGGCAAGACCACCGGCTGGATCCATCGCACCACGCTGAAGAACCACGGCGTCGAGATGCTCTCCGGTGTGACCTACCGGCATATCGATGACCGCGGTCTGCATATCCGGGTCGACGATCACAATCGGCTGCTCGAAGTCGATAACGTCGTGCTGTGTACCGGCCAGGTCTCCGAAAATGCGCTCTATAACGCATTGTCCGACGCCGGCCAGTCGGTGCATCTGATCGGCGGCGCCAAGCTCGCCGGCGAACTGGACGCCAAGCGAGCGATCGACGAAGGCACGCGACTGGCTGCGGAGCTTTAGGAAAGTTCTGAACGACTCTGTTCGGAGCGCGTTCCAGTCGGAAAAGCCGCAGATTCTGTAGTGCGACGCGAGTGACCGTCGTGGCTACGGCCGAGCGGCACAACGCGAGCGACGCGGCCTTTCCGGCAAAACCCGGACGCGCCTGGTCTTTACGGGGCCTTTGTCTCGTCCGAGCTCGCTCATCTGGAACGACCCAGTCGCGCCCACGCTGCGTTATTCAGAGACTCCTTGGCCGACGTGCCGTGCCCACCGAACCAAGGCCCCGACGCCGATCCGATGAAAAAGCCACGATGCCGCGTGAGCCGCCTTCATCGATCGGCGGCCCGGCAAGTCGCGCTCACCAACCATGCTTGAGCCGGCCTGAACGCGGTGCGAAGCTGACTGAATTCGTCAATCAGCGAGTGCCGATCGCACCGTACGACGCTTGCCCGGTGATGAGCTGCTTGCAGCATGGCAGAGCCGCGACCTGGCGTTGTTCACGAAACCGGCTGCCCTGAGGCCGACCGATCCGGCTTGCACCGTCATGACCGGCTCGGCCTGGCTCGCTGCCAGAGCGTCGCTGCGCCAAGAACAGCGAGAACAAAGGCCATCAGCCAGAGAGCCGCGCTTCCAAGCAAAGGTACGCGGGCACTAAAAAGGCCAAGTCCACTTGGGTCGCGGATGATGCCCGGTGTGGGATCGGCATCGCGGGGTCCGTTGTCGGTCAATGTGAAATCAACGGCAAATGCGTTCGAAGAGCCGATCGCCAGCTCTGATATCGCCGAGTCGCTGAGTTCGAAGTACCCGGTGCCGATCGTCTTGCGGTGCTCTGCGAACTCCAGGCCGGCCGCTTCATGAAATATCAGACGGACGTCGGCGCTGCCGCAGGGTAATTCCATGCCCGCGAAACCGAATGGGTAGCTCCAGCCATCATCCGGACCGAAGCTCTGGAAGACCTGGGACTCCGGCAGGTACTCTGCATTGAGCACCTGCTCGCAAGGACCACCCACAGCAATTGTAATGCCGCCATTTGGGTTGGGCAGGTTGGCGACATTCGTCTGTTCGCCGTCGGGGACCCCGTCGTTATTTCCGTCGCCGTCATTCGGACCGGAGTTTTCGGAGTCAGTCGCGACGCCGTCGTTGTCGCTGTCGTCAGTTACGTCTGCTGTAGCCACGTCCGTGGCGACGAGACCCGCGTCGTCGGTCACGCGAAGACCGATGGTCGCTGCAAAACCGGCAGGGAACGAATACGAAAATTCCGGCGCCGTGGTCAGAACGTCGTAGAGCCCATCGCCGTCGACGTCCCATTCGTAGCTGACAAGAGTGCCGTCGGCATCGGCCGACCCGATTGCGCTCAGGACTATCGAGTCACTGGATAGTCCGGCGTAGGGGCCATTCGCTTCAGCCGTCGGCGGCGTTCCGCTGACGACGCGGATCGTGTCATGGACGACGTCGGAGAGATTTCCAGACGAATCGCGGAAGACGGCATAGACCGTAGCCAGGCCATTGACCGGATCCAGCGTCCAGGACCTCGTCGGCTCGAACGGTTGCCAACTCGCACCGTCAAGATCGCCTCGGTTGCCCAGCTTCATCTCGATTGGGCCATCTGGCGCCGAACCGGGGAGCTCGGGCAGGCCAGGCGTTTCCGCCTCGCGCTCGTCGGGATTGTCGTCGGCAAACAGACCGAGTTCGACCTCCAGCGTAGCCGTCGCTGGTGCCCCTGAATTGATCCTGACCAGGCCGGTCGGCGGTATCGGATCGAGCGAGGGGGTCGCGCACGTCACCGGCGACAACCCACTGACGACCGGGCCTGCACCCAGCCCTGCCACCTTGTAGCAATACTCGGTCCCATTGGTCACTGCGCTGTCGATGTATTGCCCGTCGGGCGGGGTATCAGCAACCGTTACCACAAACGGGCCAGACGGACTGTTTGCTCGCCAGACTCGCACGCCGGTGTATTCGCTATCGATCGTGAACCGAACATCGACCTGCTCCACGCCAGCCCATGCGTAGGCCCGAGGCTGCGGCAATCGATCATCGGCTGGATCCAGCGGATCAGGATCAGTCGCATCGCCTTCACCGCCGTCATCGGTATCGGGATCGAAAGGATGGGTCCGGGCATCGAACTCCTGACGATTCGTGCGGCCGTCATCGTCCGGGTCGGCATCGTCGTCGGGCACGGTCGGATCCGTGCCGTTTTCCTGCTCCCACCAGTCTGGAACACCGTCGCCGTCGCCGTCTACGGCACCGCGCATGTGAAACGCCGAACGTATCCGTCGGCTGAAAGGTCCAGCAACCGGCCCCGTTCCTGCAGCCTCGACTCTGAGGATATAGCTGCCGGGCAGGTCGGTTTGCGTATAGCGGTTTCCGTAGATTCCGTCTCCGGCCGCACCGTCACCGTGGTTACCGTCGTCGAACAGCGTCAGCGCCGAATCGGCGCCCGCCGGATCGGTAATCGTCGCAATCACACTGGCCCCGACAACGGCGGCGCTTTCAGCGATGCTGACCAGAACCGGCATGTCCCGGCCAGTTAGCCGCTCGCTCGGAGCGAGGCCGAGAAACAGCTGCATGACGAGGTCGGCCCGCACGCTGGCTTCGACGAGATACGGCGTCAACGTCGGGCCGCGATTGATGATGATCGGATTCAGCTCCAGCGACCAGTCGCCGATCTCGGGGGTTGTGATTCGCCACACGCGATGGCCGTTGACGCTGAGCGTGGGTGGCCCGGCATTGTCACCGTCCGGCTCGAATAAGGTCACGCTATTGCTCAGCCCGGCCGAGCGATCCCACTTGATCGCAATCACCGCTTCTCGAACGCTTCCATCGATTCCGATGACGTGTGTTCGCGAATCCAGCACGCCGATCTCGGCGCGCTCGCTGAATACCTGTTGCTCGCGCGCCACGGTTGCGGCGATCACTCGGTAAATCTCTGCGAGCTCACGAACGACATCATCGGCCGTGCCCCGTGTAACTGGCGCCGACGCATAGTGATACGTTCCGCCAGTGTCGTTGGCCAGGCGCTCCAATTTGGCCCGGTCAGCGTCGGGGCCGAGGGCCACAGTGTGCACGCGAGGGTTTTTATCGCCTGCATCATCGCGACCTTCCCAGGTAGAGACGAAATCCGAAATCTCCGGCGTGCCAGTCTCCAGTCCGTCGCTGATCAGGATAATGTTCCAGTCGCGGTCGGTATTGTTCGCGTCCACCAACTCGGTGAGCGCATCATCAAGGCCGTCGCCGATTGCGGTGGCACCAACCGCCATCAGGTCTTCGATTGCTACGATCGCATCGTCGCGGCTCGTCGTGTTCCAGTCCGTCAAGCCAAGGTCGACACTGCCGCTGTTGGCAAAACTGACCACGCCGATACCGTCACCGGTGCGCCAGCTATCGACGTATAAATTTGCTGCTTGCTTCGCTGCGGCCAGCTTGACGCCCCCGAAATCATCCATGCTTCCGGAGCGATCGATCGTGAGGACATTTTCTGCGTCGACCTTGGCCTTGTAGTCGACCGCATCGCTCTCGGTTTCGATCAACGTGCCGTTCCAATCGACCGTCAGATCCTTCAGCCCGCCGCTGGCCTGAGCCGGCGCCCGAACCAGAAACCAGTATTGCCCCTGGATATAGGCCGAAGTAATGAGATCGCTGTCCGTCAGCGCCTCGGTGCCGACCTCGATGTCGAAGTCGTCGAATGCCAGACCCGACAGCGGCTCGCCGCCACCGGTGGCCGACAGCACCTCGACCTTGATCAGAAACTTCTCGGGGCTGGTCGGATCGCCGGCGATCGCTATGCGTCCGGTCCTGGGATCGAGAATGTTGAGTACCGGATCGGTTGCGTTGAATGAATAGCGGAAATTCACCAGGTTCTGTCGACCGGAAACGATGACCACCACCTCATCGTAGTCGTCGTTGGAGAACGTCTCGATCAATTCGCGGCTGGTCCGGGAGATCTCCATCGCGATATCGTCATTCTTGACTGCCAGCAGCGTATAGGTCAGCGTATCGGTGGTGTCCGCTTTGAATTCCACATCGATCGTCTCGACCCCGGCGTCGGGACGAATTCGGAAATAGCGCGTCGCCCAGGGGTTGACGGCCGTCAGCGCAGGTCCAACCTGATCGCCGATTGCAACCGCCTCGTCCAGGCTGAGAGCCACGTCGTTGTACACCCCGGGAGGTTGCGTTTCGTCAACGTATTTGTATTTATCCGGAACCGCCGGGCCGCTCAGTCGCTTGGCGTAGTTGGCAACGCCGAAATCACGAAATACATCGTCGAACCGCTCGCTGTGGCCGAGCCCGGCCAGCGCTTTGTTGATCACGCCGATGCCGTCTTCGTCGAAATCCGTCGCCGATTGCTCCCAGAATTCCACCATGAAGTCCATCCCGAGCTCCGGTTCACTCGCGGTGGTGCCGTATTGCTCGGTGATGTAGGTCCAGAACAGTGCCGAGTTATAGGATGCGGTCGTAATCGTGCGATTCGGGTTGTTGAGGAAACCGTTGACTTCGCCGATGTAGTTGGCAACGCCGCCCGGCTCATTATCGAGATCGACGCAGTTGGAAGGCGACGGCCCCATGCAAACCTTGTCCTGGATTGAACGCGCCTGCCCCTCGTAGACCCATGCACTGGCCGGATCGGCAGACACTCCGCCATAGCTGTACTGCTGCTGGTGAAACGCCTCGTGGAGTGGGATGAGGTAGCTGGCCGGATCACCGCTACCGGTCACCGGGTCGTAGGCGCCCATGAATTCCGGTGCCAGCCCGATTCCACCTCGACGATTGTCTCCGAACGCGTTGGCCCCCGCGCAGCCGCCCCCGTCACACCAGCCCAGATCCGTGGGCAATGGCGCATCGCCGTCGAACTTTGCAAGATCCTTGAACCCGATTTCAATCAGGCCGTCGCGCGAATCGTCCAGGATGCTGCCGATCCGAGCCGCCGTTTCATTGTCGCCGGCAACATTGGTTGTGGTAGGCACGCACATTGGCCGGCCCCCGATTGGCGGACAGTCCGCTGCCGAATACGGTCGATAGAACACTCGGAAAAGGCTGCTGTCCAGCGACATGGGCGAGCGACAGACATCGCTGTAAGGGCCGAACATGCCATCGCCGCTGCGAAAAGCTCTAACCCGATATCGATTCGCTGCACCGAAGTCTACGCTGCTGTCGTCGAAAGCAGTCGAGTCGGCATCGATGTCGCCGACCTCGGTCCAGCTCCCGTTTCCGATGCGACGCTCGACCCGATAGGCGGTCTCGTCATCGGAGAGGTCTTTCCACCGCACCCCGACCTCGTCAGTAGCCCGACCCAGGTTTCTGCACGAAATGTCCTCGGGTTTGTTGAGCTGTGCCTCGACGACGGGGGCAACGGAGATAAGACAAGACAACGCGACGAACAGGAACAGACGAGACATGGCGCAAGACCTCGCAGATCAGGCTTACCCCTTGAGCTACCCCACCGAACCACACTCCAACGGCCGTCTGATAGCGGCACCGTTCAGCCGGTCGCGCAGCCATTACCCCCGCGACGGAAGTTGTTCGCACCGAAATGCGGACAGGCAGGTTGCCCGAGTATAGGCCACCAACACCGCCGCACACAAGCGCTTGCCCTTGACCTCCGAGCGGGGCAGCACGACGCAGGCTGGCGCTGCGCGGTCGGGAAAACGCCGTATTACAGGAGTACCGAAAACTGGGAAGCCATCCCATGCCTGCCGTGGAGACCTACAGCCAGCCCTTGCGCTTGAACACCCAGTAGGGCAACACAGCGGCAACCAGCATGACGGTGATCGCCAGCGGGTAGCCGAACGGCCAGGACAGTTCCGGCATGTGTTGAAAATTCATTCCGTAGATCGACGCGATCATGGTTGGCGGCATGAAGATCACCGCCAGCACCGAGAAGATCTTGATCGTCGCGTTCTGCTCGATGTTGATCAGGCCGAGCGTCGCGTCGAGCAGGAAGGTGACCTTCTGAGTCATGAAACTCGCGTGCTCGCTGATCGACTGAACGTCCCTCGACAGCGTACGAAGTCGCTCGCGAGGCTCCCTGGCATCGGCTTCGACGTGCGGCCAGATCAGCTCGAGATAGCCGCCGGCGCGGCTGATCGTCATCAGGCTTTCGCGCAGATCGGACAGCAGATCGCCCTGACGGCCCAGCTGCTTGAGAACGTCCTGGAAAGAACTCTTCCCGGAAGCGCGAACTTCGGCTCGGGAGAAAATCGACTCGGAGGTAGCGTCGATTTCGCGACTGACGTGCTCCAGCAGATCGGCGAGGCGATCGACAATTGCTTCAAGCAGCGCCAATAAAACACTGGAAGCACTATCGAGATCCAGGTCGGCTTTTTCTGCGCGCCTCGGAAAAGTCGCGAAAGCACGCGGCTCGGTTGTCCGCACCGTGATCAGGATGCAGTCGCTGAGCACAAAACTGATCGGTGCCATCTCGGCCTCGCCCTGCCCGGCTCGAGCGGGCAGCGTGACGGTCAAGAACCAGGCGTCGTTTTCTTCATAAAGCCGGCTCGAAACCTCGATTTCTTCCATTTCGTCGCGGGTCGGAATATTCAACCCCAGCAACGACTCGAGCCTGGAGATTTCGTCGCGTTCGGACCGGTAGAGATCGATCCAGATCAGGCGATCGAGATGACGGAGGGGATCTGCGACTTGAACGAGTTTTCCTGCCTTGAGCGCGTATCCGATCATTGCCTGTCTCAGCCTTCGAGGATCTCCGGTGACGGCTTTTCAGGCTCGGCACAGCGACAAGCGGCGCGGCGGTATTCGTTCATGAACCCGCCAACCAATCGCACGGCCGCAGATAGTCTGCCAGCGCCGATTCGGGGCTGTCCGGTTCGGGTTGCCAATCGTAGCGCCAGTTGGCGGTCGCAGGCAGCGACATCAGGATGGACTCGGTGCGACCGCCGGACTGCAGGCCGAACAGCGTGCCTCGATCATAGACCAGATTGAACTCGACGTAGCGGCCGCGCCGATAGCGCTGGAAAGACACTTCGCGGTCGCCGAATGGCGTTTGCTTGCGCCGCTCCACGATCGGACGATAAGCGGAGAGATAGCCGTTGCCCACTGCCTGCATATAGGCGAAGCAGGTTTCAAAACCCCATTCGTTCAGGTCGTCGAAGAACAACCCGCCGACACCGCGCGTCTCGTCTCGGTGCTTGAGATAGAAATACTCGTCGCACCAGCGCTTGTGTCGAGCATAAACGTCGTCGCCGAAAGGTCGGCAAGCCTGCTCTGCAACGCGATGCCATTCACGACAGTCCTCGTCGAACGGATAGTAGGGAGTCAGATCAAAACCGCCGCCGAACCACCATACCGGTGCCTCGCCCGGCTTTTCGGCGACGAAAAACCGCACGTTGGCGTGACTGGTCGGCACATACGGGTTGACCGGGTGCATGACCACCGAAACGCCGAGCGCCTGAAAGCTGCGTCCTGCCAGTTCGGGACGACGCGCGCTGGCCGCCGCCGGCAGCGAGTCGCCGTGCACCAGCGAAAAGTTGACTCCACCTTTCTCGAATACCGCGCCCTGCTCCAGGACGCGAGTCCGTCCGCCGCCGCCTTCCGGACGCTCCCAGTCGTCCTGCAGGAATCGAACCGACCCGTCGCTTTCTTCAAAAGATCTGCACAGGCGGTCCTGCAAATCGTGGAGGTAGGTTTCCACGGCTGAGACCATTTGATCGCTGTCGGGGGTCGCGGGATTCTTCATTGCTTGTTCTTTATTCGCGAGTTGATCGATTCGTCGGGGGAGGCAACGCAGGCGCTGCAGACCGGACGGAGCGATGGTGGGGGAAGGCTAAGTTTTAAGGTACAAGGTTCAAGGTT
>JGI12109J20283_10006563_pt1 | contig 11238 bp, 8 predicted proteins | sample ElkSlonscriptome_12_FD_20283 | JGI IMG/M metagenome (IMG submission 20283) | reverse complement strand
CGAACAACCCACAACGCTCCCACCCAAACCGAAACCCAAGCACACCGCCCGCCCCCCTCCCACCTCGCCCGCGCCGCGGGAGAGGTCGAGGAGCGCAGCGACGAGGGTGAGGGCTCCCCCTCTACCCCCTTCTCCAACCCTCCACCCACCAACAACACCCCCCACAACCCCGCGCCTCACAACCCGCCCCCGCTCTCCGCCACTCACTTTTCCCACCCATCGTCGCCCCTCGTACGCAGACTTGCGGTCCTCCAAAATCCCTCCTTGACGCCGCCCAGCCGTCGCTCATCATCCACCCATGACCGCCTCCCCCGTCCCCAAAGAGCAGACGCGGGCTCAGAAATCCGACATGATGGAGGTTTGGAAAAGTGTCAAAGGCGCTGGCACGCCCGACTACGTGACCGGTTGGTACAAGAAGGTCGCGACCTACATCGGAGACAGGCCGATCCGCGCCGCATTCGTCTCAACCAACTCGATCACGCAGGGTGAGCAAGAAGGGATCCTCTGGGACGAGCTCTACAAGGTGCACGGCATCGAGATCGACTTCGGATACCCCACCTTCGCTTGGGACAGCGAAGCTCGCGGCAAAGCTCACGTCCATGTCGTGATCATCGGCTTTTCCAAGGTCGGCGTACCCGCCCGGATCATCCACGAAACGACCTCTGCGGACGAGCCGCCGGTGCAGCGCCGGGTATCGCGAATCTCCCCCTATTTGACCGAGGGCGATCCTGTCGCCGTCAAGAACCGATCGAGGCCGCTCAATGCGCCCACGGGGATGCACTACGGGAGCTTCGCGCTCGATGATGGCCACTACACGCTCAGCCGGGATGATCGCAATGCCATCCTGACGGAGTGCCCGGCTGCCGACGAGTACATCAAGCCATTCATCGGGGCTCGTGAACTGCTGCACGCCGAGGAGCGATTCTGTCTCTGGTTGCAGGATCTGCCGCCGGGAACGTTGAGGACGCTTGCGCCGGTCGAGCAACGGGTCAAAGCTGTCAAAAAGTGGCGAGAAAACCGTGGTCGAGCCCGCACGGTGGAGCTTGCGCAGACCCCACATCTCTTCGCCGAAGTGCGCCAGCCAACCACCGACTACCTCGCGGTTCCGACCGTCTGTTCTGAAACGCGCGACTACATCCCGATCCAATTCCTGCCCACGCGCATCATCGCATCTAATCAAATATACGTTGTTCCAGCGGCGACAATGTTCCACTTCGGTGTGCTTCACTCCGAGATGCACATGGCATGGGTTCGTCAGATTTGCGGACGCATCAAATCCGACTATCGCTACTCCGCCCGCCTCGTCTACAACAACTTCCCCTGGCCCGCGGAGGTCACGGACAAGCAGCGTGCGTCCGTCGAGGCCGCGGCCCAAGCCGTGCTCGACGCCAGATCGCAGTTCCCCAACGCCTCGCTCGCCGACCTTTACGACCCGCTCGCCATGCCCAAGCCGCTGCGCCGGGCGCACACCGCCCTCGACCGGGCCGTGGACCGCTGCTACCGCCGCCAGCCCTTCCCCGACGAACGCCGCCGCTTCGAGTACCTCTTCAGCCTCTGGGAGTCGCTCGAACGCCCCCTCGCCAGCACCGCACCCGCCGCCCGCCGCAGAACCCGTTCCCCCCGAACGAAGCCTTGATCTCAACCCAGCCACCTCCGCCGCCCCCTCAGTCGCCCCGTCGCACCGTCGCATCGTCGCATCGTCGCCCCATCGCTTCCCAACCCACACCCAACGCCCTCACCACCGGGCTACCCCCTGCTCACACCCTCCACTTCCTACCCGGGGCGGGCGGGCCCAACCAACGCCAAGACACCCAACCACCATCTCGGCCCCCCCGACCCTCCACCCTCCCTCCCTCCCACTCCCCGCCCCATCCCCATACCCGTACCCGTACCCGCCCCCCGTCCCCCCGTCTCTCCGTCGCTTCGTCGCTTCGTCGCTTCGTCGCTTCGTCGCTTCGTAGCTTCGTCGCTTCGTCGCTTCCCAAAACGAAAAAAAGGCCGGGCGGCGTGTGTCGAGCCGCGCGGCCTATTGGAGAGAAGAAGAGACTTTCCCCCGATTCCATTCCCAATCGAGTCCCTCCGCCCCGGCGTTCCCTCCGGATTGTCTGGTGCTGGACCAGTGCCAGCCGGTTGGGGGCATTTCGCCCCACACCCAGGATAACCCCAATCATCGGTCGGGTCATTCACCCAATCGACATTTTTTCGGACGATTCTTTCAGCACCGAACTCCCCACAACCGGTTGGAATCGGGCCTGGAAGAAGCGCAGATACTCCGGCTCGAAGTCGAACTTGAGGCCCACGATGTCGTCGCGGCGGTCGAAGAGGTTGATCACGCTGTCGGCGGTCACGTCGAGGTGGGCCTGGGTGTACACGCGGCGGGGGAGGGTGAGCCGGACGAGCTCGAGGTTGGGGAAGATGTTCTCGCCCTCGGCGTTGCGGCCGGCGGACACGCCGCCGCGTTCCATGGCCCGCACGCCGGAGTCGACGTAGAGAGCGGCGGCGAGCGCCTGGGCGGGGAACTGGTCGCGCGGCATGTCGGGCAGGAAGCGTTTGGCGTCGAGGAAGATGCCGTGCGAGCCGATCGGGGTGACGATGGGCACGCCGGCGTCGAGCAGTTGCTGGCCGAGGTATTCGACCTGACCGATGCGGGCGCGGATGTGATCTTCGCAGACCGATTCTTCGATGCCGACCGCCATGGCTTCCATATCACGCCCGGCCATGCCGCCGTAGGTGTGGAGACCTTCGTAGATGACGACCATGTTACGGGCCTTCTCGGCGACGGCGTCGTCGTTGACGGCGAGGAAGCCGCCTATGTTGACGAGGCAGTCCTTCTTGCCGGACATGGTGCAGCCGTCGGTGTGCGAGCAGATCTCTTTGAGGATGTCGCGGACGGAGGCGTCGGCGTAGCCGGGCTCGCGTTGCTTGATGAACCAGGCGTTCTCGACGGCGCGGGTGGCGTCGAGGTAGACGGCGATGCCGTGTTCGTGGCAGACGGCGCAGGTGTGGCGGATGTTCTCCATGGAGCAGGGCTGACCGCCGGCCATGTTGACGTTGGTTTCGAGGGAGAGATAGGGGATGTTGTCGGCGCCGACTTCGTCGATGAGTTTGGTGAGTTTGTCGATGTCGACGTTGCCCTTGAAGGGAAAATTGGAGGCGGGGTCGTGGGCCTGGTCGCAGATGACGTCGCGGAAGGTTCCGCCGGCGAGTTCCTGGTGGACTTTGGTGGTGGTGAAGTACATGTTGCCGGGGACGACGTGTCCGGGTCGGATGAGCGCGCGGCTGAGGAGGTGTTCGGCGCCGCGTCCCTGGTGGGTGGGGATGAGGTGCTTGTAGCCGTAGACCTCGCGGATGGTTCGTTCGAGTCGGTAGTAGTTTCGGGAGCCGGCGTAGGACTCGTCGCCGAGCATGATGGCGGCCCATTGGCGGTCGGACATGGCGGTGGTGCCGGAGTCGGTGAGGAGGTCGATGTAGACGTCTTCGGATCGGAGGAGGAATGTGTTATATCCGGCTTCGGCGACGGCGCGTTCGCGTTCTTCGCGGGTGGTTATTTTGAGGTGTTCGACCATTTTGATTTTGTAGGGTTCGGCCCAGGGCCGGCGGTTGCGGCGTGGGCGGGCGTCGGCGGCGGGTTGGTCGGGCTTGGGCTCGGCGTGAGACACGGGTTCCTCCTGTTCGATCCGCGGCGTGGCGGAGCGGCGGCGCGGCCGGATGTTGGATCGCGCGCGGCGACAGCGCCCCGCCGCGCGGTTCTGGACTTGCACGTCGGCCTGCGGCGGGGGCTGGAGGAGGAGGAACGAAAGGTGACGGAGGGGAGTTGTGGTCAAGGCTCGGAGCCGCGGGCCGGATGGAGTATACCCATCGTCCGGGACAAGGCAAAGGGATAACCCGAGTGTTCGGTTTTTTGCGTGATTTTCCGTTGATTGAGCGGCAGATTGTCTGCTGACCCGTTGTTTTACGGTGATGATTCGCGCTTTTGCCGCATTTTGGTGGTAAGCAGCCGTGCGAGGAGGGTCGGGAGGTGGAGGTGAGGGCGGGGTCGCCGCGTCGGAACGTGGCGGGGGCCGGCGTGTCGCGTGGGGGCTGGGGGTGGCGGCGGTCAGGTTGGCGGGGCGCCTCGGGCGGGACGAGTTTGGGGCGTCAGCGGGGCGCTTTGCCGAGCGGGGTTGCGGGGCGCCGGCTGAGCTTGGGGCCCGGCGGCGGCTGGGCGCAGGGGCGGGTGCGGCGGGGATGCGCGTTGGCTTGGCCGGGGTGGGCGTGGCGGGGGGGGGCGTGGCCGGGGGGGGCGGGGCGTTCGGTGTGTTTCGCGGTCGGCGGCGGGGGGCGGTCGGTGTGGGTTTGGGTCGCGGGGGTTTGTCGGCGCTTGGGCGTGGACGCTGGGCAGCGGGGTTCGTCGGCTTTGCGGCCTTGGGTGTGGGCTTGGGCTTGGGTTTGGGTTTGGGTTTGGGCTTGGCGGGCTGGCGGGCGGTGGATGGAGCGCGACGCTCTTTGGCGAAGAGTTCGGGCGGGAGGGTGGCGAGGATGGCTTTGGTGGCGGCGTAGTCGCGAGCGGTGCGCTCGTCGAGGGCGTCGAGGGTGGCGGCCATGCGGGCGGGGTCGGCGACGAGCTCGGCGAAGAGGGCGAAGACGGCTTGGGTGGAGCGCGGGAGCGAGTTGGGGACGGTGGAGGCGGCCATCGAATGGATGATGAGCGACGGTTGGGCGGCGTCAAGGGGGAGATTTGGGAGGGTCGCGAAACGGCGCACGGGGGGGAAGGAAGCGACGAAGCGACGGAGCGACGGAGCGACGAAGCGACGGAGCGACGAAGCGACGAGGGGGGATGGGGTTGGGGATGGGGGTCTTGACGGGCGCGGGTGCCGCCCGCCCCGTGGAGGGGGCGGAGGTTGAGGAGGGGGGGAGCCCGGAGGGTCGGCCGCTGGGTCAGGGGGGGGGGGGGGGGGGGGGGCGAGGCGGACCCGGGCGACAAGGCAAGCAACTCGATTCGACATAGACGAGATCCGAACAGCGTCGCTCTTGGGCGGATCCTTCGAACATGACAATCGACCCGCGCGGCGATTAGCGGGTAAATCGACTTGGTCTACCAACGACGTCGATCGATTATCGCCCGCGCATGGAATCGAACCGACAGCAGGGAAACCGGCGCCATCGCGACCCTCTCGACTTCTTCCACGAATTGCTGGGTCACGTTATCCAGTTGGTCAATTCGATACGCGTCACGATTCGATATATTCAGATAGTCGACAAATGTGAGGGCGATATCTGTCGGCGCATTGAGAGACGCCGACGAGCGCAGCAGCGACCAATCGAACTCACCAACCCGTCTCGGCCGGTTTGTCGTAGACGTTTTCTCCGTTTGCCGGATTTCCTTCAAAGAAATTCGAGAACGACGTGCGATTTCTTCCCAAGATATCTCTCGCGACATTTCGCCGGATGTGCCACCGTGCGGGCTCTGCACGCGTATGGGATACGTCCGGCACACCATCACGATGCGGCGAACGCGAGCCGGAGAGATGCCCGCGTCAGCAAGACAGCCAGCGACACTCGTTTCTCGAGAAGTTACATAGGGGTAGTCGCCGTGATACAGACTCAGCGCCGTCCCTTGAGTCCCCTCAAGCATGACACGGTGACCATTAGCGTAGGCATCCTCAAGCAATTCGCCGGCGGGCTTAATAAATTGTTTTAGCTGCGGGTCATTCGCCGCGAGAGCACAGGAGTCGCGAGCAAGCGAGCGCTCTGTGATGCGACGAGCACTCGCAGCGCCGACGCCCTGGCCCGTCGAGCCAATAGCTTTCCTGAGGTTTCTTTCGGTTTCGATATCCGCGTCCGAGATCACAAACGCTTGCGGATCAATTGACAGGCGTTCACTGTCCACCTTGAACTGGCGAATCTCCTTGAGCAGTGCTTCTGTCCTCACGACGGCACCAGCACCGAGGACAATGCGCGCAACCGGGTTCGACGTCGTCCCGCTCGGCAGATGGTGAAACGTGATTGGACCCGTTTCTGTCCAGACCTTATGGCCCGCGTTCGGCCCCCCAACCCGGACGAGCATATCGTACTCTGGCGAGAGATAAGCCGCTACCTGCCCTTTGCCTTCACTTCCGTACTGACCCCCAACCAATACGTCAACACTTCTCTTGTATTGTCGGCCAAGCAACCCAATATGTGAGGCAGCACGCAGAAGCACATCCCTTTCGGTGCATCTTTGCGTGTCGATAATTACATCGGCTATCGCGCCGAGCGTCGGCACCGCCCTCTCTACCGGATCAGCGAGCACACCCTCGTAGCTAACCAATTCGTCGATATCGGTTCGCGTTCGAGCCAAGTAGCGCCTTGACAATTCATCGCGATCAGCCGTAAGGTGAACGTGGACAATCCGCTGTCCGAATTGACGACGGAGAGCGCTAACCTGCTCCGCCGTGCGAACACAATCCAATGCGAACAGACTTTGGTGGCGAGGCTCATTATCAATCCTTTGCGCCAAGGCATTCGCAACCCATCGCCCCTTTGTTTCGCGATCAAGCGCGGCGCCAGCCTTCTGCAGTTCCCGTCGATCACGCGGTACCTTTGGGCGGAGTTCACGGATACATTGGCTTGTCGTGACATGCTTAACCGAGAAGCGGGTAACCAAACCCTCGGCAAGCGTGGTCTTGCCGGCACAGACGTTTCCCGAGATTACGACTATCCAGTCATTCATTTAGTATACCCGGAGCTTGCAGATACGGCAGAGACCCTCTTTGACCCGATTGATGGCCAAACACTCGATGGAAACCCCTCCACGACAAGCATTAAGCCAATAGGAGTGAAACGTGGCATTTTCATTTTCTGACTTTGTGAAGCTACGGCCGCGACTATTCCACCTGACCGCACGCGAGAACGCGGCACGGATTGAACGGGACCTCCAAATTTTTCCCGCCGCAGACTTGATCCGTGAGTCACAGCCCAATATCGACATCCGGAAGCGGCGCCCGGAGGGATTGTACATCGATGCGGATGGAGAACGTATTCATCTTCGTGATCAGGCGCCGCTCCATGCTGGGAACATCGAACTCCAAGGCGGCTGGAGCTTTGAACGGTTTGTTGAGGAACTCAATTCGCATGTCTTCTTCTGGCCGGGAACGGCGAGCGGTCCGGTCTCCAGCGGGAGGCGACATTTTGCGCGTTACGCGAGCGATGACGTACTAGTTTTTGATCTGAACACCCTAGAAGTCCTTGGCGCTAACAGAGAGATCCCACCTCGATTCTGTAAGTATAATTCCGGCTCGCCGAGATGTTCTTACGGATTAAGATCTCCGCGTGGGCCGTCTACTTTTGTCGGCGCGGAGACGTTCACAAAAACAGGCAGCGGAGTCGTTGAAGTCGTGTTCCGAGGCAGAGTAAGGCTCGACGGATGCTGTATCCGTAAACGGAGCATCGAGGAATTCGTGCAAACCGGGTGATGCCTTTGAGGTCGCAGCGGTTGAGGTCGGTGAGGACTGATTTGATGGGTTCGCGGAAGTAGTCGGGGAGGCTGTTGCCTGTGATGCGGTGGTAGAGGCGGACCATGAAGTTGTCCGCGGAGCCGGTGGGGACGTACGAGGCGTTGTTGTGGTGGCTGATGATGTTGCGCGCGGTGGGCGAGAGGCTGGACGATTGGAGGGTGTCGGCGAGGTCGCCCCAGTAGAGGTTGTGGCGGAAGGTGGAGGCTTCTTTGAGGGCGGAGGTGATGGCGTCGGAATCCCAGCCGGAGTAGCCGAGGATGAGAACGGGGTGCGACTCGAAGTAGGCCTTGAAGTCGGATCGGTTGCGGCTGGCGAACTCTTCGATGGTCGGCTCGTCGTTTGCGAGGAGGTAGCGGTAGATGGAGCCGTGGGCGTAGACGAGATGGAGGGCGTCGGTGGGGTCGTGGTCGTCGGGTCGTTGGAGGGTGTCCGGGGTGTTGGAGACGAAGTAGGGGACGTTGAAGAGTTGGAGGGCGCGTTGGAGGAGCGGGTCGAAGTTCGTGGTGAAGATGGTGCGTATGAAGCCGGGGCGTTCGGCGAGGAGGGCGGCGAGGTAGAGGTGTGCGGCGTTGAGGCGGTTATCGACGCGTTTGACGAGCGCGGCGAAGTATCGGCGGACCCGGTCGGGGGTGTTGAGGCCCCGGATGCAGTGTGGGGAGAGTGCGTGGCGGTAGGCGTTGCCGCGGGTTTCGGGAGTCGGGAGGCCGGTCTCTTGGTCGAGGGTGAAGGCGGATTCGGGCGCGGTTGCGAGCGCGTCTTTCCAGAAGGCGCGGGCGTAGTCGGCGGTGGCGTCTTGCTGGTCTTTCTGCGCGTTTTCGTCGGCGAAGTCGGCTCGTGTGAGGTTTGGTTCGTTGCGGTCGTTGCAGCGGAGCCACCAGGGGAGGTCGTGGTCGACGATCTGGCGCGTCGTTGGGATGAGCGGTGCGCTGAAGCCCGAGCCGAGCACGAGGGCAATGGGTGGGCGGTGTGGGTCGTGCTTTGGGAGCTCGTTGGGGTCGGGGCGAGCGTCGGGGTCGGGGCGCGGCGGGAGGAAGTGCTCGAGGGCGGTGATGAGGTTGTCGGCGTTCATGGTGGGCATGAGCGGATGATTCGGCCGGTGCGGAGGAGTTGCGAATGATGTAAGTGGAGCGGAGGGGATGGTAGTGGAAAGAAGGTTGGCGGGGGAGGGGGGGGGGGGGGGGCGCTCACCTTCGTCGCTGGGCGCCTTGGCATCTCCCGTTGGGCGGGAGAGGGAGGTGGTGGAGAGGGGGAGCCCTCACTCGGCTCGCGTTGCTCGTCGAGCTTTCCTGCTTGTGCGGGAGAGGTGGGAGGGAGAGTGTGGCGGTCGGTGGTTTTTGTTGGGTGTCGTGGCGGGTGGAGGGTTGGAGGAGGGGGTAGGGGGGGAGCCCTCACCCGGCTCGCGGTGCTCGCCGACCTCTCCCGCTGGCGCGGGAGAGGTGGGAGGGGGGGAGCGGCGCCGGGTTGGTGGGGGCGTCTACACTGGCGGGCTGGGCGTGGGTTGCGAGGCGGGGTGGGGTTGTGATGGACGAAGCTGGATTGAGGGAGTGCGATGTCGATTTCCACGTTGAACAGGGCGACAACCGAGTTCCAGAAGGTGGACCGTTGCGGGGAGCTGCCGCATCGTCCGCGTGTGCTGTTGGGGAAGATGGGTCTGGACGGTCACGATCGTGGTGTGAAGGTGATCGCGCGGGCGTTGCGTGACTCTGGTGTGCACGTGATTTATTCGGGTTTGTGGCAGACGCCGCGGTCGTTGGCGGTGTCGGCGCGCGACGAGGACGTGGACGTGATCGCGGCGTCGATGATGTCGAACTCGCACTTGGTGCTGGGGCCGCGGTTGGTGGAGGGTTTGCGGGAGATGGGTCGGGGCGACATCCCGGTGCACATGGGCGGGATTTTGCCGCAGGACGACATTCCGAAGTTGAAAGAGCTTGGTGTGGCGGAGTGTTTCCCGACGGGGACGGGGCTTGCGGACATTGTGGAGGCGGTGAAGGGCGCGGTGTCGGGGCGGGAGGAGGAGGTTGGTACGGCGCATCCGACGGCGCAGTTGGCGCGTGACATTTCGCGGCTGCATGCTGGGGAGGGATTGCGTGAGGGGGCGCCGCGTCGTCGTCCGAAGCGGGTGATCGGGATCACGGGTTCGCCGGGGGCCGGGAAGAGCACGCTGGTTGCACGGTTGGCTGCGGAGCACACGCGGCGAGCGGAGGAGGACGGGTCGCTGGGGCGTTGCGCGATCGTGGCGTTCGACCCGCAGAGCCCGATTACGCAGGGTGCGTTGCTGGGGGATCGTCTGCGGGTGGACTTCAACAAGCTGGAGGAGTCGGTGTTCTACCGGTCGCTGGCGATTTCGGGTGAGGACTACCACGCGGTGGACGAGATCATCGAGTTGATCGGGGGGTGCCCGGCGTTGGACGGGGCGGGGGCGTTCGACACGGTGTTCGTGGAGACGGTGGGCGCTGGTCAGAACGAGGTGAAGGTGCGGGAGCACGTGGATACGACGGCGGTAGTGCTGGTGCCGGGGATGGGCGACGCGGTGCAGATGGACAAGGCTGGGATTTTGGAGATCGCGGACCTGTTCGTGTGCAACAAGGCGGACCACCTGGGCCAGAACGAGTTGATGCGTGACCTGCGGGACATCGCGGGCGGGCGGGGGGTGATCGAGACGGTGGCGACGCACGGGCAGGGGATCGGAGAGCTGTATGAGATGTTGATGGGGTGAGGGGAGGGAGGGGGGAGGCAGCGATTTCTGGGCATCGGGCGCAGGCACCGACGCGCCGCTTGTTGGGCGTGCTCTATGCGAGCAAGGAGCTTGCGTGCGATCGCTGCGCTCAAGCGGCGCCGGGGGCGGTGTTCACGGCCGCATCGGGCTCTGGCGTTGCGGCTAGGCGTCGGTTGCGGAGGATCTTGGCGGCGATACGGGCGTGGGATTGCCAGAGGACGGCGGGTGGTCCAGTACAGGCGACGGCGAACGAACCCACCAGGGCGGCCATGATGAGGGCACCGTCCTGAGATACGTGGGCAAAGTAGCCGGCGACTAGGCCTGCGATGACCGGCACGCCGGCGGCGCCGAAGATGCGGGCGCTCAGCAGATTGAGGCGGTAGAGGCCGGAACCAAAGAAGCCGAGCGACATGATACAAAATGCGGCAAGGACTATCATTCCAGGTATCTGGATATATCTTATGAAGTCTGGATAGCTCGGATCGGAGCCGTCCCGAATGGGCTGGACGAGGAGCGAGGAGAACGTGACGCCGACGTACAGCAGGGCCGGGGGAGCGCTCACTCTTACCCCGAGGCGGCTGGCTCGATAGGCAAGCGGCGCGGGACCGGCGGGCGCATGAAGGTCTTCGGGCATGTGCGCGGTCGCGAGGTGCCAGGCGTATACAGCGAGAGCGACGCAGACGAGAAAGACTGCAAGAACGGCGCCGGCGATGAGTCGGTATTCGCCAGCGTTGCGAAACCATAGATCCCAGTAATCGGCGAACAAGCCGACTATCGGCGCCACGAGGGCCGGCGCGGCGATGAGGGCGAGGATGGCGGCGCGCCTGACGCGGCGGGCGTGTCGGAGGACGCGGCGTCGATGTTCGGAATCGGCGAGCGAGTCGCGGGTGGGGCGGGCGCACTCGGGGCAGTTGTCGCCAAGGTGCAGGCCGGCGAGTTCGTAATCGCAGGAGATGCACGCCGCGCCGGTGGGGATGCGCGATGGGAAAGAGGTATGCGGGGCTTCGTGCATGGCAGGTCTTCTGCGAGTCGACCGTCGGGTGGGCG
>JGI12109J20283_11009191_pt1 | contig 11240 bp, 10 predicted proteins | sample ElkSlonscriptome_12_FD_20283 | JGI IMG/M metagenome (IMG submission 20283) | reverse complement strand
CTTGAGCAGCATCTCCACCGCCAGGGTGCCCAGGATAGCGAAGGGCGGCAGGAAGCGCACCTCGTCGATCAGCTCGGTGCCGCCGCTGTCCGTGGCGCGGAAGCGGTGCGTATGGTGCCAGAAGCTGTACGGGCCGGAAAGCTGCTCGTCCACGAAACTCACCCCCGGCTCGTAGCTGGTGATCAGAGTGCGCCAGCGCGTGGGCAAAGGACCCAGCTTGATGCGGTAGTCCACCAGGGCCCCTTCTTTCATGGGGATGGGCGGCGGTGTGAGGATCTCGAAACCCAGCCAGTCGGGCGTGATGTTGGCCAGGTTCTCCGGCTTGGCGAAGAACCCGTACACCTCATCCAGGCCCGAGGTGACCGTTTGTGTGGTTTTCAGCTGGTACATGGCCCATTCTCCAAGGTTTGTTCTTTTTTTTCGTGACAATTGTGTACAAAAGCTATACAATTATTGTCCAGAAGCGAGAACTATTCCTGCATCCCCGAGGTTTTCCCATGGAGAAGGTCTCCGAAAGCGTGCCGCACCCCCGAGCCCGGCACAGCATTGCCGTGGTCGCCCGCCGCACCGGTCTGAGCCAGCTTGTCCTGCGCGCCTGGGAGCGTCGCTACGGCGCCATCGTTCCCGAAAGGACGGATACCGGCCGCCGCCGCTACTCCGATCAGGATATCCAGAAGCTCACTCTTCTGAAATTCCTGACCGACAACGGGCACCGCATCGGTGATATCGCCCGCATGAACCTGGATGAACTGGAGAACCTGTTCAAGGAACTGGGCGGCGATACCGAAACCCTCACCCCCAACGGCCTGGCCGACCCCAACCAGCTTCTGCTGGACGCCCTGCAGGCGGTGGAAGAGCTGCACACCCAGGGCCTGGAAGATGTCCTGAACAAGGCGCTGGTGGACCTGAGCAAGCCGGACCTGCGCAACAAGCTCCTGGTTCCGCTGATGTTGGAGATCGGTAACCGCTGGCACGATGGCCGCTTGCGTGTCACCCACGAGCACATGGGCACCAGCATCGTGGTCACCTTCCTGAGCAGCATCAACTCCCGCTACCGGGTCTCTCCGGGCGCTCCGGCCCTGGTGGTGGCCACCCCCGCGGGGCAGCAGCATGAGCTGGGGGCCCTGCTGGCCGCCAGCGTGGCCTACGAGAGCGGCTGGAATGTGGTGTACCTGGGCGCGGATCTGCCGGCCGAGGATATCGCCGCCGCCGCCAAGGTCCGCAACGCCAGGGCCGTGCTGATCAGTCTCATCTTCCCGCAGGCGGACGCCCACACCATCGCCGAGCTGAAGGAGCTGCGCCGCCTGATCGGGCCCGGCACCCCCATCTTCGCCGGGGGGCAGGCCGTCCCCAGCTACACCATCGCCCTGTCCGAGATCGGGGCCATGGCCTTCACCTCCATCGACGCGCTGGAAGAAGCCCTGCGTCAGCTCTAGCCCAGACCACCTCTTGAAACCCCGGGCCAGCCCGGGGTTTCTTGTACACCCCACCCTCGTATAGATTTTTGTATAATTTTATATTGACAAAACATAGACATGAGTTATCTTCTATTCACACGGCGCAGGCAGACCGCCCCGCCGCTGGACCATGGAGTCTGATTCCCAACAACCCCGGTTCAATCCGAGGGAGGAAATAGAAATGAAGAAGCTGAACAACATCGCCCTGACCCTGATGGTGACCGTCCTGGTCGCCGGTGGCGCCGCCGAGGCCATGGCCGGTAGCTGCAGCAGCAGCAAGAAGACCGAGGCCAAGCACGCCAGCTACGATGAGGCCAAGATGCCCGCCATCTTCCCCCTGGCCGAGCAGGCCGGCTTCAATACCCTGACGGCCGCCGTGAAGGCCGCCGGTCTGGAGGACACCCTGACCAACGACGGCCCCTTCACCGTCTTCGCCCCCACCGATGAGGCCTTCAACAAGCTGCCCGAGGGCACCGTGGACAACCTGCTGGCCAACCCGGAGAAGCTGAAGAAGGTGCTGCTGTACCACGTGGTGGCCGGCAACGTCATGGCCGCCGATGTGATGAAGCTGGACAGCGCCAAGACCCTGAACGGCGCCAACGTGGCCATCAATACCAAGGACGGCGTGAAGGTGAACGACTCGAACGTCATCAAGACCGACATCGAGGCGAGCAACGGCACCGTCCATGTGATCGACACCGTGCTCATTCCCGAGAACCTGTAGATAGAATCGCAAACACGAACAGCAACCGGTCCCCAGGACTGTTGGACGATACAAGGAGAGGTTGAGTCATGCTGAACCAGACCAAGAAGACGCTGATGCTGATGGCCATGATGGTCATGCTGATGGGCCTGGCCGCCTGCAGCGACGATGATGATCCCATGACCCCGAACACCCAGGACCTCGGCACGGGCGTGATGCTACGAGTGGTGCACGCCTCGCCCGACGCCCCTGCCGTTGATGTGTATGTCCGCGGAATCGACAATCCCGTGGTCAGCGATCTGGACTACACCGAGACGAGCAACTACCTGGATGTCGGACCTGGCGATTACACCATCGACCTGCGCGCGGCCGGCGCCGATCCCATGTCCACTCCGGCCTACTCGACGGATGCCCTGACCCTGCCTGACGGCGCGACCATAACGGCCGTGGCTGTGGGTTTGCTGGGAAGTATGGACACCGCCGACATGTTCCGGGTGATCCCCCTGGTTGAGAACTACGCGGACGCCGGTAGTGGCAACGCGGCGGTGCGCATCGTGCACGCCAGCGCGGATGCTCCTTCGGTCGCCATCGACGTGGGCAACGACGGGACCCCGGAAATCAGCGACTTCGCCCGGTTTGCCGAGACCGGCCCCGCGGGTGTCCCCCTGCCTGCGGGCCAGGCTCTGGCTGTGGGTATCTGGGCCGGAAACCCCCTGGACCGGGTGACGGCCTTCCAGACCCCCGCCCTTCCCGAGGCTGATATCCTTCTGATCGCGACCGGTCTTCTGAGCGAGGACCCCGCCGATGAGATGGGCTTCGGGTTGCTGGCCGTGGGTCCGGACGGCACCGTTGGCCTGATTCGGCAGAACCCCGTGGTGTTCGTGATGCACGCCTCCCCGGACGCCCCGGCGGTGGACGTGTTCGTGGGAGGGACCGACACCGAGCTGGTGGACAACCTGTCCTTCGGCGACCTCTCCTCGGCTGTTCAGGTTCCTCCCGCTTCGTATGGTCTGGATATCAAGGTGGCGTCCAGTGGCGACCTGGCCGCCACCGTCCAGACCCCTGAGCTGGCTGCCGGCGCACGCTACCTGGCCGTGGCTTCGGGCTTCGTGGGCGGCGACTCCCCCGGCTTCACCCTGCTGCCCTACGCTGACGAATTTGGCGACAGCATGAGCAGCTCGGTGCGGGTCATCCACGCTTCGCCGGACGCCCCGACCGTTGATATCGGCATCCTGGATGCCGGCGCCAGCTTTGCTCCCATCGCGGACTTCACGGAACTTTCCTTCGGCGACGCCAGCGCCGGCGGCGGCCTGGCCATCGACAGCGCCGCCCTGACCATCGGCGTGGCCGTGCACGAGGAAACAGACCCGGTCGCCGCCTTCGACCTGCAACTGGGTGGGATCGACAAGGCCTTCGCCATCGCAGCCGGCAGCCTCACCGGCATCGGCGAGACCTTCCGCCTGGTGGTCGTGGATGCCAGTTCCTTCCCCTGGCAGGCGGCCGTGGTCTTTCCCAACGACTGATCCGCAACCGAACGATAATCGATAATAACGGAGCACCCCCGGCAGCGTCAGTTGCCGGGGGTGCTTTTTACCCTTATCCGTGTCTTGTGGACGCGGTCGGGCAGTGAAGAGAGATTCTCTGCCCGGCCGCTTTTTTTTTTCGCCACTATACTCAAGGGAGACAACCCATGGTATTCCATAAATCCACCCCCCGACCCCTCGTTCTGCTCTTGGCCCTCGTGGCCGCATCCGCCCTCGTCCTGGCCGGTTGCGGCGACGATGACGACCCCACCGATCCCGGCGGCAACAACAACGGCGGCGAGGACTTCATGGTGACGGCCGACATGCAGGGCGTATGGAACTTCACCACCACCTACACCGACTGCGACGGCAACCCCATCAACAATCCCGCCTTCCAGGACTACTCCTACACCGACACCCTCTGCCTCAGCGATGCCGGCGTGAACGACCTGGTGGACGACGCCAACTGCACCCAGACCTCCACCGGCAGCAACAGCTTCACCATGAACTGCAGCTACAACGAGTCCATTCCCGGTGTGGACTGCAACGTGTCCGGCACCACCAACCTGGACTTCAGCTGGACCAACAACTCGATGTCCGCCAGCGGCACCATCGATATCACGGCCACCGGCAGCGAATGCAGCGATTTCGGCCAGGTCAGCGCCTGCGTGCTGATGACCACGGTGGGCACCCGCACGGGCGACGCCCCGGCCGGCGCCTGCGGGGGCAAGAGCAGCCGCTTCGACGTGGCCGGCAAGATCATCGACCGCCTGCACCGCTGACGTCTTGCTGGTTGGTTCATTTGGGGGTTTCATGGGAGCAGAATACCCGTGAACCCCCACCTCCGCTTCCCATGAAGGAGCCATCCATGCTGAAGAACAAGGTCGCCCTCGTGACCGGTGGCAGCCGCGGCATCGGCGCCGCCATCGCGCAGAAACTGGCCGCCGATGGCGCCAGGGTCGCCGTCAACTACCACAGCAACAAGGACGCCGCCGACAAGGTCGTGAAGGCCATCCAGGATGCCGGCGGCAACGCCAAGGCCTACCAGGGCGATGCCACCGACAACGATGCCGTCCGCGCCATGGTCGCCGCCGTGCAGAAGGACCTCGGTCCCATCGACGTGCTGGTCAACAACGCCAGCATCATGTTCCCGGTGGTCCCGTTCATGGACTACAAGTGGGAGGACTTCGCGGCCAAACTGAACGGCGAGGCCAAGGCCAGCTTCTTCTCCTGCCAGGCCGTCCTCCCCGGCATGATCGAACGCGGCGGCGGCAGCATCGTGAACATCAGCAGCGAGTTGAGCCGCACCCCCGGGCCCGGCTTCGTGGCCCATGCCAGCGCCAAGTCGGCCCTGGACGCGTTCAGCAAATCCCTGGCCCTGGAACTGGGCTCGACCGGCGTGCGCGTGAACGTGGTGGCCCCCGGCCTGATCATGACCGACGCCACCAGGCACATGCCCCCGGAGATGATCGCCGCCATCACCGCCCACACCCCCCTGGGCCGCGTGGGCGAGCCGGACGACGTGGCCGGCGTGGTCGCCTTCCTGGCCGGCGACGAGGCCCGCCACATGACGGGCGCGTACCTGCACGTCTGCGGCGGATCTTCGATGGTCTAGTCCTGCCTGATACCCGCCGGCGGGTACTTTTGGTGCCCGCCGGCGGCATTTTTCCCTCCCCACTCCTTTTCAAACTAGACAAAACTTAACAATTTTTGTAAAGTCCTGTTAAGTTCAGGTTACTTTGTCAAGGGAGGCATCATGGATCCGAGGAAAAATCCCTTCTCCCCGGGAGCGGGCACCAAACCACCGGCCCTCGTTGGCCGCGACGCCCAGATCGAATCTTTCGGTATTCTCCTCGAAAGGCTGGAACGGGGATATTCCGAACAATCCATGATCATCACCGGGTTGCGGGGTGTCGGGAAGACCGTCCTCCTCGATGTTTTTCGGGAGAAAGCCGAGTCCCGGGATTGGGCAACCATCGAGTGGGAAATTGAGAAGAACACACTATTCGGGTCCAAATTATCATCCCATGTCCGAAGAGCCCTCCTTCAGCTGGCCCCCAAGGCCCGCTGGACGAACCGGATTCTCAAAGCGGCCGCCGTCCTGAAATCCTTCACCCTGACCTTCAATCCTGACGGGGCCGTCACAGCGGGGCTGGACGTGGAAGCCCTGTCAGGGCTGGGAGACAGTGGGGCTATCACGGAAGACCTCACGGATCTATTTGTCGCACTGGGAGAAGCGGCCAAGGAGCAGGATACCGGGGTGGTTTTCCTCCTTGATGAGATCCAGTACTTGAAGGCCGATGAGCTGGAAGCCATTATCTCAGCCCTTCACAAGTGTGCCCGACGAAGTTTGCCTATCACCCTGGTTGGGGCTGGTCTGCCCCAGATTCCACGCCTTGCCGGTGAAGCCAAGTCCTACAGCGAGCGATTATTCCATTTCCCAACCATCGGTGAACTGGACCATGGCGCAGATGCTCGGGATGCCTTGACCCTTCCTGCAAAAGCTCTTGGAATCTTCTTCAGTCCTGAGGCCGTGGACTTTGTGGTGGAATACACCCAGGGATATCCCTATTTCCTTCAGGAGTACGGCAAGTTTATCTGGGATGAAGCTTCAGATTCCCCTATTTCCCTTGAAATTGCTCAGCAGGTCCAGCCCCTTGTGGAGGCCAAACTGGACGAAAGCTTTTTCAGGGTTCGGGCCGATAGAACGACTGAGCTGGAGCTGAGGTATCTTTTCGCCATGGCGGAATTGGGGCCACTGCCGCATCGGGCCAGTGAAGTCGCCCGCCGACTGGGTAGAACAACCGAGCAGGCCGGACCGATCCGGTCGCGCCTGATCGATAAAGGCCTGCTCTATACGCCTGGCCATGGATACGCCGCCTTCACGGTCCCCCAGTTTGATCAATACATGTTACGTAGGCATTCGAACTTATCTCAGGAACGGGAATGAAGAATTCGTGGGGAATTCCTGAACCTCTTTCCCTTCCACCTGCCTGATACCCGCCGGCGGGCACATCCCCCTTGCGCTCCCCCCTTGAAATATTGCAAGATATGGAATCCTGATAAAACATTTTCGTAAAGATCATGACCCCATGGCCCCAACCGGGAGTCCGCTCATGAAGACCCGCGCGCTGCTCGTCCCCGCCCTGTTGCTCATCCTGGTCCTGCTCCTGCTGCCCGCCTGCGGCGGCGACGACAACCCCACCGACCCCGGGGGCGGAGAGACCACCGACACCCTCGCCCCCGCGGCCGTCACCGATCTGCAGGTCACCGCCCAGTCGGACAACTCCCTGACCCTGGGCTGGACCGCCCCCGGGGATGATGGCCATACCGGCACCGCCACCGCCTACGACGTGCGCCACGCCGCGGTGGCCATCACCGCCGGGAACTGGGATACGGCCACCCCCGTGACCGGCCCCGCGCCCCTGGCGGCCGGCTCCACCCAGTCCCTGGTCATCACCAACCCCGACGCGAAGAGCACGCTGCACGTGGCCCTCAAGGCGGTGGACGAGGCCGGCAACTGGTCCGGCCTGAGCAACGACGTGAACGGGGATTTCCCGGATCCGCCGGCCACCGTCCACACCCTGACCAGCAGCGGCGTGAACACGGAACCCTGGCTGCACGACGGTGTTTTGACCTGGATCCGCTCCGAGGCCGGCGGCCAGAACATCTACATGGCCCACCTGAACGCGCCCATCCCGGTGCCCATCGCCATCACGGACAACGGGGGCTTCAAGGACAACGTGCGCAACCACGGCGCCGCGCGCATCGTGTGGCAGGGTCGGCCCGACGAGTACGAGGACTGGGAGATCTGGCTGTACGATCCGGTCGGAACCCCCTCCTACGCGGCCTTCACCGACAACGACACCTGGGATACGGACCCGGTGCTGACCAACGCCGAGGATTTTGCCTGGCTGCACGGCTCGGCCATGTTCCAGACCATCCACTTCTGGGACGCGGCCGGCCAGGCCGAGACCGTCATCTCCGATGCCGTGGCTCCCACCAGCGAGTTCAACAACGAACGCCCCGTGGCCGAGGGCGGCATGGTGGGCTGGCGCGTGTACCACCGCGCCGCGGGAAGCGGGCGCTCGTTCTTTCTGTGGGACGGCGACACCACCCAGGACATCAGCGAATCGATCGCCTCCAACCTGATGCAGGAATACACGCTGCAAGGCGGCGACCTGGTCTACGGATATCATGGCGACCCGGACGAGCTGCGCCTGTGGGACGGCTCGGAGGTGCAGTTCGTGGGGGCTGGCGATGACCCGAGCCTGCACGACGGCCGCGTCGCCTACACGAAGTGGGACGGGTACGACTACGAGATCTTCTACTGGGACGGCACCGAGACGCGGCAGATCACGGACAACGAGGACATCGTGGATCACGCCCCCACCTTGTGGGGGGATTGGCTGGTATGGTGCAGCCGGGCGGATATCGGGGGGACGGATCAGATCATGTACATGCGGGTGGAGTGAGGTGGGATGTGGTATTCTCAAGAGCGAGGATTCACCAACACAGGGAGAGAACCGCGATGAGGAATATTGTACTACCAGCCTTTCTGGCTCTGCTGGTGACGATGCCCCCCGCAATTGTGGAGGCCACCACCATGGCTTTGCCGGAATTGACGGGAATCTATGAATTCCATCCCTACGTGGAACCCAACCTGGACGCCCCCAGCAGCAGGACCATGAGTTTCACCCTCCCGGAAAGCATCACCGAGATTGATGAATTGGGTCTGGTGATCTCCGGCCAGTGGAACATCGGGGAAGTCACCTGCGACTCGGGTTTTCCGGATCCGGATATCAGCCCCCTGCTCCCTCCTGTGGCCATGTTCATCACCTCGAGCGCCTTTCCCGGGGATTATTTTTTCGCCTCGATCCAGCTTCCAGACGGCCCCTTCGAAAACCTTACGGCCGAGTTTTCTTCCGGCTATCCCCCCGGCGTGCTTGATTTCAACCAGCTGATCGGCCCAACCCTGGACGTGGATTTTTTCATCGACATGGCTCTGATCGGCATCTGCTGGGTTACGGTCGACACCTACGGAACCCTCGATGAGGTTTCCCTCCAGATCACCGGCCCCGTCGCCACCCAGAACTCTCACTGGGACCGCGTCAAGAGCCTCTACAGATAATGCCCCCCGGGGGGCGGCTTTCGCATGCCGTCCCCCCGCTCCCCGGTTATATTCATGCCCTGTTGTCGTCCCCCAGCGAAAGGGCCCGCCGTGAAAGCGGTCTATCAGATCAAGATCAACCTCCTGAACATGGAGCCGCCCATCTGGCGCCGCGTCGTGGTGCCCGGCCATCTGCGGCTGCATCAGCTGCACAAGGTCATCCAGCTGGCCATGGGCTGGCAGGGCACCCAGCCCCACGAGTTCTACCACTACGCCAGCGAGCGCTACTTCATGCCCCTCTACGATCTGGAGACCGCCCCCCTGGAAAAGGGTTTCGACGAGCGCACCATCACCCTGGCCGAACTGTGCCCCAACGTGGATGATGATGTGTCCTACATGTACGACCTGGGCGACGGCTGGCAGCACCACATCACCGTCGAGAAGATCACCGAGACGGACACGGATGATGCCGCACCCCGCTGCCTCGACGGCCTGGGCGCCTGCCCCCCGGAAAAGAGCGGCGGCCCCACCGGCTTCGCCCGCCTCCTGGAAATCCTGGCCGACCGCCGCCATCCCGAACACGAAGAAATGCTGGCCTGGTGCGGCGAGACCTTCGACCCCGAGGTCTTCGAAACCGACGAGGTGAACAAAGTCCTGGCCGAGGTACGCTGGACCCGCTTCCACTTCGTCGACCATGCGGAAAAGAACCCGGACCAGTGGCCGGAATCCACCGCCGCCGAGGTGCTGGCCCTGCTGCGCGATCCCCACGCCGACCACGAGGAATTGCTGACCGCCCTGCGCCTGGGCGGCGATCCGGCTCTGGTTTCGGATGCCTTCCTGCAGGAGATGCTGCGGTTGCTCAAGCCGTCGTCCACCAATCCCGAGATCACCATGAACGCGGCCCTGGCCGTGGAACCCGTGCTGCAGGTGACGGCCCTGGGCCGGGTGGAAGATCTGGGCGTGGCGCCGGACATGATCCGCGCCGTGCTGGCGGCTCTGCGGCGGTTGGTGGAAACCCCCGCCATGGATGCCTCGGTGCGGCGGGCTGCCATGGAAAGCGCCGCCTGTTGCCCCGGTCCGTGGATGCCCGCGGCGGTGCGGGAGGCGTTCGCATCGCCGGATGGGGCATGGCGGCAGTCGGCGGTGTTCTGCATGGGGTTCCTGGAGGGATTCGGGAAGGAACTGGCCGCTGCGCGGCAGGATGCGGAGGCGAATGTGCGCTGGGAGGCGGTGCGGTCAATGAAGCGGGGGTAGGGAGTACCCGCCGGCGGGTACGGGACAGGCCCGTTTGGTCCTTCTGTATTGTGTGGTGGGCCCAAGTGTTTTTGTTGCCCTGCCAACAAAAAGATGGCGCCGGGCATCAAGCACCCGGCGCCTGTTATATTCCGGCGCGTTATTCCTGCGGGTTATCCCTGCCCATCCACCTTCTTCTCGGCTTCTTTCTTCAGCTCATCGTTGGCGTAGATGGCCACCTCCACCCGGCGGTTCTGCTTGCGCCCCTCGATGGTGTCGTTACTGGCCTCCGGCTGCAACTCGCCGTAGCCCATGGTCGTGAAGCGGTTCTCGCGCACCCCCTGCACGGCCAGGAAGTTGGCCACGGACTGGGCCCGCTGGAGCGAGAGGTCCAGGTTGTACTGCTCGGTTCCGGTGCTGTCGGTGTGGCCTTCGAGGAGGACCTCGGTGTCCTCGTACTTCTGCAGAATGACGGCCAGGTTTTCCAGATTGGTCTTGCTGGCGGGCTTGAGGGCGGTCTTGTCCACGTCGAACAGGAGGCCGCTGTCGAAGGTGATCTTGATGCCTTCGCCCACGCGCTCCACGGTGGCGCCTTCGAGGTCGCGCTCGATTTCCTCGGCCTGGTCGTCCATATAGCTGCCGATGACGGCGCCGGCCGCCCCGCCGATGGCCGCCCCCATGATGGCGCCCTTGGCCGTGTCGTCGGTGATGATTCCACCCACCACGCCACCGATGGTTCCACCTATGGCTGCGCCCTTGCCTGTTTTACTCATGGAGGAGCAGGCGGCGAGGGACAGAACGAGGGCGCTGATCAGGACCGTACTCAGGATCTTTTTCATGACGATGAATTCCTCCATCTTGAGGTTCAGCATTCGATGGACAAGGAACAATCTAGGTCGGTTCTTCAAATGCGAAAGTGGGGAGCGGGCTCCCTGGCGTGTTCCGGATACCCGCCGGCGGGTATCCAGCCAAACCGGCCCGGGCCAGTTTATGGGGGTCCAGGAGCCGAGGGGGGTTGACAACGGAGCTTGGATGGAGGTAGAATTCAGCCCTGATTGGGGGACTTTCTCCAAATGAAGCCCTATTTGAACACAACCAGGACTTTTTGACACAGGCTTCACCGCCGGTTCGCCAAGTTTTCTCGCCGGTGGCCTTCTCGCTTCAAACCTCCTGGAGATGACCATGAATTCGATCCGCAACAAATCGATCCTGCG
>JGI12109J20283_10355809_pt1 | contig 11245 bp, 8 predicted proteins | sample ElkSlonscriptome_12_FD_20283 | JGI IMG/M metagenome (IMG submission 20283) | reverse complement strand
AGAGAGAGAGGGTTACACCTTGGCTGGTGGGGACCGGCAGAGTCAGAACACGGTGGCGACAACGACAAAACCGCAGCGAAAGCCAAACCCTTCGCGAGGTGGGGACGGAAAGCCGGGGGGCTTGCGGAGACAGCCGGGTTGCTGCTGGATACTGAGAAACCGGAGCCCTCCATAAGTTGCTGAAGATACCCCGCTGCTATAAGAAAAACCTCGTTTTGTTTCGGTCCATTAGAAATGGATAGAAGCAAGTATTACCTCAAAAGCGTTAATTATCTTTCATTTTTAGCCACTTCCAATAGTTTGGGGCGAAGGGCGATCAGTTTGACTGACAATTTTTGCGCCGAACGAAAATGCCTGGTTTCATCATGTTTTCGGGGCTGAGAATGTCGTCCAGCTCATCGGCATCGAGTAAATTTTCCTCCAAAACGATTTCGCGCACGGATTTTCCCGTTTCAAAAGCCCTGTTTGCAATCTCAGACGCCTTGGAGTAACCGATTAGGGGGTTGAGTGCCGTGGCCAGACCGATGGAGCGGAGAACCATGTCGAGGCAGACGTCCCGGTTGGCCCTGATGCCGTCGATGCATTTTTCTGCCAGTATCTCGCAGGCTTTACCAAGATTCGAAATGGACTGAAACAAATTGAACGCGATGACCGGTTCCAGGGCATTCAGTTCGAGCTGACCGGCTTCGCTGGCCATGGTGACGGTCACATCCGCACCGATCACCTGATAGCAGACCTGGATTACCATATCCGGAATCACCGGGTTGACTTTTCCCGGCATGATGGAAGAGCCCGGCTGTACCCCGGGCAGATTGATTTCGTTCAACCCGCCCCTGGGGCCTGAACTCAGCAGGCGCAGATCATTGCAAACCTTGCTCAATTTAACCGCGAAGCGCTTGAGAACGCCCGACAACTGCACATAGGCGCCGCAGTCCTGAGTCGCCTCCACCAGGTTCGGCGCCGTGTAAACTTCCACGCCGCTGATTTCTCTCAGGATTTCGGCCGCGAGGGGCGGGTAGTCCGGATGGCAGTTGATGCCGGTTCCAATGGCGGTGGCGCCGAGGTTGATCTCCCGAATCAGGTCCTGAGAGCCCCTAACCTGCCGCATATCTTCTTCAACCAAGAGCGCATAGGCGTTGAATTCCTGCCCCATGGTCATGGGGACGGCATCTTGAAGCTCGGTGCGCCCGAGTTTAATGACATCGGCGAATTCATCTCCCTTTGCGGCGAGCGACCGCTGGAGGTGCGCCATCTGCGTGAGAAGAATGCTCAGTTTGAGATGGAGAGCGATGTTGATGGCGGTGGGGTAGGCGTCATTGGTGGACTGCCCCATATTGACGTGAATGTTCGGGTGCAGATGGTCATAGGCGCCCTTTTCATGCCCCATGATCTCGAGCGCGCGGTTGGCGATCACTTCGTTTGCGTTCATGTTGGCGGTGGTGCCCCCGCCGCCCTGGAGCACATCGCTGGAAAAATATTCATGGAGATTTCCGGCGATGATGTCGTCGCAGGCCGCGGCGACGGCATCCGCTTTGTCTCGGGCCAACTCGCCCAGACGCGCGTTCGCGAGCGCTGCGGCCTTTTTGGTAAATGCCAGGGCACGGACGAACTCCGGGAAATGGCTTATGGGAATGCCGGTAATGGGGAAGTTCTCCAGCCCCCGAAACGATTGAATCCCCATGTAGCTGTCAGCCGGAATTCGTTTTTCTCCAAGCAGGTCCTTCTCGGTACGGTATTTCATGGTAATATATCCTATAAAGACATTGTTTCCCGTTGTTGCCTCCGAACCCCGTCAGCAGACTTTTTTATCCAATCACAGAAAAGTTGGAATTCGGATTGATTTTACGATTTCTGTGAAACATGCGGGTATCGATGGTAATGTCCAGATGGGGCAGCCGATACTGAAGGGAAGACTCATCGTGTGGATATCCCCGTTTTCACCTTCTTTGTATATTTTCTCAAAACATGGAATCGACGCCCATCGCAAATACTCGCTTTTGAGAACCTATTCGCTGTTGCGGGGTCTGCCCCGCCAAGTCTGCTTGTAAAAAATCTTGCCCTTGGATGCCAATGCGTCAAAGGCATTTAATGATTCCGTTGCCCGCTCGCTGTTCACTTCCGCCACTTCCGTGCATAATGCGTTGATAAAGGTGAGCGGCGCTGTGTAAGCGTCGACGAAACTGGGGATGCCGACCGGTATGTGAAAAGTCAATTCGCCCAACCCGCTGATGGGGGATAGATGACTGTCGGTCAGGGAAACGACACGGCACGCCATGTCGGCGGCGGCCTTGCCCATGCGGACCGTTGCGGCGGGGTAGCGGGGGAATGCAATGACGAAGACCACCGACTCCGGAGTAAGGCGAAGAAACTTGGCGGCGTTCAAAACGCCCTCGTTGTCCACGACGTCCACTTCGTGGAACACCTTGCAGAGCATGCGCCCCATATGCCCGGCCAGGCTGGCGGACGCCATGCATCCAAGGGTGATGATCCGATCCGCCTCCAGAATCATTTTCGCCAACGCGTTGAAATCCTCGACCCTGACATTTTCCGCCAGACGATTCAGGTTTTCGATTTCATGGCCGAGAATTCTGGAAAATGCCGAATCGCCCCAAGTGCTCAGTTTTCGGTTTTCGGAAACGGCACGGTTGGATTGTGCAATGCGAAACCGTCCGGATGTGCTGAGCTGCCCTTGCAGCATTTCCTGAATTTCCTTGGAAAATTGGGTGTAGCCGTCAAACCCGAGGACATTGCAGAAACGAACGATGGAGGCCATGCTCACCTTCGTGGCTTCGGCCAGTTCGTTGATGGACATGAAGAGCAAGGATTCCGGGTTATGAAGGATGTATTCCGCAATGGCTTTCTGGGCGGGGGTGAAGTTATCGTGCTCTGTTTTAATTCGGTCCAGAACCCGATTTTTGCCTTTTTCTGATTTTTTCATCAACATCACCTCATGGTTTTTTCATTTTACAAATGGTGAAAACGAATAAGCATAGCTGATGAAGTCATTCATGGAAAAGGTTTTTTTGGAAACGCGTCTTTTAGAAAGGGTGTTAGCCAGAAGCCCGGGTTATGATGTCAGGCATGGCTATCAGCCGGTCCCAGGAAAGGTGGCAGCAGATGGTATGTTCTCCCTGCTGACGGACCGGTGGAGGCGTCAAGCAGATGTCCGGATCATCCAGCATCACTCTTCTCGGACACCTTGTATTAAAGCTGCATCCTTTGGGTGGATCCACCGCACTGGGTATGCTTCCTTCAAGACGGATCTGCCGCTGCCGGACTTTGGGGTCCGGTATGGGGACCGCGCTGAGCAGGGCTTCCGTATAGGGGTGAAAAGGCGGCTCGCAAATTTCTTCCGTGGTCCCGAGTTCCATTATGTTTCCCAGGTACATGACGCATATGGTATCCGCAAAAAACCGGACCACGCTTAAATCATGGGAAATAAAGACCAGGGTGGTGTTCATTTCGTTCTGGATATCGATAAGCAGGTTGATAATAGCCGCCTGAACCGACACATCCAGTGCGGAAACCGGCTCATCGCACAACAACAATTCGGGCTGGGATGCCAGGGCCCGGGCAATGCCCACACGCTGTTTTTCGCCGCCCGAAAGCTGATTGGGAAACCGGTCGTAATAGCTTTCTCCCAGGCGCATGAGCTTGAGCAGCTTGACAGTCTCGTCACGCGCCATGGATGCCGGTACTTTTTTGAAACGCAACATGGGCCGGGCAATCTGGGACCCTACGGAGTAGGCCGGATTCAGGGTGGAATCCGGATTCTGGAATACCATCTGCATTTCCCGGATCATCTCCACATCCCTTTTTTCAATTTTGGCCGTGACATCTTCTCCAAGAAACCGGACTTTGCCGCTACTTGCCTTTTCCAGCCCGATAATGGTTTTCAGAAGTGTACTTTTGCCGCAACCGGATTCACCGACAATGCCGAAGGTCCGCCCTTTTTCGACTTTAAATGATGCCTTTTCAAGGGCTTTGACATATTTTTTCTCTCGGCTGAAGTATTCTTTGAGCTTACCGCTCTTTGTCTTTGAATAATATGTTTTCAATTCGTCAACCTGAAGAATCACCGGTCTGTCTTCCCGGTTTTCCGATTTTCCTTCGGTCGGAACAATTGCCCGATCCGGCGGTTGCCATGCCTCGTGATCAATGGTCTCATACAGGTGGCAGCGCACTTTGTTGCTGCTTTGACCCACCGGCTTCAATCTTGGCTGTTCGGTTTCACATAGCTCTTTCCTGTAATCGCAACGGGGGTTGAACACACAGGCGGCAGAGCGTTTTGACGGATGGGGCACCCGCCCTGTTATAGGATAAAGCACGGTGGATTGCTTGGATGTTCCCAGTTCGGGAACACATCGCATCAAACCCTGGGTATAGGGATGTCTGGGATGTTCGAAAATATCATCCACAGTGCCCTCCTCCACCAGTTCTCCGGCATACATCACTCCCACCCGCTCGGCGATCCTGGCCACCACTCCCAGGTTGTGAGTGATGAACATAATGCTGGTGTTGAATTCAACGCATAATTCCTTGATAAGGTCCAGAACCGCCGCCTCTACGGTCACGTCCAAGGCTGTCGTAGGTTCGTCCATGATCAGAAGGGTCGGGTTGGTGAGAAGACTCATGGCGATAATGATCCGTTGCTGCTGCCCCCCGGATATCTGATGGGGATACCGGTTTATGACATTCGGCGGGTCCGGCATATGAACCCTTTCAAGCATGCCGATGCACTGGTCCTCGATTTCTTTTGACGAGATGTTGGAATGATATTTCAGCACCTCCCGCATCTGCAGGCCGATCTTCAGGGATGGGTTCAGTGACTGCATGGGATCCTGATAAACCATTGTATACTTGTTTCCCCGAAGTCGATTCAATTCCTTTTTGTCCAGATTGACCAGTTCCCGCCCTTCCAGTTTGATACTGCCGTTCTTCACATAACCATTGTTGCCCAGAAAATTGGTGACCGCCCATGCCACAGTGCTTTTTCCGCAACCGGATTCGCCGACAACCGCAAATACTTCCCCGGGTTGGATCCGATAGGTGATATTGCGGACCGCCAGAATTTCCCCTCCCCTGATTTTGTAGGCAATGGAGAGGTTGTTGATGTCCAAGACCGGCGGCTTATTCCGATTTGAGTTCATGGCAGGGTTCCTTATCGCTGGTAACGGCTTAATTCTTCGTTCAATCCATCGGCCAGAAAATTAAGGCTGATGACCAGGCTGGCTACGGCAAACGCCGGCCAGATCACACTCCACTGGTTGATGAAAATCATTTTTCTGGCTTCATTGACCATGGATCCCCAGTCCGGGTCCGGCGGCTGAAGGCCGATACCCAGAAAACCCAATGTACCGATTGTGAAAATGGCATATCCCAACCGGAACATGGCATCAACGATCACGGGTCCTTTGGTGTTGGGCAGGATTTCCTTGAACATGATATGAAATTTTGTTTCCGCTCGGGTTTCAGCCGCTTTGACAAATTCCCGGGTTTTGATGTCCAAGGCGAGGCCCCGGACCAGACGGGCCACACCCGGGGCGCCGGTGACCGTGATGGCAAAAATTACCACCAGATCGCTTTGGCCGAAAGCGAGGATCAGTACCAGATAAAGTATGATTCTGGGAAAAGCCACCATGGCATCAATGACATACATGACCATCCGGTCCCAGTTCCCGCCCCGGTAACCCGAGTTCAGCCCCAATAATGTGCCCAGCATGACCGAGCCCACCACACCCCATATGGCCACGCCGCCGGGAACACTCAAATCAAACCAGGGAAGCCGGGTCTTGATCAGGATCACCTGGGAGCCGGTCATGAGCCGGGACAAAATATCCCTGCCCAAGTGGTCGGTTCCCAGTAAGTTGGTCCAATTGGGGGGCAAATTTTGAATGAAAAGACTTTCGTTGGGATTATAAGGGGTCCAGAACAGTGAGACCAAAGCCACCAGGAACCAGAAACAGATTACTGAAAATCCGATAGTGGCAATCTTCGATTCAAAAAGGATGGTTAGGCCCTGCTTTAACCTCATGAAAGAAGATGAGATATTTGGCAGGAATATCTTTTCAGCTGCCGTAGGAGCGTCTGCAGCCTTTTCTTGAATATGACCACTTTCGCTATTCATAGCGTATCCTCGGATTTAAAAGTGTGTAGCTGAAATCTCCTGCAAGACGGGTTAAAACAGAAAAGCCGATGGTCAGCATGGCTGCGGCGGATACGGCATTGAAATCGCCGAAAATCGCCGCATCATAAATATAGGTTCCCAGTCCCGGGAAACCGAATAACACTTCCGTGACCACGAGACCTCCAATGAGCCAATTGGTATGGAGCATGATCACTGTTACCGGTGCAATCAGGGAATTCCTAACGGCATGTACGAAAATCACCCGCCATTCGGGCATGCCCTTGACAATGGCCGTCCGGATGTACGGGGCGCCCATGACTTCAACCAGGCTTGCCCGTGTGATTCGGATGATGTACCCCAGTTCCACTGCGGTGAGGGTAAGCACCGGAAGAATAAGGCTGGTCGGATTTTCAAATATGGCGTTATCAGACAGAAATACAGTGACCGGCGGCACCCATTTGGCCCAGATTCCCAGCACGATGATCAGAAACAAACCGGAAACATAATCCGGCGTGGCCGCCGCGGCCAGGGAAAAAAACGAGATGGCCCGATCCAGAAGCCTGCCTTGGAATACCCCGGCTATAATCCCGAGAAAAAGCGCCGCGGGCATGATGACCAAAAAAGCGGCGCCGGCCAGGATAAAAGAGTTTTTTAACCGGTTAATCAATGTTTTGGCCACCGGACGATTGTATTGGATGGACTTACCCGGATCACCCCGGAACAGTCCTTTTCGTAAAGGAATGTACCTGCTGGGGCCGTCTCCCATTTTCTGAAGACCACCGGCCCTGAGCACCCAGGCGGATTCACCGGCGCCCCGCACCCATTTCACGGCATTTCCGTTATCATCGACTCCCCAGAAAAATTTCACGGTTTTTCCATCCTGTCGTTTCTCTTTATTCCATTGTAGATCCAGGTCTTCGATCTGCCTTGTCCTGCCGTCTTCCTGGCGGATCATTTTGAACATCTTGGACTGGTTCATGACCCAGCGGGTGGGCTGTCCGTCCTCCATGGCCCACCAGGTGGGTTCCCCGGATTTGGGATCCTTGAGGGTGACAAGGGATCTGCCCACTTTTCTTCCGGCCCGCCAGTCATTGCCGAGAAGCCAGTCCGCATAACGAATAAACGGTGATTCATCCAGGCCCAGCTGGCTGTTGAAAGAAGCGTATTGTTCAGGTGTGGCATAAATACCCAATTTTTTAATAGCCACTTTATCCGCACCCGCCTCCATGAAAACAAAAAGAAGGATGGAGACAAGAAAAAGGGTAACCAAACAAGATATAATACTGTGCGTGATAAATTTGATCATGGGTTGTCTCCTATGCACAAATCCATGAGAGGTTCTATGGAATCAAGACAATCCAGGCTGAAAACAGTTTCTTTGAGTCGGCGGGCCCTTCGATCTCCGAAAACCGGTGAAACCAGCCATATAAATTTTTCTTCCAGTTCCTCATCCGTGGGCAGTGTGTTGCTCAAATCCCAGCGGGCCGACATCACACCGGATCTGAAGCGGTTTCCCCGCGTATCCTCGATTTCGATGTCAGCCAGGGTTTTGGCCGGAAACTCCTTTTGGAACCTGTCTTCCACCACAACATCGATTTTATCCATGACCCTGAGTACCGGTTCCTCAAAAATTGCCGGCGGAAGAACCTGTTTGGGACCGATTTCGCCATGAATCACGGCTGCGGCGATAGGGTATGAGAAATTATACTGGGCATCATCGGTATTCTTGGGGTATTTGCGGTTCAAGGCCGCAGCTTCCGAAAACGTAAACACCCGGATGCTGTGAATGTCATCACCCGACAGGTTTTCTCGCTCCATGATTTTGAGCACCCCGTCCACGCCGGACTGAGCCCAGCGGCAAGCCGCATAGGGTTTGAAAAACAGGTTCATGATTTCAAAGGATTCACCCAAGGATTCTATCCATTCTTGATTCGGAGATTCATCAAAAATGGATTTGGGGCCTGTAAAACCGTTTCGGGCCATTTCCGCGCTGGACATGCCCACAAACGCCCCCCATCCAATGCTGTCCTTGGTCATGGCCGGGGTTTCTATGCCGATCATCATGGGGGCTATCGGAGCATGGTAGGTAGCCGTACCCAAAGCATTGAACAGTTGGATTTTATCCAGCCCCAGAAGCCGGCCCGCTGCGGCGGCGCTGCCGATACCGCCCCAGGAACCCGTGGAATGATATACCTTGTATGCGGCATGACGGATGTATGCCGCCCGTATGGCGGCCTCATACCCGATAACCAGGGCCGTAAGCAGCTGTTTGCCGTCACAGACGCCCGACCCTTGGGCCGCGGCCAAGATCACGGGCAGGACACTGGCCCCGGGATGCCCCTTTGCCAGCCGGCATCCATCGTCAATATCCAATGCATTGGCGGCAAACCCATTGGCCAAGGCCGCACCGGTAGTACTGGTTCTGCGGCGGGTGTTCACCAGTAGTGCGGGACCCTTTCCCATCTGGGAGACGACATACCGGTTCATGAGCAGGGCCACCGGGGTTTGGGTTCCCGCGATCATGGCGCCCAGGGCGTCCATCAGACACCTTTTAGACTGATGCTGAACAGCGAACGGAAAATCATCCCACTGGGCCGAAAGAGCATAGTCCACCAATGCTTCTGTATTCATTTGCAATAATCCTTGTACGAGACATTGTAAAAGGGCAAAAATGGACCGGCATTTGCCGGACAAGCATTTGCCGGTTTTTTTCAGCCGAAGATTACGTCTCTTTCCAGATATTGCTGGTATAAATCATCATGGCGGAGGGGTGGGCTTCAATGTTGTGGAACTTTCCATTGAAAATTGCAAAGGCATTAACAAAGTAAGGTGTGGCCACAGGCCCCCTTTCCTGCATGATATCCTGGATTTTTCCTACGATTTCTTTTCGCTCGGCCATCTTGAGGGTGTTTTTGGCCTGGGTCAGCAGACTGTTGAACTCATCGTCCTTCCATTTGGTCTCATTCCATTTGGCGCCCTCGGCATAGGCCAAGGTCATCAGCATGGTGGCCAGGGCTCTGTGGGACCACCGGGTGATACCGAAATTGACCTCCGTCCATTTTTCCCAGTACTTGCTGGGTTGACTCAACTGCAGGTCGATATGGATGCCCACCGGAGCGGCCATCTGTTTCAATGCCTGCGCGAGGGCCGGTTCCTGATCGTCATTTTTGGACTCGAGAATCACCTTTACCGGTAGCGTAATGCCTTTATCCTTTGCATATTCTTCCATCAGCTTCTTGGCTTTTCGGGGACCCGCACTTGGCGTTTCCCTGTCAGCCACGTCCGGTTGACATTGGGCCGCATGGGCGTCCATTCCCGTTACCCCCTCGCCGAACCCAGCCAGCTGAAGCATTTTTTTTCTGTCCTGGCAGAGCTTCAATGCCTGTCTGACACGGTTGTCGTTCCAGGGTTCCTGATCGGTTCTCATACGAATGACATAGGTGGTGGCCGTTTCGGTGCTGGATGTTTTCAGATGGGGGATGGCTTTGGCCGCCATATAATCGCTGGGCCTGGGGCGGTAAATGTCATCCACCTGGCCGCCTTGAAGGGCGGCAAAGGCCGCATCTTTGTCCAAGTTGACAAATACCAGTTTGTCCAGATAGGGAAGAGGCTTTCCATCATCACCATTCTGCCAGTAATCTTCTCTTCTCTGAAAAACCGCCCGGACCCCTTCCGAGTACTCTTCAAGAGAATAAGGTCCGGTGCCCAAGGGCTGTTTGACAAAATCTCCCTGGAAATCCCTGTGCAGGATCAATGCCGGATAAGAGGTGAGATCCTCGGGAACAGTCACATTGGGTGAGGTCAGATTCAGGCGGACCTGATGATCGTTGATTTTCTCCACACCCGACATGCCGTCGATATAGGAAAGCAACCCTTTCATGGATGATCCCACCTGGGGATCGAACCATTGTCCAAAGGTGAACATGACATCTTCTGCGGTAAAATCATCCCCATTATTCCATTTAATGCCTTTTTTCAGGTAAAGGTCCCAAGTTTTTGCATCCGCGGAAGCCTCCCATTTTTCAAGAAGTACGGGACGGGTGACCGAGTCGAATCCGGGTTCGGCCAGATATTCACACACGTTCCTGACCAAGTTGCTGCCTTCGATCCAGGCTAGGCGGGAAGGGTGATCAATGGATTTGACCGGCATGGCGCATTTGTATGTCCCGCCTCTTTGAATGGCGCCGGCTGCCCGGCTGATCTTGGGCAGGGGTAGTCCGATGATGCCGCATGCGACACCTGCTCCCATGCCCAGAAGTGTTGCATGGCGCAAGAATTCGCGCCGGCTCAAATGGCCGTTTTCCACATCTTTTATAAATTCCTTGATCAGTGGATGGGCTTCATTGATGTCTTTTTTTCGCCAGTACGTCATGATAATCTCCTTATAATAACTTTCCGGGCTTTGGTAAACTCAACTTAACAAGATCTCATTTCCCCGATGGATTTTATTTTGATATCACCCCCTTTTAATTTTTTCTCCTTGATCGCCTCTTTTCTTCCGGCGCGGACCAGCTTACCCATCTCCAGTTTCATGGTCATGATAAGATTCCTGTCTAAACCGTCCCAAATGGCGACATTGGTTTCAGGATAATCCACCCATTGGATACCGCCGGGTGCAACTGTCCGCTGGAATGTGTTTTTTCCAGCAGGTCCTTCTCTATGCGGTATGTCACGGCAGTGCCTCCCGCATCGGCCGAATTTCCCGGTGGCGGCGCCGAACCTCGCACGACGGTTTGTTTTAACCGATCACGGAAAAGCTGGAATTCGGATTGATTTTACGATTTCGGTGAAACATTCCGGTATCGATGGTAATTCCCAGATGGGGCAGTCGATACTGAAGGGGAGATTCATCGTGTGAATACCCCTGTCTTACCTGATCGATCAGTTCCGCCATCAGTCTTCCGGCAACCGGCGCGGTTTTGAACTGATTGCCGCTGGTACCGATGGCTTGAAAAAAACCGTCCAGATCGGATTTGTCGTAAATCGGAATCCAGTCGTCGCTCACGTCGTAGAGATCCGCAATTCCCGTTGGCTTGCGGGGGACGGGAAGGTCCGGTATGCGGCGGGCCAGGCGGTAGACCTGGGCCTTCCACTGGACCTCGGTGACCTCGCCGTTGA
>JGI12109J20283_10053800_pt1 | contig 11250 bp, 9 predicted proteins | sample ElkSlonscriptome_12_FD_20283 | JGI IMG/M metagenome (IMG submission 20283) | reverse complement strand
CGTACATTAAGATACCTGTGCAATTTTTCATGAAATAACTTGACAGCGGCTAAGACCTTCTCTATACTTACGATACTCTGCGGGTGTAGCTCAGTTGGTAGAGCGTTTGCTTCCCAAGCAAAATGTCACGGGTTCGAGTCCCGTTACCCGCTCATATAGATGTCCGGAATATAAACCGGACATCTTTTGTTTGCTGTAATCAGCATTGACGAACTTTCGTACACTCCGCTAAAATTATGCGGCTTCGTAATGCTAAAACGGGCTGTTGACGGAACCACATTTTGATGTTTCTCGGCCCAGTGAGATTGTCATCCAGCTTAAAACCAATAGGAGTAACACCGTGGACGATTTTACAATTGAGGCTGAACCCCGTAAAATAACGGGTAAAAAAGTAAAAACTGTTCGCAAAGCAGGTTATGTGCCAATTTCCGTATATGGTCCAAAAACGGATCCGGAAAGTCTGAAAATTCCCTATCGTGCATTGGAAATTATTCTGCGTGATGCGGGCGGCACCAACGTTATTGACCTGAAAGTTGTAGGCGGTAAGACTCACAAGGTACTCGCTCGCGATGTGCAGCGTGATGTGCTTAAGGGCACCATCATGCATGTAGATTTCTTCGCGTTGGATATGGACTCGAAGATCCGTGCTGATATTCCGGTGCATCTTAACGGGATCAGCCCGGCTGTAGCCGCTCGTGAGGGTATTCTGCTGACGGGTACGAATACCATCACCATTGAAACCCTGCCGGATCGCCTCTTGAACCAAATTGATGTTGACCTGACTCAGCTCACGAAGGTTGGGGACGCCATCACCGTTGCCGATTTAGACCTGGGTGAAGGGGTTGAAATCATCAACGAGCCGGATGAAATGTTGGCCCGTGTATCTCAGACTTCTGCTGCCCGTGCTGAACTGCTTGAAGCAATGGAGAGCGGTGAAGAAGATGAGCAGGTCTCCGCAGAGCCTGAAGTCATTGCTAAGGGCAAGGAAGAGGACGAAATCGAGGAGTAATCCTCCATTGGTTACTGAGCTGTTCAGGAGAGGCTACTACGGTCTCTCCTGGGGTGGTAGCGGTTTGTGGTAGTTTTTAAAGTCAAAGCTTGACACCACATATTTCTCTGCTACAATCCAAATCACTAAGCCGAAGTGGCGGAACAGGCAGACGCGCTACGTTCAGGGCGTAGTTCCCTCACGGGAGTGTGGGTTCGACTCCCACCTTCGGCACAAAAACCCGTACCAATTGGTATGGGTTTTTTCATTTCAGACCTGCCCGCCACCGTTCCTGATTGTAGTCTTCCGGCGTATCCACATCACGTAGAATACTATCTGTATTGACATTGACGTAATAAATCTCATCTTGGTGGGTGTTGATTACCGTCCTTGGTGAGCTACCGCGTGGTAAATTAAGAAGCTCTGACCAGTAACGCCGACTAATCAGAATAGGGTGACCCCGGCGGTTTTCAAAGCTCGGTGCGATGATGTCCCCTTTGCCCTCTGCATAAGCCATCATGATCTTATAAATCACCCTGGGCTGAATACGCGGTTGATCCCCCAGGACGATAAGTGCCGCTGAAACATGATCAGGCATCATCCGTAAGCCCGCTTTGAGTGATGATAGCATCTCGCCACTACGGTAGGAGCGGTTATAGGTGGTTTGCACACCCATTGGTTTCATCTGTTGTTTGACAGTTTTAGCATGATTGCCGGTAACGACTACGATGTGCTGCAAGCGTGAGTTAATGAGTTGTTCCACAATGTGTTCAATGATGGTGTGCTTGTCGGTCCACGGGAGCAGCACTTTAGGTTGCCCCATGCGGGTGGACATGCCCGCTGCCAGTACAATCGCGCCGATAGGACGTTGCACTTCATAGATAGGCTTAGTAGCCCGTACCGATCCAATCGCCACACCATGTAGACGCGAACGTCGCAGTGCTAATCGTGCGATTAACCGTGCGCGTGCCCGGCCATAACCTGCAGACGATGTGCGATTGAGAAAGGCAACTACCCGCAAATCTGAGGAGATATTGCGTAGTCCCAGTTCTTCATCTCGTAGGACCTGTGCAATCCACGGGGATTTGATGCGATTACCGGCCTTAAATCCATAGCGGTCTATAATGGATTGAACATTGTAGACATGTTGCTCATCCAATGGCTTGCCTAAAGCCGATAACGAGGCTACCAGAATGACTAATGAGGTTTCCGGTGGGATCATCGGCTCATGTTCAAATGGGGCCTTCAGGGGCAGGCCACTGGCAACATCAGCTTCTACTAGGAGGACATCACTATCCACTGCATCCATCAGATGGGTGATTTGCTGCGGTGCCGGGCCACGCACAACACCCTGCGCCATGTCACTGTATAAGAATACAAAGCGATCCGTGTTTAGTGCTTGTGAGATAACATCACTATCAACATCGGCTGCCAGCACATGCGGAAATAGGCTGAGTTGCTCTTCAGCGATGGCCGTGGTCGTGGTTGCTAGTACACGCCAACCCATCTCGGCCAGCTCATAACCCAGGCCGATCAGTGTTGATGTCTTACCGCCTGCACCCACAAATGCAATTACATCACCGCGTACAACCCCGAAGGCTTGATGAAGTTTCATATAATCAAATTATCCCGATGCCTTGTTCACGAAGTGCGGTGACGACTCGTTCTGGTGTAAAGGGCACGTCCGTCAACCAGACGCCCGTGGCATCGTAGACTGCGCTTGCGATGGCGGGGGCCAGTGGTAAAAAGGGCATCTCCGCTACACCCCGCGCGCCCCACGGCCCAATAGGGTCGGCGTGTTCTAAAATGACAGATTTGACTTCAACCGGCACATCAAGGGCTGTTGGGATCAAATAGGTGGAGAGATACGGGTTTTTAATGCGACCTTGCTCAGAGATCAGGTTTTCCATCAAAGCATAACCCTGAGCCTGTACAACCGCACCTTCGACCTGACCGATAAGTTGTTGTGGGTTGATCGCCTTGCCGACATCATGGGTGGAGATAACACGGGTCAGCGTGATTTGACCCGTTTCGATGTCAATTTCGATTTCTACGGCCTGGGCCGCATAGCCATAAGCAAAGTTTGGTTCACTCTTGCCTGTTAGGGGGTCGTACATGGTTGTCTTTGGTGGTCGATACATGTGCTCGGCATGTGCGGGGCGTTCTTCATCTGCCCATTTCTGTAAGGCAAGGTCGGCGGCACCGCGAATGGCGTTCCCGGCCATAAACGTTAACCGTGATGCCGAGGCACTACCCGATGACTCGGACTCCGCTGTGTCACTGGCAACAAGTTTTACTTTGTGTAAAGGGACACCAACGGCATCGGCTGCCATTTGCATGAATACGGTGTGTGCGCCCTGACCGACATCAGCACCACCTTGCCGTAAGATAACATCTTCAATTTCAGCCGTACCATGTAGTTCAATGGACGCCCAACTGTGTTCCGGGAAGCCAAAACTATACCCGACGTTTTTGAACCCACAGGCTACACCACGTCCAATGCGCTTGTGTGGGGCCGTAGGTTGTTCAGCAGGTTGCATGCGCCATTGACCGTCTAGCTGTTCCCAGAAACTCGCCTCACCACATGCGTCAATCACTTCAGGCATGCTCACACCCGGCGGGAGGGGTGTGCCTACAGAAAGAATACTGCCTTCCTGAATGATGTTAATCGCACGGATTTGCAATGGGTCCATATCTAGTGCTGCTGCCAGGCGATCCATCTGACCTTCTGCGCATACAGCGGCTTGTGGTGCGCCAAAGCCCCGGAAGGCCCCACACGGGATGTTATTTGTGTATACACCATATGTATCCAGGTGGATGTTAGGAATCACATAAGGGCCGGTAACCATCAAGTTGGCATTTGCCATTACTTTAGTTGAGGTGTAATTGTATGCCCCTGCATCACCGATAACCCGGCTTTCCACTGCGACGATTTTTCCCTCACGGGTCGCACCCCATTTGGCCCACATCCGAATAGGATGCCGTTTATGATGGTAAAGGATGGACTCTTCCCGGCTCCAAATCGTTTTAATGGGGCGTTTGAGCTTCATTACCGCAAGTGCGAGTACGATTTGCACGGACATGTCCTCACGCCCCCCGAATGCACCGCCAATCGCCGGGTAAATTACCCTGACCTGATCTTCCGGTAGATCTAGCGCGTGTGTAATTTGCCATAGATCTTCGTGAACCCATTGCCCGGCGACAACTACGGTGATTCGACCCTGTTCATCAATGTAACCCAGGCCGGCTTCGGGTTGTAAGTAGGCATGTTCTTGGTAGCCTGTGCTATATTCGCCCTCCACGATGACATCGGCCTGTTGCCATGCCGCGTCTATGTCTCCTTTGCGAATACGATAATGGCATAGGATGTTGTTGGGATTATTGGCATGTAATTGGGGTGCGCCGTCTTGCATAGCCGCTTCCATATCGAAGACTGCCGGTAAATCTTCGTATTCCACTTCGACTAGCGTCGCGGCTTTGGCGGCTAGGGCTTCAGTCTCCGCGATGATAACAGCCACACAATCCATGTAGCAACGCACAAATTCGGCGTGTGGGTTATCGCTACCCGGTCCACATAAAACTGGCTGATCTTTGGTGACCAGACCATATTCATTAACCGGAATATCCGCTGCGGTATAAATAGCCACGACGCCGCGTAGTGCCAGGGCTTTTTCAGTATGGATGGCTGTTACCCGTGCATGGGCACGGTCACTAAAACGTAACTTCATCCATAGTTGATTATCAATATCAATGTCGCTGGGATAGGGTGTGGTCCCGGTCACCTTGCCGAGTGCGTCAATGCGTTTGACGCTCTGGCCGATGACAACTGTCTTGTCCTTCGGCACGATAGGTATCCTTATCTCACTACATTAGAATGCATATTCCATTCTATTATAGCGGAAATTTGCCTGTTCTGGGGTGATCTGCTGTGTCTACTGTAAGCGTGCGGCCTCACATTGTAAGATACGTTTGAGGATAGCAATCGTGGTGGCATAGGTCGGGTCTACACCCCCATAACTGAGGCTGCCACTACCCAGGTTATGTCCATGTCCCATTGGTGTATCGGATGCGTAATGTAAAAAGCCGACATCGAATGGGATGCCATATAGGTTGACGATTTCATCCTGTGGATGACGGGTAGGGCGATAGGCTTCGTAGATGGCGGATAGATATGGCCCGGCCTCCATTTCTATATCTGTATAGCCTTCCCGGTAGAAGACATTCATATAGCTGGGATTTTGCAAGAATGTACCCCGCGCCGTGATCGCTTTCTGGTTATCCAGCACCATGCCGTAAGCCATATAGGGGACGACATCCTTAGCGGAAAAACAGTTGTTGAACAGGTAGGTGTTCTTTGAATGTTCGTCATGTACCACATTGGGGATCATAACATCGCCAACACGTGCGTTGAGTGTAGCCGCTTTGCCCATCACATACACACCGATTAACGATCCGACGCGCTCGGTGATGCGGTTTAAAATTTCGTAAGCGGCCATCCCCAGTGGATAATCAATGTTGATGATCAGTGCATTGCTATTGTGTAGTATAGGCAAGTCATCAGGTTCACAGATGCGCGGGTCTATCCAATCGGTGAGGATCTTGTTCAACTCAATGATTTGTGCCGCGATCTGAAAGCCGTGTCGGTTTGGCATGCGGTAAATGCCGATTGACTCCTCATCGGTGAGTAGGCGTAAGCGTTCGGTATGGTCTTGATCAGATAGATATTTTTTCTGTATGTAGTAAAGGAAGTTCGCCAGGCTCACCGGGTGATTGTGGTCTTGAATAGCGTAATATTCTTCCAGTAGATCATGGTATTGGGCCTCACGAACGAAGCGAATCAACCGTTCTTCTTCGCGGCGGGCAAACCCGGTGAGTAGATTCGGTATGGCGTGTGTGTTGCTCGAAACGAAGTAAACAGGTCGCTCTTGTGGATCTACACCCTTTTCTAAGGCCGTGTCGTGCAGTTCTTGCCACCAGTAGGCCGTTGCGCGGCGATATGCTGCTACAGACGCGGCAAGTAAGCGCATCCCGATGAGTTTGCGTTGTTCTGTGATTTGCCTTAGTGTCTCTATAAAATTGTCTTTCCAGATGACCTCAAGCCGGCTTACATCTTCTGTTTCAATATCCAGTATTTCTGCGAGTTGTTCCTGGTGTTCTGTGCTTAACGGGAGTGTTTCTGTGGTTAACTTATCAATAAATGTGCGAGCTGTTTCGGTTTGTAACAGATTGTGCAGTTTGTTCCACTCAATTTGATAGGCAGTGAGTATTGGCACGATGTCATCTATATCGCTGCGGCTGGCAATAAATACGGCCAGCATATGTTTGCCATCATAGTGCACACGGCGTCTACGGCCAGGGGCATACACACGCTCCCACTCCTGAATGTTCTTCCACCCGGCCCGAATAAATGACTCTTCCAACTGACCGATCAACACAATATTGACGGCCCGCATGACCGAAGGCAAGCGTAGCGTGGCATAGGTCAAGGCGGAAATATCAGGCTTTGATGCACGGGCATGAATATGTAAAGAAGAGTCCATCGCCATGTGGCTCTCCTCAAGGGTTTCGATCTGGATAGTATCGGTAGACCGCAGCAGCGAGTAGTAAGTACGCATGTACAGTTCAATTGCTTCGCCGCCGGTTTTAGGTACAGTTCGATCCATATTGATAGGGCTACTTTCTCCTGAAAGGGCTATTATTGGCCCTGTGCCATCTGTTGAAATCAAAACGGTGACCATATAAGATCACCGTCATACATCATTTAAAATTGTGTGCCGATTATACAGGCTTTGTGTTAAGCGATGTTGATTTATCCTTCGCGATTTTTGCGATCTTTTGCCATCTGCTGCTGCATTTCGCGTTTGCGTTTTTTGCGGGCTTTGGCTTCAGCTTCTCGCGCTTTCTTTTCCTGAAGCAGTTCACGTTCACTGACGATCTTTTCCGGCTTGGGTGCGAAAGCTGCATAGAGTAGGCTCGTAAACATCAGCAAAATGACAAATACGGATCCCCCTGCGACATAACCAACCTCGGTAAACCCTTCTTCGTTTTCTTGTGGCAGGTCGCTGATATTCTCAACCAGGGCATCACGCAGCGGTTCATGAACGACCCAACTAATGGCTGCAAAGCAGACGATGAGGATTAAACCGATGACCGGCAAAAAAGCGCGTAATGGATCCTTCTTTTTTTTGCGACCTGCATATTCGTCTTCGAATGACATGGCTTACTCCCCTTTTTGAGCTGTTGAATGACTTGCTTTGCGAATGGCTTCTATGATTTTATAGTAACCCGTACAGCGGCATAAATTCCCGCTGATACTTTGCAAAATCTGGTCTTTAGTTGGTTGTGGGTGTTCTTCAAGCAGTTTTGCACCCGACATCAAAAACCCTGGTGTACAGTACCCGCATTGTACAGCACCTTCGTCAATAAAAGATTGTTGAACTGGGTGGAGTTTGCCATCTCTATCTCCATCCCCACCTAATCCTTCGATAGTGATGATCTCCGCATTATGGGCGCGTGGGGCAGGGACCATACAGGCCATTACCGCCGCACCGTCCAGGAAGACCGTACAGGCACCACATTCGCCCTCAGCACAACCTTCTTTAGTGCCGCTTAGATGCGCATCTTCACGGAGTAGACTCAAGAGGGTTTTGTGTTGGCCGGAGGCCAGTGCAATCTGTTCACCATTGATGGTCGTTTGAATCGGATACTCGGAGTCGTGTTTTGTCGTTTCGGTAGTATTGCCGTTTGTGGATTGCGCGTTGCCCCAGAGCATAGCTGGTTGCTGAGGCCAATTTGCAGCTTGAGTCCCTGCTGCCAGTGCACGCAGACCGCGTGCGACCATCACCTTGAGCATTTCTGTACGGTAGGTGGCAGTGCTACGGACATCATCTATTGGGGTAGGTTTTGCAGCAGTGGCACGGGCCGCTTCTGAGATTGTGGCTTCATCAAGCTGTTTGCCAATCAGCATTTGCTCCGCTTCTGGCACGCGGATAATCGTTGGTGCGACACTGCCCAGGGTAATACGTGCATCAGATACGATATTGTCTTCAATGTTGAGGATAATCGCCGTATTGATAACAGAAATTGCTTGCGCACGTCGTAAGCCCAACTTAATGAAAATGCCGCGTTCTGTGGGCTTGGGCTTCGGGATGACGATCTTACTAAGCAATTCGTCCGGTTCCATTACCGTTTTGCGTAGCCCTGTATAGAACTCGGAGAGTGGGATAACCCGCTCTCCGCGAGCAGAGCGTAAATGGACCTCTGCATTGAGTGCCATTAATGGCGTGATGGTGTCGTTAGCAGGTGAAGCCGTGATTAAATTGCCGGCGATTGTTGCACGGTTGCGGATTTGCGGTGCGCCAACTTCCCAACATGCCTGGGCCAGGGGTAGGGCATGTTCGATGAGTTCAGCGTGGGCCACGACATGATTATGGGTGACTAATGGGCCAAGTTGGATCGAATCGTCATTAAGGATAATACTGTCGAGTCCGTCCACACGGGAGATGTCAATCAGTGTGGTAACATCGGGCCGTTGGTTGCGTTCCAATTCGATGAGAATATCGGTCCCACCTGCGATGATACGTGCTCGCGGACCGTGTTCACTTAATAACTGTACGGCTTCATCCAGTGATTTAACAGTAAAATAGGTTTTCCACATAGCCCATTCCGGTAAATGGATAGCTGAACGGATAAGGTGCCTTGATGCAGGCGGTCATTTCTTCCAATAATGGCGTATGGCAGCGCGGGCGGTTTCCCCGCCAATGTGATGTAAGACGAGATAGGCCATCTGTTGGGCGTTTTCGTCTGTATCTTGCAGGACGTCAATTACATCCGGCACGACAATATTGGGTATGGTGCGACGTGCAATATGTACCAAAGCCCAGCCCGCATTGGAGCGCACACCAAAAACTGGATCGTACAGGGCGTTGAGCAGGGCTGGTACCGTCTGCGGGCTACCCAGTTGATCCAACGCCCAGGCTGCAAATTCGCGTACCTCAGCGGATGGGTCTTCCAGTGATTCCACACAATGATCAATCAGGTTCAAATAGCGATACTTGCCGATGAATTTGAGGGCAAGCGCACGCTTCAGTTCATTTGTTTCTTCCAACATCGTAATAAGTTCTTCAGGTGATTTATTCATAAAATTAGTTTCCTGGCTCAATGTCTAATATGGTAACTGGGTTGATGTTGATGATACAGGTATCTTGATATTTTGTGCGTGTGGTCTTACGCCGATCATACGTGTGAACGTGCCCGTGTAGCATATACCGTGGCTTGAACCAATCCATGAAGCGTAACATGGCCTTAAAACCCGTATGCGGCAGATCTTGTTCATCGTGGATGCCGCGAGGTGGTGAGTGGGTGACCAGAACATCCACAGCAGGGCCACTGTTGGCAATGCGTCGAGCAGTCATGAGGGGTGCCAATTGCATCACCATACCCATCATCTGCCCATCAGTATATTGAATTGGGCCACGATTGTACTGCATAGAGCCTTCCAAGCCGGCAAAGCGCAACCCCTTGAACTTGACGACACGCTTGTGCAAGTCTTCGCCACCGGGTGGCTTTTGTGTGTAATGTTCGTCATGGTTACCGCGCACATAAAAGAGCGGCTTGTTCAAAACGGACGTAATAAACTCTAAGTAGACCGATGGCATGTCACCACAACTTATCACAACGTCAACATCACTGTAACGGCGTCTTAAGTTAGTGGCACTTTCCATCTGCGGCATTACGGTATCACTAACACAAAGTAATTTGACCATCTTCGTAAAAATAATTCACTGCTAGCATTATGTTTAGGGGTGTTGCTCAATCATGCGCTTTGCTGATCGTTTCATCATCTCGCCGGTTCCGCCTCGGCGTAGCATCGTGATTTCAGCCATGATGCTGATTGCGATCTCTTTAGGTGTTTCCGCTTGTAGCTCTAAGCCAATCGGTGAATGAATACGTTCCAGATCCGCATCGGTTAAAGCGTATGTTTCCCTGAGTGCAGTAGCGGTGAGTGCCCATCGTCGTTGGCTACCGATGAGACCAATATAGGCTGCATGTGTTTCCAGTAACTTCGGTAACAGATTGATGTCAATGGGTAGGCCACGAGTGACCGCTGCTACATAGGTGTTTTCATCTATTCTAACATGGTCTAGGATGTCTTCGGGCTTACAAACGACATACCCATCCAAACCACTTACATAGGTTTCATTGCAATATTCAGGGCGATCATCATTCAAAATGACCCGATACCCCAACCATTTACCCAATTGTGCCAACTCCGCGCCACAATGACCACCGCCAATAACGAGCAATCGGGGTGCTGGGATAATCGGTTCTATGAAGATTTGTGCAGTACCCCCACAAATACCGGGGTCGCCATCCTCGATATTATTCAGTGTGTAGGTTTCAAGACGAGGTTGACCCTCTTTGATCACAGCTTGTGCTGTTTTGATGACCAAAGACTCCATTGAACCGCCACCAACCGTGCCAACAGTCTTTCCATCCACATAGATGAGGAGCTTGCTACCCGCATGGCGTGGCATAGATCCCTGGGTGGTAACAACAGTTGCCAGTGCAACCGCTACGGCTTGCGCCTGTGCCTGATGCAAGGCTTCGTATACGGTTCTATGGTCGTCATCCATCCTCTAAGATCTCCAGGCTATCTAAAAATAGGCGGTTGCCGTTCTCATCTGCATCCCAATTGGCAGTCATTGTTACTGGATGTAGACGTTCGCCTGTGGTTGCCTCATAAAAACCTAGTGCGATAGCGTAAGTTCCTGCTTCTATATCACCTAATTGTACTGTAACACGGTCCTGAATGGTACCGGGGAACCAATTGCCGGGTGGGAGTGTGCCCTTGCCTGGGTAAAAGTCTCGTTGGGCAATGGGTGGTGCGTCAATGTCATCATAGACATGAAAGAAAATCTTATAATCACCAACGGCAGGGGTATCACCTTGCTGCCAGTTGATCTCTGCGGTGAACGTCCCATCTGCATACTGGGTTTCCACATGTGTGATTTGTATGGCACCATTCTGAAATGTTGCCAGGGGATCTGGTGTATCTGTATTTGGCTCTGCTGTTGGTATGAGCCAGTGTTGATAGGGCATATAAAAGCCATCAGCGAATGTGGGTTTGATCTCGATCTGCATAGTCTCTGAGCAGTGTTGCTGCGAGATGTAGGTTGGTATTTCCAGCCAGGTGCCAGGGATACGCGGTATCCACTGTGTATCAATCCATTCTCCATTCACATGAATGTCGATGGTGCCAG
>JGI12109J20283_10594620_pt1 | contig 11256 bp, 10 predicted proteins | sample ElkSlonscriptome_12_FD_20283 | JGI IMG/M metagenome (IMG submission 20283) | reverse complement strand
CCATCTGCGCCACGGCGCGGGGCTCGCCCGGACCCTCCTCGGGGGTGGGCGGTTGCGTGAGTCCGAGCGCAAACTCCAGACGGTGGCCGGGGCGGCGCTGGAGCGGGTGGGGCTCCAGCGACTCGCCGGGCGCCCCGCCCAGGAACTGGCCTACGGCGACCAGCGGCGGGTGGAGATCGCCCGCAGTCTTGCCAGCGAGCCGCGACTGATCCTGCTGGACGAGCCCGCCGCCGGCATGAACGAGCACGAGACCGGGCAACTGGCCGAATTGATCCGCAGCCTCCACGCCGAGGGGCTGGCCATCGTGCTGGTGGAGCACGATGTGCAGATGGTGGCTCGGCTCTGTCCCCGGCTGGTGGTGATGGACCGGGGCGAGGCCATCGCCGATGGCGAGACCGATGCGGTGTTGCGCGATCCGCAGGTGGTGTCGGCGTATCTGGGCAGCCGCAAGATGGCCGGCGTGGGGGCGGCGTGCTGAGCCTCCAGGACGTGCATGTGCGCCGGGGCCGCACCCATGTGCTGCGGGGCCTGTCGCTGACGGTGGGCGAGGGCGAGATCGTCACCCTCATCGGCCCCAACGGCGCGGGCAAGAGCACGACGCTGATGACCATCTCGGGGCTGTTGCCGGTGAGCGAGGGGGAACTCCAGTGGGAGGACGGCGACGCCCGGCTGGATCTGGCGCGAAGCTCCCCCGCCGCCATCGTCGGCGCCGGCATCATCCACTGCCCGGAAGGCCGCCAGGTGTTCGCCCGGTTGACGGTGCAGGAGAACCTGGAACTGGGTGGCTATCTGGTGACCGACGTCGCCGGGCGGCGTCGGATGCTCCACGAGGTGTACCAGCGCTTTCCGGTGCTGGCCGAGCGACGCGGCTATCCAGCGGGGAGTCTGTCCGGCGGCGAGCAGATGATGCTGGCGCTGGGCCGGGCGCTGATGGCGCGACCGCGCCTGCTGCTGCTGGACGAGCCTTCCCTGGGACTGGCGCCGCGCATCGTCGAGGAGATCGTGGAACTGCTGCAAGCACTTCACCGGGAGCGGGGGGTGGCGATCCTGCTGATCGAGCAGAACGCCATGCTGGCGCTGGAATTCGCCCAGCGGGGCTATGTGCTGGAGCAGGGGCGGATCGTGGAATCGGGCAGCGCCGCCGAGCTTGGCGACCATCCGCGCATCCGCCAGGCTTACCTGGGGGTGGCGGGATGAGCGATTACCTGATCCAGCAGATCATCAACGGCTTGACGCTGGGTAGCCTCTACGCGCTGGTGGCCATAGGCTTTTCCATGATCTATGGCATCGTCCGGCTGGTGAACTTCGCCCATGGCGATCTTCTCATGATCGGCGCCTTCACCGCCGTGGGGCTGGTACAGGCGGGCCTGCCCTGGCCGCTGGTGTTCGTGATCGTGCCGGTGGTGGGTTTTCTGGCCGGGGCGCTGGTGGAGCGGATCGCCTTTCGCGCCATCCGCGGCGCCCCCATGATCACCGGTTTCATCGTCACCCTGTCGGTGGCCATCGCCATCCAGAACCTGATGCTGCTGTTTCTGGGTGGGCAGCCGCGCAACTTCAGTTTTCCCAGCTGGTTTCGCGAGCGGGTGGCGCTGGGGGCGGTGGAGGTGGCCATGATCGACCTCATCATCCCGCTGGTGACGCTGATTCTGGCCGCAACCACCTACGGCTTCGTGCGGCTCACGCGCCTCGGCAAGGCCATGCGGGCGGTCTCCGAGAACGTGCTGGCGGCGCGATTGATGGGGATTCCCATCGACCGGGCGGTGATGCTGTCGTTCGGCATCGGCGGGGCGCTGGCGGCGGTGGCGGGACTGTTCTGGGGCGGGCGCTACGGGCAGATCGATCCGCTGATGGGGTTTCTGCCCGGACTCAAGGCGTTCGTGGCCACGGTGATCGGCGGGGTGGGCTCGATTCCCGGGGCGGTGGTGGGCGGCTATGTGCTGGGGCTGGCCGAGATTCTGGTGGTGGGGCTGCTGCCCAGCCAGTACGCGGGCTACCGGGATGTGTTCGTGTTTCTGCTGTTGATCCTGGTGTTGCTGGTGCGACCCCACGGGCTGTTCGGCGCGCTGGAGGAGGAGCGGGCGTGAGGTTGCCGGCGGGCTGGGCGTTGGTGGGCTTTGTGGCGCTGCTGCTGGCGGCCATCCTCGGGGTGCAGTGGGCCGACGACGGGTATCTTCGCACGCTGCTGGCGTTGGCCCTGATCAACGTGATGCTGGCGGTGAGCCTGACCCTCACCAATGGCTTCACCGGGCTGTTCAGCCTGGGCCATCCGGCCTTCATGACCATTGGCGCCTATGTGGCGGTGGTGCTCACCTATCCGGGGCGGCGCAAGGGTTTCATGATGCCGGAACTGCCGGACTGGCTGATGGGGTTGGAGTGGCCGCTGTGGCCGGCGCTCCTCGTGGCGGGGTTTGCTGCCGGTGTGATGGCGCTGCTGGTGGGGCTGTCGGTGCTGCGCCTGCGCACCCACTATCTGGCGGTGGCGACGCTGGGACTGATCATCATCGTCGAGGGGCTGGCGGTGAACCTGGACGGCATCACCCGGGGCGGGCGGGGCATCAACGGGATTCCCCGCATCGCCGATCTGTGGACGGTGGGGGCGTGCTGTCTGCTGGCGGTGGTGGTGGCGTGGCGCCTGAAACACGCCTCCCTGGGCCGGGCCATGCTGGCGGTGCGGGAGAACGAGATGGCGGCCCGCTGCTTCGGCATCGACCCCTTCCGGTTGAAGGTCATGGCTTTCGTCATCGGCGCGGTGTTCGCAGGTCTTGGCGGGGCGCTGATTCCCCACGTGATCGCGGTGCTGACGCCGGGCTCGTTCGGCATTTTGCTGGCCTTCAACCTGGTCGCCGTGGTGGTGGTGGGTGGCCAGGGCAGCATCGTCGGCGCGGTGCTGATCTCACTGGCCATCAGCATCGTCACCGAGTTCATCCGCCCGCTGGAGGAGACCACGCAACTGTTCGGTCTCACCCAGATCCTCATCGCCGGGGCGCTCATCGTGGTGCTGCTGTGGCGGCCCCGGGGACTCTTCGGGGTGGGCGAGCCGCTGATCGACCCGGGGCGGCGGTTTCGTTGATCCCCCCCCGGGGCTCGTCTATATGTGCAGTAAGGGGACCGGCCTTGTCACCGGTGCCGGCCCTGCTCCCACCGCTTCAGGAGATTCACCCATGATCCACCGTATCGTACCCGGCCTGCTGGCCGTCCTGGCCCTGAATGTGGCCGTCGCCCAGGATCCCATCAAGATCGCCGCCCTCTACAACGTCACCGGCGGCATGTCGTCGCTGGACGCCCCGTCCCTGAACGGCGCCAGACTCGCCGCCAAGCAGATCAACGAGGCCGGCGGGCTGCTGGACGGACGACCCATCGAACTGGTGGCCATCGACACCAAGACCGACCTGCAAGAGACCGCCAAGGCCGCCCAGCGGGCCCTGTCCGAGGGGGTGGTGGCGGGCATCGGTATGTCCGACACCACCTTCGTGATGGGGGCCGCACCCCTGTTCCAGGAGGAGGGTATTCCGTTCGCCACCTCCGGCGCGACGCACCCCGAGCTGCCCATGTGGGTGGGGGATTATTTCTTCATGACGCCCTTCGGCGACGACGACCAGTCCTACGCCATTGCCGACTACGCCTACGATGAACTGGGCACCCGCCGGGTGGTGGTGTGGACCGACCAGTCCATGGACTTCACCAAGGCGCTCAGCAAGTTCTTCATCGAGCGCTTCGCCGAGCGGGGCGGGGAGATCGTCGCCGAGGATTCCTTCATGATGGGCGATACCGATTTCTCCGCCCAGATCGCGCGTCTCAGGGCAGTGGATCCGGCCCCCGACGCGGTGTTCGTCTCCGCCATTCCCACCGAGGCGGGGCTGTCGGTGAAGCAGATCCGCGAGGCCGGGCTGGAACTGCCCATCGTCTCCGGCGACGGCTTCGACACCGATCTGGTGGCCACCACCCCGGGGCCGGAACTGGCCAACGACGTGTACTTCTCCACCCACACCTACCGGGCCGACGATCGCCCCGAGGTGAACGATTTCATCGCGGCCTACACCGAGGAGTACGGGCGCGAGCCGGAGAACGCCTTTGCGCCGCTGGGTTACGATGCGCTGAAGCTCATCGCCGCCGCCATCGAGCGGGCCGGCAGCGCCGAGCCCGACGCCATCCGCGACGCCATGCACGAGACCATGGGCTTCCAGGGGGTCACCGGGGAGATCTCCTACACCCGCGAGACCCGGGTACCGCCCAAGCCCATCTCGGTGATCTCGGTGCACGACGGCAAGTTCCAGGTGGAAACCATCTGGCGGCCCTGAGGGTATCTGTAACACGCCGATTGCACAGACGACATCCACTGTTCTGATTCCGACACGGGGCCTGCAAAGGCCCCGTTTTGCGTTGTCATGATCTTGAAATAGCGCCGTTCCGGGTGCTTAGATTCGCCGCAAACGGGGAATGAAAACATCCCGTTGGCGGGCCGGGAGTGGCACCCAGCAAGGCCCCGTGCAGTCCACGGCGGCAAGCGGAGTTCGGAATCATGACAGAGCCGACAGTAGTTCCAGGGGAAGAAGAGAAATCCACCCGGCGGCGCGGCCGTCCTGGTGGGGGTCGCGAGGGCCGCCAGGCGGTCCGTTCCCAGGTGAAGGCGTATCCGCCTTACATCACCCGCCGGATCCGGCCGGTGGAGATCCTCGACGAGGCGGGTCTCGCCCTCATCGAGCGTAATGCCGACACGGTGCTGGCCGAGATCGGCATCGAGTTCCGCGACGACCCGGAAGTGCTGGATATCTGGCGCCAGGCCGGTGCGAGTGTCGAGGGCCAGCGGGTGCGTTTCGAGCCCGGGATGCTGCGCGAGATCATCCAGAAGAGCGCGCCCGCCCAGTTCACCCAGCATGCCCGTAACCCGGCTCGCAACGTGGAGATCGGCGGCGACCACACGGTGTTCGCCCCGGCCTACGGCAGCCCCTTCGTGCGGGATCTGGAGAAGGGCCGGCGCTACGCCACCATCGAGGATTTCCGCAATTTCGTGATGCTGGCCTACCAGTCGCCCTACCTGCACCACTCCGGCGGCACGGTGTGCGAGCCGGTGGACCTGCCGGTGAACAAGCGCCATCTGGAGATGGTGTACAGCCACATGCGCTACTCCGACAAGCCCTTCATGGGCTCGGTCACCGCCCCGGAGCGGGCCGAGGACACGGTGGCCATGGCGAGAATCCTGTTCGGCGAGGAATTCCTCGACCGGCACTGCTGCATCCTCAACCTCATCAACGCCAACTCGCCGCTGGTGTTCGACGGCACCATGCTGGGGGCGCTGAAGGTCTATGCCCGGGCCAACCAGGGCTGTATCGTCTCGCCGTTCATCCTGGCCGGGGCCATGAGTCCGGTGACGGTGGCCGGCACGCTGACCCAGATTCTCGCCGAGGCGCTGGCCGGTATCGCCCTGACCCAGCTCCTGCGCCCCGGTGCGCCGGTGGTGTTCGGCTCGTTCGCGGCCGCCGTGTCCATGCAATCGGGCGCCCCCACCTTCGGCACGCCCGAGCCCTCCCAGGTGCTCTACGGCGCCGCGCAACTGGCCCGCCGGCTGGGCGTGCCGTTTCGCTCCGGCGGCGGGCTGTGCGGCGCCAAGATTCCCGACGCCCAGGCTGCGTATGAATCCGCCAACACCCTGCAAACCACCCTGCTGGCCGGCGTCAACTTCGCCCTGCACGCGGCGGGCTGGCTGGAGGGCGGGCTGGTGATGAGCTACGAGAAGTTCGCCATGGACGTGGATCAACTGGGCAAGCTCCAGAAGTTCGCCGCCGGCGTGGATCTGTCCGAGACCGCCCAGGCGCTGGACGCCCTGCGGGAGGTGGGGCCGGGTTCGCATTTTCTGGGCTGCGGCCACACTCTGGCCAATTTCGAGAACGCTTTTTACCGCTCCACCATTGCCGACAACAACTCCTTCGAGCAGTGGGAGGCGGAAGGGGCGCTGGACGCCGCCCAGCGGGCCAACGCCCAGTGGAAGAAGCAACTGGCGGCCTACCAGATGCCGGAACTGGATCCGGGCATCGACGAGGCCTTGCAGGCATTCGTTGCCGAGAAGAAGGCGTCCATGCCGGATGCTTTCGTGTAGGTTCACGCACCATCAACTTTCAGGCTGTCAGGAGAGCATTCCATGGCTGATAACGACGACGATCTGGTCCTTTCCGAGTTGCCCGACGACGAACTGGTCGAGCAGATGCACGCCGACCTCTACGATGGCCTGAAGGACGAGGTCGTGGAGGGTACCAATATCCTGCTGGAGCGGGGTTGGGGGGCGGATAGGGTGCTCGCCGAGGCGCTGGTGGAGGGCATGCGCATCGTCGGCATCGACTTCCGCGACGGCATTCTGTTCGTACCGGAGGTGCTGCTGGCGGCCAACGCCATGAAGGCCGGCATGACGATCCTGCGCCCGCTGCTGGCCGAGACCGGTGCGCCGCCCATCGGCAAGATGGTGATCGGCACCGTGAAGGGCGATATCCACGACATCGGCAAGAACCTGGTCGGCATGATGATGGAGGGTGCCGGCTTCGAGGTGGTGGATATCGGCATCAACAACCCGGTGGAGAATTATCTGGCAGCGTTGGAGGAGCACAAGCCCGACATCCTCGGCATGTCGGCGCTCCTTACCACCACCATGCCCTACATGAAGGTGGTGATCGACGCCATGGTGGAGCAGGGGCTGCGCGACGACTACGTGGTGCTGGTGGGCGGCGCGCCGCTGAACGAGGAGTTCGGCAAGGCCATCGGTGCCGATGCCTACTGCCGGGACGCCGCGGTGGCGGTGGAGACCGCCAAGAGCTTCATGTACCGGCGCCACAACATGCGCGGCGGAATGGCCGCCCAGCAGTGACCGCCATGGCCGACACCGCGCCCGAGCCTACCCTGGTCATCGCCTGCGGGGCGCTGGCCCGGGAGATCATGGCGCTTATCCGCCACCACGGCTGGGATCACCTGAAGGTGCAGTGCCTGCCGGCGGAGTTGCACAACCGCCCCGGGGAGATTCCCGGGGCGGTGGATCGCGTGATCCGCGAGGCGGGTTCGCGTTTCTCGCGGATCTTCGTGGCCTATGCCGATTGCGGCACCGGCGGCGAACTGGATCGGGTGCTGGCCGAACACGGCGTGGCACGCCTGCCCGGCGCCCACTGCTACGAGTTCTTCGCCGGTAGCCACGCCTTCGCGGCACTGGCCGATGCCGAGTCCGGCACCTTCTATCTCACGGATTTCCTGGCCCGGCACTTTGAGCGGCTGGTGATCCGGGGGCTGGGGCTGGACCGGCATCCGGAACTGGCGCCGCTGTATTTCGGCCACTACCGGCGGCTGGTGTACCTGGCCCAGACCGATGACGAGCGGCTGCGGGTCATGGCCCGCGAGGCCGCCGATCGGCTGGGGCTGGAATTCCAGGAGCAATCTACCGGCTATGGGGAACTCGCCCTGGCGCTGGCGCGACAGGCCGATGCCGGAGCCGAGGTGGCGCTGCCATGGCCAAGCTGATCATCGTCTACTGGCGGGATATCCCCGCCCAGGTCATCGTCAGACAGGGCCGCGAGAACCGCAAGGTGATGCTCTCCCAGCGCTTCCAGGAAGCCGTGGACCGGGCCGCCATGCGCGCCGGCAAGGGCTCCAGCGACGCCTATCTGGAGGACTGGCGGCGGGAGAGCCGGGACTGCGAGGGCGACCCGGCGGCCGAGGCGCAACGGGTGGCGGCGGAACTGGAGGCGCGCTTCTCCGACGCCGATCTGGAGAAACTCATCAAGGCGGGAGGCGTGGCCCGTGAGTGAATCTCGAATCATGCCGCAATAGCGAATTGCCCAACCCAAACCCTCAAGGATATCGCCCCATGACGGATACCGTCGTCAGTTCCGCCACCCGCGAGGTGGTCATCGGCTTCGAGCGCCCCTTCGTGGTGATCGGCGAGCGCATCAACCCCACCGGACGCAAGAAACTGGCCGCCGAGATGGCCGCCGGTGACTACAGCCGGGTGGAATCCGACGCCCTGGCCCAGGTGATGGCGGGCGCCCACATGCTGGATGTGAACGCCGGTATTCCCATGGCCGACGAGCCGGGGATTCTCGCCAGGGCCGTGCAACTGGTGCAGTCCATCACCAATGTGCCGCTATCCATCGACTCCTCCATCGTCGCCGCCCTGCAAGCCGGGTTGGAGGTCTACCAGGGCAAGGCGCTGGTGAACTCGGTCACCGGCGAGGAGGAGCGTCTGGAGGCGGTGCTGCCGCTGGTGAAAAAATACGGCGCGGCGGTGATCGCCATCTCCAACGACGAGACCGGCATCTCCGAGGATCCCAACGTGCGCTTCGAGGTGGCGAAGAAAATCGTCCACCGCGCCGCCGACTACGGCATCCCCGCCAGTGACGTGGTGGTGGATCCGCTGGTGATGCCCATCGGCGCCATCAACTCCGCCGGCCGGCAGGTGTTCGAGCTCGTCCATCGGCTTCGCACCGAACTCAAGGTGAACACCAGTTGTGGGGCTTCCAACGTGAGCTTCGGGCTGCCCAACCGCAACGGCCTGAACGCCGCCTTCATGAGCATGGCCATCGGCGCGGGCATGACCTCGGCCATCACCAACCCCCTGCATGCCGAGATCATGACCGCCATCATGGGCGCCGACGTGATGATGGGCCACGACCCGGAGTGCCGCCGCTGGATCACCAAGTTCCGCGAGCCGCCGCCCGCCGGCAGCGCCGAGACTGCGGGCGCCGAGGGCCCTCGGGGCCGGCGCGAGAACCGTCGCCGCCGTGGCTGAGGACGACGCCCTCGTCGTCTTCACCCCCTCGGGGCGACGGGGTCGGTTTGTGCTGGGGACGCCCATCCTCCAGGCCGCCCGGGCGCTGGGGGTGGACGTGGACTCGGTGTGTGGGGGCAGGGCGCTGTGCGGGCGCTGCCAGGTGGAACTGAGCGAGGGCGACTTCAGCAAGCACAACGTGCGCTCGCTTCCCGCGCATCTGTCGGCCTTCAGCGAGGCCGAGCAGAGTTATGCCACTCGCAAGGGCCTGAAGCCAGGGCGGCGGCTGAGTTGCTCGACGCTCCTCCAGGGCGACGTGGTCATCGACGTGCCCGCCGAGAGTCAGGTACACCGGCAGGTGGTACGCAAGCGTGCCGAGGTCCACGATATCGACCTGGATCCGCTGGTGCGGCTTTATGTTGTCACCGTGCAGCAACCCGATATGTGGGATCCCAAGGGGGATCTGCAACGCCTGAACGATGCGCTGGAGTTCGAGTGGCGGTTGAGCGACTTGCGCTGCGACCTGAAGCTCACCCAGGATCTGCAGCGGGCGCTTCGCGACGGCAACTGGCAGGTCACGGTGGCGGTTCACAACGACAACCAGTTGATCGGCGTGTGGCCGGGCTTCAAGGAGAAGGTCTACGGCATCGCCTTCGACATCGGTTCCACCACCATCGCCGGTCACCTCTGTGATCTGGCCAGCGGCGAGGTGATCGCCGCCGACGGGATCATGAACCCGCAGATCCGCTTCGGCGAGGATCTCATGAGCCGGGTCTCCTACGTGATGATGCACCCCCACGGCCACGCCGACATGACCCGGGTGGTGCGCGAGGCCATGGACACGCTGGCCGGTAACCTGGCCGACGAGGCCGGTATCGATCGGGTCGATATCATGGAGATCACCTGCGTCGGCAACCCGGTGATGCACCATCTGCTGCTGGGCATCAACCCCATAGAGCTCGGCGGCGCGCCGTTCGCCTTGGCCACTGACCAGTGCTTCAAGCTCTGGGCCAACGAGCTGGACATTCATTTGCATCCCTGTGCCCGGGCCTATGTGCTGCCCTGCATCGCCGGCCATGTGGGGGCCGACACGGCGGGTGTGATCCTCTCCGAGGGACCGCACCTGCACGACGAGATGACGCTGCTGGTGGACGTGGGCACCAATGCCGAGATCGTGCTGGGCAACCGCCACCGGCTGCTGGCCGCCTCCAGCCCCACGGGACCGGCCTTCGAGGGGGCGCAGATCTCCGGCGGCCAGCGGGCCTCGCCGGGCGCCATTGAGCGGGTGCGCATCGACCCGGAGACCCTGGAGCCGCGCTTCCGGGTGATCGGCTGCGAGCACTGGTCGGAGGAGCCGGAATTTGCCGACGGCACCCGCCGGATCGGCGTCACCGGCATCTGCGGCTCGGGGATCATCGAGGTGATCGCCGAGATGTTTCTGGCCGGGGTGATCAACCAGGACGGGGTGGTGGACGGTAGTCTTGCCGGGCGCAGCCCCCGGGTGGTGGCCGATGGTCGCACCTTTGCCTACGTGCTCCACGATGGCGAGATCAACATCCGCATCACCCAGAACGATATCCGCGCCATCCAGCTGGCCAAGGCCGCGCTTTACGCGGGCGTGCGACTGCTGATGGATCACATGGAGATCGACACGGTGGACCGCATCCGGTTGGCCGGGGCCTTCGGCAGCCATATCGACGTGAAATACGCCATGATCCTGGGTCTGATCCCGGACTGCGATCTCTCCCAGGTCACCTCGGCGGGCAACGCTGCCGGCACCGGTGCCCGCATTGCCCTGCTGGATCGCAAGTCCCGGGAGGCGATCGAAGACGTGGTGCGGCGGGTGGAGAAGATCGAGACCGCCGTGGAGTCCCGCTTCCAGGAGCACTTCGTGCAGGCCATGGCCATTCCCCACAAGAGCGCGCCGTTTCCCAACCTGTCCCGGGCGGTGCAACTGCCCGCGCCGAAGTCGGTGACGACCGGTGGCGGGGACGGCGAGGGGCGCGGGCGTTCCCGACGTCGCAATCGCGGCACTGTCTGATAGGCTTGTGTGAGCCCCGTCCATCGCTAGGGTGGGCGGGGTGTATCAGCGCCGAAACCCACCCTCTGGAATCGAACCACCGACGGTGGGAAGCGCTCCCGGTTTCCTCGCCCCTGGAGAGCACTGCCCATGTCCGACTCCCCCCGCCGTCGTTCCCGCCGCGCCGCTCCCCGGCGCGAGACCGGTTCCTTCCAGCAACTGCCCTGGCAGCAGGTGATCAATGGCTATTCACCCATCGAGCCCCTGTCGGCCGACCAGATCGAGAGCATCCACCAGGCGTCCCTGAAGATCCTGGAGGAGATCGGCATTCACTTTCTGTTGCCCGAGGCCCGGGAGATCCTCCGCGAGGCGGGCGCCACGGTGGAGGCGGGCAGCGAGCGGGTACGGTTCGACCGGGGGCTGGTGGAGGCGGCCATAGCCCGGGCGCCGGCCAGTTTCACCCTGCACGCCCGCAACCCCGACCATAGCCTCAGCT
>JGI12109J20283_10140867_pt1 | contig 11257 bp, 8 predicted proteins | sample ElkSlonscriptome_12_FD_20283 | JGI IMG/M metagenome (IMG submission 20283) | reverse complement strand
CACGCTAGTAGTAACGCACCATCTCAACGGATTTAATATTAAGAATTAGGTTCGCGATTTACAGTCAACCAAGGCACATATTTACGAACATTAACCAACTTATTAAATTCGTGGCTGACCTTTTGATATACCCGTAAATTGTCAGTTTTGATATGAGCATAACCTGTTTCTTGCAGTAAAAATTCTTCAGCTTCATTTTCAATTAAAATCTGAACCGTTAACATAGGTTTTTGATTTTGTTCGGACAATCGGGCCATAGAATCAATATTTTCTACTGTTGCGGTATAGGGGTCAGTATTTCCTTGTAGATAAACATGAACCGTCGCACCTTCTTCAACCAAATAACGGTCTTCTGGGTGAATTTTGACCTCAGCTTCTAGGTCAGTTAACTTGACAATATCGAGGATTTCTTCACCGCTATTGAGGTGTTTGTTTTGTTTTAAATCCAAGTCGGGAGTGATTATAACCCCTGAAGTTTCAGCTTTGATTGTGAGTTTTTCTTCTTGCTGTTTTAACTGGGCTAAATCGTGATTGAGTTTGGTGATAACTTGTTGTTGTGATTGAATTTTGGTGGTTGCAGCTTCCACTTCCTGCTGGGCTGTTTGAGTTTGCGCGATCGCCTGAGTCAAATCGTCTTGGTAGCGGTAAGCTGTATCTTGGAATTGTTTCCCAACTTGATTAATTTGCTCGGATTTAGCCGCAATTAAACTTTGTTTTTGGGCGATTTGGGATTGTTTTAAATTAATCATTTCTTCTTTTTGTTGAATCCCAGCAGCCAGCATATCTCGGTCTACTTCCGCTTCTGATAATCTCCGGGGAGAAATCGCGCCTTGTTGCACAGGAATTTGATAGGCTTTAACTTTCTTAATAGCATCTGTATATTGACTTGTTAAGCCTAAGATATCCGCTTGAATAGCAACAATTTCGATTTCGATTCCTTGGATTTCTTCTCGCATTGCTGCCATTTCTTGCTGAATTTGTTGGGCTTGAGGAGAAACCGCGATATTAACTAAATCGTCTCTTTTCCGATTGACGCGATCGCGAGCATTTCTTTCATTGGTTTGAGCCGCTTGTAGTCGAGATTGCGCCAAAAACAAGTCCTGTTGCGCCGCATTTAAACTCACATTGGCTTGTTCTAAACTTTGTTCGGCTTGAGTGATTTGGTTGTTCAACTCGTCGCTTTCAACTTTAGCAATTACATCACCCATTGCGATCGGATCGCGAGTTTTGACTTGAATATTAACACGACCCGATCTTGGCATTGTAATCGCTTGACGCTCATCTTCGCGAGAAGTCATTTCGGCATCTCCGGTGACAAAATTAGGCAGAGGAATCAAAGAAATGCCGCCAATTCCTAACGCCACAGCCCCGATAATTGCCCACTTTTTCCAAGGAGAAGCCGCCACTTTCTGAGGGGAGGGAGTCGGGGTAGAAGTCTCCTCAGCAGGCTTTTGGGGGAGTTGTCCGGGGGGTTTTGCTTGGGGGGGAACTAGCTTCAAAACCTGATTATTTTCAGAGGTGTGATTTTCGGGAGTAACCGTCATTTTTCTTAATCCTTAAAACTTTGAGTAAATGTTCGTCAACCGTGAAACTTATTCAGATTCGGGCCACCAGTAATAAATCGCCCAAACTAAAAGCGACATTCCCGCAATGGTGGGAATATTAAGCAAAAGCCAATCGGCTAAACGGTAGAATAAAAAGCCGAAAATAAACCAAATATAGAGAATACTAAACGGGGCATAAATCGCCAGAATCCAAGCATCCTTGGGTCGTTCTTGCGTCGGCTTTCCGGTGAGTAAATTCGCATAAAAACCAAAAGCCCGACTGCGTAAATTATTAATCCCGGTAATCGCCACTGTGAGATAATAACCGTCAAACTTTGCCATCGGATTCAAGTTAACTGCAACGGTAAATAAAGCCGCAACCATCAACAAAAAACTCGCTGTATGTAACCAACTACCAGCCACCGTAAAATTCCACAAACACAAGGCGATCGCGGCGATTGTAATCTGAACAATTACCCCAGCCCCGACTACTAAAATGCGGTAAAATCGCGATAAACAATATTGATCCGTTGTGTCTGTATAAGCCGCCGGAAATAAGCACATAAACAGCAACCCCACTTCGGGAACATCGCCGCTATAATTCTTAAGCGTGAAAGCGTGACCGAGTTCGTGTAAAGTCACCACCGAAACTGAAAGTAAGGCAAAAGGAATCAATAAAGATGACCCAGAAGCCTGCATTAAATCTTGCCCAAACTTGAGAATTTCCCCCCGTTGATGAGTCCCGTAAACCCAAGCCGTGGCCAGGAAGAAAAGTAAACCAAAAGCAAATATTCTCGACCAGAAAAAGCGGATTTTGTCAATATGTTGATTCAGCCAAGGATCGGGATTAAATAAAGGGATTTTAAAAAACAACAGTTGCAACGGATTAAACTTACCCCGCTTCTGCTTTTTCATCGGTTGCGTTCCCTCTAACATTCCCGTCGCTGCCAACATTTGTAACAGCCGTTGGAAATGAGTGGGAGGAAGACAAAACTCGGCTAAAATCGCTTGACTCGATAAAACGCCCAACTGTTCGATCGCATTTTTATCCTGACAACTGACTTGTAAAAAAGTGCGATCGCCCCGATTGCGAAGAATCCAATATCCATCCGGGTTAAAACGCCATTGAACAGTTGACTTTAACGCCGGAGTGTCCACCGTTGGAGTCGGGTTATCTGCCTCATTTCCAAAAGCCAACACCTCCCATTCAATTAACTTTTGAATCAACCCCGCAACTAAATCCCCAGACGCATCAGGAAACTTTTTTTGCACTTGGGCTTGAATCTGTTTCACCTGGAAACGCCCATTAAAGTGACGCAACGCCCAAGCCTCGACTTCAGAAATCGGGTATTTTTGGCGAGTTTGCGGTGAAATAAGCAAAAAATCGTTGCTGTCGCGTTGTTTTCCCAGTTTCCAAAACTGTTCTAACGCTGGACAGACAAAATCATCCCAAGCTGTGTCAGTTTCCGGTAGATACATTGGTCGTTCAGTAAGCCTTCACTGACTTCTCGGGCCAAAAGGATGGATTTTATGCAGCGATCGCGTATTCTTTACAAAAGTTTACAAAAAAGGGGGTTCTAGGTAGCCCAGATATCGAAGTAAGACGACTTTCTACCAAGAGATTGACGATTTTAGGAAAATTCCCAAGCTAGGTTAAAACGGTTGCAATTTTCGATCTGATTTTATGGAACTGACCAGCAAAACATTTACCGCAAACGGCTTGATTCCTGCCCCTTATACTTGCGATGGCCAGGACACCTCTCCGAGTTTATTGTGGGAGAATATTCCCACCGAAACTCGCAGTTTAGCCCTGATTGTAGACGATCCAGACGCGCCCAATTATACCTTCGTCCATTGGGTGGTGTACGATATTCCGACCCAAATCCGTCAACTCCCCGAAGGACTTTCGACCCAAAAAGAAAAGTTATCCGGTGGGGGAACCCAAGGAACCAATGATTTTGGCAACTTAGGTTATGGTGGGCCTTGTCCTCCCAATGGAACCCACCGTTATTTCTTTAAACTGTACGCCCTCGATCGCGTTTTGGGGTTAAATTCTGGTGCAACCAAAGCCCAGTTACAAGCCGCAATGAGTGGTCATGTTTTAGAAGCAACAGAGTTAGTAGGACGTTACGGACGTTAGCGGTTAGCGGTAACTGAGAAAGAGTGGGAACTTGAGAAGATGCGATCGCGGTCTCGAATCCACAAGCTACCATAGCAGTTTACAATCTGTAACGTTCCCGACGCGATCGCCCGATGAAAGATATCAGCAAAGCCCTGCAACAGCGCGAAACTCAAATCGTTTTAGCTTGGTTACTCGGTGGTTTAGTATTCCGCAGCCTTATCGCATTGTGGCTATATCCCGGTTTTGACGAAGCCTACTACTATCTCTACAGCCAACACCTCGATTGGAGTTACTTCGACCATCCCCTTTTGGTAGCTTTTACCACCGGATTCGGGGTGTGGTTAACCGGGATTGTCTCGCAATTTACGATCCGCATGGGTACGCTGTTGCTGTACACCGGGAGTTTACTGCTGTTATATCTCACCAGCCGCCGTTTATTCGGTCTCAAAGCCGCCCAATACACCCTCGCTATCTCCAGCGTCATTCCGGTCTTTTTCCTCGCCTTTGGGACAATGACATTGCCAGACGGGCCGTTGATTTTTTTCTGGACGGGGACGCTGTATGTAGCGGTAAGAGAGTTTTTCGGGGAAAAAATATATCAACCCACCCCCAAGTTAGTGTTAATCAGCATTCTCGTCGGCTTGACTTGTTTAGCCAAATATCACGGCTTTCTGCTCGGATTTGGCTTATTTTGCTTTGTCATTCTCAGCCCCCGTCATCGCTGCGTTTTGACTTCCCGTTGGTTGGGGTTGGGTTTGCTGGCGTTTGGCTTGACGCTGTTTCCCTTGTGGTGGTGGAATTTTCAACACGATTGGGTGTCTTTTCAGTTCCAACTCTCCTCTCGCTTTGAACCGGAAACCGGAATCGAGAAACCGGGGTTTAGCTGGCTCAAAGTGCTGTTAGTGTGGTTAATGACGGTGGGATATCTTTGCCCGACAATGGGTTTACCGTTGTGGTGGATTTCAGCGCGATCGCTCTCCACTCAAATCAGCCACACCTTTCCCAAACTACATCCCAAAATTAAATTTAGTCGCGAATTTCTCGAAAAGCAAGGTCTTATTCTCGCCGTATCCCTCCCCCTCACCCTCGGATTCACCTTGCTGGGGGGCAAAGAGGCGATTCTGCCCGCTTGGCCCATGCCAGGATTTTGGGGTTTAACGATACTACTGGGCGATCGCGCCGTAGATTGGCAGCAGCAGTCTCGCTTAGGGTTTCGTCGTTGGATTAGCGGTACAGCAATTTTCCTCACCACCCTACTCATTGTCGTCCTACTGCATCTCAATCTCGGTACATTACAAAAACCCAGCAATTTTGCCTTATTCGGCGGCTTTATTGCCCCCAAACAAGACCCCTCGCGAGAATTAATCGATATTACGCAACTACGCCAAGGCTTCCTCGATCATCCCTCTCTACGTCAAGCCCTAGCCAACAGCGACTTTATCTTCAGTAACGCTTACTATCTCGGTGGCTATCTCAGCATGGCCATTACCCCCATTCAAGACATTCCCATCACCTGTTTTAGTAAAGATATGCGCGGCTTTGCTACTTGGTCACAACCGGGAGAATTTGTCAATCAAAATGGCTTATATATTACCCTCGAACGCTTCCATGAAATGCCCGGAGTCACTGATGATTTTAGTAACTATTTTCGCACCTTTACCGAAATTGGCACCATCCCCTTAAAACGAGGAGGAGAAATTACCGACGTTTTCCACATTTACCAAGCCCAAACTCTCCTCAAACCCTATCCTCGTTCCCCAGTGGATTTGTTAGCGAGTTGAGTAATAAAGTTTTTGTGCGCTCTACGCAGTTTCCGATAATGTTTTTTGAGATGTTTGGGATTAGATACTTTATAGTTTGATACCTGCTAAGAACCCGGCAAAACCGACTCAGGAATATTGTCATAGCTCGAAGCATCTTTTTGCTGCACAATGCGTAAACCTTGTTTCAACGCCGTGATGCGATCGCCCATCCAATGATCCCCTGGAATTAAACCAGCAATGCCCAACTTTTCTAAGCGACGTTTCACTTTTCCTGTAGCCCCCACCACAACCACATCTCGTTCCGCATCGATCGCTTCTTGAATCGCATTTTCAATCGCTAAAGAAGAAGTCACACCGAGAACGGGTACTTCACCCAAATCAACAATCAAAACATCATAATGACTAATCGCACTATGTTCTCTGGCAATGGCTTTAGCCACCCCAAAAATCATCGGCCCGCTTAAATGGAACAGCAAAACCCGACCATTGGCCGCATCTAAAATTTGCTTTTCTTCTTCAGTCATCACAATTTGATCGTCAGCATCGGTAATCGCTTTTACGGACTCTGATTGCAATTCTTCTAAACGTTCAATGGTCAAAATATTAGCAATGAAAACGCCCACAGCCACCGCGACCATTAAATCGACAAATACCGTCAGAAAGACCACACTATAAACAATTCCGGCAGCCTTCCAAGAAATTTGATGAACCCGTCTGAGGAAGCTCCAATCAATAATATTAATCCCCACCTTTAAGACAATTCCGGCTAATACAGCCAGGGGAATGCCTGAAGTTAAAGGGGCAGCCCATAACACGACAATTAATAACACTAAAGCCCGCGTAATTCCTGCTAAAGCGGTGCGTCCTCCGGCTTGAATATTGACCACGGTGGCTGTAGTTGCCCCAGAACCCGCAATACCCCCCGATAAACCCGTAATTAAGTTGGCAACTCCTTGACCAATTAACTCCTTATTGGATTTATGTTCAGTCCGGGTCAAGCTATCAGAAACCAAACAAGTTAAAAGGCAATCAATAGAACCCACCATAGCTAGAACCATGGCATTAACAAACATTAACCGCAAATTGTTTGAGGTAAATGTCGGCATTTGTAGTTCTGGCAAACCGGGGACAATTTCGCCAATGGTTGCGATCGTGCGAATGTCCATATCTTTCAGGAAAATCAAAGAAATGGCCGTACCAATCACCAAAGCGACCAGTTGAGGTGGGACAAGTTTTTTCAGGGATGAAGGGTAAAAGAATAGAATCGCCAGGGTAATTACCCCTAACGCGGTTTCCCAAGGGCTAATATTAGCGATTAAATTGGGGAAAGCCCTAATTACTCCAATTACGCCACCAGGCGGGGTTTCTTGCCCGATAAAAGGGGCAATTTGTAAGAAAATGAGAATCACGCCAATTCCGGTCATAAACCCTGAAATGACGTTATACGGAAGCATGGTAATGTATTTGCCCAAGCGCAGAACGCCAAACAAAATTTGAAAGACTCCTGCCAGCATCACCACGGTAAAAGCCATGGCCAGTCCGGTTTGTCGGTCTGGACTGTTGGCTACTAATTCGGTAATTACTGCCGTAACAATGACCGTCATCGGGCCGGTGGGTTCAGAAATCAGGCTAGGAGTACCGCCAAATAAAGACGCGAAAAAGCCGATCAAGATTGCCCCCCATAAACCCGCAGAAGCGCCAGCCCCCGAAGCAATCCCGAAAGCGAGGGCCATGGGTAAGGCAACGACGGCAGCAGTGAGTCCGCCAAAAATATCTCCTTTGAAGTTGCGGAAGTGGATTTTGTTGGTTATTTGCATAAAAATTTCTCTCTATTGAAGCGGTATGAATTTGGTGACATTAACGGAATAACAATACCGGAATATTACTACTTCTCAACATTTGGGCGGTGGTACTACCAATAACTAAATTGCGAATCCGACTATGGCCGTAAGCACCCATCAGTAATAAGCTAATATTTTGGGCGGTAATATAGGAGGCGATCGCCTTTTCGGGTTCTCCTTCTAAACGGCAAATGACCGGGTTAAATCCCGATTCTTGTAAGGCTTTTTCTGCTGTTTGTAATCTAGCATTTACCGTGGTACTATCTTTACTTTTAGCTACCTTGACAACATGGATATCCATCCCTTTAAATAACGGAGATTTGCCCATAAATTGTAACATTTTCTGTCCTGTGGGACTACCATCATAAGCTAAAAGCACTCGCTCAAGCGGCTGATATTCTTGGGGAGTTACCAAGCAAGGTTTACGACCACTACGAATAATTCTTTCGACATTTCCACCCAAATGCCCCGAAGCAAAATCGGCATTTTCACCGCGTTTTCCGAGGATAATTAAATCATAATTCTGCTCAAATTCCTCTAAGCAATCTACCAGAAACCCGGTTTTGTGGATGGGGTGAATTGTGTCAATGCCCTCGGCTTTCAAATTTTGCACAGCCGTTCGCAAAATTAACCTTGTTCGTCGCTGGTTGAGTTTGGCTTTTTCGTGTTCTAAATCAACCAAACGATTGAGTAAGTTTTCGGAAGCATCAATGCCAATACTGCCGCTAAAGTTTCCGGTAGAAATGACTTGCTGAGTGCGAATATCTGTAACGCACAAAACATCAAGGGTTGTCTCTGGCGCTTGGAGTCGGTTAGCTACATCTGCCCCATACCGATAGCTAGTTTCGGCAAAGGAAGACCCATCGGTGCAAATCAAAATACTTTTCATTATTGGGGATTATTTGTCAGAATTAGGGGATGGGGATGGTTAGTTAGGAACTTCAGAACTTTGAGTAATTTCTGGAGTTTTGTAGACCGCTAGTTTATCGTATAATGTGGCGCTGGCTTGATTTAATCCTACCAGTTCGACATCAGCCCCGTTACGGCGGAATTTAATCACGACGCGATCGAGCATTTCTACGGCCCCTTGATCCCAAAGGTGGGCTTGGGTCAAATCAATGGTGATGCGATCGACAAATTCGCTAAAGTCAAATGACTTGATAAAGTCTTCTTTGGATAAGAAGAAAATTTGTCCAAACACTTGATAAGTTCGGTGAGTGCCATCTGTACTTAAAACGCTCTTAACCAAGACTAAATCGGCAATTTTGCGGGAGAAAAACACTGTACTCATCACAATTCCCGTCACCACACCGAGGGCAAAATTCCGCGTGAAAATAGTCACGAACATGGTAGTTAACATTACTAAAGTTTCACTGCGGGGAATGCGGCGAATATTTGTGAAGGATGACCAGCGAAATGTCCCGATCGCCACCATAATCATGACGGCAACTAAAGCCGCCATGGGCATTTGTTTGACCCAATCTTGCAAAACTAGAATAGCAAATAAGAGAAATAAGCCAGAGGCCAGAGTGGATAAGCGGCCTCGTCCACCCGACTGGACATTAATCACCGATTGTCCAATCATGCCACAGCCGGCCATGCCCCCAAAAAAGGCGGTGGTGATATTAGCAATTCCTTGTCCTTTGGCTTCTCGGTTTTTGTCGCTGGGGGTGTCTGTGAGTTCATCGACGAGGGAAGCGGTGAGAAATGACGCTAATAAGCCGACGATGGCTAAGGTGAGCGAATACGGTAGAATAATCCTCAGCGTTTCTAAAGTTAAGGGAACTTGGGGCAGGGCAAACAAGGGTAAGCTGCCGGGTAATTCCCCCATGTCTCCCACGGTGGGAACTTCGAGTCTGAGGGCGATCGCCGCTAGGGTCATGACGGCAAGGGCTACCAAGGGAGAAGGAATGACTTTGGTAAATCGAGGCAAAATGTAAATAATAGCCAAGGAAAGACCCGTCAACACATACACCGTCGCTGGTACATTGGTTAGTTGCGGTAACTGTGCCAGAAAAATCAACACCGCTAACGCATTGATATAGCCAATGGTCACCGAACGAGGTACATATTTCATCTGCCGTCCGAGTTTGAGAAAGCCAAACACCAGTTGCCAGATTCCGGTTAACAAGGTAGCCGCGAATAAGTATTGTAAGCCGTGGTCTTTGACTAGATCGATCATCAGTAACGCCATGGCCCCGGTAGCCGCAGAAATCGATCCGGGTCTGCCCCCTAAAAAGGCGGTCATTACCGCAATAATAAAAGAGGCATAGAGTCCCACTTTCGGGTCAACTCCTGCAATAATAGAGAAGGCGATCGCTTCGGGAATTAAGGCTAAACCCACCACTGCACCCGCTAAAATATCGGCTTTCACATTAGAAAGCCACTCTTGTCTGATTTTCCGAAGTTTCAATTTTCCTCCTAGGGCAAAAAAATGGTGACTGTGGCAATTACGGCAAAATTTCGTAGCCCAATTAACCAGGATACCTCCGATCCTGCCGCGATCGCGATCGCCAGCTTTTAATCTTAAACCCAACGATCAAACCACATTCGCAAACGGTAGCCTTCGGGGGATAACGGCAAACCGAGATAAATGGGCAACCAGAAGATAAAGGCGGCAACGATCGCGACAATCAACGCGATCGCGAGTTGTCGATGCCAGTAGCGATCGCGACGCAACCATAAATCGATCCACCATGCTAAAGCTAAGGTTGCAAAGATCGACGCACTCATATAATGATACAGAAACGTACAACGGGAAACTTTCAGCCAGGGTAACAGATTCGCGCCGTAGTTGAGCAACAGATAAAAGCCGATCTCCGTCGAAGACAACAAGCGCATCTGCCACAATCGCCCCCACAGCAAGCGATACAGCATAAATACTAAAAAGAGCGCGATCGCCCCCGTACTCAGCCACCACAAGATCGGATTGCCCATGGCATGAACATCATAGATCACCTCCACTGCTTCTTGGGGAAGGGGAGGATAAGCCAAAATCGCGTCTTCGAGGTTACGAGCCGTGTTATAAAAATAAGCCACAGGCCGCCCCATTAACAGCCAACTGTACCACGGCGAGCAGTAAGGATGCACGCTCGTACCACTGCCAATATTTTGATGAAAGGTTAAAATGCGTTGCTGCATTTCCCAGAAACCGGGGGAAGGATTGAGGATTAAATGGGGAATCCAAAGCAAACTATAAGTTAAAACCGGAATAATGCCCAAATAAAGAATAATCTGCCTGAGTTTAAGCCGTTTTAGTGCCGGAGCAAACAACGCCAGATGACGACTCGACGGCAGCAACCCAGCCACCAACCAGATGAGATAAAAGCCCAAAAGAAAGCCCAAACCATTCCACTTAATCGCCGCAGAAGCCCCAAACCAAAACCCGGCAACGATCAAGAGGAAGCGGGGCGAACCGCGAGAACGAGTGGCTCTGAGGGCGCATAGCTGCCCTAGCAAGCCAAATAAGACCAGATAAATGTTATTAAGAGCAAAACGGGACTCAACCAGAAATAAACCATCAAGAGCAGCGAATAAAGTGGCAATGAGAGCATAACTAGGGCGGCGGTTGAGTTCGTAGGCGATCGCGCCCACCACCAAAGGCAGAAACGATCCCGTCAGGGCGTTTAACCAACGATAGCTAAAAGGAGTCCGAATCGACCCCAACAAGCCATTGACGGTATCTTGGCCAATCGGGAGGCGATCGCCAATCCAAATTCCCAGAGTCAGGATATATTGACTGAGGGGCGGATGAGCGTTGTACACGGGTTTCCCTAGCAGGTAGCGATTCGCAAAAACGGGATAATACACTTCGTCAAAGACAAGGGTATTCAACTCACTCAAGCGCCAAAACCGCAATCCTAAAGAGATTATAAAGATCGCCCCCAACGCGATCGCCCACCCAATTCTTTTTGTCATTGGTTGTTGGTTGTTGGTTGTTGGTTATTGGTTATTGGTTATTGGGCGGGGAAACCCCGCCCCTACAAG